>Ga0187844_10002811_pt1 | contig 12026 bp, 15 predicted proteins | sample SpaLakP09_SKY_50_FD_134517 | JGI IMG/M metagenome (GOLD analysis project Ga0187844, IMG submission 134517) | Oligotrophic lake water microbial communities from Sparkling Lake, Wisconsin, USA - SP09_SKY_50 | ecosystem: Environmental > Aquatic > Freshwater > Lake | place: USA: Sparkling Lake...
AATCCTAGCACCGGCCTGAAAATCAGCCTGAAAGGCCGCGAGGCGGCGCAGGCCGAATCGATGCCTGCTGACGGCGGGTTCGGAACGGGCTCGCTTACTCTTGCGACACCGACGGAAACCCCGACCCTGGGTCCGGGCCAGGGCTCGTCGAATCGGAGCCGTTGAAATGTGTTGCTCCGCCCGGTCCGCGCTGGTACATTTCGCGCCCTTTTTGCGGGCGGCTGCGCCGTTCCGCGTCTCCAAAGAGAGCGCGTCATGTCCAAAGTCTGCCAAGTCACCGGCAAGAAGCCCCTGGTCGGCAACACGGTGTCGCACGCCAACAACAAGGTGCGCCGTCGTTTCGAGCCGAACCTGCACACCCACCGCTTCTGGGTGGATGCCGAGAAGAAGTTCATCAAGCTGCGCGTGTCGCATCACGGACTGCGCATCATCGACAAGAAGGGCGTCGAGGCGGTCATCGCCGAGATTCGTGCCCGCGGCGAGAAGGTGTAAGCCATGGCAAAGGGCAAGAAGGACCGCGAAAAGATCAAGCTCGTGTCGACGGCCGATACCGGCTACTACTACACGACGACCAAGAACAAGAAGAACACGCCGGACAAATTCGTGTTCATGAAGTACGACCCCGTCGTGCGCAAGCACGTCGAGTTCAAGGAAGCGAAGATCAAGTAAGCCACCCGAGCACCCCGCCGCGTAGCAGCGGGCAAGCGAGTGGTGGCTGAGGCGGGCGAAAGCTCAGCCGGTTGAAGACAATGCGGCGCGGCATGACCAGTTCTCGTTCCGCTCGACAACCGAGCGGTAAGAGCTGGAAAACGTACCGCACCGCAGCATCGAAAAAGCTTTGTAGCCGCACCCGAAGCGAGTAACCTCCGCGTCCCGCCGCTCAAAAGGCGGGGCCAGAACTGTCAACAGGCTGCCTTGTTTCGAAGGCACCCTGACCGAGTGAGAACAACGAGCAACGGAGCCGATCGAGGCCACCGGGGCCAAGCTGGAGAAACAAATCCAACGCCCGCGCAAGCGGGCGTTCTTGTTTCTACAAGCTTTTTCTGCACCGAACCCAGCAGGCAGGTCGGATGAACGACATCTCTTCCAGACAGCTCCACCACCGCCACCTCGAGCAGGCCCGCGCGCAGGTCATCGAGTTGCTGTCCCGGCAGGCGGTGGAGCGAGAGCTGGTCAACCGCAGCGGGGAAGGCGCCGAGCGTTCGGCCAAGCAGGACGTCGTCGCCCTGCTTGTGGCCCGTCAGCACCAGGCCGCGCTGGACCAGCGCCTGGCAGGCTTCCATCCCGCCGACATCGCGTTCGTGCTCGAAAGCCTGGAGCCCGAACCGCGCGACCTAGCCTGGTCGCTGGTCCGTCCGGAACGACGTGGGGCGGTCCTGCTGGAGACGGCGGACGTGGTGCGGCGGGCCCTGGTCTGCCACATGCCGGCCGACGAAGTCGCCGACGTCGTGCGGCCGCTGGACCCGGAGGACATCGCCGAACTGATCGCCAGCCTGCCCGAGGAGTCGCGGCGGGCCGTCCTCGAGCGGCTTGACAAGGCCGATCTGGCGGAAGTGCGCTCGGTGCTGTCCTTCCCGGAGGACTCGGTGGGCGCGGCGATGGACCTGGATTTCGTGTCGGTGCGCGAGGACGCCTCGCTCGAGGCCGTGCAGCGGTTGCTGCGCCGGCGCAAGGAGCTGCCGTCACATACCAACGAGTTGATCGTCGTCGACCGGGCCAACCAGCTGCGCGGCTTCCTGCCGATCTCGCGCCTGTTGCTGGGCGAGCCGGAATCGACCGTTGCCGAGCAGATGTCGCGCGATCCGGTGTTTTTCTATACCGATGACCGCATGCAGGAGGCGGTGACGTCATTCGAGAAGTACGACCTCGTGTCGGCGCCGGTGGTGAACCTGCACGACCAGGTGGTCGGAAGGATCACAGTGGACGCGGTAGTGGACGCCATCGCCGAGCGTGCGCAGACCGAGGGGCTGCGCAAGGTCGGCCTGTCCGGCGAGGACGAGGACTTGTTCGCGCCCATCCGGCATGCAGCGCGACGGCGCTGGCCGTGGCTGGCGATCAACCTGCTGACGGCCTTCATGGCCTCGCGCGTGATCGGGGCCTTCGAGCACACCATCGGCGCCCTGGTGGCGCTGGCGGCACTGATGCCCATCGTGGCCAGCATCGGCGGCAATTCGGGCAACCAGTCGGTGGCGCTGGTGATCCGGGGGCTGGCCATGAACCAGCTCGGACCGTCCCAGTTGCGCCGGATCCTGGTCCGGGAGCTGGGCATCGCCGTCATCAACGGCCTGGTCTGGGGCTTCGTGCTGGGGGTCGCCACGTTCGTTCTCTATGGCGACCCGAAGCTCGCCCTGGTCATCGCGGTCGCCTTGACCCTCAACCTGCTGGTCGCCGGCTTCGTCGGGGTGTGCGCGCCGGCTGTGTTGCACCGCTTCGGCCGGGATCCGGTCATGGGTTCGAGCATCGTGCTGACGGCTACGACGGATAGCATGGGCTTCCTGATTTTCCTCGGGCTGGCGGCCGCATTCCTGGTCTGATCGATGCGTGTGACAGAGGTCTTTCCACAGATCGAACGTTTCATTGCGACACCCCCTTTCATGGCGTAAGGTGCGCCCCCTTCATGACCCCCCAGACTGCGATTGCCGAGCTGATTTCCGCAGGTGAACTGTTTCACCGGCGCGGCTGGGTGCCGGCCACGGGCGGCAATTTCTCGGCGCGGCTGTCCCCGGAAAAGATGCTGGTCACGGCTTCGGGTTGGCACAAGGGCGAACTGAAGGAAGACGCCTTCCTGATCGCCGGCATGGACGGGCGCCCGGACGATGCAAGCCGCAAGGCCTCGTACGAAACCCTGCTGCATTGCCAGGTCTATCGCTTCGATGCGCGGGTGGGTTCGGTGCTGCATACGCACTCCATCGCCAACACCGTCCTGTCACGACAAAAGGAGAGCATCCGTTTGTCGGGTTACGAACTGTTGAAGCTCCTTCCGGGGATACAAACTCACGACGCAACGGTCGAAGTGCCCGTGTTCGAGAACGACCAGGACATCCCGCGGCTCGCGGCCAAGGTGGACGAGGCCATGAAGCGCCGCCCGGGAATGCCGGCCTACCTGATCTCGGGGCATGGCTTGTACGCGTGGGGCGACTCGGTGGCACAGGCGCGGCATCGCGTCGAGGCGCTGGAATTCATGTTCGAGTGCGAGCTGCACTCGAGATAAGACGAAACAAGGAGAGAGAACCATGAGCGAACTTCGCATCTACGACGATAGCCGCCCGCAGCAGGCCGAGCGCGTCTTCAACCGTTTCGAGGACATCCGCGACGCGCTCGCGGAGATCGGCGTCGAGTTCGAGCGCTGGGAAGCCAGCCAGCAGCTCGACGGACAGGCCACACAGGACGAGGTCATCGAGGCCTACCGCGAATCGATCGATCGCCTGATGAAGAAGTACGGCTTCCAGTCGGTGGACGTCATCAGCCTGACGGCCAAGCATCCGCAGAAGGATGCGATGCGCGAGAAGTTTCTCAGCGAGCACACGCACGACGACTTCGAGACGCGCTTCTTCGTCGAGGGCGAAGGCCTGTTCAACATCCGCAAGAACGGCAAGGTCTACGCCACGCTGTGCACGCGCGGCGATCTGCTGAACCTGCCGGCCAACACGACGCACTGGTTCGATCTCGGTCCCGAGCCGAGCCTCAAGGCCATCCGTCTGTTCACGACGCCGGAAGGCTGGGTCGCCACGTTCACCGGCGACAAGATCGCGGACCAGTTCCCGAAGCTCGAAGCGCCGCATTACCCGCTGCTGCACCAGGCAGCCTGAGCTTGGCCATCCGCGCCGTGGTGACGGACATCGAGGGCACCACGTCCTCGATCGACTTCGTTCACCAGACGCTGTTTCCGTACGCGAAGAAGCGGCTGCGCGCTTACCTGCGCGAGCATGCCGGTGACACGGCCGTGCAGCAGGTGCTGCGGGACGTCGAGGCCATCGAGCACGCGGACCTTTCGCTCGACGAGGCGGCCGACGTGCTCGAGCGCTGGATCGCCGAGGATCGCAAGCTCACGCCGCTCAAGACGCTGCAAGGCATGATCTGGGGCGAGGGTTACGCCGCCGGCGAACTCAAGGGTCACGTGTATGCCGACACGCCGGACGCGCTGCGTCGCTGGCACGCTCAGGGCAGGAAGCTCTACGTGTATTCCTCCGGTTCGGTCGAGGCGCAGAAGCTGATCTTCGGCCACACCGAACACGGCGATCTCACGCCCTTGTTCTCCGGCTATTTCGACACGCGCATCGGCGGCAAGCGGGACGCGGCTTCGTATCGCGCGATCCTGCAGCACGCCGGATTGCCGGGCGACGAGGTCCTGTTCCTGTCGGATGTCGGCGAAGAACTCGATGCCGCGCGTGAGGCCGGCATGCAGACGCTGCAATTGATTCGCGACGACAAGGCCAAGCCTTTCGCGGCGCACGAGCAGGCGAAGGATTTCTCGGCAGTCCTTCTAACGTAGCCCGGGCGAAGCCCGGGGCTGCGCTCCGTATTCGAGGGAAACCCCGGGCTTCGCCCGGGCTACGGTGAATCTCAGCCCACTGTCGAGAGCAGACCCGTCCAATCCCGCGCCGGATCGCCGATCACTGCGAACAGCGGATTGAGCAGCGAGTCCTTCTGGTTGTATCGAAGCCGCGCGAAGCCCGGCAGCCGCAGCACCTCTGCCCCTGCCTGCTCGGCCACGCACTGGCCCGCCGCGGTGTCCCACTCGGACGTCGGCCCCGTGCGCGGATAGAGATCGGCCGTACCTTCGGCGACCTGGCAGAACTTCAACGACGAGCCGCGGCTCACCGCCTCGTGCGGCGGCGCGGCGGAAAGGAAGGCTTCGAGCGTCGCATCCTTGTGCGAACGGCTGACGACGAACGACGGAACCGCCGGAGCGGGCCGCGTACGGATCGCCTCGCGCTTGCCAGCGCGGATACACCAGGCGCCGGCCGCTTCCGCCGCGAAGTAGCTCAGGTCCAGCGCGGGTGCGTGAACCACGCCGAGCAGCGGATAGCCGTCCACGACCAAAGCGATGTTCACGGTGAAATCGCCGTTGCGCTTGATGAATTCCTTGGTCCCGTCGAGCGGATCCACCAGCCAGTAGTGCGACCACGCGCGGCGCGTCTCGAACGGAATATCCGCCGCCTCTTCCGACAGCACCGGATAGCCGACCGGCAACGCCGCCAGCGACGCCGCGATGTATTCGTGCGCGGCGAGATCCGCCAGGGTCAGCGGCGATGAATCGCCTTTCTGCGTGACGCCGAAATCGGCAGACGCGTAGACCTCCATGATCCGGTTGCCGGCTTCGATGGCGATGTCGAGAACAGGTTGCAGCAGGTCGGCAGGCTTCATCGCGGTGCGGGACGTCGGGGTCGAGTCCGTATCATAGGCGGCATGAAATCGAATCGACTGCCACGATCGAACGAGGATCGCGCGCTGCGGCGCGACCATGCGGGTGACGGCGCATGAGTCTTTCTCCACCCGACTGGTCGCGCATCGACATCGTGCTGCTGGACATGGACGGCACGATGCTGGACCTGGCCTTCGACAACTACGTCTGGCGCACTGCGGTGCCCACACGCTATGCCGCCGCCCGCGGCATCACGCTCGACGAAGCGCGTCGCGAACTCGAACCCCGGTTCATGGCGGTGGCGCATACGCTGCCCTGGTACGACCTCGATTACTGGAGCGCGGTGACCGGCGTGGATGTCGCCGCACTGCATGTCGAATACCGCGATCGCATCCGCATCCTCGACGGCACCGTCGCCTTTCTCGACGCCGTGCGGGCCAGCGGGCGGCCGATATGGCTCGCCACCAACGCGCACACCGACAGCTGGAAACCGAAGCTCGAACAGACGGGTCTTGCGCATTATTTCGAGCACATCGTGTCCTCGGATGCCGTGCAGGCGCCCAAGGAAGATGCTCGCTTCTGGCTGGCCCTGCGCGAGCAGCATCCGTTCGATCCGGCCCGTGCGCTGTTCTGCGACGACAGCCTGCCGGTGCTCAACTCGGCGCGTGCGTACGGCATCGGCCAGATCGTGGCGATGCATCACCCCGATACGACGGCGCCGCGAAAGATTTTCGAGGATTTCTACAGCGTGGCGCGGCTCAACGAACTCCTACCGCTGGCCTGACCGTAGCCCGTGCGAAGCCCGGGGTCCCGCTCGCATACGGAGCGCAGCCCCGGGCTTCGCCCGGGCTACGGCTTGGCTGCGTCCACCCGCGCCTTGACCTCCGCCGCGCGCAGCACGCTCGCCGGCGTGCCGCCGATACACCAGTCCTCCGGCGGAATCGTCCAGCACCCGCCGCGTATCGCCGCGCGTTCGGCGCCGAGGATCTCGACGACCAGATCGGTGAAGCCGGTCAGGAGCGCGTGGCGTTCGGATTCCGGTCTTCCCAACAAGGCGAGGAAGAAGAAGAACGGCGCCGACTTGCCGCCCTTGCTCATCGGCACGCCGGCGACGGCGACCATCGCGGGCCGGTGCTGGTGGATCACGACGCGCACGCGGTCCATGGGGCTCTTCAGGATCTCGGCGTAGAGCCTGCTCGATTCGACCAGCAGCTTCTCGCACAGCGCGTCGGTGTATTGGCCGTCGGTGAGGTGGTATTCGAGGATGGGCATCGTAGGTCTCCAGCAGATTCAGCCGTCGTAGCCCGGGTGCAACCCGGGGTGCCTTGGCATTAACGAGCGCGATTCCCGGGTTTCACCCGGGCTACGGGGGGTTAGGGAATCGCTTTACGCCGTCCCGCGTCCATGAACAGCGTGCTACCGGCCAGCGCATTCGCCTCCGGCGCGAGCAGCGTCTCCACCGCCCACGCGATCTGCTCGACCGTCGTGAACTCGCCGATCGCCGACTCCTTCTTCATCGCGCCGAGAACCTCGTCCAGGCTGATGCCGTCGCGCGTGGCGCGTGCGGCCGCAAGCCGATGCAGCCGATCGGTATCGGCCGGACCCGGCGCAATCAGATGCGCGGTGATGCCGCGCGGTCCATAGGCCCAGGACATCTGCTTCACGAGATTGGTCAGCGCCGCGTTGCCGACGCCCGCGGTCGCCGCATAGGGGCTCGGCTCCGAGCCGTAATGACCGCCGATCGCGATCAGGCGCGAACCCGCCGACAGCTTGGCGTCGACGGCACGCACCAGACGCAGCATGCCGCCCACCTTGATGTTCACGGCGTCCACGAGGGCCGCCGTCGGCGCTTCGAGCACACCGCCCACCACCGCCACGCCGGGGCCGTGCACGACGACGCGAACCGGGCCGTCCGCGGCAGCGCGGATCGCGTCGATCGACGAGTCCGACGAGATGTCGGCCGCGCACGCGACGATGTTGCTGCCCGAAGCGACGAGCGAAGCCACGGCATCGGCCGATCGCGCAACCGCGACGACTTTCAGGCCGCGAGCGGCGAGGCGACGGACGATGACCTGTCCCATCGCGCCGGTGGCGCCGACGACGACGGCGATTTCCTGTTGGCTCATCGGTCTCCCCCAAAAGTCCTTCGCCTGTCGGAGCGGAAGGCATGTACAGGTCGCCCCGTAGCCCGGACGAAGTCCGGGGCTGTTCGGCTTGGAAGCCCCGGATTTCGTCCGGGCTACGGGGCGCGCTGGCCGGTGCGGAACTTTTTTAAGTCAGAACCTGCAGGAAGCTCTCGCGCACCACGTTGTCCTGCGAGAACGTCGCGTGACCCGCGTCGGTGGTGTCCCAGGTCAAGGTCGGGGTGTCGGGATAGTGCACGTAGCCTTCGGCAAACACCTCGCAGCGATTGCCCGACGGATCGAAGAAGTAGATCGTCGCGCCGCGCGTGATGCCGTGGCGGTTCGGACCGACGTCGATGGGCACGCGGTACTTGCCGAGTCGATCCGCCGCCTTGATCACGTCGTGCGAGGACTCGAGCCAGAACGAGGTGTGGTGATACTTGTTCTGCTCGGGCTGCAGCACGAACGCGATGTCGTGGGGCTTGGTGGAGCAGGTCAGGAACATCGCGAGCGGCGTCTTCGATTCGTGTTCGACGAACTGCTCGGACAGGTCGAAGTCGAACACTTCCATGAACAGGCGCGCGCTCTCCTGGATCTGCTGTCCGCCGAGCAGGATGTGATCGACGCGGTTGATGTGGCAGCCGCGCACGACGCCGTCGTCCGGCGTCACGCCCGGGTTGAGCGTGGGCATGGTGTTGCCGATCTGCTCCTTCTCCGCGTAGAGATGCATCGTGTGCCCGGTCGGCAGCACGAACTCCAGGCGACGACCGCTCTTGGGATACACGCCAGCCGCGATGTGCTTCACCTTGAGGCCGAACTTCTCGATCTTCGGCTCGAGGTCCACCAGCACGGAATCCGAACTGACCTTGAACGCGAAGTAATCCATGCCCGGACGATCGGACGGATTCAGGATGATGCTGTGATGATCGTGCTCGTCCCAGCACTTGTAGTAGACCTTTCCATCCGGCCCTTCCATCACTTCGTGCAGGCCCATGATCTCGTCGTAGTGGCGGCGCGCCTTCTTGATGTCCATCACGCGGATGCAGACCTCGCCCACTCGCAGCAGTCCTCGCAAAGCCATTTCGAATCTCCAGTGATACCGCTTGTTCTGTCGTGTCGGACCGCTTGCTCGGCGAGCGTCGGCCTCTTGTCATCGCCTGCCGCGGACGGTGTCCGCGGCAGGCGCTCGTCTCGTTCTCTTCTTGTTGCCGGCTCAGGCCGCGCGCAGCGGCGTGACCTTGGAATCGCCGGCGCCCGGCAGCAGTCCGCGCGCCTTGGCCATCGTCAGCGCGGTGTCCTCGATCATGTCTTCCTGCCCACCGATCATCTTCTTCTTGCCAAGCTCGACCAGGATGTCGCGCGAAGGAATGCCGTACTTCTTGCCCAGGCGCTCTGCGTGCAGCAGGAACGTGGAGTACACGCCGGCGAATCCGAGCGTCAGCGAGGAACGGTCGACGCGCACGATGTGATCCATCATCGGGAAGATGATGTCCTGCGTCAGGTCCATGAGCTTGAACAGGTCGCAGCCGGTGGCGATGCCCATGCGGTCGGCCACCGCGACGAAGACTTCCGTCGGCGTGTTGCCGGCGCCGGCGCCCAGACCCCCGACCGAGGCGTCGATGCGCGTCGCGCCCTGCTCGATGGCGGCCAGCGAGTTGGCGATGCCCATGCCCAGGTTGTGGTGCCCGTGGAAGCCGATCTCGGTTTCCGGCTTGAGCGCGTCACGCAGCGCCTTGATGCGCGCGGTCACGTCGGCCGGCAGCATGTAACCCGCGGAGTCGACCACGTAGATGGTCTGCGCGCCGTAGGACTCCATCAGCTTGCCCTGCACCGCGAGGTCCGTGGCGTTGTTGAGGTGGGCCATCATCAGGAAGCCCGTCGTGTCCATGCCGAGCTTGCGCGCGTATGCGATGTGCTGCGGGCTGGTGTCGGCCTCGGTGCAGTGTGTGGCCACGTGGACGCTGCGCACACCGTGGTCGTAGGCGCTCTGCAGATCCTTCATCGTACCCAGGCCCGGGATCAGCAGGCAGGAGACGATCGCCTGCTTCATCTTCGGGATCACGGCGTCCCAGTATTCTTCATTGCTGTGCAGCGCGAAGCCGTGCTGCAAGCTGTTGCCGCCCAGACCCGCGCCATGCGTGACCTGGATGATCGGCACGTTGGCCTCGTCCATCGCCACGGCGACCGCGACCATCTGCTCGGTGGAAATCTGCTCGCGCTTGGCATGCATGCCATCGCGCAGCGCCATGTCGTGGATCAGGACCTTGCGGCCTTCACGGTTGATCAAGCTCATCGTTCGTTCCTCGTTCTGGCCTGGATTACGCGGCCTGCTTGACCGGACGCAGCGTGTAGCGCCCGGCCTGGATTTCCTGCGCGAACATCTCGGCCGTGCGCGCGGCGGCGGCGGTCATGATGTCGAGGTTGCCGGCGTACTTGGGCAGGTAATCGCCCAGGCCTTCGACCTCCATCCAGACGCCGACCTTCTTGCCGTCGAACACCGGTCCGTTCACGAGGCGATATCCCGGCACGTACTTCTGCACCTCGGAGATCATCTGCAGGATCGACTCGGTGATCTTCTTCTGATCCGGCGCGTCGTCGGTGAGGCAGTAGATGGTGTTGCGCATGATCATCGGCGGCTCGGCCGGGTTGACCACGATCAGCGCCTTGCCCTTCTTCGCGCCGCCGATCTTCTCGATGGCGCCCGAGGTCGTGAACGTGAACTCGTCGAGATTGGCACGCGTGCCCGGACCGATGGACTTGCTCGCGGTGCTCGCGATGATCTCGGCGTAAGCGACGCCCTGGATGCGCGACACGCCGTACACGATCGGAATCGTGGCCTGGCCGGCGCATGAAATCATGTTGACGTTCATCGCCTGCGCCTCGGCATGCTGCTTGAGGTTCACCGGCGGTACGCACAGGCCGCCGATGGCGGCGGGCGTGAGGTCGATCATCAACACGCCCAGCGCGTTGAGCTTGTCGGAGTTGGACTTGTGCACGTAGGCGGAGGTCGCGTCGAACGCGATCTGCACACCATCGGCGATGACATGCGGCAGCAGGCCGTCGACACCCTTGTCCGTGGTCTTGAGGCCCATCTCGCGGGCGCGGACCAGGCCTTCCGAGGTCGGGTCGATGCCGACCATCCAGACCGGTTCCAGCACCGGGCTGCGCTTCAGCTTGTAGATCAGGTCGGTGCCGATGTTGCCGGGACCGATGATCGCGCACTTGATCTTGTTGCTCATGCCTTTGCTCCGGCCGTTGCTTGCACTGTTGCGTTGTAGTCGATGGGGTGGCCCGCGCCATTCACGGCGCCGCCATTGGACGCGAGCCGGTCCTGCGCGGTGACGCCGCCGACCGAGAAATCCTGCATGCCCATTTCGTGGATCAGGATGCGCACGGTCTCACGCTTGACGCCGAGCACCGCAACGACGGTGTCGGTCACCTTGGCGGCGAGCTCGCGCTTCATTTCGGTGGTCCGGCCTTCGAGCATGTTGAATTGGATGATGGGCATGTCTGTCTCCTACGACGGCAGAAAAAAAGGCTAACGCAAAGGCGCAAAGGGAAAAGAAAGGACGCAGAGTTTTTTACTCTTTGGCTTTTCTTTGCGTTCTCTCTTTTCCCTTTGCGTCCTTTGCGTTGAAAGTTTTTCGAGAAATCAGACGAACTTGAACGAAATGCTACCCATGTCCTGGAATCGCGCCACCACGTTGTCGCCGCGCGAAACCGGGATCGCCTCGGTGATGCCGCCCGTCATGATGTAGCTGCCCGCGGGCAGCGACTCGCCGCGTGCCGCGAGATGGTCCGCGAGCATGATGATCGCGTTGGCCGGATGGTTGAGCACCGCGGCGCTCGCGCCCAGCGCCTGGATCTCGCCGTTCTTCTCGATGACGACGCCGATCGTGCGCAGGTCGACCTTGCGCGGATCCAGCGGACGTCCGCCGGTGACGTAACGGCTGCTGCTGCAGTTGTCCGCGATCACGCTTACCAGGTCGAACTTGAATTTCTCGAAGCGCGAGTCGATGACCTCGACCGCCGGGATGATGTAGTCGGTGGCGTCGATCACCTGCTCGATCGTCAGCCCCTTGCCCTTGAGCTCGCTCTTGAGCACGAACGCGATCTCGGCCTCGATGCGCGGGTGCACGAGCTGGTCCATCTCGATCATGCCGTTCTCGGGCCGCGCCATGCTCGACATCAGGATGCCGAAGCCGGGCACGTCCACGCCCATCTGCTGCATCTTGGCCTTCGAGGTCAGGCCGGCCTTCACGCCGACCAGGCGGTCGCCGCGCGCGATCCAGCGGCGACGCAGCTCGTCCTGCACCGCGTAACCGTCATCGACGGTCATCGACGGATGCTCGTCGGTGAGCTTGGAGATGGTGTGCGCGTTGTCCTGCGCGTGCAGCACGCGATCGGTCAGCGCTGAAATGGTCTTGGCGTCGAGGCTCATTTCATGGCTCCGGAGAAACGCACGGTGCAGGAACCCAGCCCGCCCACGGTGCACTTGAAGGAATCGCCGACCTTTGCCGGGATCAGCATCGACTGCG
>Ga0187844_10002813_pt1 | contig 12022 bp, 8 predicted proteins | sample SpaLakP09_SKY_50_FD_134517 | JGI IMG/M metagenome (GOLD analysis project Ga0187844, IMG submission 134517) | Oligotrophic lake water microbial communities from Sparkling Lake, Wisconsin, USA - SP09_SKY_50 | ecosystem: Environmental > Aquatic > Freshwater > Lake | place: USA: Sparkling Lake...
ATGTTCTACGACGCCGACTACATCCGCGCACTGGAATACGGCATGCCGCCAGCCGGTGGCTGCGGTATCGGTATCGACCGTCTGATGATGATCATCACCGATTCGCCTAACATCCGCGACGTGCTGCTGTTCCCACACCTGCGCCGCGAAGAGTAAGCGCATCCGATAGCTAAAGATAGCTATCGAAAGCATAAGGCCCGCGGATGCGGGCCTTTTTTATTCCTCGGTGCAGAACCGCTTATACCAGCATGCCGCCCGAAGCTTCGATGCGCTGGGCATTGATCCAGCCGCTACGCTGATCCAGCAGACTGGCCACCGCGCCGCCGATATCGTCCGCTACACCCACGCGGCCAAGCGCCGTTGCGGCAGCTACGTGCGCGTTGATCTGCGGATTATCACGCACGGCGCCACCACCGAAATCAGTCGCAATCGCGCCCGGCGCCAGCGTGTTGACGCGGATGCCGCGTGGCCCCAGTTCCTTGGCCAGATAACGGGTCAGCACTTCCACGCCGCCCTTCATGATCGCGTACACGGCCTTGCCGGGGAAGGAGAAGCGGGCCAATCCGCTGGAGACGTTGAGAATCTGGCCGCCATCGGCCAGCAGTGGCAGCAGCGACTGGGTCAGGAAGAACACGCCTTTCAGGTGCACGTTCATCATTTCGTCGAACTGCTGCTCGGTGGTGTCGGCAAAGGATACATCGGCGCCGTTACCGGCGTTATTGACCAGCGCATCGAACTGCTCACGGCCAAATTCGCTCGCCAGTACGGCTGCAAAACGGCTGCGGAAATCGGCGAAGCCGGCTACCGCGCCGCTGTCCAGCGCCAGTGCGGCTCCTTTGCGGCCCAGCGCACGCACCTCTGCCAGCGCGGCCTCGGCCGCGTCGGCACGCTCCTTGTAAGTGATGACCACGTCCCAGCCGGCGCGCGCCAGATGGATGGCGGCGGAGCGGCCCAGGCCGCGGCTACCGCCCGTTATCAGTGCCAGACGAGCTTGCGATGCTTGGGTATTGCTGATTGCTGCGTTGTTCATGTCAGACTCCTATCTTGTTTGTGCTCGCCCACTGGAGCAACTGGAATAGAGTGTAAATCCGTATAATGATTGGATAAACCACCTAGAATTGACATCACTATTCGAAAAATGAAACCAATCCAGACAGAAGACCTGCGCATTTTTTGCTGGGTAGCCCGCCTGGGCAGCTTTAGCCGCACGGCCGACCAGTTGCAGCTGCCGCGCGCCACCATCTCCAATGCCGTGCAGCGGCTGGAGGAGCAGCTCGGCGCCCGCCTGCTGCAAAGGACCACGCGACGCGTGCAGATCACGCGCGAAGGCAGCGATCTGCTGGAACGCTGCGACCGTCTGCTGGAAGACCTCGACGAAATCAGCGCCCTGTTCCGCCACGGCGACCAGCTGACTGGGTGCATCCGCGCCGATATGCCGCTGGGTCTGGCGGCACAGGTCAGCGCCCATCTGGCCGGATTTCTGGCCGCCCATCCACGCCTGCAAGTAGACCTGTTCAGCACGGACCGCCGCGTGGACCTGCTGAGCGAAGGCTTCGATCTGGTGGTGCGGGTGGGTGCCGTAGTAGATCAGTCGCTGGTGGCACGCCCGCTGCCACCGCTGGAACTGCTGAACTTGGCCAGCCCGGCCTATCTGGCACGCTATGGCACACCAAAGGCGCTGGAAGATCTGGCACAGCACTGGCTGGTCAACTACCAGCCCAACCCGGCCAGCCAGCCTGCCGGCTTCGAATACTTCGATGCGGGCAGCAGTCAAACCAGCTACCTCGCCATGGGCTACAAAGTCAGCGTCAATAACAGTCTGGCGTACAGCGCGGCCTGCCGTGGCGGGCTGGGCATCGCCCAATTGCCGCAGTCTGCAGCGCAGGCCGACATACAGGCAGGCATACTGGTAGAGGTGCTGCCCGGGTATCGGCCAGCGCCCATGCCTAGCCATATCCTGTTCCCGCACCGGCGCAATATCCCCAAGCGCGTGCGCGTGTTTGCCGACTGGCTAGCGGAAATGGTACAGACTATGCGATAAACCCCGCCAGCTGGCTGGCAGCGGACGGTGTTTCAGTGAGGGGCGCGTGAGCTGGCCGCCAGTACAGCAGGCGGCCAGCTACGGTCAAAGCTACATGAGTCTTACTGGATCACGCGGTAGCAAGGCGTATAGTGTTTACCGGCCAGCTTCATGCGGTGCTGGGCTACGAACGATGCCAGCAGCGCATCCATAGGTCCCATGATTTCCTTGTCGCCGTGGATTTCGAACAGACCATGCTTTTCCACCGCACGGATACCCTCTTCCTTCACATTGCCCGCCACCACACCGGAGAAGGCGCGGCGCAGCTGGGCCGCCAGCATATGCACCGGCTGATTCTTGTGCAGGCTGAGACTGCGCATATTTTCGTGGGTAGGCGCAAATGGACGCTGGAATTCGTGGTCGATTTTCAGCCCCCAGTTGAAGTAATAGGCGTCGCTACGCAGCTTGCGGTATTCGCGTACTTCTTTGATACCGTTCTGCATTTCGCGCGCCACCAGTTCCGGATCATCGATGATGATCTTGTAGCGCTGCTGCGCCTCGGGGCCCAGCGTGTCGTGAATGAACTGGTTAATCTGCACGAAGTATTCGCGCGAGGTTTCCGGGCCCGTGAAAATCAGCGGGAACGGAATGTCGGCGTTTTCCGGGTGTAGCAGTATGCCTAATATATACAGAATTTCTTCCGCCGTACCGGCGCCGCCAGGGAACACCACAATGCCATGGCCCGTGCGTACGAACGCTTCCAGCCGCTTCTCGATATCGGGCATGATAACCAGCTCGTTGACGATGGGGTTAGGCGATTCTGCTGCAATGATGCCCGGTTCGGTAATGCCCAGATAGCGGCCATTGGTAAAGCGCTGCTTGGCGTGGCCGATGGTAGCGCCCTTCATCGGGCCTTTCATGGCGCCGGGGCCACAGCCGGTGCAGATATCCAGATCGCGCAGCCCCATCTGATAGCCCACCTCCTTGGAATAGGTGTATTCGGCGCGGTTGATCGAATGACCGCCCCAGCACACTACCAGCTTGGGATTGAGCAAAGGCTTGAGCACGTCGGCGTTGCGCAGAATATGGAATACGGCATCGGTAATGCCTTCCGTGCTTTCGATATCGAACTTGGGATTGTCGCTAATCTCGCTGCTGACAAACACAATATCGCGCAGCACGGCAAACAGGTGCTCGTGTATGCCCTTGATCATTTTGCCATCGACGAAAGCGATGCCGGGGGCGCCCTTGATATCAAGCTTGATGCCGCGTTCGCGCTGCAGAATGCTGATATCGAACGACTCATAGCGTTCCAGCAGTTCCTTGCCATCGTCGATGGTGCTGCCGCAATTGAGCACTGCCAGCGAGCAGCGGCGCAGGGTGTTATACAGGCCGCCCTGGCTGGTATCCAGCAGCTTGGCCACCTCCGCCTTGGACAGGACTTCCAGGTGTCCTTCCGGCGAAATCAGGGTATCGACAACGTCATGTTCCATGATGCGTAAATCCTTATTCAATTTCGATGCACGGCACTGCGTACCGCGCCCTCAATATACGACAAACGGCCGCGAAGTGGGAGCGAGAATATGTATATCTGCCATGCTTAATTTAATCGCACAAATGCCACAACCTTGAGGACCCAGCATCAAAATGTTCGTGTACGGCGATTTGTAGATTAAAATGGCGCCCACCTGACTCCCCACAAGGGAAAAAGACAGACTTTTTTCGATCATAAAAAATAGGAGAAGCCGCATGAGCGGTGCGACCACCATCAATACGGAAGCGAAGATTCCCGAGTTCAAACAGATCATGGGCCACCCCGCCCCGCTCTGGATGCTGTTCATGACCGAGTTCTGGGAACGTTTTGCCTTCTACGGCATACGCTGGGCCCTGGTACTTTACGTTGTGGCCCAGTTCTACAGCGGCGACGCAACCGGCGAATCCGCCGCCAATCTGGTGTACGGCTCCTATCTGGCACTGGTCTATGCCGCTGCCCTGTTCGGCGGCTACGTAGCAGACCGCGTGCTAGGCTATCAGCGCTCGATTCTGGTCGGCGCCTCCTTCATGGCAGCAGGCCTGTTCATGATTGCCTTCCCTGACCAGACTGTATTCAAGTTCGGTCTGGCCACCATCATCGTCGGCAACGGCATGTTCAAGCCTAACATCTCAACCATGGTCGGCAAGCTGTATGGCGCTACCGATACCCGTCGCGATTCAGGCTTCACCATCTTCTACATGGGCATCAACTCGGGCGCGCTGGTGGCGCCGGTGCTGACCGAGTGGCTGGCTTCGGCCGTCTTCGGCAACCACGGCATGCCTGCCTACAAAGTGGTGTTCATGTCCGCTGGCGTAGGCATGCTGGTTAGTCTGGTGTGGTTCTTCATTGGCCGTGCACAGCTCAAAGGCATCGGCGCACCGGATGAAAGCAATGCAGATCCCAAGCGTATGCTGTACGTAGTACTGGGTTCGATCTGCGTGATTCCGGTGGTGTACTTCCTGCTGGCTGCGGGCGCTAAAAATCTGCAGATCGTGCTGTCCGGCCTGTTCATTCTGCTGTCCGTGATGCTGCTGGTGGAAGGTATCCGCAACGGCAAGGTAGCACGCGATAAAGTCATCGCCATGCTGCTGATCTTCTTCTTCAACATCATGTTCTGGATGTTCTTCGAACAGGCAGGTAGCTCGTTCACCTTCCTGGCCGATAAGATCGTTGACCGCGTGATGTTCAACTGGACCTTCCCTGTAGCCTGGTTCCAGACCGTGAACTCGCTGGCCATCATCACCTGCGCGCCTATCATCGCGTTTATCTGGGTGGCCATGCGCAACGCCAATCCTTCGATCCCGCGTAAATTCGGTATCGGCCTGCTGTTCAATGGCGCCGCTTTCGGCCTGCTGATGTATGCGCTGTCGATGCTGGTAAATATCGATAACAAGATTCCATTCTGGACCCTGTTCATGGTCTACGTACTGCAATCGATCGGTGAGCTGTGCCTGTCGCCTATCGGCCTGTCAATGGTGACTAAGCTGGCGCCTACCCGTCTGGTTGGCCTGGGCATGGGCGGCTGGTTCCTGTCCACCGGTATCGGCAACAATCTGTCGGGCATCTTCGCTTCCGTCGTCAGCGGCGAAGCCGGCATGTCGGTCACCTCGGCGCTGAGCGGCTACACCTTCGGCTTCTACTCGCTGATGGCGGGCGGCGTACTGCTGTTCCTGATCGCTCCGCTGATCCAGAAGCTGATGCACGGCGTGAAGTAAATCCGCAATCATCGCCGCTGCCGCTCTGCCGGCAGCGCAATGAAAACGGCGCCTGATCCGCAAGGACAGGCGCCGTTCTGTTTTCCATTCGTGGAGCGGAAGCAGTCGCGCTGCCGCCTACTTACACTGGACCGGATTGGCCTGCAGCCAGTCCTGCAGGCGCTGCGCCGCATCGGCTGGCAGGTGCAGCCCCAGTTTGGAGCGACGCCACAGAATATCCTGCGCAGTGCGGGCCCACTCGTAGCGGCGCAGATATCCCACCTCTACCGCGTACAGACCCGGCAGAATTTCCTCGCCCATCTGTTCCAGCGCAGTCTTTTGCGCCAGCAGGGTATGCGTGCGGGTACCATAGGCGCGCGCATAGCGGGCCGCCAGCAAAGGCGGCAGCCAGGCATACTGGTTCTGCACGCTGCGCACCCAGCCATCGAACTCCAGCACCGAGCGGTTCTGCGGCCGGGCACCAAACAGGTCGCCACCGGGCAGGCAGGCATCGTGCGTCCATGCGCCATGGCGGTTGCCCAGCGCTTTGGCCACCTGATCGACCGCGTCTTCGGCCAGCTTGCGGTAGGTAGTGATCTTGCCGCCGAATACGCTCAGCAGCGGCGGACCGTCAGCATCCACTTCCAGCCGGTAGTCACGGGTGACGGCTTTGGCATCGGCGCCGTCTTCCACCAGCGGACGCACGCCGGAATACGTGGCTACCACATCGGCCGGCTGCACGGGACGGACAAAATATTCACTGGCCAGCTTGCACAGATAGTCGATTTCTTCGGGGCTGATGGCCACCTGATCGGCGTCGCCATGGTAGTCCAGGTCGGTGGTGCCGATTAGCGTGAAGTCGCGTTCGTACGGAATCGCGAACACGATACGGCCATCACGGTGCTGAAAAATATAAGCATGCTCGTGTTCGAAGATGCGCCGTACGATGATATGGCTACCCTTAATCAGGCGCAGATGGCCGCCGCCTTCTTTGGGCAAGGCAGCATGCAGCACCTGGGCCGTCCACGGACCGGCGGCATTGACCACATAGCGTGCGTTCACCCGCACGTCGCCACAGCCCTGCTTGTGCAGGTCAGCCTGCCAGCCGCTGGACTGGCGCTGCAGGCGGCTGCACAGAGTCTGGGTCAGGACGATGGCGCCCTTTTCTTCCGCATCCATGGCGTTCAATACCACCAGACGGGCATCGTCCACCCAGCCATCGGAATAGATGTAACCGCAGCGGAACTCGGGCTTCAGTGGCTGGCCGGCCGGATGACAGCGCAGATTGATGGCCGAGGAAGCCGGCAGTAGCTCGCGCTTGGCCAGCAAATCGTACAGTTTGAGCCCTGCCCGTATCATCCAGCTGGGCCGCAGGCCTGCCGCATGGGGCATCACAAAGCGCAGCTGCCGCATAATATGAGGAGCGGCGCGCAGCAGCACCTCGCGTTCTATCAGCGCCTTGCGCACCAGATTGAACTCGTAGTATTCAAGGTAGCGCAGCCCGCCGTGTATCAGCTTGGACGAAGCCGACGAGGTGTGGGAAGCCAAATCGTCCTTCTCGCACAGCACCACCGATAGACCGCGCCCGGCCGCGTCGCGCGCGATGCCTACCCCATTGATGCCGCCACCGACTATCAATAGATCGCAATCGAGAGTGTGCTGCGGTTCCGCCATGTCTTCCCCGGTGATACGTTTAAGCTCGAATAATGCTACGTTACGTCAATTCTTGCTGCCATCATAGACTGCAGCCCTCTAATTTGCAAAAATCGCCATTTTCCCATTCCCGATGGCGCCCACCCTTTAGTCTATAATCGCGCCTACCGATGTCTCCGAAAGTGCCTGCCTTGACTACTTCCTCCATCGATTTTTCCAAGTGGCTGACCCGCCGTAACGCCATCCGTGGCTTTATCGCCGTCGGCATCGCTGGCCTGATCGCGGCCGGACTGCTGATCGCCTATATGCTGCTGGTGGTGGCGCCCAACCTGCCATCGCTCGATGCCGTCACCGACTACCGCCCCAAGATCCCGCTGCGCATCTACACCGCCGATAATGCCCTGATCGGCGAGTTCGGCGAGGAACACCGCGATTTCATCCCCATCAAGGACATGCCGGAGATGATGAAGAAGTCGGTGCTGGCCATCGAAGACAAGCGCTTCTACGATCATAACGGCATCGACTGGGTGCGGGCACTGGGTGCAGCGCGCGCCAATCTGGGCGGCGCCATGCGTCAGGGCGGCTCCACCATCACCATGCAGGTAGCACGTAACTTCTTCCTCACGCGGGAAAAATTCTACGGCCGCAAGCTCAATGAAGTCATGCTGGCCTTTAAGATCGAAGCAGCCCTGAGCAAAGACCAGATTCTGGAACTGTATATGAACCAGATCTATCTGGGCCAGCGCTCGTTCGGCTTCGGCAGCGCCGCCCAGACCTATTTCGGCAAATCGCTGAAAGACCTGAACATTGCCGAAATGGCCATGCTGGCTGGTCTGCCGCAAAATCCCGCGCGCCACAATCCGGCCGTCAACCCGAAACGCGCCAAACAGCGCCAGCAGGTGGTGCTGCGTTCCATGCGCGACCTCAACTACATTACCGAAGAACAGTACCAGAAAGCCCTGCACACCACGCTGCATGTGAGCCACCGTGGCCAGGAGTTCGAAACCCATGCCGAATATGTTGCCGAACTGGCCCGTCAGGTGGTGTACGCCCAGTTCAAGGAAGAGTCCTACACCCGCGGCATCAGCGTCTATACCACCATCCTCAAGGCCGACCAGATTGCCGCCTATGAATCGGTGCGCCGCAACGTACTCAATTACGATCAGCGCCATGGCTACCGTGGTCCGGAAGGCTATATCAACTTGCCGGCCAACGAAGAAGAACGCGACGACGCCATCGAGGAAGCGCTGCAGCGCCGTCCCAGCAGCGACCGCCTGATTCCGGCCGTGGTGCTGGACGCCAGCCCGAAAGCCGTCAAGGTGCAGAATCCGTCCGGTGAAGAGATCACCATCAGCGGCGAAGGCCTGCGCCTGGCCAGCAACGCCCTGAGCGACAAAGCCAAGGACAGCGTGCGCCTGCGCCCCGGTGCGATCATCCGCATCATGCAGGAAAAGAGCGGCTGGAGCGTCACCCAGGTGCCGCAGGTGGCGGCTGCCTTTGTCTCGATTGATTCCGTCAGCGGCGGCTATCACGCCATGGTGGGCGGTTTCGATTACAACCTGCAGAAGTTCAACCATGTAACGCAGGCCTGGCGCCAGCCAGGTTCCTCCATCAAACCGTTTGTGTATTCGGCGGCGCTGGAAAAAGGCTTCAATCCTTCCACCATCATCAACGATTCGCCGCTCGACCTGACCGGTGCCGAAACCGGCAACGAGGCGTGGAGCCCGAAAAACGATGACGGCAAGTTCGACGGTCCCATCACCATGCGTACTGCGCTGGCCGAATCCAAGAACGTGGCTTCAGTGCGCATACTGCGTTCGATTACGGTGCCGTTTGCCCACAACTATCTGGGCAAGTTCGGCTTCGATCTGGCCAAGCATCCCAAAAATCTGACGCTGGCACTGGGTACCGGTTCCGTCACCCCGGCCCAGCTGGTAGGCGCCTATTCCGTGTTCGCCAACGGCGGCTACACGGTGGAGCCGTATTTCATCGCCAAGATCGTTGATGGCGACGGCAAGGTGATCTCGGAAGCCAAGCCGCGCACCTCGCTGCCGGATGATGCCCGCGTGATCGATCCGCGCAATGCCTTTGTGGCCGACAGCATGCTGCGTCAGGTCACCCGTACCGGTACCGGCGCGGCAGTTGCCAAGCTGGGGCGCCCCGATCTGGCCGGCAAGACCGGTACTTCCAGCGACGCTGTCGATGGCTGGTTTGCCGGTTACGGCGGTGGTATCGTGGCCGTTTCGTGGATGGGCTACGACGACTCCAAATCGCTGGGCGGCAAGGAGTTCGGCTCCAGCGTGGCCTTGCCGATCTGGATAGACTACATGAAGGTGGCACTGCAGAACCGTCCAGCGCAAGAGCGTCCGGTGCCGACCGGACTGACGCAGGTAGATGGCGAATGGCTGTATGACGAGTTCATGGGCGACGCCGCGCGCCACTCGCTCGACATGGAAGATTATGTGGCGCCTGGGGGCGAGAATGTCGCCCCGACGCCGCCCGCCACACCAGCCACCAACTAGGCTGGCGTACAGCCCAGCCTGCGCGGCCGGCCTTTGCGGCTAGCCGCGCAGATAGCCGCGCATCATGCGCACGGCGCTGTCGGCAAACTGGTCCGGGCTGATATCGGCCGCACGATACTTCCAGCGCTTTACATACCAGTCCTGGAACATCGCCATAATGTGCGCCGCCAGCAGTTCGGGGCTGCCCTCGGGCCGGTTCGCCAGTTCGCTGATAATATTGGCGAACAAGGTCTGCACATACAGCTCGGACTCCTTGGCCGTGGTGCGCTGGGCCTCCTGTAACACCCGCGAATCCATAAACACGAAGTAGAACCACGGCTGCAGAATCTCCGAAACGAAGATCGATGCGCGCACCAGCGCTTCCAGCCGGTCCAGCGGATCGCTCAAGTCATGGAACATGCGCGGTACTTCGTGGGTGGCATGGCGCACCACATCCTCTATCATTTCCGCCAGCTGGTCCTTGCTGCTGATGTAGCCATACAACCCGCCCATGGACAGGCCGGTTTCCCGGCACAGATCGCGCAGATTCATGGTGCGAAAGCCCACCTCATTGGCCAGCTTGAAGGTGGCACGGAAGATTTTTTCGATATTTTCCAGCGCCGGCTTGCGCCGCTTGACGGTGATCCGCTCAGCGTTATGGTCGAGCAGATAGGCCCAGATATTACTGCCATCAAGCGGGGTCATGGCCTGAAATTGTTGCAGGTCGAATTGGGCTGGCAAGGTTGTCTCGCTATCTCTCGCTGGATGTACTGTGGTTTTTTTGCGTTGATTATAGCGCAGCCACTCTGGCGCTATCAGCCCCCTTGCAGTTTGGCTTCTCAGGCCTAGTGTGCGGTCTGCAAGGTCATTGGAGCGGTGCTACATTTTCCTCACCGGCGCCGCGCCGGACCATAAAAATCACGGAGACCACTATGAGACAACGCATCTGCCAGCTACTGGCTTTCTGTCTGTTCGCCTGCACCTTGATCAGCACTCCTGCCCGCGCCACCGGCTACACCGAGACCAGATATCCCATCGTACTGGTCCACGGCCTGTTCGGCTTCGATAACATCGGTCCGGTTGACTATTTCTATGGTGTGGCGTCGGCCCTGCGCAGTGGTGGCGCACAGGTGTATATCACTCAAGTTTCCGCAGCCAACAGCACGGAAGTGCGCGGCGAACAGTTGCTGACGCAGGTGAAGCAGATCCTGGCCGCCACCGGCGCCAGCAAGGTCAACCTGATCGGCCATAGCCACGGCGGCCCTACCTCGCGCTATGTAGCCTCCGTGCGACCGGACCTGGTGGCCTCGGTCACCAGCGTGGGCGGTGTCAACAAAGGCTCGCGCGTAGCCGACGTGCTGATTGGCGCCGTGCCCGATGTCACCTACAGTCTGGCCAATGCCGTGTCGGGCTTCATCAGCTTCCTGTCCGGCAGTCCGACGCTGCCACAGAATGCCAGAGCCGCTGCCACCTCGCTCAGCACTGCAGGCACGCTGGCGTTCAACCAGCGCCATCCGGAAGGCGTGCCTACCAGTGCCTGTGGTGAAGGGGAACAGCAGGTCAACGGCGTCTACTACTTCTCGTGGAGCGGCGCCCAGCCTTACACCAATCTGCTGGACGTCAGCGATCCTGTGCTGGCACTGACGGCAATCGCCTTCAACGGCGCCAAGAACGATGGACTGGTCAGCAGCTGCTCCAGCCATCTGGGCCGGGTGATCCGCGATGACTATGCACTCAACCATCTGGACGAAGTCAACCAGCTGGTCGGCATCACCAACCTGTTCGAAACCAGCCCGCTCACTCTGTTCCGTCAGCAGGCCAATCGCCTGCAAGGGCTGGGCCTGTAAGGAGCGCGCATGACACCGAAGGCAAAAACGACCATCCTGCTGTTGCTGGCCGCTGCAGCCGGCATCGCCATTTACACCGGCTGGCACCAGCCTGCACCGGCACCAGCTTTGACTGCGGCCCTCAGGACTGATCCGCTTGCCTTCGTTCCTTCGATGCTGGGTACACGGCCCGATGGCCAGCTGCGCCAGCAGGGGCCGGAGCAGCTAGTGCTCACGCCCGAACTGGTCTATCTGTTCGACTACTATCTGGCGGCACAAGGCGAAAAGCCGCTCGATGCCATCCGCGCCGAAATCCGCCGCGAGCTGGAGCGCCGCCTGCAGGGCAAGGCTGTGACCGAGGCATGGCGCCTGCTGGACGCCTACATGGGCTACAAACGGGCGCTGGCTGACGTCGAGGCAGGTCTGCCAGCCGGCGCCAATCCGGTACAGGCAGCGCGCCAGCGTCTGCTGGCCATGCAGCGGGCACGTAGCGCCTATTTCAGCGCGGCCGAAAGTGCCGCCCTGTTCAGCGCCAGCGACGCCTATGACGAAGATGCCCTCGCCCGCATGGAAATCAGCAGCGAGCGCGGACTCACCGAAGCCCAGCGCCAGCAACGCTGGCAGGCACTCGATGCCAAGCTCACACCAGCCCAGCGTGAGGAAAGAGCGGCCCCCGCCCGCGTGCTGGCACTGGAACAGGCGGTGGCACAGGCACGCGGGCACGGTGCCGACGACAACGAAATCTACCGCTTGCGCGCAGCCACCTTCTCGCCAGCTGCCGCAGACCGGCTGGC
>Ga0187844_10002815_pt1 | contig 12021 bp, 10 predicted proteins | sample SpaLakP09_SKY_50_FD_134517 | JGI IMG/M metagenome (GOLD analysis project Ga0187844, IMG submission 134517) | Oligotrophic lake water microbial communities from Sparkling Lake, Wisconsin, USA - SP09_SKY_50 | ecosystem: Environmental > Aquatic > Freshwater > Lake | place: USA: Sparkling Lake...
TCCACGTCGTGCGCGACAAGCTGCGTACCGGCTTCGAAAAGATCGACCGCGTATGGGGCGAAGTGACGAACGTGCTGGCCGACACGATCCCCGGCATCCGCGTCGTGAAGGCGTTCGCGCAGGAGCACCGCGAGGCGGCGCGCTTCCGCGATGCCAACAAGCACAACCTGGCCGTCAACGATAAATTGAACAAGGTGTGGTCGCTGTTCTCGCCGACCGTGTCGCTGCTGACCGAACTCGGCCTGCTCATCATCTGGTGCTTCGGCATCTGGCAGGTGAGCCAGCAGGAAATTACCGTCGGCGTGCTGTCGGCGTTCATCGCGTACAGCGGCCGCTTCTACGTCCGCCTCGATTCGATGAGCCGCATCGTGTCCGTCACGCAGAAATCCGCGTCGGCCGCCAAGCGCATCTTCGACATCCTCGACCACGTGTCGAGCGTCCCCGACCCCGTCAACCCGGTGAAGGTCGAGAAGGTCGAAGGCAATATCGCGCTGCGCGAAGTGGGCTTCCGCTACGGTAACCGTGCCGTCAACCGCGGCATCTCGCTGAACATCAAGGCCGGCGAGATGGTGGGCCTCGTGGGTCATTCGGGCTCGGGCAAGAGCACGCTGGTGAACCTGATCTGCCGCTTCTACGACGTGGCGGAAGGCGCGATCCTGCTGGACGGCCGCGACATCCGCAGCTTCGCCGTCGCGGACTACCGCCGCCACATCGGCCTCGTGCTGCAGGAGCCCTTCCTGTTCTTCGGCACCATCGCCGAGAACATCGCGTACGGCAAGCCGGATGCGACGCGCGAAGAGATCATCGCCGCCGCCCGCGCCGCGCACGCGCACGAATTCATCCTGCGCCTGCCGCAGGGCTACGACTCGATGGTGGGCGAGCGGGGCCAGGGCCTCTCCGGCGGCGAGCGCCAGCGCATCTCGATCGCGCGCGCACTCCTGATCGACCCGCCGATCCTGATCCTGGACGAAGCGACATCCTCCGTCGACTCGGAAACGGAAAAGGAAATCCAGAAGGCGCTGGACAACCTCGTGCAGGGCCGCACGACGATCGCCATCGCGCACCGCCTGTCAACGCTGCACCGCGCCGACCGCCTCGTCGTGCTGGACCGCGGCCAGGTGGTGGAAGAGGGCAGCCACGACGAACTGATGGCGCGCGAAGGCGCGTACTACCGCCTGTACGAAGCGCAGGCGCGCAACGTGGACCAGGACCCGGACGACGACGGCAGCAAGGAAGACTGAACGATGAATGCAACTTTTCAACTGCGACGCGACCCATTCGGGAAGCTGGTCCTGACCAATGCCGAGGGCGAGGAATTCGTCGGCGTGGCGCCCGTGCGATCGTTCCCCGTGCAGGCGCCCTCGAAGGGCATCTCGCTCGTGCGCGACGGCGGCAAGGAAGTCGCATGGATCGACGACCTCGAGGCGATGCCGGCCGACATCCGCCATCTGGTGACGGAAGAACTCGACGGCCGCGAATTCATGCCCGAGATCCTGTCGATCAAGGGTGTGTCCAGCTATGCGACACCGTGTACGTGGACGGTGAAAACCGACCGCGGCGACACGGAGTTCGTGCTGAAGGGCGAGGAAGACATTCGCAGGCTCGGCACGTATTCGCTGCTGATCGCGGACAGTCACGGGATTCACTTCCTCATCCGCGACATGTTTGGCATCGACAAGGGCAGCCGGAAGATTCTCGACCGGTTCCTTTAACTCTCCCGCGCCAGCCACAGGTCTTGCGCCCAGTCGAACCGGTGGGTGAGCGCCAGCTTCTCCAGAAAGCGCCCGTCGTGCGACACCACGACGAGCGCCCCCGGCCACGACCCCAGCATCGCTTGCAGCGCCTCCACGCTCGCGAGGTCGAGGTGGTTCGTCGGCTCGTCCAGCATCAGGAGTTTCGGCGTGGGTTCGCGCAGCACGGCCAGCAGCAGGGCACCGCGCATGCGTTCGCCGCCGCTCAACTCTTCGCTGCGACGCAGGATGCGGCCGGGGCCCAGGCCTGCGAGCGCGAGCATCTGGCGCAGGCGGCCTGCGTCGTGCGAACTTGGGAAATGATCCAGCAGGCTGCGCGCGGGATCGAGCATGGCCAGGTGCTGGTCCAGCAACACGCCGGGCAGCCCGTGCAGGGTGCCGGACGCCGGCGCGATCTCTCCCGCGATCGTGCGCAGCAAGGTGGATTTGCCGCAGCCGTTCGGCCCCGCGATCGCGATCCTTGCCGCGCCCTGCACGCGCCAGTCCAGCGGCTGACGGGGACCGTGGCGCGCGACGAGCGCTTCGAACGCGAGCGCCGTCTGGCCTGATGGAATCGCGATGTCCAGCTGCGGAAAGACCGGCTGCTGGTGCAGCGCATCGAACGTCGCGAACGCGCTCGCGACGTCGTCCTGCAACGCCAGCCGCTCGCGCGCATGGCGCTCGGCCCGGGCGCCGTCCGTCTGTTCGGCGCGCTGGGGCAGGGCGTTCAGGACGATCTTCGGCAGGCCGCCGTCCGCCTTCGCGCGCGCGCCGCGGGCGCTCTTGCGCGCGGCGCGCTCGGCCTGGTCGCGCATCTTTTGCTCGCCTTGCCGTCGCTCCGTGCGGGCCCGTTCCAGCCGGGCGCCGGCGGCGGCCAGCTCTGCGTCGCGCTGCTCGGCCACGAGCGACCACCCGCCGCCGTAGCGCCGCAGGCCGCCCGCATGGACTTCCAGCGTGCGCTCGACGTGCTCCAGCAGGTCGCGGTCGTGGCTGATGAGCAGCAGGCCGCGCCCGGCCTGGCGCCACGCGCGCATCTGGTCGAGGAGGAATGCGCGGTTGCCGGCATCGAGATGGTTGCCCGGTTCGTCCAGCACGAGCAAATCCGCATCCGAGCAAAAGGCGCCGATCAGCGCGAGCAATGTGTGCTGGCCGCCGGACAGGGCTTGCGGTGCGAGCCGCGCGTCGAGGCCCGCGCCGTCGAGCATCGCCTCCCAGCGCGATTCCAGGTCCCAGCGGTCGCCGATGACGTCGACATCGTCGTCGCGCGCATCGCCTGTCGCCAGCCGGCGCAGCGCGGCCAGCGGCGCGTCGAGGCCCGCGACTTCGGCCAGGGAGCACGCGGACGTGGCCCCGGCCTGCTGTTCGAGGTAACGGATGCGTCCCGGACGCTCGATGCGCCCGGCGGAGGGGAGAATGTCGCCCGCGAGCACGCGCCCGAGCGTGGACTTGCCGCTGCCGTTATGGCCAATCAGGCCGACCGTCTCGGCACCGAAAGCTTCGTGCAGGTTGCTGAAAAGGATGCGCCCGTCGGGCAGGATGATGTCGACCCCGTGCAGGGCCGCGAAATAAGGATGCGCCATGTGATACTCCTGGATGCCAGAGAAAGCCGGTAGGGTTTCGTGGCCGTAGCACTACGAACAACGTGCGAACGGCGGGCATTACAGGCGCATGGGTAGAATCCTCCTTGAGATGGTCCGCATATTCTAGCAGGAGATCCGCATCGCACCTCAACACTTCGTCGTCGTCACGATCGGCTCGGCCGGCGACCTGTTCCCGTTCCTCGCGCTGGCGCTCGCGTTGCGCGCACGCGGCCACCGCGTGAGTTTCCTCGCGCCGGAGCAGCACGGACCGTGGGTGCGCCCGACCGGGCTGCCGTTCACGGGCCTGCCCGCCGACGAGGCCGTGCTGCGCGACCCCGACCTGTGGCATCCCACGCGCGGCTTCGGCGTCGTGTGGCGCGCGACGCGGCCCGCGATGGCGCGCATCGTTCCTTTTGTCGCGGCGCTGCCGCAGGACGAGCCCTGTACGCTGCTCGTGCATCCGCTCGCGCTGCCGGAGGCGGACCTGTGCCGCGCGGCGCATCCCGGCATCAGGATCGCGGCGGCCTACCTCGCGCCGGCGAACCTGATCACCGTGCACGATCCGCTGATGGTGGGGCCGTGGCGCGTGCCGGCCTGGGTGCCGCTGTCCGCGCGCCGGGCGTTCTGGCAGTGGGTGGGCAGGCGCTTCATCGATCCCGTCGCGCTGGCGGACATCAACGCGGCGCGCTCGAAGCACGGCCTGACACCGGTGTCGTCGCTGATGGACTGGATCGCGTCCGTGCCCGACCTGTCGCTGACCTTGTTTCCCGACTGGTTCGCACCCACGCAGCCGGACTGGCCGCAACCGCTGGTGCGCGGCGACTTTCCCTTGTTCGATCCGAACGCGGATGCGACGCTGGCGGCCGGCCTGATCTCGTTTCTACAGGCGGGAACGCCGCCGCTCGTGTTCACGCACGGTACCGGCAACACGCAGGCGGCCGCGTACTTCCGCGACGCGTTCGCGGCGGCCACGCGCCTGGGCCGGCGCGCCGTCTTCCTCACGCCGCACCGCGACCAGGTGCCGGCCGACCTGCCGCCGACGATGCTGTGGCAGGACTACGTGCCGCTGCGGGGCCTGCTGCCGCATGCGGCGGCGCTCGTCCACCACGGCGGCATCGGCACGACGGCGGAAGCGCTGCGTGCCGGCACGCCGCAACTGGTCGTGCCGCTGGCGCACGACCAGTTCGACAATGGGGCGCGCGTGACGGCGCTGGGCGTCGGCGCCAGCCTGCCGGCCGCGCGGCTGGACGAACGGCGGCTCGTGCGTGCACTGGATGGTCTGCTGGCCGCGCCTGGCCTGGCCGAACGGACAGGCGCGGTGGCCCGCCGATTCGCGCCGGAGGGCCGAATCGACGGGATGTGCGAAGCGCTGGAGTTCAGTCCTTCTTCCAGAACCCCGCGTGCGCCGCCTTCGCCTCGTCTTCCCTGAGCGGTCCGATCACCTCCGTCGCCCGCTGCCCGCGCGCGAATACGTCGCGGCAGGGCAGGGACAGCGTCGGGTACTCCGGATCGCTGCCGGTCAGCGCCAGCAGGCTCGTTTCCGACATGCCGTAGACCACGCGTCCCACGCCGCTCCAGTACGTGCCGCCCGCGCACATCGCGCACGGCTCCGCGTTGCTGTACAGCGTGGCGCCGGCCAGGTCGGCCGGGCCGAACTTGCACGACGCGGCGCGCAGCGCGTTCATCTCCGCGTGCGCCGTGCGGTCCGTGGACGAATCGTTCATCGCCTCCGCGATGACGGTGCCGTCCGCGCCGACGACCATCGCCGCGAACGGGTGGTGGCCTTCGTCGCGCGAGCGCTGCGCCAGCGCGAACACGCGGGTCAGGAAGTCGTGATCGCGTGAAGTCGGCACACTCATTTTGGAATGGTCCCTTCGACGCCCTGCACGTACCAGTTCATGCCTTTCAGGTCCGCCAGCGACATCTCGGAACCGGCAGCGACCTTGACCGCGCCCGACTGGTCCTTCAGCGGTCCCTGGAACGGTTTGATCTTGCCGCCGATGATGGCCGCCTTCTTCGTCTCGAACAGCTTGGCCGTGTCGGCCGGGATGACGGCGTTCAGGGGCGACATCTTGACCATGCCTTCCATCAGGCCGCCGTGCACTTCGGCGCTCTTCCACGTGCCTGCGATCACGGCCTGCGCGGTGCGGGTGTAGAAGTCGCCCCACGAATTCGTCGTCGCCGTCAAGTGCGCCTTGGGTGCGAACCGCGCCATGTCGGAATCCCAGCCGAATGCGTACTTGCCCTTTTCCTGCGCCACTTGGAGTGTCGCCGGCGAATCCGTGTTCTGCGTGAGCACGTCGGCGCCCTGCGCGATCAGGGTCTCGGCGGCCTGGCGCTCCTTGGCCGGGTCGTACCAGCTGTTGATCCACACGACCTTCGTCTTGATCGCCGGGTTCACGCTTTGCGCGCCGAGCGTGTACGCGTTGATGTTGCGGATCACTTCCGGCACGGGGAACGAGCCGACGAAGCCGATGGTGCCCGACTTGCTCATCTTCGCCGCGATGACGCCCTGCAGGTACGTGCCTTCGTACTGGCGCGTCTCGTACACGCCGAGGTTCTTCGCCAGCTTGAAGCCGGTGGCGTGTTCGAACACGACGTTCGGGAAGGCCTTCGCCACCTTTTCCGTCGGGTTCATGAAGCCGAACGACGTGGTGAAGACGAGCTTGTTGCCGTCGGCGGCGAGCTTGCGGATGACGCGCTCGGCATCCGCGCCTTCCGGCACGTTCTCGACGTACGTGGTGACGACCTTGCCGGCCAGCGCCTTTTCCATGGCGAGACGGCCCTGTTCATGGGCATAGGTCCAGCCGGCGTCGCCGACGGGGCCGACGTAGACGAAGGCGACCTTCAGCGGATCGGCCGCATGTGCACTCAGCGTGGCGAGGGAAGCGAGAAGGGCGGCGGCGAGCAGTGTGCGACGGTTCATGGTGTTCCTCTTTCAGTGAAGGATGGATGGATCAGAAGTGGTATTCGGCGCGGACCATCGGCGTCTTCGCGGTCGCGCCCGGCGCGACGCTTTCCGGATTGCCGAACTTGTTCTTCCAGTACTGGTATTCGAGGCCCAGCTTCAGCGTGTTCTTCGCCGCGCCGATGGCGGGGCTCAGGTCGTACATGACTTGCATGTCGACGTTGATCTCGACGGCCGTCGGGCCGCCGAACTCGTTGCGGCCCTTGGTGCCGATGTAGTTGGCGAAGCCCTCGAACGACAGCGGCACGCCCAGCGTGAACGGGATGCCCCACGCGGCCGTCAGCATCGCGTGCGTCTTGTACGTGTAGCGCGGGGTCGACGTGCTCGTGAAGCCGTTGAACGGCGCATTGCTCTCGCGCAGGGCGAGCAGGCTGACGTCGAGGAAGCCGGGCACGTCGAACATCAGCGTGGGGCCCAGCACCAGCATGCGCTTCTTGGAGTTGTAGCCGGCGTCCGTCTTGCTGTTGACGTCGAAGCCGCCCGTGACGCCGACGCCGCGCACGGGACCGAACGCGAGGTTCGCGCCCGTCACCTTGCCCAGGTCGAGCGTGTGGCGGTACACCGCGTAGGCTTCGTGCGCGCCGCTCGATGCACCCACGGCGGACGGATCGTGCGAGTCGGAGAAGAGGAAGTCGACGCTGAAGAAGTTCTTGCCGTACTTGTAGCCGCTGACGTTCGAAAAATTGATGACGTGCTTGGTGATGTCCTCGCCGTTGTACGGTTCGGAGAACTTGGTGCCGTAGCGCCAGCTGAGCGACGTGTCGCTCCAGTCGGCGGCGTGGGCGGCGCTGGTGCACAGGGCGGCGAGGAGGGCGAGGCAGGCGGACGTCTTCATTCGGTTTCCTTGTTATGGTTGGGGGGCGTTACGGATTGCATCCTCATGCAAGTAGCGGGCCAGGCCGTTCAGCGCTCGCCCAATGCTTCCGCGAGGTTGACCTTGCGGTCCTGTTCTTCCAGGTGCAGGCGCGCTTCGATGTCGAGCAGGTGGTGTTCGATCAGGTCGACGGCCTTGTCGGTGTCGCCCCGTTCGATCAGCGCCAGCAGCTCGTGGTGATCGTGGTTCCCGCACATGGGCACGCCGGGGTTTTCGTACAGCGCGATGATCAGCGAGCAGCGCGACACCAGCTCCGCCATGAAGCGCTGCAGCACGGCATTCCCCGCCAGTTCCGCCAGCAGCAGGTGGAATTCGCCGCCCAAGCGGATCCACGCGGCGCGGTCGGCGCCGTGGCGCGCCGCTTCCTCGGCGTCGATGGCGGCGCGGATCGCGCCCAGCGATGCCGGCGTCGCACGGCGCACGACCAGCGGCACGATCTCGCGCTCCAGCGCGCGCCGCGCGGCGAACACGTCGCGCGCCTCCTTCGGCGTCGGCGAGGCGACGACGGCGCCGCGGTTCGGGCGCAGCTCGATGATGTGATCGTGCGCGAGGCGCTGCAGGGCCTTGCGCACGGTGGTGCGGCTCACGTCGTACAGCGCGCAGAAGTCCGCTTCGCCCAGGCGGGTGCCGGGCGGCAGCCGGTGGCTCATCACGGCGCCCACGACGGCCCGGTAGATACGTTCGTCGACGGCGGTGTGGCCGCGCTTGCGGGCTGGCGTCGGTCGGGTAGACGACGCGGCGGCGGTATCGGTCATGGTTGTCTCCATATCAGGGGGCGATTGGCGACATACAAAGCAGGAATCGTGCACACGCGCGTCGGTACGCATCCGCCGCACCGGCGGCAGGCGCGTGCCCGTTTTCGGTGAGCCTGTGTACCGCGACGGTGCGGTTTGTATACAAATCGTGCGCCGTGTGCCCACAGTACGGTGGGCACGCAACTTGCAAACGACAACCACGTTTTGTATACAACGATTGGAGTCAGAATGAGCGATCCCCACGAACGAGGCGAGCCGCGCCTGCGGCTGCTCGGGATCTCGAAGGTCTACCCGTCCGTCGTCGCCAACGCGGACGTGAACCTGACGGTCATGCCCGGCGAGATCCACGCCGTGCTGGGCGAGAACGGGGCCGGCAAGAGCACCCTCATGAAGATGATCTACGGCGTCACCAAGCCGGATGCGGGCGAGATCATGTGGGAAGGCCGGCAGGTGCGCATCGATTCGCCGTCGGCCGCGCGCCGCCTCGGCATCGGCATGGTGTTCCAGCATTTCGCGCTGTTCGAGACGCTGACGGTCGCCGAGAACATCGCGCTTGCGCTGGACGAGAGGACGACGCCGGCGGCGCTCGCACCGCGCATCCGCGCCGTCTCGGAGCAATACGGCCTGCCGCTCGACCCGGACCGGCTCGTGCACAGCATGTCGGTCGGCGAGCGCCAGCGCGTGGAGATCGTGCGCTGCCTGTTGCAGTCGCCGCGCCTCCTGATCATGGACGAGCCCACGTCGGTGCTCACGCCGGACGCCGTGCAGACGCTGTTCGTATCGCTGCGCCGCCTGCGCGACGAGGGCGTCAGCATCCTCTACATTAGCCACAAGCTGGACGAGATTCAGGCCCTGTGCGACCGCGCCACCGTGCTGCGCGCGGGCCGCGTGGCCGGCACCGCCGTCCCGCGCGAGGAGACGGCGCACTCGCTGGCCGAACTGATGATCGGCGGCGACCTGCCCACCTGCACCCTGGCCCCGCGCGCGCCGGGCGAGGTGGCGCTGGCGCTGGCCGGGCTCGACCTGCCGAGCGCGGACCCGTTCGGTACGACCCTGCGCGGTATCTCCCTCGACGTCCGTGCCGGCGAGATCGTTGGGCTGGCCGGCGTGTCGGGCAACGGCCAGCAGGAGTTGCTGAAAGCCATCTCGGGCGAACGGCCGGCGCCGGACGCGGCGTCGATCCGCCTGCTGGGCCGCGACGCCGGCCGTCTCGATGCCGCCGCGCGCCGCCGGCTGGGGCTCGGCTTCGTGCCGGAAGAACGTTTGGGCCGCGGCGCCGTACCCGCGCTGTCGCTGGCCGACAATGCGCTGCTGACCGGCTACCTGAATCTCGACGCCGGCATGGCGACGGGCGGCGTGATCCGGCGCGGCGCCGTGCGCGCCTTTGCCGCCGCCGTCATCGAGCGCTTCAAGGTCAAGTGCGGCGGCACGTCGTCCGCGGCCGCGAGCCTCTCGGGCGGCAACCTGCAGAAATTCATCGTCGGGCGCGAGATCCGCCTGGCACCCAAAGTGATGGTTGTCGCGCAGCCCACGTGGGGCGTCGACGTCGGCGCGGCCATGCTGATCCGCCAGGCCATCATCGACCTGCGCGACGCGGGCGTGGCCGTCCTCGTCGTGTCGGAAGAACTCGACGAACTGTTCATGATGTGCGACCGCATCGCCGTGCTGGCGAAGGGCCGGCTGTCGCCCGCCGTCGCGACGTCCGCCACCACCGTCGACCGGATCGGCCGCTGGATGGGCGGCGATTTTGCTGTTGAAGGAGAGACCCATGTCCCGGCTTGAAGCCCGTCCCGAACCCTCGCGCGCGATGATGCTGTCGTCGCCGCTCATTGCCGCCGCCGCGATGCTCGTCTCGGGCTCGCTGCTGTTCCTGTTCCTCGGGCAGGCGCCGCTGCACGCGTTCTACGTGTACTTCATTAAGCCGCTCACGTCCTGGTACGGCATCGGCGAGCTGCTGCTCAAGGCCACTCCCTTGACCCTGTGCGGCGTGGGCCTCGCCATCGGCTTTCGCGCCAACGTCCACAACATCGGCGCGGACGGCCAGCTGACGATGGGTGCCGTGGCCGCCGGCTGCGTCGCACTGTATTTCGACGGCGCCGAGGGCCCGTGGCTGCTGCCGCTGATGATCCTGGCCGGTGCGGTCGGTGGCGCGGCGTGGGCGGCCGTGCCCGCGCTGCTGCGCACGCGGTTCAACACGAGCGAGATCCTCGTGTCGCTGATGCTCGTCTATGTCGCGTACCTGTTCCTCGGCTATCTCGTGCACGGGCCCGTGCGCGATCCGGCCGGCTACAACTTCCCGCAATCGAAGATGTTCGGCGACGCCGCCATGCTGCCGCTGCTGAAGGAAGGCCTGCGCGTGAATGCCGCGTTCCTGCTGTCCCTCGTGGCCGTGGCGGGCGCGTGGTTCTTTTGCCGTCACAGCTTCGCGGGCTACCGCATGCAGGTGTCCGGCATGGCGCCGGCCGCAGCACTGTATGCCGGATTTTCCGAGCCGAAGAACGTGTGGATCGCATTCCTGGCGAGCGGCGCGCTGGCCGGCGTGGCGGGCGTGGGCGAGGTGGCGGGGCCGCTGGGCCAGCTGCAGGCGTCGGTGTCGCCCGGCTACGGCTTCGCCGCGATCATCGTCGCCTACGTGGGCCGCCTGCATCCGGTCGGCGTGCTGCTGGCGGCACTCCTCATGTCGCTGCTGTACATCGGCGGCGAGACGGCGCAGATCGAGCTCCAGCTGCCGTCCGCCATCACCGGCCTGTTCCAGGGCCTGCTGCTGTTCTACCTGCTGGCGGCCGACCTGTTCATCCATTACCGCATCAAGCCCCGCACGACCGCGGCGGTGGCCGTGCCCGTCGTCGCCAAGGAGACCGCATGAATCCCGATTACCTCGTCGCCTTCCTCGCCAGCACGGCGGGCGCCGCGACGCCGCTCGTGCTCGCGTCGACGGGAGAGCTCGTGGCGGAACGCTCCGGCGTCCTGAACCTCGGCCTCGAAGGCATCATGCTCGTGGGCGCCGTGGCCGGCTTTTCCGTCACCTTGCACACGGGTTCCGCGGCCCTTGGCCTCGCCGCCGCGCTCCTCGCGGGCATGGCGATGGCGCTGCTGTTCGGCGTCCTCGTGCTCACGCTGCAGACGAACCAGGTCGCGACCGGACTGGCGCTGACCTTGTTCGGCATCGGCCTTTCCGCGTTCGCCGGGCGCGACCTCGTCGGCCAGACCGTGGCGCCGCTGCCCCGGCTGCACCTGCCCGTGCTGTCCGACCTGCCGTTCGTCGGGCCGCTGCTGTTCTCGTTCGACGGGATGGTCTACGCATCGCTGGCGCTGGTGGTACTCACGGGCTGGATGCTGGCACGCACGCGGCTGGGCCTGCTTATCCGCGCCGTCGGCGAAGCGCCGCACAGCGCGCACGCGATCGGCATGCCGGTGGTGAAACTGCGCTACGCGACCGTGCTGGCGGGCGGTGCGCTGGCGGGACTCGGCGGTGCCTACCTGTCGCTGGCGTTGACGCCGATGTGGGTCGAGGGCATGACGGCCGGCCGCGGCTGGATCGCACTGGCCCAGGTCGTGTTCGCGACGTGGAAGCCGCGCGGCCTCGTGCTCGGGGCGTATCTGTTCGGCGGTGTGACCGTGCTGCAATTTCACGGCCAGGGGCTCGGCGTGCCGATCCCGTCCGAGTTCCTGTCGATGCTGCCCTACCTGGCCACGATCGTCGTGCTGGTCGTCATCTGCCGCGATCCGCGCACGATCCTGCTGAACAAGCCGGTATCGCTGGGTCAGAACTTCAAGGCCGATTAGTCGTCTTCGCGCAGCCAGGACGTCGACTTGCCGCGCGCGACGGTGGGGCGTGCCGGCGGCGTGGTCGGCGGGGGAGGGCTGAAGCTGCGATCCAGTTCTCCCGCATCCGCCTGCGCCTTGCCGGACAGGTAGGACTTCACCCCCACCGAACACCGGTAGATCACCGCGCCCGTCGCAATGACGATCGCGCTGACCGTGATCGCCAGGCCGTCCGGACGGCCGGCCACGACCAGGATACAGGCGAGCACGATGATGTCGAGACAGACAACATAGTTGAAACGGGGGCGATCAGGATCGACTTTATGTACCGACATACGAACTTCCAGGA
>Ga0187844_10002816_pt1 | contig 12021 bp, 10 predicted proteins | sample SpaLakP09_SKY_50_FD_134517 | JGI IMG/M metagenome (GOLD analysis project Ga0187844, IMG submission 134517) | Oligotrophic lake water microbial communities from Sparkling Lake, Wisconsin, USA - SP09_SKY_50 | ecosystem: Environmental > Aquatic > Freshwater > Lake | place: USA: Sparkling Lake...
GCGACGAACTTCCTGCGCCAGCGCATCGAGCACGACCTCGAATCTGGCACCTTCAGCGACCGGCGTTTTGCCGGCACGCCGGGCGATGCCGCCCACCACGCTGCCGGCCCGCTGGACGAGGCGCGCGTCCGCACCCGTTTCCCGCCCGAGCCCAACGGCTACCTGCACATCGGCCACGCCAAGAGCATCTGCCTGAACTTCGGCCTGGCGCGCGACTACGGCGGCGCCTGCCACCTGCGCTTCGACGACACCAACCCCGAGAAGGAAGAGCTGGAATACGTCAATGCCATCAAGGAGATGGTGCAGTGGCTGGGCTGGAGCTGGGGCGACAACCTGTTCGAGGCCAGCAGCTACTTCGACTTCATGTACGCCGCAGCCGAGGCCCTCGTCAACGCCGGCCATGCCTATGTGGACGAGCAAAGTGCCGATGACATGCGCGCCAACCGTGGCGACTTCGGTCGGCCCGGTGTCGACAGCCCCTTCCGCAGCCGCACACCAGCCGAAAACCTCGCCCGCCTTCGCGAGATGCGCGACGGCCAGCATGCGGACGGTGCCATGGTGCTGCGCGCCAAGATCGACATGGCATCGCCCAACATCAACCTGCGCGACCCGACGCTTTACCGCATCAAGCATGCGGAGCATCACGCCACCGGAACGAAGTGGTGCATCTACCCGATGTACACCTACGCCCACCCCATCGAGGACGCGCTGGAGCGCATCACCCACAGCATCTGCACACTGGAGTTCGAGGACCAGCGCCCGTTTTATGACTGGCTGCTGGAGCACCTGGCCGACCTGGGCCTTCTGGCCCGCCCTCTGCCGCAGCAGATCGAGTTCGGCCGCCTGAACCTGAACTACGTCGTCACCAGCAAGCGCAAGCTGCGTCAGTTGGTGGAGGAGAACCACGTCAGCGGCTGGGACGACCCCCGCATGCCGACGCTGGTGGGCCTGCGCCGCCGCGGCTTCACGCCGGCCAGCGTGCGCGCGATGGTGGAAGCCACGGGTGCGAGCAAGCAGAACGCCTGGATCGACGACACCGTGCTCGACCAGGCCCTGCGTGCCGACCTGGAGCCGCAGGCGCCGCGTGCCTTCGCCGTGCTGCAGCCGCTCAAGCTCAAGCTGACGAACTACGCCGAGGTCTTTGGCAGCGCCGACCACCGCGAGCCCTGCGAGACGGCAGCTCACCCGCACAAGCCGGAGCTGGGCCAGCGCAAGTTCTCGCTGGGCCCCGAGCTGTGGATCGAGGCGGAGGACTTCGTCGAAACGCCGCCCAAGGGCTACTTCAGGCTCTTCCCGGCCAACAAGGTGCGCCTGAAGGCCGGCTACATCATCGAATGCACCGGCGCCGAGAAGGATGCCGACGGCAAGGTCACGGCCGTGCTTGCCACCGTCATTCCCGACACCAAGAGCGGCACGCCCGGCGCGGATGCCGTCAAGGTCAAGGGCACCATCGGCTGGGTCGGCGCGCACGAGGCCGTCGCGGCCGAGGTGCGGCTGTACGAGCGCCTGTTCGCCGAGGCCCAGCCCGACGCGGGCGGCCGAGACTTCACCGAGTTCCTGAACCCCAACTCGCTGCGGGTCGTGCAGGCGTTCGTCGAGCCCTCACTGGCCGGCGCTGCGGCCGACCAGCGCTGGCAGTTCGAGCGTCATGGCTACTTCGTCACGGACCGGGTGGACCACAAGGCGAACAAGCCGGTGTTCAACAAGATCACCGGGTTGAAGGACAGCTTCAGCCGCTGACCCGGCCGCCGAAGCCGGCTCAGGCCGGCATGCGGTCATCGCCGAACTCTTCCAGCGCCCGTTGGTAGAGCCGGGTGATGCTGCCGTCGTGGTGCAGGCTCTCGACCGCTTTCGTCAGCCGTTCAATCAGCGCCTGCGTGGCGCTGCGCCGCGACAGATGTAGCCAGAAGGTCTGCCGCTCCACGAGCAGGGGCCGTGCGAACTCCTGCATGCGCAGGCCCATGCCGCGCGCGGCACCGAACAGCCCGAGGTTGCTGCCATAGGCTGCGTCCACGCGTTTGGCCATCAGCATCTGGATGGCGTGCTCGTTGCTGTTCACCCACTGCACGTGCAGGTCCTTCACGCTCGCCAGGCCCTCGGGCATGGGAAAGCTGCGTGGCACTGCCAGCGAGAGATGCGTCAAGTCCTCCAGACGCAGCAAGGACGCCTCCCGGCAGCTGACGAGCACGGTCGGCAGTTGCAGTACCGGCGCCACCTGCAGGGCAACAGCCTTGATTTCATCATTGGAGAATCGCAGCACCATGTCGGCACTGCCGTTCTGCAAGCTGAGCGCTGTGCGGGCGTAAGGCACGACGCGGTTCTCGGCCGCCAGCCCGGAGCGTTGGGCGATCAACAGGCCAATCTCGTACATCAGCCCACCTGCCCCCTGCGGGCCGACACGCCCGAAAGGCTCGGACTGGATCGTCTCGATTCGCAGCACGAAAGGCTCGGCCGCCGGCGCGCGGCTGCCCGGCAGCCAAGCCAACAGACTCGCCATGCACACCCGGCGCCGGCGATCAACCATCGCATTGCAGGCCTGCCGGCCCCAAGCTATTCGCATCGGGGCATTCCATCACGGCAAAACGCCCCGCCCGTTGACTTGAAGCAAGCCGTTCAAGCCATCGCGGCTGCTCAACTGCAACGCAGAACGATGGGCGTGGCGTAGTCCCGCCCGACCACGGCGCGGGCGAACAGGTAGTTCTGCAGCGCCTTCTCGCTCAGCGCATCCAGCCGCACGCCGCCGTGCGAATCGCAGGGGAAGGCGAGCGCACGGCCCGTCTGGAACAGTGACTCAAAGCGCAGCTCATAGTCTTCGGTCATCAGGGGCATGGGGCGTGAGTTCATGGGGCACCTCGTCTTGGTTCCAGACTAGGCGCCGCATCGGCCTGCCGCGCGTGCATACGTCGCAGCTCAGGCCTGCACCCCCCGCTATGGGTGCACCGAGCGCCAAGAAGTCACAGCGCTAACGCCGTGTTGCACGAAGCAAGTCGATCTGGAACGGCCTGTCGTTCATCTCTATCCGTTCGGGCCTGGGCGTCGCCAACGTGTAGAGCTTGCGGCGAGTCAGGTTCAACCGGGCCAGCGAAGGTTGCAGATAGCGCCGCAGCAGCGCCTGAAGCGTGCCGTCGGCAAAGGCCAGGCGCAGGCCTCGCTCGACGCGGTCGATGGCCTCACGGTTGTCGGGGTGGCTGTAGAGGTATTGCGGCAGGTCGTACGACAGCAGCAGGCTGTCGTCCACCGCCAGGCCGTTGATGCCCTGGTGGGCCTCGATCTCCTGCCCCACCTCCAGCACGCTGCGGCAGAACAGATCGGCACGGCCCACCGCCACCAGTTCGAACAAGGCCTCGTAGGTGCCGACCTCGATCACCTTGAAGCCGTTGGCGCGCATGACCGCCACGTCAGCCCAGTCGCTGCCCTGCACGTGGCGCAGCGCAGCCACGGCTGCCAGGGTGTCGGCAGCGCGCACCGCTGCCTGGCGCGATGCATGCACGAAGCAGACACGGTAGCGGTTGACGCCCAGATGGATGGGAAACAGAACCGGCACCAACCCAGCGGCGCGTCCTGCCTCCGGGCTGGTGACGACGAGGAAGTTCGACACCGTGCGCCGGGCCGCCTCCAGCAGCGCGCGGCGCTTGTTCATCAACGAGGACAGCTGCAGCTCGTAGGGCCCGTCGCTGGCCCGGGTCCTGTCCAGCGCCAGCTGAACGGCGTCGTGGACATAGGCGTTGCGCATGTCAGTGGCCGTATCTGGCGCGCGCAGCGTGACGACCAGCCCTTTCGCCCACGTCGGCCCGGCCGCCAACCATGCGGGCAGGGCCGTCATCAGATGGCGTCTGGGGAGCATGACGCAATGTAGTCCCGCTCAAGTGCTTGGGGAAGCTCGCGGGGCACCTGACCGGCGCGTTAGGCAGGGCCGCTATTCGAGATCGGCCATGCGCCTGACCTTGACCTTGCGGCCCTTCAGCTTGCCTGCCGACAGGCGCTTCACAGCCTCGACGGCAATGCTTCGCTGCACCGCAACATAACTATGAAAATCGGTGACATTGATCTTGCCGATCTGCGTCCCCGCGAAACCGGCCTCCCCGGTCAGGGCGCCCAGGATGTCGCCGGGGCGGATCTTTTCCTTGCGGCCGCCAAGAATCTGCAGCGTGTCCATGGCGGGCAGCAGCGGGCCGCCGGGTGCGTCGGTCAGTTCGCTCAAGGGTTGCCACTTGAACTCTTCTCCCTGCAACTGCTCGATGCGGCCGATGCGGCCCATCTCGTCCAGGCTGGCCAGGCTCAGCGCCAGGCCTTCGGCACCCGCCCGGCCGGTGCGGCCGATGCGATGCACGTGCTGCTCGACGTCGGCGCTGATGTCCACGTTGATGACGCAGGCCAGGTTGGCAATGTCCAGGCCGCGCGCGGCCACGTCGGTAGCCACCAGCACCGAGGCGCTTCGGTTGGCGAACTGGATCAGCACCTGGTCGCGGTCGCGCTGCTCCAGGTCGCCATGCAGCGCCAGCGCGATGAAGCCTTGGCCGGCCAGCACCGCCTCCAGGTCGCGGCATTGCTGCTTGGTGTTGCAGAAGGCGATCGTCGACTCGGGGCGGAAGGCGCGCAGCAGGCGCGGCACGGCGTCCAGGCGCTCGGTCTCGCCCACCTCGTAGGCGATCTGACGGATGGTCGACGCGGCGGCGCTGGTGGAGCCCGCCACCTTGACCGACTGCGGATCGCGCATGAACTTGGCCGCAATCTCCGCCACGCCCTCGGGGAAGGTGGCCGAGAACAGCAGCGTCTGGCGCTTGGCCGGCGCGCGCTTGGCAATGGCCTTGATGTCGTCCAGGAAGCCCATGTCCAGCATGCGGTCGGCTTCATCGAGCACCAGCGTGTTCAGCGCAGAGAGGTCCAGCGTGTCGCGCTCCAGGTGGTCAATCAGGCGGCCCGGCGTGCCCACGGCGATGTGGGCACCGAAAGACAGGCTCTCGATCTGCGGCTTCATCGGCGAGCCGCCGCAAAGGGCCAGCACCTTGATGTTGTCGGCCGCACGGGCCAGGCGGCGGATCTCCTGCGTGACCTGGTCGGCCAGCTCGCGCGTGGGGCACAGCACCAGGGCCTGCACGCGCGTCTGGGCGGCGTCCAGGCGGTGCAGCAGCGCCAGCGCGAACGCTGCCGTCTTGCCGGAGCCGGTCTGGGCCTCGCCGATGACGTCGCGGCCCGCCAGGGCCAGCGGCAGGCTGGCGGCCTGGATGGGCGTCATCTGCGCATAGCCGAGCTGGTCGAGGTTGGCCAGCATGGCGGGGCTCAGCGGCAGTGTGGAAAAAGCGATATCGGTCATGAGGCGATTGTCGGGGCCCGTGACTTCCTTCGCACTTCCGGCCGTCGGTCGGCCAAGGTTTGCATTTCGTCACTGTCTCGCCCAAGCTCGCTCACTAGCATTCGTGCCGGGCTCCCAAGGCCCACACCTAACGCCATGCCTACCGTCACACGCACGTTCCCGCAAACCCAGGCCATCGACCCACCAACCTCGGCGCGGCCCCGGGTGCTGGAGGGCGGATCGTCTCGACCACAGGCGGCGCGCACCCCAGCCCCCGCCGCCCCTGCCCCTACTCGTACCCCTGCCAAGGCGCGGCCGGCGGCCGGCCCGCGCGCACAGGGCGCGGCCGCCCGGCAGGATGGCCTGCCGCGCTGGGCAAAGGGCTTCGTCATCGGCGGCGTGGTGCTGGCCGTGGCCATGCCGGCCACGGTGCTGATGTCGCGCTCCATGCTCGTGCAGGAGGTGCTCGCGGCGGAAAGCAGCTCCAAGGCCGCCATGATCTGCACGGCCGGCAACGCCCGGGCGGTGGACGAATCCAGCATCTCGGGCTGGCTGTTCGGCGGCTCGTTCTTCAGCTGCGGCGACTGGGAAACCCGCGACGCGCGCGTGCAGCGCGAGCGCGACCTGGCGCACAACAACTACATGGCACGCGAGCGCGTCCGTCAGGGCCTGCCGCCGAAATGATGCCCCCCCGCCCGGCCTCGCATCGCTGAACGCGTGCGAGTCCGGGCGGCCCCCCGAGGGGGCGGCGATGCTCGCGGCATCGAGCCGCGAGCACATCGCCCTAGGCGGGCCGGCTTGGGAGCGGCCCGGCGCCAGGCCCGCGAGGCGGCGCGGACGGCCAGCAAACGTTCAGCCGCCCGCGCGCTTGACGGTCCAGCCTTCGGGCCGCGCCTGCAACCAGGCCATCACCTTTTCGAGGTGATCGCCCTGGATCTCGATGAAGCCGTCCTTGGCCGTGCCGCCACTGCCGCAGAGGGCCTTGAGCTGCTTGGACAGCGCCGCCAGCGCAGCGTCGCCCAGCGGCAAGCCGTGAATGGCGGTGACGCCCTTGCCCTTGCGGCCGGCCGTCTCGCGGCGCACGCGCACGACGCCATCACCCGCTGGCCGGGCCTTGGCCTTGCACGCGCACTGCGCCGCCGCCTGGCCGCAGCCCGGGCAGACGCGGCCGACATCGGTCGAGTAGACGAGGCGTGAACCACTCATCGCCGTGGCGCCGTGGCCGGCTTGTCCAGCAGCTGCTCGGGCCGCAGGCGTGGCCCGTCTTCGTGTGACCAGCCGGGCGGTGACTGCAGCGCGATGACGCGGCGCTGACCCAGCTTCAGCAGCGCCTGGTGCGGGCGCAGGCGCTCGCGGAGCAGCGCTGGCAGGCTGCCGTCTGCGTAGGCGCGGTTCAGGCCCACGGTCAGGCGCTCGATCAGCGCCTGGTTGCCCGGGTGGGTGTGCAGATAGCTGGGCAGCTCGTAGGCCAGCAACAGGCTGTCGTCCAGCACCAGGCCGGGCACATGGGCCTGCCCCTGCACCTCGCCGCCCACTTCAAGAATGCTGCGGCAGAACAGGTCCACCCGGCCCGCCGCCACCATCTGGAACATAGCCGCGCAGGAAGTCAGCTCGACGACATTCAGGCCGTTGGCGCGCAGCACCGCCACGTCGGCCCAGTCCCTGCCCTGCACATGGGTCAGCGCCTGCAGGTCCTTCACGCTGCGAGCCTCGCGCAGCACCTGTTGCTTGCTGGGGTGAACAAAGCAGACCCGGTAGCCATGCACGCCCAGGTGGATGGGAAAGCGCACGGCCGCCAAACCGGCGGCGCGCCCGACCTGTGGCCCCACCGGCAGCAGCAGGTTGGGCGGCTCGTTCTGGCCCGCCGCCAGCAATGCGCGGCGGTTGTTCATGGGCACCGACAGCGCCAGCTGGTACGGCCCGTGGCTGGCCAGGGTCTTGTCCAGCGCCAACTGCACCACCGAGCGAATGAAGGCGCCACGCGGGTCGCCAGAGCCGTCGGGCGCGCGCAGCGTCACCACCAGCGGCTCGGCGTGCGCGGGCAGAACCCGCAGCGCGAACAGCGCGACGCAAAGGCCCAGGACGATGGTGCGAACCGGCATGGCGTGGATCACCGTTGCAGATGGCGCTCGAAGAAGGCGTCCAGGGTGCGGTACAGGTGCAGCCGCGCCGCCCGGCCGGCGATGCCGTGGGCCTTGCCGGGGTAGACCTGCAGGTCGAAAGTCTTGCCGGCGTTCTGCAGTGCCTCCACCAAACGCAGTGTGTGCTCGAAGAGCACGTTGTCGTCCGCAGTGCCGTGCACCAGCAGCAGCGGCCTGGCCAGCAGCGCAGCGCGCGATGGCAGGTTGGCGCTGGCGTAGGCGGGCGCCTTGCCGCTGTCGGGAAGGCCCAGGTACCGCTCGGTGTAAGCGGTGTCGTAAAGCGTCCAGTCGGTCACCGGCGCCACCGCCACCGAGGCGGCGAACGGCGTTTCCGCGTCCATGACGGCCCGTGCGCCGAGATAGCCGCCATAGCTCCAACCGAAGAAGCCGATGCGCGCGGCGTCCACGCCGGGCACGCGGCCGGGCAGCTCGCGCACCGCGGCGAAGAGGTCGGCCACGTCCACCTTGCCGAAGGCGTGTTGATGCGCCCGCGTGAATTCGCGGTCGCGGTGGGCCATGCCGCGCGTGTCCAGCGTCAGCACACCGAAGCCGCGCTGCTGCCAGTACGCGACCAACGGCATGTCGCGCCCCCAGCCCCAGTTCACGGTCGAGGCGCCTGGGCCGCCGTAGGCCAGCACGATGACGGGATGCTTGCCTTCACGACCGTCCTGGGCGGGGAAGAAAAAGGCGTTCAGCGGCGTGCGGCCGTCGGCGGCGGTCAGGTCCAGCGCCAGCGGCGTGTTGCTGAACTGGCGCAGCGCCGGGTCGGGCGGGTCGCCGGCCAGGGCGATGGCGCTGGCGCCGTCCAGGCCGCGCAGTTCCAGCCGGGGCGGTGAGCCCCAGGCAGAACGGGTGACCAGCAGGCGGGCGCAGGCGGCGTCGGCCTTGGCGTCGCGCCACTGGCGGTTGCCCGCGCCGGACAGCGGCTGCGCGCGGCCACCGGCCAGCGGCATCTGGTAAAGCTCCTGGGCCTTGCCGCGGTCGCCGTAGGCGGCAAAGACGACGTGCTGCGCGCTGGCGCAGACGGCATGCGCGACCGGCTCGGTGGTTTGCGTCAGCGCCGTGCGTGCGCCGGTCACGCGATCAACAAGCAACAGCTGGCGCCGGCCCGAGGCCTCGCTGGACCAGAGCAGCCCGCGTGGCGTCTCGATGAGGTCGTCATGCGTCTCGACCCAGGCGGTGTCGGTTTCGACGGTGATGTCACGCGCTGCGGCATTCGCCTTGAACTCCGTCAGCGTCAGCCGTGTCTGGTCGCGCGTGAACCACTGCAGCCAGGGCGTGCCGTCGGCAAACCAGCCGGCGCGGGCGATGTACTCCGCCGTGTTGGGCAGGGGCAGCTCACGGCGCTTGCCCGTGACCGCATCGATGACGAAGGCCGTGACCTTGGCGTTGGCCTCGCCGGCGGCGGGGTAGCGCTGCGAGGTCATTTCCGTGCGGTCGGCAAAGATCTGCGCCCGCGTCTTCACGGCCACGCCCGACTCGTCCACGCGCAGCGCCAGCAGCGACTTGCCGTCCTTGCTCCACCAGTAGCCACGCTGGCGCGCCAGCTCTTCGGCGGCAATGAAATCGGCCTGGCCCCAGGTGAGGGTCTCGCTGCCGTCCTGAGTCAGCTGGCGCGGCTGGGCGCCGGCTGCGAGAGGCAGCGTGAAGAGGTTGCCGCCCTGCACATAGGCAAGACTCCTGCCATCGGGCGCGCAGCGCGGCTCCAGCTTGGGCGCACCGGGCGCGAGTGCGAGCTTCTGCGCTTGCGGGCCGCTGGCCGTCAGGCGCACCACATAGAGGTCGCCCGACAGCGGGAACAGCAGCGCGCTGTCGTCGCTGCCGCACCACTGGTAGCCGGTGATGCCGCGCTGCGTGATGCGCTGGCGCTCCAGCGCCATCTTCTCGGCCTCGCTGAGCTTTTGTTCAGTGCCGCCAAGCAGGTCGACGGCGCTGACCAGCTTGCGCGGCTCGCCACCACCACTGGGTTGCGCCCAGAGCTCCAGCACCTCGCTGTCGGCCTGCGAAGGCCGCAGGAAGCTGACCCACTGCCCGCCGGGCGAGACTTCCGCCTGGCGCGGCAGGCGGCCGGCCAACGGCGGGTCAGCGGTGATGCGTTCGAGGGTAAGAGAGGATGTTTGGGCCAGGGCCGCGCTTGTGGCGCATGCGGTGACCAGCAAGGTCATGAGGATCTTCATCACCGAATGCTAGCCGCGCCACGCGTGGCGTTCGCTCAGGCCGCTACGGTCCCAGTGGCCAGCTCAAAGCCTTCGTCGACCCAGCCGGTGATGCCGCCGGCCATGATCTTCACCGGCCGGCCCAGTCGCGCCAGCCGCAGCGCGCCACGGGCGGCGCCGTTGCAGTGCGGGCCGGCGCAGTAGGTGACGAAGAGCGTGTCAGCCGGCCAGGCGGCGAGCTTGCTCTCGACCAGCTTGCCGTGGGGGAAGTGAATGGCACCCGGCACATGTCCGCGCGCGAACAGTTCTGCCGAGCGCACGTCCAGCAGCACGAAGTCGGGCGTGCCGGCCAGGCCATCGTGCACATCCCAACAGTCGGTCTCGAAGGCGAACTCGGCGGCGAAATGGGCTTCGGCATCGGCGGGCGAAGCGGCGGGGACAGCGGTCACTTGAGTGGGCATGGTGGGCTCCGTTGAAAGATGTGCCCATGGTCGCGGCGGACGCGCCGGGCCACAATTGGCGCCAATGACCAACATCGACAAGATCACGCCAACAGGTCCCCTGGTCGTTGCGCCGGTCTACGACGGCCTGTGCACCTTCGAGTTCGCCATCGCTGCCGAGGTCTTCGGCCTGGCACGGCCGGAGATGGGGTCGGGCTGGTACCGCTTCGCCAGCGCCGCCATCGAGCCCGGTCCGTTGCGCGCGCACGGCGGGCTGACGGCGACGAGCGATGGCGGTATCGAGTTGCTGGACCGCGCCGACCTCATCGTCATGGCCGGCTGGAAAGGCGCGGACGTGCCGGTACCTGAAGCGTTGGCCAAACGCCTGCGCAAGGCCTGGCAGCGCGGCGCGCGGCTGGCGTCGATCTGCTCGGGCGCCTTCGTGCTGGCCGCCACCGGGCTGCTGGACGGCCGCCGCGCCGCCACGCACTGGCGCTATGCCGACAAGCTGCGTGAGCGGCACCCGGCCATCGACGTGGACGCCAACGTGCTCTACGTCGAGGAGGACCGCGTGTTCACCTCGGCCGGCAGCGCAGCGGGCATCGATCTGATGCTGCACCTCGTGCGCGCAGACTTCGGCGTGGAGGCCGCCAACAGCGTCGCGCGCCGCCTCGTCATGCCGGCGCACCGCAGCGGCGGCCAGGCGCAGTTCATCGAGCGGCCGGTGCCGCGTGACCGCACGAATCGCCTGGCCGCGCTGATGGCCCAGGTACGCGCCGACCTGCGTGCGCCGTGGACGCTGCAGCGCATGGCCCAAGCCAGCGCGATGAGCCCGCGCACGCTGCTGCGGCGCTTCACGGAAGCGACCGCTCAGTCCCCCGGCGACTGGCTCATCGCCGAGCGCGTGGCCGAGGCACAGCGGTTGCTGGAAGCCAGCGCGCTGTCCGTCGAAGGCGTCGCCGCCGAGGCTGGCTTTGGCAGCGTGCAGGCGCTGCGCCACCACTTCCAGGCCCGGCTGGGGTTGGCGCCGCGAGCCTATCGGGCGTCGTTCGGCGGCATATCGCCGGTGGGTGAACAAGGCGCTCCATAGGGCGCCAAGAAGAGGCGGCTGGCCAGCTCATCCGCCGCGTTGACGGTGCGCAGCTCGGCGTAGGCAGCCTCCGCCTCCGGATAGGCCCGCTTCAGGTAGTGCAGCCACTGCTTGAGCCGCCCGCCCTGGTGTTTGGCGGCGACGTGGCCGCGAACCTGGTCGAAGAAGACCTGCATCAGCGGCAGCAGTTGGGCCCACGGCAACTGCGTGTCGCGCTGACCGGCAATGCGTAGTGCCAGGCCCGGGTCGGCCACCATGCCGCGGCCCAGCATCAGGTGCTCGCAGCCGCTGCGCTCGCGGGCCAGTTGGGCATGCTCCTCGGTCCAGATCTCGCCGTTGGCGATGATGGTGAGGGGCACGGCCTCGCGCACGGCCGCGATGCGCTCCCAGTAGGCCGGCGGCTTGTAGCCATCGGCCTTGGTGCGGGCATGGATGACGATCTCCTGCGCGCCGGCGGCATGGATGGCGCGGGCCACGTCCAGCGTCTTGCTGTCGTCCATGAAGCCCAGGCGCATCTTGGCGGACACCATCACCCCGGCCGGCACCGCGCGGCGCACGGCGGCGACGATCTCGTGAATGAGCTCGGGCTCGTCCAGCAGCACCGCGCCACCACGGTGGCGGTTCACGCACTTGGCCGGGCAGCCGAAGTTCAGGTCTATGCCCTCGGGCTTGAGCTCGGCCAGCCGCGCGGCGTTTTCAGCCAGACAGGTCACGTCCGAGCCCAGCAGCTGAGGGTGCACCGGCACGCCCGCGGCTGTCCGGCCGCCGTTCAGCAGCTCCGGCACGACGCGCGTGAAAACGCGGTTAGGCAGGAGTTGATCGGTCACGCGGATGAACTCGCTGACACAGCGGTCCACGCCGCCGACACGCGTGAGCACATCGCGCAGGATGTGGTCGAGCA
>Ga0187844_10002817_pt1 | contig 12019 bp, 8 predicted proteins | sample SpaLakP09_SKY_50_FD_134517 | JGI IMG/M metagenome (GOLD analysis project Ga0187844, IMG submission 134517) | Oligotrophic lake water microbial communities from Sparkling Lake, Wisconsin, USA - SP09_SKY_50 | ecosystem: Environmental > Aquatic > Freshwater > Lake | place: USA: Sparkling Lake...
ACATACATTCGTTTGAACGAAAATGTTGGCTACACTAAGGCCACAAACGTGGGTGCAAGTTTAGCTTCTGCGAAATATTTACTTTTACTAAATAATGATACAGAGTTGCTTGAAAATTCCTTACCTCAATTAGTTCTACATATGGAAATGAATTCTGATGTAGGCGCTTGTGGGCCCACTATCTTAAATCCGGATTTTTCCATTCAAGAAGTCGGATCTCAAATTTTCAGAGATGGAACAGGGCACAATTTGGGTTTCGGTTTTAAACCCTTTGAACCTTCAATCAGCTTTGTTCGCGAAGTGGATTATTGTTCTGCCGCGGCTCTGATGATTAGGAGACAACTATGGTCCGCTATTGGCGGTTTCGATGAACGTTATGCTCCTGCATATTACGAGGATACAGATTTGTGTTTAGCGGTTTGGGAATCAGGAAATAAGGTTGTAGTTTTGAACACAGCCCATATTTTACATCAGAGAAATTCTAGTTACGGATTGAACAACAAACATATTGAACTGATGGGAAAGAATAGATCAAAATTTACAGAAAAATGGGAACTTTCTCTGAAATCTCATTGGGAAAATACGGGTGTGGCACGATATGAGAAAAACAGAGATTCAATAGGTATCGTTGTTTTGGTCGATCATCTATTGCCGAGCTACTCAAGAGATTCTGGATCAATCCGAACAATAAGACTTGGTGAAGCTATTATGCAGTTGGGATACCACGTTTGTCTTGTGGGCTTAAATGACAATACAACTCCATTGGATTTGGAACGACTTCAGAATTCTGGTTTTGAAGTTCACCGATCACTGGATTCACTTGTTTCAAGTGTTTCCCCCCGAGCTATAAGGTTGAAGGCAGCTTGGATCATTCGAGATGAAACTATTGTTGCTACTCAAAAGATTATTGAAGAGAACTTTCCAAACTTGACCATAATTAGTGACTTGCTGGATCTCGATTATGAAAGTAAAAACGGTAACGTGAAGTTAAGTCATTTGCAGAGGGCTATTGTTGAAAGTTCGATGTGCACGGTATTGGTTTCTCCATTTGAGAGCAAAATTTTATTGAATCTCTATCCCAATGCCAAAATTTTTGATCTTTGGAAAGACTTCAAGTTACAGATCGGCGACAACCCATTTGCTACAAGAAAAGGAATTTTGTTTATTGGAGGATTTGGACATAAGCCAAATCGAGAAGGCATTGCATGGTTTATTGATGAAGTTCTTCCGGAATTGAAGAAAAATCATTTCACAGAAGAGATCACCATTATCGGAACTAATATCTCGTTGACTGATCAGAAATGGCTTGAAAATGCGGGTTTAAAAGTTTTGGGGAATCTTAAGTCACTAAACGATGTTTATGATGAGTCAAAGCTTGCAATTGCGCCATTAATCTCAGGACGAGGTCTCAAAGGAAAAATTGCCGAAGCACTGAGTTTCGGCGTTCCAGTCGTAACAACAGACATTGGAGCCGAGGGTTTTCCCATTGAGGATCAGGAATGCATTAATATAAATAATAATCCTAAAGAGTTCGCAGCACATATTTTGAGACTAACTTCAAATGAGCCAGATTGGAATTTGGCTAGATCTTCAGCATCAAGCTTTGTGCTCAAATATTTTAATCATGATTCGTACCTCGAAAAAGTGCAAGAAGTCTTGTCTACTAGGACCTCAAACGTAAAGACACAACTTGAGATTAAAGAATCACATTTTGCTTCTGGTTTTGCAAGCGAGCAAATTCAGTTTCAAGAGTTAGTGCTTTCCAGCAGTTTAACCTTCAACACCGCCCAGGTACTGCGTCAATCTAAGCCTTGTTTAGAAATTGGATCTCCTTTATACCCTCAATCGAATCTCCAACCTAATTTGAGAAAACGTGCATATCAGTTCAAATCTGCCAATGTTTCGTTCGTTTTAAACAGGAATATGCAGCCAATCTTTCGTAACTTAGGAGCCCACACAGGGCCTGATTTTCTACGGGCCCTGTTAATTCCGGCGGCTGAACAAGATATATATGGACATTGGCTTTTAGATATTTTGCCAAAATATTTGAATATCCAAAGTACCCAAAAAGAGTTGGTCAGGATGTTGCTTCAAAATAGACCTCTGCCTTTCGTCTATGAGCTCTTGGATCTCGCGTCAATTCCATCAGAAACTCTCTTGTTCATGGAAGACTACGAGGGTGAATCATTACTGCTGTTAGACTCAAATGAAACACGCGATTTTGATTTTATCGATGTTGAAGCAATTTCCAGATTAGTCCAGAAGATTCCTGACAAAACTTCAGAACGAAACCAATACAACCTACCAAAAAGAATTTTTATTTCTAGAAGCGCAATTGATAAGGCGGGTGTAGATTCACGCTCTTTAACAAACCGCGAAGAGATTGAAGGCATATTCAAGAGTTTCGACTTCGAACTTTTTCATCCAGAAAAACACTCTGTTGAAATGCAAATCAATATGTTTAGGCACGCTGATTTGATTGCTGGCGAAGCCGGTTCCGGTCTCCACAATTCTATTTTTATGAAACCTGGCAAAACCATTATAAATCTTCAGTCCTCGAGGCAAGAGCACCTAATTCAATCTTCATTGGTAGGTGTAAATGAAACCAATTGTGTATATATCTGGGGTGAAAACGAGACTAACGATTGGTCATCTAATTTTAAAATTTTTGAGAATGACGTTCTGAAGGTTTTGCAGGAGTTAGCTGGCGGTTCCCCGAGTTAATAACGTAAACAAATCAGTTTGCGTTATTGGATTAAAACTTTCAGGGATACCCTTACCAAATAAATGTAAATAGCCAGGATCATGAATCAGAGCTTTAGAGATTTCCGGTAGTTCTGGCCAGTTGAGCTCGTTTTCCATCCATAAAACTGTCTTTGGATTAACAAGATCCGTTATTGTCGCATAACTAAATGATGCCAGTTTCAACTCAGCGAGTGCCAAAATAATTTTGTACACATCTCCATGCCATGCACCATAGTTCGCGAATCCAGCCTCTTCCCTTAATCTATAGGCCTCCAAGGCATTGGGGTTGCCAGAAAACTCATCGCACGGAACCGTGTCATCTAGAATAATTAAACCGCGTGGAGAGCAAACCTTCATAGCATTCTTCAAATCCCGCCAAGTTTGTTCAAATGTATGTAATCCATCCAGGAATATAGCGTCAAAGCGAGTTTTGTTCCACAAAAAAAAGTTATCGCTAGTTTCCACATGTAGATTTGCGTCCCTCTTTAATGGGCTCTTCATTTTGGGCTCAGGGTCGACACCTATTTTGTGTTTAGCCGGAATATTCTTGAAGGTTGCACCAAATTCAACGCCGATTTCCAGATAACTTATTCTCTTTAAATCTCGAGCCAGCAAAAGTTCTTTTATCAGTCGTGAAGACTCGGTATCTGGATATTCTATTGGTACTTCTGATAACCGCTTAAAAAAACCCATTCCCGCTCCTCTACATCAAATCTTGAATTGGCATCACGGTAACACCACCATCTCGTAAAATGCAACGCTCCCATCGCTATTCTCTCTTGATACCCATCGAATAGTAGTTTTAGGAAACTTTTCCTCAACTAGAGACTCAAACTCTCTTGCTCGTTCGAGATCCCAAGTGCAGATGTGTAGCTGACGCTTTTGCGCTAGATGCTTTTCGATAGTGACTTCGTTCGTATCAATTTCATATTGGACTCGGTTCCCAGTTAAGGTCTGAAAAGAAGTCCAAAATCCCCAATCAGGGAAAAAGTAGACTGAATTTTTCTTGGCATGCAGAGCGTCTTGAGCCATCAGATTAATGTGAATCGTTGACTTCCCACTACCTTTGTTGATGGACAATTCTTCATGAAAATCGATAAATCGAAAACCATTCAATACCAACATAAGTATTATGAAGACACCAACAAATAACTTACGAATTCCCAAAAATTTAACTCTGGATCGAATAAACGAATCCGATAGGATAGAGAAAAGCAAAGGGACAAATGGTATCAAGACAATATAGTGATGGTTTGTTAGTTGCTTTCCAAAGATTGTCCCTCCAATAGCAACATAGACGGGAATCACGAGTATCAGAACATACAATTGCGATTTTTTTTCGTTTGACGAGTAATGTTCCGAATTTGAGAAAATCAAAGTAAGTAATGTAATGAACAAGAAAAATGTCATCAAACTTAACTGCATTTCCCATAGATCCTTTGGAAGTGATTTTCCAAATATTTGTATCTCATTTCCAACATTATTTAGTGATTCAGTGAAGGCAACTATGCCAGAAATGAATTTTTCAGAAAGGGAGACTTTATGGTCTAATGGCTTATAAATTCCGAGAGCCCACTTGATCCAATCGATACCTGGCTTTATTCCACCCTGGGACACAAATAATCCAATATATCCCATCACATAACCAATAAGCCCAACCAAAAGACCTAAAGTCCACTGAAGGAAATGCTTTAACTTGTTCTCTAACGTCCTCGCCTTTATAGCTATCAATCCAATTAATGTCGGCAGAAATATCAGGTAGTGGAAATAGGTCCATATGCTGAGTCCAAAGAGCAGGCCACTTAAGAGGACGTCATATCTATTTGATTTTTTTGAAAGAGAGATATAGATAGATCCCAGAACAAAAGGAAGGCCCGCCAGACCTAGATGAAACTGATCCCGGAAACATGCCATGAATGATATTTCAGTAGCAAAAATTAGGGAGAATGCAATACTTAGCTTTTTACTGTCAGTAAATCTACGGATTATCAATTGTAAGAACAAAACAGCAATTGATCCATAAATCAAATGTGTCATTCTCACGGTGAAAATATTTACACCCACAATACTCAAGGCAATATAGTCTATGTACGCAATCAAACTTCCGTTATACAAAGATCCTAGTATCGGGAAACCTAAATTTGGAAACATCCAAATTGGGTTATTGAGTTCAGGATTAATTGCCCTAACGGCGATATAGTCAAAGCCTGCCTCATCAAAATACAAACCAGGTAGATCCAAATTTCTTATCGACAATAACCAGAACACAATCTGAACGAAAATGGTTTGGTGCCATACCTTTGGGAGAATTGCAACACTCTTTAGCCTCATGGTTGGCTTTCCAAAGGTATATTCCCTGATTTGTTTCATTCTTTAGCCAAGTACGTTGAGTTATAGTTCAAGTAACTTCTTATAATTGATCCGATCCATGTGATCGCGGCTATAATCTCAAAATAATAGATTGAAATGTTCGCTCTTATGGTCTTGGAATTAGAGTTACTAATACACTGATCAAAGTTAGAACAATCTAAAAAGGTTGTTGTACCTACCACAACAGTGAGTGCTGTCCACAAACAAAGCATTAAAGTTGCAAACTCAAAGCCTAAGATTCGACTAAAATTGCTTTGAGATTTGGTTGATTTGGTAAAGAGTCTCTTCAGTAAGTATCCGAGTAGAATCATAAAGAAACCTGTAACTCCGATCAAGGCGAGAATGGCAGCTGAACCATTTCTCAATTCCCCCTTTCCAAGATTTATGTCAAACAGAGTCACAAAAATGATTGCAGTGGTTGCGGCGAGAAAAGTCGTCGTGCCTAATCGCACTAGGATCTTGTCTAAAGCATGAATGAGCGTCACCCGCACTGATCCAAGTCCCGCGCGAATTGGAGATAGCCATGCAAATTTTCCCCTTCTAAAGTGGCTAACTCGCCCTTTCGGTTCTTTAAAGAAATTAATCGGAACTTCCGATGTTGCGGTTGCGAGTTGGCTCGCACGAATTACCATTTCTGGCGCGTATTCCCAGCCTGGTTCATCAAATGGAAGACTTCTAAAAAGGTTAGTTGTCAGAGCCCTCATCCCACAGTGAATATCCCCAAACTTTAAATCGTGCATTCGGCGTAAAAGCCAGCTTGTTAATGGTGTTCCGAAATATCTATGCAAAATGGGCATAGATCCTCGCTCTATTTGGCCTTGGAAACGGTTCCCCATAACAAATGATTTCCCAGTTCGCAATTCTTCAAGAAACGGATTCAAAATTCGGAAGTCATAAGTGCAATCAGCGTCACCCAAGATTACATAATCACCGCGAATGAACGGTGCTGCAGTCTTGTAGGCATTGCCTAAACCATTCTTAGGCACCCTAAGAACCCTTGCTCCTGAAGAAAAGGCGATTAAAGGAGTGTTGTCAGAGGAGCTATCAACAATCAATATCTCACCAATGACATTTGAGTTAGCTAGACCAATTTTTGCCCATTCTATAAACTGGGAAATAGCAATCTCTTCATTCATCGTTGGAATTAATATTGTTACTTCAGGTTTTGCAAAACTCTTAAGTGGCTGGTCGAAAAGAACCGGATTTTCTGGTAGACCAGATTCAAACTCATTCTGATGTCTCATTATTTTTCAATCTTTTCAAATCGAAAACTTTTAAGAAGATAGTGTCCAAAGAATCCGTGAACATCCTCAATAACTTGCATGTCACTTGTTTGAAGATTGAGATTTACATCTCCCAATGTCCCCAATTTCCCTCCTCCGAAACCCGAAAGGCAAATTGTTTTGATGCCTAACTCGCGTGCTCGTGTTGCCGCATTAACCATATTAGGAGACTTTCCCGAACTTGAAATTATCACAGCTACGTCCCCTTGATCCGCTAGCATTTCTAGCAAAAAGCTATATGAATCAACAAAGGAAATATCGTTAGCTGCTGCAGAATGAACAGAGAAGTTGCTCGACAAACAAGTGGTTTTTAGGGATTTTCCAGTTAGTTCATATATTCCTTTGGACCAATCTACCGAGAAATGCTGGGCTATAGCCGCCGATCCACCATTTCCCATCGTGAAAACATGATTTCCTCGAGCATGACAACTGTGCAATAAATCCACAGCTTCACGCAAATTTGAGTTTGCAAAAAAATCATCGGTCGTCTCTCGTAAGTCTTGAAGATATTTATCCTGCTCGGACATCACTTGGGACCTCACTAATTCTGGAAAATTAATTGGCTTCCATTTGGCTCAAAGCCAATTGAAATATGGGTATATCCTACCTGAGAGTCAATTATTTGTTGATGTGACTCGATAGGGGCCAAATATAGAAAAAAACCCCCGCCTCCTGCTCCTAGTAATTTTCCACCAAAAGCTCCCCGTATAAGTGCTTTCTCGTAGTTGACATCCACGATTGGGTTAGAAACATTTTTCGAAAACTTTTTTTTGCTTCGCCATGCCAAATCCATCAATTCCCCAAGTGCTTTGACATTCAAACTACGTAGCAATTCAGTACCCAGAAAGGCGAATTCTTTTGTCTTATGAAATTCGCTCAATACTGAGTCATCTGAAAGCAAGTTGGTTTGTTGTTGATTGAGTAATTCGGTTGCAGATCTGGTTTCTCCCGTGTAAAAAACCAAAATGTGAGAAAAGAGATATTCTACTGCGACTTGTGACAGTTCCACCCGCTCGACAGTAACCGAATCGTTGGTATTAAATTGGAAAAGATTTATACCTCCTAAGGCGGCTGCGTATTGATCTTGTTTTCCAATAGATTGACCACACATGCCGATTTCGACATGACAAGCTTGTTCAGCAAGAGTTATCGCGTCGAGGCTCTTTCCGCTATGCGCATTTAATGTTTTTAGCAAACCCACTGTAAAGGAGCTAGAAGATCCAAGCCCTGACCCATGTGACGGGATTTCCGATATCGATGTAATTTCCAGAGAATCATCCAATTTCAACAAATCAAGTGAATTCCGCACAATGGGATGTATTAGTTCCACACGATTCGACACAATTTCGGTTTGGGAATAAGACAGTCTGATGCCCTTTTCGAATCGATCATGTACCGTCACGTAGACATAGCGATTCACGGTCAAATTCAGAACTGCGCCCCCAAAAAATTTTGCGTAAGACGGTAAATCAGTCCCACCGCCAAACAGGCCAAATCGAAAAGGTGTTTTGGAAATTATCATCTGCTTGAGCCATTAATCAATTGTGAGGCCACGACTTCTTTCAAGCTTGTAAAGTTATTCAGGCTATCCTCTTGAAAACTCCCACCAACTCCAAAGAATTCAAGTCCAAATTTTCTAGAAGCTTCTGCATCCGTTAATGAGTCACCGACTGCCCAAGATACTTGTTTATCCATGGGAAACTCGAAGTTTGCTCTTTCATAAAGCCCGATATTGGGCTTTCTGCAATTGCACACTACTTTCAATTCTTTAATTTCGCCAATAAAACCTTTGTCTGGGTGATGCGGGCAAACGTAATATTCTGAGATAAATGCATGGTGTTTGGCTAATTCGATGTCGATCAAAGAATGAACCTGATCAACAAAGTCAAGAGTTGCCTCGCCTCTCGCAATAACAGGCTGATTAGTGATAACTACAACTCGATAACCATTTAAATTCAAATCACGAATTGATTCTATTACCCCCGGGAGAATTTCCACACTTTTTAAAGAACTTAAATGTCCTGTGTCTCGAATTATCACTCCATCGCGATCTAATACTACGGTTGGCCACAATTTTCTGCTTACTCTTCCATTTTGAATATCATCAATACCTGCGTGGTACCTTTCCGGTGTTCCAAGATCGCGGACATACCCATTTGATTTGACCACGTAAGCATCCAAACCATTCGAGAGACTCGAGATCAAGATGTCTGATTCAAGGTCTAATTTCTCAAGTTCTTTTAGTCTGTTAAAGAAATTTCGGAAAACACTTTTGCGAAATATATAAATGCCACAGTTGGCTATGTTTCGATTCTTAAAACCCAAGATACCCGGCTTCCGAATTAATCTTAATATTTTATGCTCTGAATCGGCGATTAATACATCGCTATCATGGACATGCTCTGAAGCCCTACCCAAAAAGACTGCATCGCAGTCTTTTTCTTGCAATTTACCAAACATTGCTTGGATATTTGTGTCGAAAAGGATATCGCCATAAACTAATAGAAATTGTTCTTCTATTTTGCCCAGAGCATTTAGGACCGCACCACCGGTTCCCAGAGGCTGTTCTTCAACCACAAAATCCACTTCTAATTTCTTTTCTGCTATAAACGATTTGATCTCCTCAGCACCATTTCCGAGAAGCAGTAGGAATCTAGAGACTCCAGCCTCTCGAAGACGAATCAATTGATGCTCCAAAAGTGTTAGATCTCCCAATTTCATAAGCACCTTTGGGGTCCTAACTTCTGATTTTGACATTCTTGATCCAAATCCACCACATACGATTACCGCCTGCATTTAAAGAGTTTCTTTCAAATCTATTATCACTCTTGAGATTGCGTCGTTTGAGCTAAAACTAAATTGTGGAAACAGGCCTAACAATTTTGATACATCAAGCGAATACTTAGGTATATCACCGACCCAGCCGAATGGATTGTTCTCGTAAATCAAATTTGTTGAAGGTGAAAAAGTGTCTCTGAGTTTTTCGGCTAAAAAGCTGATGGTTACTCCAGCATCAGAGGGACTAATATTCATTATGTCAATGTCATTTGCATTGCTCGATGCATGAATCATGATTTCAATAAGGTCTGCCACATGTAAAAAAGGTTTCTGTTGGAGACCATCACCAAGTACCTGAATAACTTCAGGATACTTAATCAACTTATGGAAAAGATCATTGATCACTCCGTGAGTTAAGGGGATGCCGATAACGTTTGGAAAACGAAATATATTCAGCGGAATTGAGTTCAATTCACAAAAGTTCAAGAGGATTCTCTCAGAGCAAAGTTTCATCACGCCATAGTTTGAAGTCGGATTTAACTTTAGTTCACCCTCTGAGACAGCAACACCATTATGATCACCATAAACTGCGGAGGAGGATGCAAAAATTATCTGCGTTACTTTCCAGAATTTAGCGATTTCGATGGCGCCAAGCGTGGTGCCGAGTGTGTTTTGAAAATCAGGATAAGGATCGGTTGCACTATTTTGAATATCCGAATTTGCAGCCAAATGCCAGATTCTCGGGGACCGATCCTTGATTATCTCGATGAGGTCATTCTTTACGCCAAGGCTCAGTTCAGATATGTCCGTTTGAAATCGCGTGAGATTATTGTGGTCAAAATCCCAATCTGGCTGTAATCCTCCATTAATTGAGTAATCATCGATTGACACCACCTCTTGGCCTGTGGAAAGAAGCCGCCTTACTAGATTAGATCCAATAAATCCGGAACCGCCCGTGACTATATTGATGTGTGTCATATCAGAGCCTTGAATTCTCTCAATTGTTTTTTTCTACCGTGAAAACTGACCATAAATTAAAATTCCAACTTCCAACCACAAATGGGAATTTTCTTATTCTCAGATTTTTTCGAAACATATGAAGCGCCACAGATTTAATATACAGGTAGCTGTATGGGTGTTCGATTCTGTGTAGGTAGTCCGCATCAATTCCTAGTTTTTTCTGCTTTCGACGTGTAGACATCTGTTGCGCAATTCGCAAAACTGCACCTGTTTCACACGGAACGTAAATTGTCATGCGCCCTCCAATTTTTAAAACACGGAACCACTCTTTAAGCGCTTTTTCAGGATCACTCAAGTGGATAATAAGGCAGGTTGCAATCACGCGATCAAAAGATCCATCTTCAAATGGTAGGCGGTGTGCGTCAACTGAGTCATCATGTATGGTCACTTTGTCTGATTTAAGAATTTTAGGAATATTATCGGGCCTTAAGTCTGTCAAAGTATAAGTTTGATAGATGTCTTTAACATAGGCAAGATGCTGGCCGTGGCCTGCTCCAACTTCAAGAACTTCTCTTTCTGTAAACCTTTTCCTAGACATTGAATATGGGAAAGACTCAAGACTCCAATGCACTAATTTGGAAACCATGCCAACAGCCCCACTATTAATGATAGACACATAGTGCTTTTCATAATAGGCGTTTAAGTCTATTCTCGAGTTATTCATTTTGGGATCCATTTTCATTATGTACATGAGTATCTCACATTAGAAGCTAGATTTCGATTAACGCAGAATCATTTCCCCCATTAATTGTATGTGAGTTTTCGACTGGGCGACTGCCTTGTCTCTTTGGTAAAACTGAATAATGGAATATTTTTTCAACTCAATCTCTAGAGATATGCGCAACTTCAAGTTGACCTGTCTAAATACAAGTCAATCGGTGAAAAGTAATTTAGGTAGAAATAGTTATCATGTAAGGTTCCCTGTGATTTCCAAATTAATTTTGTTGTAACTCTAGAACACTTCTCGGCTGCAATACCGTTTCTGAAAATTTTGCAAAGTCTGATTTGCCCGCAATACCGGTCGGGCTAAATCAAATGTGTCTTGATATCAAGAGTTACAACTAAATTCATTTGTTGCCATATTCTAATTGAGGTAAATCCCCTGATTGTAATCTTTTTCATTTTGAATTCGCTTTTGCATGACTTAATTGATGATTGAATAAAGGCACACAAGGTTAATCCAAAACTACAGACCCCGCAGGCGTCATCAAATGCACCGCAACAATCCCCGACTCACCCTCATTTGTTGACGGGTCAATAAACTCAACATCTGTGCCATTTAAGCCATCAAGAATCTCTGTCTTAAACCATGAGTCTGAAAGCTGCTCAGTGTCAGCAATCGTAATCTTCTCAATTGCAGCAACTGCCTTTCCATCTTGTGATGGGTGATCTGCGGTTAACCATTGAATGAAGAATGGAAGTTCGCGGGAGTCGGTAATCTCATTAACTCCGATTTGCTTCCATTTAAGATCGGTTCCATCTGGTCGTGTGCGGTGACCTTCGATTGCAGGGCGTCCAAACTTCTCTTCAACCTTTGAAATATCCTCAGTTGCAAATACCCAGGTAAGCCAGCCGCCACCTTCTTGTGCTTTCTTACTCACCGCTTTACCCCAAGGGGTTTGCTCTGTTGCTGGGTGATCTAATGGACATACAACTTCGATGTATTGACCATTTTGAAGAGGCAGTGTGAAGTTGCGTGTGCCAAAGCGTGGGTGAACACCACCATCTACGAAGGTGCTGCCAAGGCGTGAGCCCAGGCGTTGAACTGTGTCGGCTAGTTGATCATGGGAAGTTACATATGAGACATGGTCTAAGCGCATGGG
>Ga0187844_10002820_pt1 | contig 12010 bp, 7 predicted proteins | sample SpaLakP09_SKY_50_FD_134517 | JGI IMG/M metagenome (GOLD analysis project Ga0187844, IMG submission 134517) | Oligotrophic lake water microbial communities from Sparkling Lake, Wisconsin, USA - SP09_SKY_50 | ecosystem: Environmental > Aquatic > Freshwater > Lake | place: USA: Sparkling Lake...
CTCCGGCACCGTGCTCGCGATCTTCTTCGTGCCGCTGTTCTTCGTCGTCGTGCAAAAGGTCTTCGGGCGCAAGAAGCCCGCGGCAACGAGCACCACCCCCAGCACCCCGCAATTGCAAGAGGGCCACTGAGATGCCACGCTTTCCTCTCCTCACTGCCGTCGCGCTGGCGGCCCTGCTGACCGGCTGCGCCAACCTGGCGCCTACCTACGAGCGGCCGGCCGCGCCCGTTCCAGCGGCGTTTCCAGACACGGCGCCTAGCACCGGCGCCACCGCGGATGTCCGGTGGCAAGACTTCTTCGCCGACGCTCGCCTGCAAGGCTTGATCGAACTGGCTCTGGCCAACAACCGCGACCTGCGAGTGGCCGTGCTCAATATCGAACAGGCACGCGCGCAGTACCGGGTGCAGGATGCACAGACGCTGCCCGGCGTTAGCGCATCGGGCAGCGGCAGCAACAGCCGCGTGCCAGCCAGCCTCTCGGGCACCGGCGCGCCGGTGATCAGCCACCAGTACAGCGCGAATATCGGCATCAGCGCCTATGAGCTGGACCTCGTCGGCCGCGTGCGCAACTTGAGCGCCCAGGCGTTGGAGCAATTCCTGGCCACCCAGGAAGCGCGCCGCGCCACCCAGATCACCCTGGTGGCCGAGGTGGCGAACGCCTACCTCAGCTGGGCCGCCGACATCGAGCGCCTGGCACTGGCTCGCGAGACCCTGCGCAGCCAGAGCGAGTCCTATGCGCTGACCCAACGCCGCTTCGAGCTGGGTAGCGCCTCGGCGCTGACCCTGCGCCAAGTGCAGACCAGCGTCGACAGCGCCCGTGTCGACGTGGCACGCTACAGCGGCCAGCTGGCGCAGGACCGCAATGCCCTGGCCTTGCTGATCGGCACTTCGGTGCCCGAAGCCTTGATGCCGGTCGCGTTGGGCGACCAGCTCAATGCCTTGCCCGAGCTGCCGGCCGGCCTGCCGTCCGACCTGCTGCTGCGCCGCCCTGACCTGCTGCAGTCCGAGCATCAACTCAAGGCCAGCACGGCCAATATCGGCGCTGCACGCGCGGCCTTCTACCCGCGCATCAGCCTCACAGCCACGGCCGGCAGCAGCAGCGGCGAGCTGTCCAGCCTGTTCAAGAGCGGCTCCGGCGCCTGGAGCTTCATGCCGCAAATCAGCCTGCCGATCTTCGACGGGGGCAGCAACCGCGCCAACCTCGACAGTGCCAAGGCCGGCCGTGACATCGCGCTGGCCCAGTACGAGAAGTCCATCCAGACCGCCTTCCGCGAGGTGGCCGATGCACTGGCGCAGCGCACGACGATCGGCGACCAGCTCGATGCCCAGCGATCCCTGGTCGAAGCCAGCGGCGAGGCGCTCAAGCTCTCGGAAGCGCGCTTCACCCGAGGCGTGGACAGCTATCTGGAAGTGCTCGATGCGCAGCGCTCGTGGTACGGGGCACGGCAGACCCTGATCGCCACCCGCCTGGCACGCTTGAGCAATGGCGTAAGCCTATTCAAGGTGCTCGGCGGCGGCTGGTCCAGTTGATCGACGACAAGGCGTTCACCTATGGTTCGCAAGACCTGGGCTGAGGCCCAGATCACCCGCCAGCGTATTTTGGATGCCGCGAGAGAAATCTTCCTCGCGCAAGGATTCGCTGGCAGTTCGCTCCAGCAGGTCGCGGACGCCGCGGGCTTGACGCGCGGCGCCATCTACTGGCACTTCAACAACAAGAAGCAGTTGCTGCATGTCCTGATGGCGCACACACCAGCCTGCGATCACTCAACAGGCTCAAAGGGCAAGGACGTTGACCCCGCGCAAGCACTGATCCGGCTCGCGATGGCCCCTCTCGAGCGATTGCATTGGACTACGCCGCTAGAGCATGCGTTGGAACTACCTGTTTCAGCCGCGCCTTCAATCGACGCCGTCGTCATGGGACACAAACTGTATGGCGAGCAACGGGCTCTGCTGCTGCAAGAGCTGCAACTCGCTTGTGACAATGTTTATCGACAACGCGATCTTGAGGGGGGCCTGTCAAGCAAGGACGCGGCGCGGGGGCTCACCTGGCTGATCGAAGGCTTGATGTGGCGCTGGAACAGGCACCCTGGAGCCTTCGACCTTCTCGGAATGGGCAACCTTGCCATCTCTGCCTATGTGCTGGGAATGTCCAGTTGTGGCGGATCGCAGGAGTTTCCAGTTGCCATCGCGGGACAGATTGCGTCACCAAGCAGCGCCAGCGGCACAGCGATCAAACGCTCGCCGCCTTCTTCAAGCTAAGCCATGGATCCTCCGGCACCGCCATTTTGATGGCCTTCAGTTCGGGTGGAGGAAGGCCGCAGGACCATTGCATGTCGATCAAGTTTAGGTCTGCACTCAGGGCCTTTTGACCTGGATCGCCCACTGAAGCACCGCCTCGACACGTGGCGCAATATGCCTGCGGTGGGGCAACAAAATGACAGCTTCACGGGCGGCGGTCGGAAGTCTGGCAGTACCTTGACCAACTCTCCGCGGTCGATCAAGCGCTGGCAGGTAGGCATGGACAGTTGGATGATGCCCAGCCCCTGTTGGCATGCGGCCTGCAGGAATAGACCGCTATTGAGCGCCAGTGCACTCTTCATCTGAATCTCTCGTACCGTGCCATTCTGCAAAAACCGGAAGCAGGCATCCTCGTTGCGCAGGCCCTTGGCGTAGTGGATGAGTTGGTGGGCGGCCAAGTCGTCAAGTGACGTGGGCGTGCCGTGCTGGCGCAGGTAGGCAGGGCTGGCCAGGTTGCCCATGGCCATGCTGCCAGTCATGCGGACCGCCAGATCCGAGTCCGGCAAGGTCCCAACGCGGATCAGAAAATCCACTCCCTCCCGCACCATGTCCACGCGGCAGTCATTGATGCTGATTCAGAGGCCCAGGCGGGGGGCTGCCAGCAGTTCCGGCACTTTTGGCAGGATCACCTCTTGGACAAACAGGCCCGGCATGTTGATGCGAACGCGCCCACAGAGATCCTTGCCGGCAGGGCGGAACATCACCTGCAGCTGCTCCGACTCAGACAGCAAATCCTTGCAGCGAACCAGAAACCGCTCGCCTTCTGCCGTGAGCCGAACGCTGCGAGTGGTGCGTTGCAACAACCTGGCGCCAAGCTCGGTCTCCAGCGCCTGGACAACGATCGAAACCCGGTCTTTGGTGAGGTGGAGCTGCTCGGCCGCCTTGGTGAAGCTACCAGCTCTGCAACGCGGCAAAACACTCGCAAGTCGTTCAGATCCATGGGGCATGTTTCTTTTTAAGAAACTATCAGTTCTTTTTTGCCACTTTGTGCAGCTGATTAAAAACTGTAAATTCTTCTCAGTGCTTACCAACGATATACCCCTCCTGAACGCCAACACAGAAACACGTATCGCCCTCGTCACAGGGGACAGCCGCGGGCTGTGTCGCAGCGCTGCATTGAACCTCGCTGCACGCCGCGTGGACGTGATCTTTGCCTAGCTGAGCAGCGCCGACGAAGCCGCCGCGGTCGTCGCACCGATCGAGGATATAGGGCGCCGTGCCGCCGCCTTGGCACTGGATGTGGGCAACACCGCCACGCTGGCCGGCTTTTCCGACCAAGTTCGCGAGCTGCTGCGAAGCAAATGGCAACGCGATCGCCTGGACTACCTGGTCAACAATGCCGGCACGGGCGTCTACGTCCCCTTCGCTGAAACCACCGAGGCAGACTTCGACTGGATGATCAACATCCACCTGAAAGGCACGTTCTTCCTGACTCAGAAGATGCTGCCACCTTTCGAGGATGGGGGGCGGATTCTCAACACGTCCTCGGGTCTGACGCGTTTCACCTTCGGCGGCTACGCCGCCTATGCAGCCGCCAAGGGCGGTGTCGAGGTGCTGACCCGCTTCATGGCCAAGGAACTGGGCGCCCGCAAGATCAGCGTCAACACCATCGCGCCAGGAGCCACCGAGACCGACTTCGGCGGCGGCGCCTTGCGCGACAACAAGGACCTGAACGCTCAGTTCGCCGCAATGACTGCGTTGGGGAGCAATGGCGTACCAGAAGACATCGGCGGCGTGGTCGCAGCGCTGCTCTCTGAAAGCGCGGGCTGGCTCAACGGCCAGCGTATCGAAGCGAGTGGCGGCCTGCTGCTCTAAGCCACGCTCGGCGGAAGTGCGACGCGCAAGCAGAGCTATCCATCCCTTATGGATGCAGGACTATGCGCAGACGCCCCCACCGCGCAGAAACAGCATGAACAAACGCCGCTGGAAGCGGCGTTTGTTCATTTCAGCCGATGAATATTCCATGACGCCGCATCGATGCCAATCGACGCGGCGTTTGCGTTTCTGGGCTGCCGCCACTTCTCGCAAGGACATGATTTTTTCACCCTGGTGAATGCAGCGACACTCCGGCCGGAATGCTGGTGTTGCGCATGCGCGAACCGCTGCTGAGGTGGCGGGCGGGGCAATGGCGCGGGGCATTCCAACCCTGTCTCCATTCCTCTGTCCGGCTGAACTATGACCTCGTCCAGAACAATGCAAGAACAAGTCCGACGCGCAGCCCTGAGAACCTGGTGGTGGACCCTCGCTGTCATTGCAGCCGGCATGGCCCAGCCCGCCCTGGCCCAGGACCTGCCGGGCCAGGCAGCGAACCTTGACAAGCCGGTCAGCCAGGTCACGGTGCCCAAGCCGGCCGCCAGGCCCGCGCAGACCTTCCTCATGTCGGCTTTCATGGCCACCTCTCAGAACACGCTGAGCTTGTTCTCGTCCAGCGACGGCGTCACGTTCACCACCCTGGGTTCCGAGGTCTACACGCCAGCCAAAGCCCTGCTGCGCGACCCGTCCATCATCCGGGCGGCCGACGGCCTCTACTATGTTGTCTACACAACCGACTGGTCGGGCCAGACATACGGCGTGGCCAAGTCGGCCGACCTGCGCCAATGGGAGCATGTAGCGGACGTGCCCGTATCGCTTCCCGGCGTCAAGAACGTCTGGGCGCCGGAATGGTTCCGCGACAAGGACGGCAGCCTCAAGGTCGTGCTTTCGCTGTCCACCAGCGGCACCCAAGGCCCGTTCTCTGCCTACTATCTTGAGCCGCTGAACGCCCAGTTCAGCAAGTTCTCCGCGCCGGTGCCAATGCAGGGCCTGGGCGGCAACTTCATCGACACCTTCGTGATCCTGGATCAGGGACGCTACACCGCCTTCACCAAGAACGAGACCAGCAAGTTGATCGAGCTGGCCACCGCGCCCGCTCTGGCCGGACCCTGGACCCTGCAGAAGACCGGCGACTGGGCCGGCTGGGGCGGGCCGTCTGAGGGCCAGTCGCTGGTGCAGATCACAGGGACCGACGGCCGCAAGGGCTGGCGCATCTATTTCGACGACTACACAACCAAGCGCTACTGGTACTCGGACAGCTTCGATGGCCTGGAGAGCTGGACGGCCAAGAAGGAACTGGGCGGCGTGTCGGGCACGGTGCGCCACTTCACCGTCATCGCCGAAGAGACCGCGCAGCTGGAGCGCGCGACGGCGCCCAAGGCCAAGCCCAAAACTATCGCATGGGACCGCCACTCGCTGATCATTGACGGCCGTCGCGAGATGATCTTCGGCGGTGAGTTCCATCCCTTCCGCCTGCCCTCGCCCAGCCTGTGGCGCGATGTGCTGCAGAAGATGAAGGCGTCCGGCCTGAATGCCGTGGCCTTCTACTTCAGCTGGGGCTACCACTCGGCCAAGCCGGGCCACTACGACTTCACCGGCATCCGCAACGTCGAGCGAGCGATCCAGATGGCCGAGGAGGAAGGCCTCTACGTCATCGCCCGCATGGGCCCTTACGTCAATGCCGAACTGACCGCCGGTGGCTTCCCCGGCTGGCTGCTGCGCCAGCGCGCCGAGGCGCGCACCGATGCGGCCGAGTACCAGGCCGCCACCGACGAATGGATGACGCAGATCAATGCCATCCTGGCGCGCCACCAGATCACCAACGGCGGCGGCAATGTCATCGCCTACCAGCTGGAAAACGAGCTGTTCGCGGTGAACCCCAAGAACATCCGCCATATGCAGCACCTGGCGGACAAGGCGCGGGCCGACGGCATCACCGTGCCGCTGTTCCACAACGCCGCCTCGCGCCTGCCGGACTGGACACCCAAGAACTCCAGCGCGCCCTTCGCCAACCCCGGCCCGACCGACATCTACGCGTTCGACGGCTACCCCGGTGGCGTCTGCGGCGTGGACGGCACCCCCGGCACGCCTTCGCCCGCGCAGGACTGGGGCATCTATGGCAAAAACTTCCCCAAGGTAGGCTCGCTGGCCTCGCCCAACACGCCGGGTTTCGTCGCCGAAATCGGCGCGGGCTGGTTCGACTACTGGGGCTCTAACGGCACCTACGAGTGCACGGCCAAGCGCCAGGGCCCGGGCTACCAGCGCGTGGTCTACGGTGGCAGCCTGATCAACTCGCTGACCATCCACTCCATCTACATGGCCTTCGGCGGGACAAGCTGGGGCTGGCTGGCCGGACCGGTTGTTTACACCAGCTACGACTACGGCTCACCAATCAACGAGGCCCGCATGCTGCGCGACAAGGCGCTGGTGCTCAAGCAGATGGGCAGCTTCGTGCAGGCTGCCACACCGGTGCTGGCGGCCCAGGACAAGGGCGAGGTGCTCGATCCCGGTAACGCCAAGATCCGTCTGTATCACAACGTCAACAAGGCGCTGGGCAGCCATGTGCTGCTGGCCCAGCACAACCACCTCTCAAGCACCGCTGCCTTCGGCTTCAAGCTGCAAACCAAGGACGGCCGCTACCAGATCCCCCAGGCCGGCAAGCTCACGCTGACCGGCCAGGACGCCAAGATGCTGCTGGCATCGTATGCGATGGAGCGCCAGCACCTGGTCTATTCCACGTCGGAGATCCAGACCCATCTGCAGCAGGGTGCACGCGATGTGGCGCTGCTATATGGCCGCGACGGTGATGACGGCGAGACCGTGCTGCGCTATTCAGCCAGGCCAACGGTGAAGTTCCTGCGCGGCCAGGCTCAGTTGAGTTGGGACGCCAAGAGCGGCGACCTGCGCCTGAACTACGCGCACACCGGTCTCATCGAAGTGCTGATCAGCGGCGGTGGCCGCGCGCCTCTGCTGCTGCTGCTGGCCGACGAGAAGACCGGCTGGGAGTTCTGGCGCCTGCAGGCCGGTTCACAGGCGGTGTTGGTGCGCAGCCCGGCGCTGGTGCGCACGGCCGCCATCAACGGCAAGACGCTGCAGCTGACCGGCGACACCACCCAGACGAGCAGCTTACGCGCCTGGGTGCCCGACGGCATCAGCGGCCTGAGCTTCAACGGTCAGACGGTCACGGCCGCCGCCCAGGACCAGAGCCTCGTGGCCCGCGCCACGCTGGCCGGCCCCGACGCCGTCAAGCTGCCCGACCTGGCCCAGACCCCATGGACGCGCCGCTTCGACTCGCTGGAAGCCGACCCGCAGTTCGACGACAGCGCCTGGCGCAAGACCGATGCCAGCGCTTCTGCCGCCAACGTCTACACCGCGTCCGATCGGGGTCAGCCGGTGCTGGCGATGAGCGACTACGGCTTCCACCACGGTGACGTCTGGTACCGCGGCCGCTTCAAGACCACCGACACCCGGCCGCTGCAGCTGGAGCTGTTCTTCGGCGGCGGCGGGGCCGGCATGATCCAGGTCTGGGTGGATGGAAAATTCATCGGTCAACAGGAACATGACACTGGCCGGCCCTTCCCCGAGACGACCGACACCTTCCGCCACCTGCTGAAGGACCTGGCCGCAGGCGAGCACGTCATCTCCGTTGTCGTGCGCAACAACTCGCACAACTGGGACCTGTTCGCCGACGACGTGCACAAGGAAGCGCGCGGCCTGATCGCCGCCTCCATCACACCCAAGGGCGGCCAGCGCTTCGGCACGCCCATCGCCTGGAAGATCCAGGGCAACAAGGGCGGCGAGGAAATCGCCGACCTGGTGCGCGGGGCTATGAACAGCGGCGGCCTGCAGGGCGAGCGCATGGGCTGGCATCTGCCCGTCGACCCAAGTAAGCCGCAACCGGGCTGGGAAGCCACCACCGTGGGCGCGGCGCCTCCCTCCCCCGGCAGCTACTGGCTGCGCACCAGCTTCAAGCTGGACATGCCTGCCGGCCACGACGTGCAGCTGGGCCTGGCCTTTGGCGACACGAGCAAGCCGCGCTCCGAGGTGGAGAACCGCGCGCTGATCTTCGTCAACGGCTGGAATATGGGCCAGTTCATTGCGCACATCGGCCCGCAGCGCATCTTCGTGATCCCGCCGGGCATCCTGAACCCGAACGGCGAGAACACGGTCACGCTGGCCGTCACCACCGACGGCCGTGCCGAGAACGCGCTGGAGCCGGTCAAGCTGGTGAACCTGCACACGGCGCGCGGCGGCGTGAAGCTGGAAGCCGTGCCGCAACCGCGCACGCTGCAACGCTGAACATGATGATGATGAAGCTCTTCACCCTGCTCGCGACCCTGTTCGCACTCGTCCTGCCGCCCACGCAAGCCACGGCGCGCGAGGTCCTGGCCTTCAACGCCGATTGGCGCTTCAGCAAGAGCGATTCGGCCATGGCCATGTCGAGCAAGTTGGACGACAGCGCCTGGCGCGCGGTGCGCCTGCCGCATGACTGGAGCATGGACGAGCCCTTCAGCGCGGCCTATGGCAGCGGCAACGGCTTTGCCGCCGGCGGCATCGGCTGGTATCGCAAGACCTTCACGCTGGACCCCGCCCAGCAGGGCAAGCTCGTGACCATCGAGTTCGACGGGGTTTATGACCATGCCCAGGTCTGGATCAACGGCCACTATGTCGGCGGCCGGCCCTATGGCTACAGCAGCTTCCAGATGGAGCTGAGCCGGCACATCAACTTCAAGGGCCCGAACGTCGTGGCGGTGCGCGTCGACCACTCGCGTTATGCCGACTCACGCTATTTCAGCGGCTCCGGCATCTACCGCCAGGTGCGGCTGGCGATCACGGACAAGCTGCACATCGGCCAGTGGGGCACCTTCGTCAGCACACCCACCGTCACGCCGGCCCGCGCGCAGGTAAAGGTCGAGACCTCGGTGGTCAACGCCGCGGCCGAAGCGCGCGATTTCAGCCTGCTGAGCGAGGTGCTGGCACCGGACGGCCGCGTTCTGGCCAGCCGCATGACCGGGGCTGCGCTGAAGCCCGGCCAGAGCCGCCCTCTGACGCAGTCCCTGACCGTGGACAGTCCAAAGCTGTGGGATCTCGACAGCCCCACGCTCTACACCCTGCGCAACCGCCTCAGCATGGCTGGCAAGCTGGTCGATGAAACGAGTACCCCCTTCGGCATTCGCACCGCGGTGTTCTACCCGGACAAGGGCTTCTTCCTGAACGGCAAGTCGCTAAAGCTCAAGGGCGTGTGCCTGCACCACGACGCTGGCAGCCTCGGTGCCGCAGTGCCAGTCGCCGTATGGGAAACCCGACTGCGCGTCTTGCGAGACCTTGGCGTCAATGCCATCCGCACCAGCCACAACCCGCCTGCACCCGAGTTGCTGGACCTGGCTGACAGGATGGGCTTCCTGGTGCAGGCCGAGGCCTTCGACGAGTTCACGCCGACCAAGAACAAATGGGTACAAGGCTGGAATGTCGGCGTGCCCGGCCGCAACGGCTATGGCGAGGAATTTGCTGCCTGGAGCGTGCGCGACATGGAAGACCTGGTGCGCCGCGACCGCAACCATCCCAGCGTCATCATGTGGAGCATCGGCAACGAGATCGACTACCCCAACGACCCGTTCTCGCACCCGCTGCTGGGGCCTAAGTATCGGCCCGAGAACCCGCCGGCCAGCGATCTGGTCAAACACGGCGCCCCGCTGGTGGCCGCCGTCAAGCGCTTCGACAACACCCGCCCGGTGACCGCCGCGCTGGCCCATGCGCCGATGTCCGACGCGGTCGGCTTCGGCGCGCTGCTGGACATCGTCGGCTACAACTACCAGGAACTGCGCTACAAGGCCGATCACGCGACCTACCCCAAGCGCATCATCTACGGCAGCGAGAACCGCCACGACTACAGCGCCTGGGCTGTGGTGCGCGACACCGAGTACATCTCCGGCCAATTCCTATGGACCGGCATCGACTACCTGGGCGAGGCCGGCGAGTGGCCCAAGCGCGCGGCCGCCTTCGGCCTGCTCGACTTGGCTGGCTTTAAGAAGCCGCGTGCCTGGTTCCGCCAGAGCCTGTGGAGCGACAAGCCCATGGTCTATATCGCAGCGGCCAACCAAACCGCCGCCACCCATGCCTCCACCTCCGGCCAGGGTGAGGCCCTGCTGGACAAGCAGCGCCGCGCCGAGCTGCAGGAACACTGGAACTGGCCGATGGGCGCCAGCATCACCGTCAGCGCCTATGCCAACAGCCCCGATGTGCAGCTTTGGCTGAATGGCCGCCTGGTCGGCACGCAGGCGATCAAGGACGCGGTGGAAGGCGTGTTGAGCTGGACCCTGCCCTACGAGCCCGGTGTTCTGAAAGCCGTAGGCCTGAAGGACGGCCGGCCGGTGGCCGAGTTCACACTGCAGACTGCCGGCCCGGCAGCTCGCGTCGAGTTGCTGCCTGCCAGCAAGACCCTGGCCACCGACCCGGACGCCGTGGCGCAGATCGAATACCGCATCGTCGATGCTGAAGGCCGGCGCGTGCCCGATGGTGCGCAGCCGGTGACCTTCGCCATCGAAGGCCCGGCCGAGATCCTCGGCATCGGCAACGGCGACATCGCCAATGTGGACGACCCACGCGACGCCGTGCACGCGGCCTACCAGGGCCGCGGCCTGGCCGTGCTGCGCAGCACCGCGCAGCCGGGCAAGGTGACCGTCAAGGCCAGCGCAGCGGGTCTGGCGCCAGCCGTGCTGGTGCTGAGCGGCAGCCGATGAAACGTCTCATTGTGACGACCGCGTTGTTGCTTGCTTCGCTGAGCTCGGCGCGGGCGCAGCAGTTCGATTTCAGGCCCGGTACCGCCGCTGCCGGTCACAGCGCGGTGGCGGCCGGCAGCACCTATTCCGGCGAACGTGGCAACGGCTTCGAGCCCGGTTCGGGCGGCGCGCTGTTCTCGGTCAAGGTGCCCGAGGGCAACTACCGCGTGAGCGTTACCCTGGGCGATGCGAAAGAGGCCTCGGACACGACCCTACGCGCCGAAGGCGGCCGGATGCTCGCCACCGGCCTCACCACGAGTCCGGGCGAGTTTTTGACGCGTGATTTCATCGTCAATGTGCGCCGCCCCGAGTTGCCTAAGCCACCGCCCAATGCGCCAGGGGGCTCGCGCGTGCACATGTTCCTGCCAGGCGAGGCCGAGTCGCACAACTGGGACGAGAAACTGACCCTGGAGCTGAACGGCCCGCAGCCGCGCCTGGCCCGGCTCGCCATCGAGCGCGACGACCGGGTACCGACCCTGTTCTTCGCCGGCGACTCCACCGTCACCGACCCGCGCAGCGGCCCCGGCGGCAACTGGCCAACCCATCTGGTCCAGTTCTTCAAGCCGAGCATTGCACTAAGCAACAACGCCGAGGGAGGAGAAACCAGCAAGAGCTTCATCACCGGCTACCGCTTCGACAAGGTGCTGAGCCTGATGAAGGCCGGCGACTTCTTCTTGATCCAGTTCGGCCACAACGACTCCAAGGCCAACTGGCCGCAGAGCTATACCGAGCCCGAGACGACCTTCAAGGCGTACTTACGCGTCTTCATTGCCGAGACGCGCCGCCGTGGCGCCACGCCGGTGCTGGTGACGCCGATGGAGCGTCGCGCCAATGGCGACAGCGTCGGCCCTTGGGCCCGCGCAATGATCGAACTGGCCGCGCAGGACGGCGTGGCGCTGATCGACCAGTGGTCGGCCAGCAAGCGCCTGTGGACCGCGCTGGGCCCGCTGCAGGTCGGCAGCGCCTTCGCCGACCCCACCCACCTGAGCGGCTATGGCGGCTATCTGCTGGCCCGCCTGATGGTGGGCGCGATCCGCCGTGATGTGCCCGCCCTGGCCGCCCATCTCAACGATGATGCCCCCGAGATGGACCCGACCCGCCCCGTGCCGGCACCGGCCTATC
>Ga0187844_10002821_pt1 | contig 12007 bp, 11 predicted proteins | sample SpaLakP09_SKY_50_FD_134517 | JGI IMG/M metagenome (GOLD analysis project Ga0187844, IMG submission 134517) | Oligotrophic lake water microbial communities from Sparkling Lake, Wisconsin, USA - SP09_SKY_50 | ecosystem: Environmental > Aquatic > Freshwater > Lake | place: USA: Sparkling Lake...
CTGCGCGCGTTGCAGGAGCGCGACCTTATCGAATCGCCGCAGGGTCGCATCGCGGTGGGATGGCTGATCGTGGAAGATCTTGCGATGGTGCTGACCCTTGTGCTGCTGCCGGCCATGGCCGGCCTGCTCGGCGGCGGCGAAGGGCACGGCGCGCAGGCAGCATCGCCCTCGAGCATGGACGTGCTGGTCGAAATCCTGTCGACGTTGGGCAAGGTTGCCGCTTTCGTCGTCGTGATGCTGGTGATCGGTCGCCGTTTTATCCCGTGGATGCTGGAGCGCATCGTATGGACCGGCAGCCGGGAGCTGTTTCGGCTCGGCGTTCTTGCCACTGCGCTGGGCGTGGCGTTTGGCGCCTATTCGCTGTTTGGCGTGTCGTTTGCGCTCGGGGCGTTCTTTGCGGGCATGGTGCTGGCCGAATCCGAGTTCAGCCATCGCGCCGCGGAAGAATCGCTGCCGTTGCGCGATGCGTTTGCCGTATTGTTCTTTGTGTCGGTCGGCATGTTGTTCGACCCGATGGTGCTGATCAACGACCCTTGGGGCGTGCTGGCTACGCTGCTGATCATCTTGGTTGGCAAGTCGGTTGCAGCGCTCGGTATCGTGCGCGCGTTCGGCCATAGCAATCGTACCGGTATGACCATCGCGGTCAGCCTGGCACAGATCGGCGAATTCTCGTTCATCCTGGCCAGCCTCGGCGTCTACCTGAACATCCTTCCGGAACGCGGGCAGGCGCTGATTCTGGCCGGCGCGCTGCTGTCGATCCTGCTCAACCCGGTATTGTTCCATCTGCTCGATCGCCATATGGCGCGTGGAGATGGCGATAAGCAAGGCGATCCGCAGCCGGCCTGAGCGGGAGGCGGCCCTTAGGTTTGTGCAACGGGTGCTGCTTGGCGCAGGTATTCGGTGAAGGCAAGCAGGCCCTGGGTCGGAAATTTGTCCTGATGGACGACGATCTGCAGTGGACGGATCACGCGGGGGAGCCCGCGACGTATCGCGACAAGCCTGCCACGTTCGATTTCATCGCCCACCACATGCAATGACAGGCAACTGACGCCATAGCCGCTCATCACCGCGCGTTTGATGGCCTCGGCATTCCCCAATTCCAGCGCAAAGCGGAGCGCGCCGAGCGCAGGCACCAGTCGCGCTTCGATGATCTCCCGCGTGCCCGAGCCTGGTTCGCGCACAATCCAGTCCGCCTCCCTGAGCATCGCATGAAGCGACTCGGCACTCTCCGGCGCAGTGGTGGCCAGCGTGTGCGACGGCCCGACCACCACCACCATTTCATCGTCGCACCAGTGAACGCTGCGGAGGTCGCGCTCGTGGCTGGTGCCTTCGATCAGGCCGATATCTGCTTCGAAATTCATCAGCGTTTGCAGCACATCGCGCGTGTTTCCGATACGGAGGTCCAGCGCACAGGGGCCGGCTTGCGCGTGGCGGAAGCCCGCCAGCAGCGATGGAAGAATGTAGCTCCCGATAGTGTTGCTTGCCGCGATGCGCAACTGGACGCCGCCCTCCGACGCAAATCGTTCCAGTTCGTGCGCCTGATCGAGCAGCGATAGAGCACGGGGGAAGAACTGCCGACCGGCCTCGTTGATGGCCAGCCGCCTTGCCACGCGGTCGAATAGTGCGCCGTTGAGAGCGCGCTCAAGTTCTGCTAACGATGCGCTGACCGCCGATTGCGACATCGCGAGCGCATTGCCCGCCGCGATAGTGCTGCCATGCTGCGCCACAGCGACAAACACCTGGAGCTGGCGCAGGGTCAGGCGGAGCGGGCGTTGGTCCATGTCATATCGATATAACTGATTACATATACCGATATTACCCGTTTAGCGGGTTAGCGGCGCAAGGGTACGCTGCATGCATCAATCAGAACAACAGTTGCGCCATGTCCTCGACCCCAGCCTCTTCGTCCGTCCCCGCGGTCATTCCTTCGTCCGCCCTGGCCTTGTGGCGCAAGCGCATCCTGACGCTCATCCCGCTTGGCGCCATTGCATGGCTCGCGCAGGTGCTGGCGGATCATCCGGCGGTTTCGCAATATGGGTTGTCAGCGTTGACGCTGGCCATGTGCGCGGGGATGGTTGCGGCCAATACGATGCCGAAGCACTGGCTGACGCCGCTCGCGCCGGGCATGCAGGTGGCGCGTCATCATCTTTTGCGCTTGGGTGTCGCGTTGTATGGATTGCGTCTCACTTTCGGCGCGATCGCGGCACTTGGCATCGGCGGTGTGGCGGTGCCTCTGATCATGCTCGTGGCGACGTTGCTGTTCGGCACATGGGTCGGCTCGTCCTTCTTCGGGCTTAGCCGTCGCGAAGCCATCTTGGTCAGTGCCGGCAGTGCCGTCTGTGGCGCAGCTGCGGCAATCGCGGTGTCCTCGGTCGTTCGCACCGATGACCGCCAGACTGCGGTGGCGGTGGCCATGGTCGTGCTGTTCGGCACGCTGGGCATGCTGTTGTATCCGTGGATCTATGAGTTGGCCACGCAGCATTGGCATTTCGCGATCGGTGAGCGCGCCTTCGGCATCTTCACCGGCGCGACGCTCCACGAGGTGGCTCAGGTCATCGCTTCGGGCAAGATGATCAGCGATACGACGGCTGATGCAGCCGTGGTGGCAAAGATGGTGCGCGTGCTCGCGCTGGGCCCGCTGCTGCTGATCATGGCGCTGTGGCCGCGCACGAGCTGGTCCCAGGAGGCCGGCGGTACGCGCAATCTGCGCGGTCTGCTGCGCTCGGTGCCGTGGTTTGCTGTCGGTTTCGTTGCCGTCATGGCATTGAATTCCGCGGCGCTCGTTCCAGTGGAATGGAAGTCAGCCCTGACTGCACTAGACAACTGGATGCTGGCCTGCGCGATGCTGGCTATCGGGCTGCATACCCGTCTAGGTGAATTGCTACGCGCCGGGCGTAAGCCGCTGGCGCTGGCCGCCACGCTCTTTATCTTCCTGATGGTGCTTGGCGCTGCACTTTGCGCACTGATGGTGTGATATCCGCGGCGACGCCGGGATAGCGGTGGAAGGTCGAGGAAGATGGTGCGGCCGACGGGAATCGAACCCGTAAGCCCGGAAGGGCGGCAGATTTTAAGTCTGCTGAGTCTACCAATTTCTCCACGGCCGCACGGCAAGCCCGGTATTGTCGTGGCATCGGTCGCAGGAAGCAAGCTGCACGATATACGACGTAAAAGTGATCTGGCTGTTACCGCCGGTAACAATGTCGATAGCGCCGTTGCACCTGAAAGTCGAGGAAATCGTAAAATAGCCATCATCAGGAGGCGTTCTCCTAGTCATCACCAAGAGGCATGATCATGAAACGTTGGTTGTTCGCAGCATTCGGTGTGGCCGCCGCGCTGGCTTCGGGCGCCGCAATGGCCCGCGTGAACGTCGACGTGGCGATTGGCGTGCCGGGCGTGGTGGTCGGAGGTCCTGCGTACTACGCGCCGCCGCCGGCCTATTACGCGCCGCCGCCCGTGGTGGTGGCTCCGGCCCCGGTTTATTACGGTCCGCCCCCGGTGGTGGTGCGTCCGGCTCCGGTGTATTACGGTGCGCCGCGCTATTACGGCGGAGGCCCGCGCTACTACTACGGCCCCGGATGGCGGGGTTATGACGGCTACGGCCGCGGACATGGTCACGGCCACTGGCACCGCTGATTCCTCTTGTAGTGTGCCCGAGCGCGGTTACCGCGCCAGGAAAGCCCCGATCCGGGGCTTTTTCTTTTGGCGCGACACGTCGGCGCCCGAGCAGCTTGCCCGTCAAGACGTGCGGCGGGTGAAGGACTTTCACCTTCCCTGTGGGGTGGCGGCGGCATTTCATATAGGCCCGGCGCGATATACTGCGGCCTCAACCCCTGACTGAACCGATGGAGAGAGGTATGCAGCAAAAAACCGTACTGACGGCTGATGACGTGAAGAAGGTGCTGGTCGCCGCCGAGGCTGAGGCTTTGGCAAACAACTGGGCCGTCACGATTGTGGTCGTCGATGACGGTGGTCATCCGCTTGGCTCGCTGCGCCTGGATGGCGTGGCCCCGATCTCGGCTTACATCGCCACGGAGAAGGCCCGCACGGCGTCGCTGGGACGCCGCGAATCGCGCATTTACGAGGAAATGATCAACAACGGTCGCTACTCGTTCATGACGGCGCCGGTGCTGAGCGGCATGCTTGAAGGCGGCGTTCCCATCGTCGTCAACAATCAGGTAGTTGGCGCCGTGGGTGTGTCCGGTGTGAAGTCGACCGAAGACGCGCAGATCGCGCGCGCCGGCATCGCAGCGCTGGGCGTCTGATTGCTGCGCTGAAATGCAAACGCCCCGCGAGCGCAACGCCGCGGGGCGAATTGTTATGGTGCTGTGCCATCAAGGGCGTCAGGCTCGCGCGCATGGCGCGCCACGCTAACCATTGGTTGCCCGAAATTCGATGGAGGCGACCACCCAAGCCAGATCGCCAGACATCGGCGCCCGCCCTCGGCTACTTGGTCAGAATCAGCTTTCCATAGCGCGTCACGCGCAAGGTATAGATCTCGCCGTTATGCAGGATCGGCAGCGTGTTGGCGCCTCGCATGATCGCGTCGAGCGGCACGGCCTGGGCGGCATCACCTTGTGCCGGAGACTGGCGCATCAAGGCTTCGAGGCGCGCGGGGAGGCCGGCGACAGCGGACTTGACGCTTTCGATGGCCGACGACGCAGTGGTCGCTTCCCGCTGGGCCTGCGGCGCAACTTCCACGCGGCGCAAGGAAAGGCGCCGGCGCGTGACTTCACGCGGTTGCGACAGCGGCAGGCTCAAGGTGCTCATGGTCTTCTCCGTTGGAAGTGTTCGGTAAAAGCGCGTTGTCACGCGGTGTGCCGGATTCAATGCAAACCGAGGCGCCGGTTCACGATAAGAAAGATCATAAATGAGAACCGTTATCATTACAAGCGAATTCACGCCTCGTTACAGCAGCTATCCCCGGTCGATCGCCAGAGGGGGACTGTTTAGTTTGACCTAGGTTATGAAAGGTTCAAAAAGGCCAAAAAAAGCCCGGAAAGCCTTGTCTGGGGCCTGTTCCGGGATGGCGTTGAGAAAGTTATCAACAGACGTTTAATTTGACCCAAAAAATGACAGGAACCGGCGCGGATATCGCAAGAAATTCGTCCACCTTGTCACAGGTCCCGGCCAGAAAAGTGATCAGATTGCCCCGCCGACCACTTCGAACCGCCCACCGGCCCCGATTGCGGCCGGGTCAATCGTGGTGACCTCCACGCCAGCGCCAACCGCTCCCCCGTCGGCAACCTGGTCTAGCCGAAGGCGGATCGCGGGCAGCTTGCCCCCGATCGTCCCGTCCGACACCAGGATGACCAGAGGCGACGCGCCGGTATCCGTGGTGTCGACCAGCACGGCTTTGTAGTCCCAGAGCAGCGACGGCAACCGATCCAGCCATTTGCGCGGCCATGCCTTCAAGGCGGTCAGTTCGGCGGCAGCGGTAGCCGCCTCATCGGCTGAGGCTTGAGCGACCACCGCCAGGGATTCCGGTGTATAGGTGGGAAACTGCCTCGCCAGGATCTCGGGCAATTCGCCTTCCATGAAGCCGACCATCTGCTGTGCCGGCGCCTTGGGCGTTGCCGCAACTGCGGGGCCGTCGAGCCAATCGGTCCAGCGCTTTGCGAGCGCCTGGCGGTATTCAACGCCGACGGACTGCATCACAGCCGCGTTCTGCATTGGAACGGGTAGGCTCGCCAGCTTTTTGCCCAGCGCGGCATCCGGAGAAATCCAGGACTCGCCGACGTTGTGATCCCAACCAGGGTCAATGCCAACCGGCACCCGATCTGTCACCGCGCCATCGGTGTTGGTGGCGAGGCGGTATTTGACCTTGGGATCAGCGGACACCGCTTTTCCTGCCCGCGTCATCTCCGATTCGGAATACGACCGCACCGTGCAACGGCAGCCCCAGCCATTTGGCGGGTAGTGCGTGCTCCAGAACCCTGCCGTCACGGGCAGCAGCGTGCCGTGCCAGGCCCGGTGCTGTGGCCGTGTCTTGCTGTCGAGCACAGCGCGGTATTCCAAGTACGGCCGACGATCTGCGTTCTCGATAATTTGCTGCCAGCGGCCGGCCATGTACGCCGAATGCATGTTCGTGCGATAGATGACTGCTGTCCGCCAGCCGCGCGAACCCTTATAGGCCCAGCCTGACCGCTTCACGATGGAATCAAAATCCTTGCGGAACTGTGCCAGCGTCAATCCGTTTGCTTGCGCCTTCGATAGCGCGGACTGAATGTCTTTGACGACATCGAGGGGCGCGCCCGCGATCGTGAATTCCGTGCCGTGGATCGGTCCAAGCAGGTCATTCCAGCGATCAGTCGCCACAGGCAGCTTTTCGCGCAGGTTGGCGATGGCGTTGTCCGCCTTGGCGCCGAAAGACTCAACAGCCTTTGCCATTTACCGCTCCGTCGACTTCAGTTGCGCCAATGCTCGCGCACGCGCCAGGACAGCTCCAAACCACGCGAATGCCGTCATTTGATTCTCCCTTTAAAGGCCATCTAAGCGTCCGTCGAACCGCCGTTATCGGCGGTTTGGTCGACGTATCCTTGGGTGAATGACCAGACGTGTGCCTGGCGGGTCAGTTCGATCAGCGCGGCGTTGTCGAGCTGCCCAACGATCTCCACAAGTTGCACCTGGACATCGGCAAGCGACTTGCCGTCGCGTTCCGCCTGGGCCAGCATGCGAGCGATAGGCTCCAGGACGCTCTGTTCCAGGGCGTCGTCAGCGGAAAGCGCTGCGGCATCGATCCGGGAGGACTCTTCCAGCGCAATGCGCAGTTCGTCCTGCGTCGCGGAGGCAAAATCAGCCGTCTGCGGCTGGATGGGAAGTGCCGCAGGCAAGAGTGCGTCGTCCTTGTCCTCGGCCTGCGGGATATTCAATTCCTCCAGCATGGCCCGACGCGATGGCCGAGCGCCCATATTTGCTGCGATTTGGTAGGTTTGAGCGCGGTCCTTGCCTGCCGCCGATACCTGGAAGAACTCAAGGTCGGGCGATGGCACGTTTTCGCCGAAATTGAGCGTTGTGATCCAGCGGAAGATCTTGGAAAAGCTGGCCGACGCGATATCGCGGTCCGAGTCGTTGATGCTGCTCTGCCGTTTCATCGCCGTCTCCGTGGCCGCGCGGGCGCCCACGTTCTGCAGTTCGGCGATCATGGCCTGACCGGTCAGCGCCTTCGACATTTCGCGATTCGACGCATTGATCAGCGCTTCCTGCGGAAGCATCGAGCCTGTCGTGTTGGCAATCAACAGCTCCACGCCGGTGCCTTCCGGCACCACCGCATAGCCGCCGTCCAACATCGCCGCCACCGCCTGCTCCAGCGCGTCCTGTTCTTCATCGGTGGCACCGGGGCCGTAGCGCGCGACCGGCCACGGCAAGCCGTGACGCTCGCAGAACTTGACGAAATGCCGCCAGCCACCTGTCTTGAACGTCCAGGGCCAGAAGCAACTGGACAGAAGCGCCTTGCCATACGGGTTCGCCATCGTCGCCATATGGCGCGAAACAACGAAGCGATATGGGTCTACCACAGCCCCCAAGGGCAATGCTTGGGATAGCAGCATCAGCTCCGCGTCGGGACTGAACGCGAAGCGTCTGTTCGGGCGGTCGATAACCTGAGTCGGAACCAGCCACCCTTCCCAGACACCCCAGACCAGCTCATGCACCTGGAAGCCACGGAAGATAGCCGATAGCATCTGCCACATGACTTCCAGCCAGTCGGCCGTGGGATTCGGCGCGAAATGCTGCATCCAGCGTTCGCAAAGCTCGCGCGCCTTCTGTGCCTGGGCATCCTTCTCGGCCCAAGTCACCACCCGATAGTCCATGCCGCGAAACTCGCCACGAATGGATCGCAGCTCGCCCGTCACGTGGGCATCGGCCAGGATGGATGCATACACCGTATCGGCCACGCCCATCGACCGAAGAATGGGATCCGGATTCGGCAACGTGTGCAAGCGGCCGAAGAACTGCGGATCAGTATCGGCTGCAGCGGCTTGCTGGCCCAGCACACTGCGAACCGAGCTGACAAACTTGTTGAGCATCTTGTTATTGAGGGCCATAGCCGATCACCTTGCGTTTTCCAACGCGGATTTTTGGAATGACGTGTCCAAGGCCCGAGTAGGCAAGCATGAACAGGATCTGCAGTGCGTCGGGACCGTCGTCGTGGTCTGCTTCCGGATAGAAGCGCAGCTGCTCGTTGAAAACTGTGTGCCGCTGGTGCGATCGGATCGTGGCGTTGGCAACGTGCGGCTGCATCGAAAGGATGCGCAGGTCTTTGTCGTCGCCTGGCACGACGCCGCGCGCCGGCACCGGCACGCCGCTCTGGCGGGAGCGCTTGACCAGTTCATCCTTAAAAAATGCTTGGAACTGAACCGTTTCAATGCCCCAGACCAGGCAGTGATATTCGGCCTGGAAGTCCGTGATGTGCTGGATCTGCAGATCCGGCACCCTGCGTGACACCAACGCTTCCACAACGTCCAAAATGCCGGTTCTGCGGCTCAAGCCGCCGACGAGCGTTGCCGAAGGGTCGCGGCCCTTGTTTTGCTTACCCATCGAAGGATCGTGCGCGCCGAAGAAAATCCAATCGTGGGCAGGCTGGACCCAAAACTGCAGCCCCTGGAACGGCGCGTTTTCGTCGTTCGACGGGTCGTTCTGATATTCCGAATCGAAGGCGTGGTGATCGTTTGCGCGGATCTTCATCAACGCCAACAGTGGGCGCATCGACGGCCAGGAAACCACGGCGCCGCGATCCATTGCTGCCGTGTTCGACTCATAAAAGCGGTCGGCAGCGTCTTCACCTTCATTCAGGAACTGCTCTTCCCACTTTTGCCAGAGGTCCAGGCGATCCGGCCACTGCAGGATGGCCCGGAACTTCACGGATTCCCACATAGGACTGCGGTGCGTGCGGTTCGCAACGCTGTCGTAGTGCAGGATCGTATTGAGATAGAGGATATCCATGGACCCATCGGGCGGACCCAGTGGCATCACTACCTTTTTCAGCCAATTCTCGTTCTTGTCGCGTTGTGTCTTTTGCTGGACGTTCTCATCGTTCTCAAGATCGTCCAGGAAGACCAGATCCGGGCGGTGCGCACCATGCCGGATGCCGCGCATTCGCTTGCCAGTGCCGAAAGCCTGCAGCTTGATGTCGGTAGCAGTGAGCGCGACACCCACATTCCACACGCGGCCCTTGCCCACGTGCTCGGGAAAGTCCATAGCAAGCCGCGGATTGTCGGTCAGCTCCACCTTGATGGCTTCGAGCATCATCTGCGCCTGGTCGACTGTATCCATCACGATCGGCATGAAATGCTTGCTCTGCCGCACGATGCAGAGCAAAGCGAAGACCTGGGTTACCAGCGTCGATTTGGCTTCGCCGCGCGGCGCGGAGATATTGATGCGCCGGCCGCGCGGAGAATCGATGCGGTTTGGCAGGTTGTCGAAGCACCAGGTGTGGAACACCGAGGGTTCCGAGCTGTTGCGGTAGTGCGGAAAGTAGGTCTCAAAGAAGAAGCGATAGTCCCCACCGAACACGCGCAGCCGGCGCTCCGCGCGCGCGTCTTCTCCTGGCGAAAAGCCATCGCACTCCGCTTCAATGAGGCGTCGCTGGTCATCTGTGAATGCCACAAGTTCCGCCAAGAACTGGTCAGCGGCTTTCGTGCTCTTTGCCATGATTTACGGGGCCTAGCTGTGCTTTTTAGCGACCTCCTGGCCAAAACGCTCCAGGATGTCGATATAGCCAGCGTGTTGCTTCGGGTAGCCGTAGTGGCGACCTCGTGGCCTGTTCGGCCGTTCACCAGGGCGGCCAATGGCGCAACGCCAGACTGGATGTGATCGCGCGGGACCTGTGCAAGCCCTTCGGAATCGATGTCCGCGTGGACACCGATATCGGCGAAGCAATCCGGGACTTCAAGATTGCCCACGGCGAAAAGGTGGTGGACACGCTGTCGCGCGCGGCCCGCCTGCGCGGCGTGCTGGTGACCACGGACGCCGAAGGCCGGGTGCTCCTGACCCGTGCTGGCAAGACGCGCAGTCACGGCGCTATCGTGCGCGGCCAGAACGTGATCAGCATGGAAAGCGTTGGCACCGACGCGGAACGGTTCTCTGACTATATCTGCTACGGTCAATCCAACATTGTCCACAGCAAACCTGGACTGCAGGAGTTGGAAGTAGGCGGCGCAATGGCCGATCCCCTCAAGGCATTCGGCCAAGCAGTCCAGCAGAAAGCCCAGGCGAAGGACCCGGGAATTCAGCGCTATCTACCGCTGGTTATCCATGCGGACGGAAACAACGCGCCGGCCGATATGAAACGCCTGGTCGAGCACACCATGCGCGTGCGTCGCGGCCAGGCATACGGCCTGAAATACGTCCTGGAGGGCTGGACGTGGCAAGGCAAGCCGTGGGAGGTCAATACGCGGGTTCCCATTTATGACGATATCGCAGGCCTGGACGGCACCGAATGGCTCATCTGCAGCGTTCAGTCGACGGTCGATCTGCGCGAGGGTGATGTAACGGAAATTGTTGTCCGCCCGATCGAGGCATATGACACGGTGCCGCTGAATACCAAGATTCGCCACGGGCGGCACGGCCGTAAGCGCGGAAAAGACGGCGCTCCGTTGGAAGTCATGGAGGTACGCCAGTGAATCCATTCCAACTGCTGCGCTCGCTGTTCAGCGGTCTGCGCGAAGGTCCCGTGCAGACGGTCAAGGTTCGCTCCTTCGACACCAACGGCCGCGAGGATGTGGAGCGCTGGCAAGACTACGGTTTTGCGGGAAACCCGGGCGATGGCCAGGGCCTTGTTCTGGAGTTCGGTGGTCACACCATCGTCTTCCGCATGGATCGAATCGATAGCCGTCCGCAGCTCCAGGTGGGTGAGGTAGCCGTCTGGCACAAGGAAGGCCACAAGGTTCTGCTGTCGGAAGGGGGCAAGATCCGGATTGAGTGTGACGACTATGCTGTCGTGACCAAGCGCTATCACGTCCAGGCCACAGAATCTGCGGGTTTCGACGCTCCGTCAGTTGGGTTCTCGAAGGACGTAGCGATCGGCGGTCGCGCCGACATCGAGGAAGGCGCATCGGTCGACGGCGTGGAGTTCATCGACCACGGTCACACCCAAGTTCAGCGTGGAACTGACGTCTCGGGCGGCGGGAAGAAATAGCCCTCTTGTGAAACGTTTCACAACGCATTAATCCCCCGTCAAAGCGATCATGAAGGCCAGTTCTCGCTGGCCGACATGACCGACATCCTCACCCCCTCCGCAGCATCTACAGCCGCACTCTCACTCCCATTTGATTGGAGCGTGGTGCCGGCCGGTCCCGTCAAAAGCCTTACCTGGCACGACTATTCCAACCCCTGCGTGGCTCCCGCAGCCCGCGTCGAAGCGCTGGAAGTCCGGGCTTTGGCACTGGATGACAGTCTCTGCACTGCGGTGGTTCTTTCCATGTTCTGCGACCGTCGCGCCGATGACGACGTGACGCTGCCCCTTAACCAGACTGATCGGCGCGGCTGGTGCGGTGACGAGTTCATGGGCGATGTCGATACGGACGCCCCGATCGATGCTTCCGATGCCTGGGGTTCGCATCTCTGGCTCTGCTATGTCTCCAAGAGCGTGGTTCCGGTGCTTGAGCGCGCGAGGTTTGCCGTGCAGGAATCCCTGCAGTGGATGGTCAAGTCTGGCGTTGTCGATCGACTGGTGGTCGACGCGGAATGGGTCGGCCCAGCTGATGACCGTTTGGCGGTCAGGCCGCAGTTATGGCGCGGCGACTCGATCAAGCCCATCTATGACGTGCTCTGGGGCACAACCTTGCGGAGAATCGCGTGACAACGCCGATCCAAGTTGAGATTCCAACGATCCGGGACCTGAAGGACAACGCCGCGCGCCAGCTCCAGCAGGCGCTTACCGACGCTTCGTTGTCGGCCGACAACGCGCTGTCTGTGGCCGACATCAAGCTGGCCCGGTCCAATCTCGATGCCATGGCATTCGTCCAGGGCGTCGGCATCCACGGGGCCTACCGTTATCTGAAGGATTTCA
>Ga0187844_10002822_pt1 | contig 12005 bp, 10 predicted proteins | sample SpaLakP09_SKY_50_FD_134517 | JGI IMG/M metagenome (GOLD analysis project Ga0187844, IMG submission 134517) | Oligotrophic lake water microbial communities from Sparkling Lake, Wisconsin, USA - SP09_SKY_50 | ecosystem: Environmental > Aquatic > Freshwater > Lake | place: USA: Sparkling Lake...
ATATTGAGATAAGCACGCGACAACGCCATTTGTTGCCCGAGCTGCCCAATTCCTTGCTGGCGTATTTGCGGTAAGGCAGCACGCAAATACTTGATCAGATCTGCATGCACCGACGCCGCTCGCTCCGCATCGGTCGCCATTAGCTGACCAATCAAAGCCAAGGTATTAAACAAAAAATGTGGCTCTATCTGTGCCTGCAGAGCTGCCATTTCCGCTTCCAGCAAACGTCGTTCAAGCGACTCGACATCGGCACGCGTTACCGCGGCACTTGCCATCAATTCCGCTTTTCTCTTTCCACCGGCAACGGTTTTAATCACGATCGCTGCCAAGACCATCATCACCATAAATGGTCCGACACCTATAAATCCAGCAAAAATCATCGCAAAAAAACTGGTCAAACCAAGAGAGAGCCAGGAAACCACCGCAGCCCAATCAAAAAATTTCCACCATAAAACGCTGACCGTCTCAGCAATATTAAGCACCGCGTCTAATATCGGATTCTCACTATGTGCTTTCATTTTTCTTCTCCATCACACTTATTGAAGTACAGCGATCCCTGTTCTGGAATTTTTTTGTTGCCGGGATAACGTAAAAATAGCTTACTGAATAGAACGATGGTCACGATTAATTTAGCAATACTTGTCAAATGTAACACAGCGCCAGAAATTAACAGAATGAAACACCCCAATAAAACCTTCGGCCATGATGCATCATCCACGCATCGTCTAAATTCAGTCCAATAACTGGAAAATTTACGACCTACACCTGCAAATTCGTTGGCATGTTTGTCGGTGTTTTTGTAATTCATCATTATTCTCCTTGTCGTAGCAAACCTCAGATCGGGTCAATGGTCCGACACAACAATTGCGTCGATGCGTAGAGAATAATAAGAATGAAAATCAGATACGAATGAAATGCGACTAAGTGTTGTTTAACAGGGTTAAGTGGTGGGGAGGACAGATAAATGGGAGAAATAATTGCTGTCTCAAAAAAAAATGAACGCCGAAGAGGCGTCCATTTATTATGCCTTGTAGTGCACTACAAGGGGAGGAATTAAAGCGATCAATGAAATGAAGAATTAATTCTTTATCACCAGGTGATACACCCCCAAAAGAATCATCGCTCCCACGATAGCACCAATAAATCCTGCTGAACTCCCTGCCTGATACCATCCGATTAAATGCCCCAGATATGTCGCCGCAATGGATCCAGCTATGCCTATTGCCGCCGTTAAGAAAAACCCGCTCGGATTACTTCCGCCCGACATAATTGTTTTGGCAATCAAACCTGCAACAAAACCGATCAATATAGTCCAAATAATATGCATTTATAAACCTCTGAAATTAAGAAAATAATTCGACAAAACGACACGCTTTAAGCACCTGAAGAACGACACTCGCTCAACGCAATGTGAGCGATTGGTCGTCACTTTTTTTGGAGACATGAGTTAATAACCAGTTGCTTCTTATCTCCTGATCTATGGAGATAAAGGCTAGTATATTTAGTAAAATTTCAAGCGGTGTGCAATTTGCTTAAATTAACAATTTTATATTTATTAATGGCAATAATTTTGTGCTTTTACAATGAAAATCATGACAGAAATTTCAGCGGAGAAAAATAGTCAGGCACGCACTTTTATATGATGACATAGCAGGACGAATGAAAACATCATGTGCAAACGACGAGCAGCGAGCCCGTTTAGGAAACGTGCTGTGACTATATTTTCGCGGGAAGAGGAGAACTTGAACTGGACGTTTAAATTAAGTATGTTTTGAACTAGCTAAACTCAAAGCACAGGTCGCCATGCCGCAGATCCGACATGATGACCGTGCTGGGACAGGATCAGAGTACCCGCAAAGAATAATCTGTTGCCTTGATATCTTTCGTCAGACTACCAATGGAAATGCGGTCCACACCTGTTTCTGCGATTGCCCGTACCGTACGCTCATCGACGCCTCCAGATGCTTCGAGCAAAGCACGACCACCATTCAAAGTAACTGCTTCGCGCATCATATCAGTGGTGAAATTGTCGAGCAGCACCGAGGCCGCTCCTGCGGCTAAAGCAGCACGTAATTCTTCGATATTCTCGACTTCAATTTGTATCGGCGCATTCGATTTCAAATCAAACGCTTGCCGCATCGCCGCTGCAATTCCACCCGCTGCAGCAATGTGATTTTCTTTGATCAAAATACCGTCGTACAAAGCTAGTCGTTGATTTTTACCGCCCCCAACCCGGACCGCATATTTTTGAGCCAGGCGCAGGCCCGGCATGGTTTTACGCGTATCCAGAATAGCTGCTTTAGTACCGGCGATCATGGCAACGTATCTGGCGGTGGCAGTCGCAACGGCAGAAAGCAATTGCAAGAAGTTCAGGGCGGAACGTTCCGCCGTCAACAAAGCACGTGCCGGGGCGTCGATTTTACAAACCACTGAATTGGCAATCATGGCGTCGCCTTCTGCATATTTCCATTCAATGCGAATATCAGGATGGCAGCGTTCCATCACTGCATCGAACCACGGCGCACCGCACAGGATCGCGTTTTCACGTACGATTACTTGCGCCTGAACACGCTCCTCAGATGGCACCAACAAGCCTGTCAGATCCACCACGCCTACATCTTCCACCAGAGCGTCGCGCACATTGCGATCAAATGCCTGCTGCAAATCTGCATCAAATGGAAAATGCTTATTTTTTAAATTGCTGGACATCGTAATACTATCCTCGTCTGCGAAAAAACTTCAATTAATTAATCAATCCACGGTTACTTAGCACTTAAGCCGGGCCTATACCAGAAAACAAAGCACCCTCTTTTGCCAGGTCAGCAGATGGACGAACATTTGCTTTTTTCGCGGCGGCAAAATCGAGCATGCGATTGATACATAATTTAGCCTTATCCGCTGTATCCGGATCCACCTGAATTTCATTGTGCCCCTGCTCCAGTACCTGTACCAGATTGCGCAAGCCATTCATCGCCATCCATGGGCAATGCGCGCAACTCTTACATGTCGCACTGTTACCTGCAGTAGGCGCAACGATGAAACGCTTTCCTGGCGCAGCCATTTGCATTTTATGCAAAATGCCATTATCTGTCGCAACGATGAATTCTTGCGCATCCAGCGTTTGCGCAGCATGAATCATTTGTGACGTTGAACCGACGACGTCGGCCAATGCCACAACGGACGCGGGCGATTCAGGATGCACCAGGACTTTAGCGTTGGGATAGTCGGCTTTCAATACGTCGAGCTCGATACCTTTAAATTCATCGTGCACCAGACAAGAACCTTGCCACAACAGCATATCGGCACCCGTTTGCTTCTGAATGTAGCTACCCAGATGTTTATCTGGTGCCCATAAGATTTTTTTACCTTGCGCGTGTAAGTGCGCGACGATATCCAGACCGATACTTGAGGTAACCATCCAGTCAGCACGTGCTTTAACCGCTGCGCTGGTATTGGCGTAGACCACGACAGTACGATCCGGATGCGCATCGCAAAACGCCGCAAATTCATCTGCTGGACAACCCAAATCCAGAGAACATGTCGCGTCCAGATCAGGCATCAAGATGGTTTTTTCAGGACTTAGAATTTTGGCCGTTTCACCCATGAACTTTACACCAGCCACGACCAGCGTTTTGGCTGGATGATCACGCCCGAAGCGTGCCATTTCTAACGAATCAGAAACACAACCTCCGGTTTCTTCGGCTAAATCCTGAAGTTCAGCGTCAACATAGTAATGCGCGACCAAAACCGCTTGCTTTTCTTTGAGTAACGCTCTGATACGAGCTTTTAGCGCCAACTTTTCTTCTGCATCTGGTGCTTCCGGCACGCGCGCCCAGGCATTTGCTGTACAACTCACGCCGGCATCCATTTGCGGACGTTCAAATTCGATAACTTTGGTGGTTTCCATACTTAATTAAAGTAAGCTAACAAACGTAAAAAACGAAAATTGCCAGACGCGCAAACCATGCAAACCTGATCAACGCGACGATCAATTTCATCGTAAAAACTATACTGGGTAGGTGTATATAAAAACACCCTAACATCCATAGGGACAATAGGGTGCATTTCTAAACATACTCCCACCTCACCCTGAAAATTCTGGCGACTGAACTCAGCCCAGGCAAATTTTGAGCTGAATTTATGGCCGCCAAAACAATCTATTCAGGCGATAGTATACGCTGTTACCAGATAATTACCTGCTTACCACCATGTCGCAGAGGTGAACGATCGCCCTTGCAACTAAATGCTTCGGAAAACTCTGGCATATTTGCCAACGGCGCAATCACGCGGTATTTGTCCGGCGCATGGGGATTCGTTGCCAGTTGCAGACGCAAACTTTCGTCCCGAATCAGGCTGCGGAAACTTTGACCATTCGCAACGAAGAAACGCTGCTCAGGTGTCAACCCATCGATTTCAGATGCTTGCGGCTTTGCTTTCAACGATTTACGCAAAGCTTGCAAGGCAATCTTCATACCGCCCAGATCTGCAATATTTTCACCAGCCGTTAATTTGCCATTAATGTGCAATTGATCAATAGGGTTAAATTCATCAAATTGATCTTCTATCGTTTTGACACGTGCCAGGAATTGTTTTTGATCCTGCTTAGTCCACCAACTTTTGAGATTGCCTTGCGCATCAAATTGGCTACCCTCATCGTCAAAAGCGTGTGTCAATTCGTGACCAATCGTTGCGCCTGTATTGCCGTAGTTGGCAGCAGGATCTGCATCAACGTGATACAGCGGCGGCTGCAAAATACCGGCCGGAAACACGATTTCATTCATTGTCGGGTTGTAATAGGCGTTCACAGTTTGCGGTGTCATACCCCATTCGTTGCGATCGATTGGCTTACCCAATTTCGCCACGGTACGCTTAAACTCAAACTCATTTGCGCGAGCGACATTGGCAACGTACGAACCCTTATCAATATGCAGATCACTGTAATCACGCCAGACATCCGGATAACCGATTTTTACCATGACAGTATCGAGCTTTTTATAAGCTTGTTGCTTCGTTGCGTCAGACATCCATTCCAGCTTGCCAATGCTTTCACGCATTGCGTCCTTAATGTTATTGACCATTTCAAGCACGCCAGCCTTAGCTTCCGGACTAAAAAATTGAGCGACGTACAACTCACCCAATGCTTCACCAGCATCCATGTCTATTTTCGCCAACACACGCTTCCATCGTGGTTGTAACTCTTTGGTACCAGCTAATGTTTTACCGTAAAAATCGAAATGTGCATTCACAAATGGGGAACTCAATTCACTGGAATAATCATTCACCAAATGCCAGCGCAAATAGGTTTTCCATTGGTCCAACGAAACACTGCTGATCATACGCCCCGCCTCAGCGATAAATTTGGGGTGAGCAATATTCAATTGGCCTGGTTGATTCAATCCTACCGCATTAAAGTAAGTAGGCCAGGACGAGAAATGATCCACTTTGTGCAAGCCATTCAGGTCGGAAAGGTGGTAACTGGCCTCCGGATCGCGTAACGCCACCTTGGTCAACGATGCTTTTGCGAGACGAGTCTCCAGACCCAACACCGTCATGGCATTTCTTTTCGCCACGTCTGGTGTGTCACCGATCAATTCAAACATGCGCGCCACATAAGCTTGATATTTTTGACGAATTTCTCCTGTTTTCGCATCAGTCTTCAGGTAGTAATCGCGATCTGGCAAGCCAAGCCCACCCTGGGCCAATTGCGGAATATAGCGCGTCGCATTTTTTGCATCTTGCTGGACATCAAAGCCAAATAACGCATTGACACCTTGCTTATGCAAATTTGCAATAACCATCATTAATTGTTGCTTGTCTTTGATGTTATTGATGGCATCAATTTGCGGTTGGAGTGGCGTTGCACCGTCTTTTTCAATTTGTGCTTCATTCATGCCACTGGCATAAAATGCACCGACCAACTGCCCTGCCTTCGACTTTACCTCACCCGCAGCTGCCGCTTCTGCGATTTTTTTTAATGCCGTCAAATTGCGTTCTGTGACTTCATCATAAGCACTGTAACGGGAACGATCTGCAGGAATGGGGTTATTTTTGAGCCAGGTTCCGTTTGCGTATTCAAAAAAGTCAGTGCATGGATCAGCCTTCAAATCCATGGTCGCAGATTCGAGCACCAATTGATTGGAGGTTGCTGTGGTTGATGGTGCAGTTGTAGTTGCTGCCGTAGTTGCTGCCGCAGGTGCTTGTGCATATGCTGACGCTGAGCAGACCAGGCTCACCAGCGCGCTGATCGTAGTAAGCTTGAAAAATGGTTGTAACATGAATTGCATCCTATTTATCGAAATCGAAAAGAGTGAAATGTGAATGTCTATTTTTTGTTCAGATCTGGCATTCTACTTGGCCATCACTTGCACGGCTATACCTGAATACTGACCTGGCGCGCGATAAACGCGTTGCGTCGCTTTATGAAAATCCTCCGGGTTTGCCTTAGCGATATCGAGGAATTGTTGAGGGTTCAAATCCACCAACGGGAACCAGGAACTTTGGACCTGCACCATAATCCGGTGCCCACGGCGGAAAGTATGATTAATATCAGGCATTTTATATGTCAACGGTGTGACTTGATCAGGAACCAATGGTTCAGGATGCTCGAAGCTATGGCGAAATTTTGCGCGCATCGGCTCACCACGTACCAATTGCTGATACCCAGCCATGGTCACAATTGGAGGCGGCACATCATGCCCGCGTGCACGGGGCGCATGCTCATCGGGAAAATCGGACGGATACACGTCGATCAGCTTCACCACCCAGTCGGCATCCGTACCTGTCGACGAAACGAACAACTTAGGCACAACCGCTCCCACCAAGGTCACATCCTCTTCCAGAACTTCCGATTGATACACCAGCACATCGGGGCGGGTAGATGCAAAACGCTGGTCAGAAACCATGTATTCACGAGGAACACCGGTTGCCACATACGAAATATACGGTACCGGTTTTTGAGGATCACTGACATATTCGTCGTAAGCTGCGGCACCTGTAGAGGATGGTTGCGTCCAGCTCAATGAGCCGTCAGCACCAAAATACAAGGTCTTGTTTTGAGCCTGTTGAGGCGGCCAACTCGCATATTCACGCCAGACATTCGTGCCAGTTTCGAATACTGTTGCTTCAGCCAAAGGCTTTGCATCAACACCTTTGAGATAATGTTCAAAAAATGGGAAAAGAATATTTTTACGGTAATACTCGCTGGTTTTACTGCCAAAATCGACATCACCTATCATTTTCCCATCCGCACCGGCCCAGCCACCATGCACCCACGGACCAAGAACCAGGCCATTGAAGTTGCCTTTATTATTGGCCTTGATACTATCGTAAGTTGCGACCGGACCATGCACGTCTTCAGCATCAAACCAGCCGCCAACGGTCAATACTGCGGCTTTAATATTTTTCAGATGCGTCGCAATGTTGCGAGATTTCCAATATTCGTCATACGTATTGTGTTCAAAATTCGGGACGAATAATTCGCGCTGGTTATCATTGAGTTGAGCAGCGATCTTTTTCAGGCTTTGATATTTGAGAAAATATTGGTAGGCATCTTTTGTTCCATAATCAAAAGAACCCAAGCTTTTCGGCAAAGGCGTAGGATTTTTTTCTGTTGTAAAACTAGAATAAAAGTCAAAATTGGCAGCCAGCATGAAAGCGCCACCATGGTAAGAATCATCACCCATAAACAAATCAGTGACAGGAGCTTGTGGTGAAGCGGCTTTAATCGCCGGGTGCGAATCAATAATACTGGCTGAGGTGTAAAAGCCAGGATAGGAAATGCCCCAAATTCCGACCTTGCCATTGTTACCAGGGATATTTTTCAACAACCAATCTACCGTATCGTGCATATCATTGCTCTCGATCCCCTCGCCTGGCTGCAATTGCGAATTGACGTGTGGCGTCATTTCTTGCCACTTTCCCTCAGACATGTAACGACCACGAACATCTTGATTCACAAAAATATAGCCACTACTTTCAAAATCCTTGGAAGGCCCGAGGCTTTTTGGATAAAAATCCACACCATAATGCGACTCATCATTCTGAAACACACCCGTACCATATGGAGTACGAACCATCAAAAATGGGTAATTTTTCTTCCTGTCTTTGGGAACATAGACCACCGTGAACAAGCGTGTCCCATCGCGCATCGGAATTTTGTATTCAAATTTTGTGTAATTCTCACGCACTGTCGATGCAGGAGGTTCGGTATTTTCTCCACCTGTCGCTGAATTCGATGCAGCAAAAACAGGAGTGCCTTGTGTCGAAATGATTGCAAATATCAATAATATTTTTTTTAATTGAGAAAACATGTCGTCCTTTATTTTTATCAACTGAACTTTTTGGAGAAACAAATGCCTAAAAAGCGTGTATTTTTAAATGGCAGAAAAATCACCTCAAAGTCACCCAAAGAGGTTTCGTCATCTTAAACCACTGGTAACAGAGTGTAATTTACCCAAATAGTTTCGTTTTTTTTGACGTAAACTTATATATTTATATTAAAGGTCGTCGCATGTTGAAAACCTTAAAAATTTCCGCGTTGGTCTTACTTGGCCTTTTGACGACAAGTAACAGCTTCGCACATCCGTATGGGTACTGGAGAGGTCCCAGGGTAGGATTTGGCGTTTATATCAACCCATTCCCATTGGTGGTTGGCAACCCTTACTACGCACCAAGTTATTATGGCCCGTCTTACTATTACGGATCTTCGTATTACGCGTATCCGCGCGAAGTCGTCATTCAGTCACCGACTGTAATCTATAGCACACCGAGCTATAGTTCAGTACCAGCGCAAGCGCCAACGTACAATATGTATGAACCACAACCTTCAACACCGGCATTAAATGCCAATGAATGGCTCTATTGCAACCAGCCTGATGGTTTTTACCCTGCAATCAAAGACTGTCCGGGCGGATGGAGAAAAATAAGTAAATAAGCTGGCAGACATCATCATTTACTTAAAAAGAAAAAGGGAGCAATCACATTGCTCCCTTTTTTTACCTGAAAACGCTTAATCAACTTGCTTCATTTAGCAGCTAATACCTTACGTATCGCGGCGGCCAGCTCTTCTGCCACAAACTTTGCCACATACGCATCAGCACCAACAGTTTTAATATGTTCTTCATTTGTCTGACCAGACAACGACGAATGGATAATGACAGGCAAAGACTTATAGCGGTCATCCTGCTTAATTTTACGTGTCAACGTAAAACCATCCATCTCGGGCATTTCAAGATCAGTGAGCACCATCGCAACTTTATCACGCAACCCCTTACCCTCAGACTGGGCAGCCGCAGCCAGAACTTGCAGCTTATCCCATGCTTCCTTACCAGTTTTGGTCATAATAAATGGCGCACCTATTGCACCTAATGCCTTTTCGATCAGGCTGCGAGCTACACCTGAATCATCTGCCGCCAGAATTACAGAACCTTCTTTCATCTGCAAACGATCACCAATGGTTTCTGGATCAACGTCTTTCGCATCAGAAGGAGTAATCTGACGCAAGATTTGCTCAACGTCCAGCACCTGGGCCAAGCGGGTATTTTCGGTATCACCGTCAAGGCGAGCGATACTGGTTACCATTCCACCAACGGCACTGTTTTCTGCTGACAACACCTGACTCCAGTCGAGGCGCACGATTTCTTCGACAGACTCAACCGCAAAACCTTGGGTCGTCCGTGCATATTCAGTCACCAACATGATGTTTAAGCCGGTTTTCGGCACGCAGCCAACAACAGAGGGCAAATCGATCACAGGAATAATCTGGCCGCGCAGATTTACCACGCCCAACATGTGTGGCAAAGAACCAGCCACTGCTGTAATCGCTGGCATCGCAACGATTTCACGGACTTTAAAAACGTTAATACCAAATAATTCAGAGCGATCACCACCACCATCGCCCCCCAATCTGAAAAGCAGCAATTCAAACTTGTTTGAACCTGTAAGATTGGTACGCTCATCAACTTCTTGCTGTACGGTGCTCATAATTATGATCCTCTAGAGTGGTAGTCAGAAATGACGCAAAATTGTCCCAGGAAGTCATGGCGATGAATATAGTCTCAGTGCGGAAGTACTGATCACAACCATAACGCCACTGCTGCAGTTTTGCGTAAGTCCTACAGAATTGATTTGCCAACATCTTACCAACTTCAAACAAATTGCCCAAAACAAATTTATGTCTTTTCAGAAATTTTCATCATAGTACGAATTCCACAACGTATCGCAATATCAAATACGATGCCACATAAGTTCACAATAAGTTCACAATAAGTTCGGGATAAGCTCAAAACAAGCAGCGTAAGTCGGAGTAGCAATCTACTCCGCTATGGCTATCTGCCTGTTTCGCTATTTTATGATGCGGTAACAAGGAGTGTAAGCTTTACCTGGTAATTTCATGCGATTTTGCACAACAAAAGAACTTAGCAAAGCATCCATCGATTCCATAATAGCAATATCACCACAAATTTCAAAATTTCCATATTGCTCAATAGCACGAATTCCTTGATTTTTCACATTCCCGGCCACCACACCGGAAAAAGCCCGTCTCAAATTCGCTGCCAGCAGATGTGGCGCCTGATTTTTGTGTAGTTCAAGTCTGCGCATATTCTCATGAGTCGGCTCAAATGGCTTTTGGAACTCGGTATCAATTTTCAACAACCAATTGAAATAGTATGCATCGCCTTTTTGCTTGCGAAATTCACGGACCTGTTTAATGCCCTTTTCTACTTCCTGCGCCACTAGCGCAGGATTATTCACAATAATCTGATAGTGTTTCTGGGCTGCAACGCCAAGCGTATCGCCGATAAAACGATCAATTTGCGCAAAATAGTCTGCGGCACTTTCAGGACCAGTAAAAATGAGAGGGAATGGCAATTCCGTATTTTCCGGATGCAACAAAATCCCTAACAGATATAAAATTTCTTCTGCTGTTCCAGCCCCGCCAGGAAAAACAATCACAGCATGACCGACACGAACGAAAGCCTCAAGACGCTTCTCAATGTCCGGCATAATCACCAGATCGTTCACAATAGGATTAGGCGCTTCAGCAGCAATAATTCCTGGCTCAGTGAGACCAAGATAACGGCTATGCGTCAGCCTTTGCTTTGCATGACCAATTGTTGCGCCCTTCATTGGCCCCTTCATCGCACCCGGGCCACATCCCGTACAAATATCCATACCGCGCAAACCCAACTGGTAACCCACTTGCTTGGTGTAGTCATATTCTGCGCCAGAAATTGAATGACCGCCCCAGCAAACGACCAGATTAGGATTCACCTGAGGGCGCAATAAATTTGCATTCCGCAATACATGAAACACGGTATCGGTGATTCCCTCCGACGAATTCAGATCAAATTTTTTGCCATCTGCGATTTCAACATTAATAAACAAAATATCGCGCAAGACAGCAAACAGATGTTCCTGAATACCTTTAATCATGACGCCATTGACAAAAGCGCTTGCGGGAGCACCTTTCACATCGAGCTTAATGCCACGCTCACGCTGAATAATGCTGATATCAAAGCTCTTATATCGCTCCAGCAATTCCTTTCCATCATCCAGACCACTACCACAATTCAGTACCGCTAATGCACAGCTGCGAAACACCTGGTACAAACCGCCGTGACTATTGTCGAGTAATTTACCAACCTCAGCCTTTGATAAAACTTCCATACGGCCTTCTGGCGAAATTTGGGTGTCAATTACGTCATATTCGATCACAGTGATATCCTCCTCGTCGTACTTACCATATCCCGCTTCACCACCGCCACCACCAACAACTGTTACTGCGAGCGCACGCATGGATATGTTTAAAAATAAATGCAGCAGCATTTCTACCTAGACATCATTATGCACGGATTAATGAAAATGCTTGCTATATCTACTATTTTTTCTTCAATTAACATCAGCCATTCAAATAAACCGAACCAATCCAACAGAATCAATTTAAAATATTTTGCTTACTTACTTGTATATTCGCACCGCGCCCTGTATAGTTCGCCCTCTCAGAC
>Ga0187844_10002823_pt1 | contig 12002 bp, 4 predicted proteins | sample SpaLakP09_SKY_50_FD_134517 | JGI IMG/M metagenome (GOLD analysis project Ga0187844, IMG submission 134517) | Oligotrophic lake water microbial communities from Sparkling Lake, Wisconsin, USA - SP09_SKY_50 | ecosystem: Environmental > Aquatic > Freshwater > Lake | place: USA: Sparkling Lake...
GCGCAGCAGCTTGCGCACTTCGTCGGCCAGCGTGCGGGCGCGTGCATCGGCATCCGCCGCGCGCGGACGCGAGTCGTCGAAGGTCTGCTGCGCGTTGGGATCGGGAATGCGGGCACGCTGCGCTTCGTCGGCGAAGGCGGGGAACTGGGCGAACTCGCGGCGACGTCCCTCGCGAACCTGCTCCGCGAGTTCGTCGCCGTGATCGGTGAAGAACAGGAACGGTTCCTGCGCGCCCCAGGGTTCGCCCATGAACAGCAGCGGGATCATCGGGCAGAGCAGGTGCAGCGCGGTGGCCGCGCGCAGCGCCTGCGGATCGGCCAGGCGCGTCAGCCGCTCACCGAGCGCGCGATTGCCGATCTGGTCGTGGTTCTGCAGGAACAACACGAAAGCCGTGGGTGGAAGCTGCGCGCTCGGTGTGCCGCGAGGCTCGCCGCTGAGCGGCCAGTTCTCGCCCTGGTAGATGAAGCCTTCCGACAGGCAGCGCGCGAGCTGCTGCGCCGGCTGCTCGGCATACGCCGCGTAGTAGCCCTGGTCCTCGCCGGTGAGCAGCACGTGCAGGGCGTGATGGCCGTCGTCGTTCCACTGCGCGTCGTAGGCGCGCGCGTCATCCAGCAATCCGGCGTCGTTCTCGTCGTTCTCGAGCACCAGGTGGATGTGCCGCGCCGGTTCCAGTGCGGCGCGGCACGTCGCCGCCGTCTCGCGCAGCCACTCGGGTTCGCGGATCGCGTGCACGGCGTCGAAGCGCAGGCCGTCGAAGCGATATTCCTCGAGCCAGTAGCGGGCGTTGGACGTGAAGAACGCGCGCACTTCCGGACGACGGAAGTCGATCGCCGGGCCCCAGGGCGTCTGGCGGTCGTCCCGGAAGAACGCGGGGGCATATGCGTGCAGGTAGTTCCCGTCGGGTCCGAAATGGTTGTAGACCACGTCGAGAAACATCATCAGCCCCAAGCCATGCGCGCTGTCCACCAGCGACTTCAGGTCCTCGGGGCTGCCGTAGGCGCGGTCGGGCGCGAACGGCAGCACGCCGTCGTAACCCCAGTTGCGCGTGCCGGGGAAGTCCGCGATGGGCATCAGCTCGATGGCCGTCACGCCGAGTTCGGCGAGTGCCGGCAACTGCTGCTGCAGGCCGACGAAACCGCCGCACAATCCCACGTGCACCTCGTACAGCACGGTCTCGGTCCAGGGACGACCGCGCCATGCGGTGTTGCGCCAGGCATAGGCGTCCGGATCCACGACCAAGCTGTCACCGTGCACGTCATCGGCCTGCGCTCGCGACGCCGGATCCGGCACGGCCGTGCCATCCGGAAGACGGTAGCGATACGCGGTGCCGGCACCGCAATCCAGTTCGCAGGAAAACCACCCCTGCGCATCCGGATGCAGGCGCTCGCTGCGACCGTCGCCGAGTTCGAGCGCCACTTCGCTCAGTGCCGGCGCCCACAGCCCGAAGCGCGTCCTGCCCTTGCCCAGGACCTGCGCACCGAACGACGGCTGGGCAGGCGGCGCGGCGCTCATGAGGACGGCGCGGGTTCGTCCGATGCGCCGGCGTCGGCCGCCTTGGCCGCGGCGGCGCCCTGCTCCCCGGTGGTCCACCGCTGCGCGGTGTCGCGATCCACGTCGGCTGCGATCAGCGCCACGCTGTGCGCGGCCAGCAGGTAGCTCGATCCGTTCATCGACGGCGGATCGCGCAGCGGCTCGTTCGAATCCAGCAGCACGCGGAAGTCGGGCACCGGCAAGGGCAGCTCGAAGGAATGCTCGGCGCTGTCGGCGTTGAACAGCAGCAGCGCGATGTCGACGCGATCACCGCGGCGCTGCGCGCGACGCACGCCGAGCAGACGCGCCACCGGGTTGCCCCAGTCGGCCGACACGAGCTGGCGCCCGTTCTCGTCGAACCACATCATGTCCGGCAAGCCCAGTTCAGCCTCTCCGCGGCCGTGCATGAAGCGCGGTGCCCGCAGCAGCGCCCACTCCTTGCGCAGCGCGATCAGCCGCGCCGTGAAGTCGCGCATGCGCCGGCCGCGCTCGGTGTCGAGCTTGGACCAGTCCATCCAGGACAACTCGTTGTCCTGGCAGTAGGCGTTGTTGTTGCCGCTCTGCGTCTGGCCCAGCTCGTCGCCCGCCAGCAGCATCGGCGTGCCGTGCGATGTCAGCAACGTCGCCATGAAGCTGCGCTTGATGCGATCGCGCAGTTCGATCAGCTCGGCATCGTCGGTCTCGCCCTCGACGCCCCAGTTGCGGCTGAGGTTGTCGTCGCCGCCGTCGCGGTTGCCCTCGCCGTTCGCCTCGTTGTGCTTCTGCTCGTAGCTGACGAGATCGTGCAGCGTGTAGCCGTCGTGCGCGGTGATGAAATTGATGCTGGCCCAGGGACGCCGCCGGTCGTGGTCGAACAGGTCGGCGGAACCCTGCAGGCGCGCGGCCAGCGCGCCACGCTGGTTGTCGTCGCCGCGCCAGTAGCGGCGCACGTCGTCGCGGTAGCGTCCATTCCACTCGGCCATGCCGGCCGGGTGATTGCCGATCTGGTAACCGCCGGGCCCGATGTCCCAGGGCTCGGAGATCAGCTTGACGCGCGACAGCACCGGGTCCTGCATCAGGGCGTCGAAGAAGCCGGCGCCCGGATCGAAGCCGTGCGTCTCGCGTCCGAGCGTGACGCCCAGATCGAAGCGGAAACCATCGACGTGGAATTCCTGCACCCAGTAGCGCAGCGAATCGAGCGCGAGCTGGATCACGCGCGGATGACGGAAGTCCAGGGTGTTGCCGCAGCCGGTGTCGTTGATGCAGTGCCGGCGTTGCTCGGGGTCCAGGCGGTAGTAGCTCAGATTGTCGAGCCCGCGCAGCGACAGCGTGGCGCCCCGCTCGCTGCCCTCGCAGCTGTGGTTGAACACGACATCGAGCAGCACCTCGATGCCCGCCGCGTGCAGCCGCTGCACCGCCCACTTCACCTGGCCGAGCGTTCCGTCCGACAGGTACTGCCGATCGGGCGCGAAGAACGCGAGCGTGTTGTAGCCCCAGTAGTTCGTCAGCTTCTGTTCGAGCAGCACGCGATCGCGCGCGAATGCGTGGATCGGCAGCAGTTCCACCGCGGTGACGCCCAGCGACTTCAGGTACTGGATGACCTCGGTCGACCCCAGCGCGCCGAACGTGCCGCGGTCGTGCTCGAACAGGTCGTTGCGCCGCTTGGTGAAGCCGCGCACGTGCATCTCGTAGATGACCGTGTCCGACCAGGGCACGCGCGGCGGATGGTCGCCCGCCCAATCGAAATGGTCGGCGTTGACGACGGCCTTGGGCATGTACGCGGCGCTGTCGCGCCGGTCGAACGAGAGATCCTCGCGCGGCGAGCCCACCTTGTAGCCGTGCAGGGCGTCGTGCCAGCGCAGTTCGCCGGAGAGCTGGCGTGCGTACGGATCGAGCAGGAGCTTGTGCGGATTGAAGCGATGCCCGCGCTCCGGCTCGTAGGGGCCGTAGGCGCGATAGCCGTAGAGCTGGCCCGGGCGTACGCCCGGCAGATGACCGTGCCAGATGCCGTCGGTGCATTCGGGAAAGCGGAAGCGCGCCGTCTCGTGCCGGCCGGTGTGATCGAACAGGCACAACTCCATGGCTTCCGCGTGAGCGGAGAACACCGCGAAGTGCGTGCCGCGACCGTCCCAGTGCGCGCCGAAGGGGCCAGGTTCGGAAGGCTGGAGCCGCGACGCCGGCTCAGCCACGGACGGACCCGCCCGCGTCCGCCTGCAGCCAGACCGCGGCCAGCGGCGGGAGGGTCACCGCGATGCTCTGCGACTGCCCGTGCTGGGCGATCGCTTCCGAATCCACCCCGCCGAGATTGCCCATGCCGGATCCGCCGTAATCGAGTGCATCGGTATTGAGGACCTCGCGCCAATGACCGGCGCCTGGAACCCCGATGCGATAACCGTGCCGCGGTACCGGCGTGAAATTGACCGCCACGATCATGGGAGGTCCGGCCCCCTCGTGCGCATGCCGACAGAACACGAAGACGCTCTGGTCGCGGTCGTCAGTGACGATCCACGAAAAGCCTGCGCTCTCGCCGTCGGCCGTGTGCATCGCCGGATGCGCCACGAGCTGGCCGTTGAGATCGCGGACCAGTTTCTGCACGCCGCGCCGGCGGGCCGCGGGCGTCGAATCACCTTCCAGTGCGCCCCAGTCCAGCTCGCCGTCGTGGTTCCACTCGGTGGCCTGGGCCAGTTCGGCGCCCATGAACAGCAGCTTCTTGCCCGGGTGCGCCCACATGAAACCGAAATACGCACGCAGGTTGGCGAAGCGCTGCCAGTCGTCGCCGGGCATGCGGCCGAAGATCGAGCGCTTCTCGTGCACGACTTCGTCGTGCGACAGCGGCAGCACGAAGTGCTCCGAGAAGGCGTAGACCAGGCCGAACGTCATCTGGTTGTGTGCAAAGCGGCGATGCACCGGGTCCTTCGCCACGTAGCCGAGCGTGTCGTGCATCCACCCCATGTTCCACTTGAAGTCGAAACCCAGGCCGTCCTCGGAGACCGCGCGGGTTACGCCGGGCCAGTCGGTGGACTCTTCGGCAATGGTCACGACCCCGGGATGATGCTCGTGCACCGCGGCGTTGAAGCGCCGCAGGAAGTCGACCGATTCCAGGTTCTCGCGCCCGCCGTAGCGGTTGGGAATCCACTCGCCCGCCTTGCGCGAATAGTCGCGGTAGAGCATCGAGGCCACGGCGTCCACGCGCAGGCCGTCGATGTGGAATTCGTCCAGCCAGTGAAGGGCGCTGCCGATCAGGTGCGCCTGCACCTCGCTGCGCCCCAGGTTGAAGATCAGCGTGTTCCAGTCCTGGTGATAGCCCTCGCGCGGATCGCCGTGTTCGTACAGCGCCGTGCCGTCGAACTGCGCCAGGCCATGGGCATCGGTCGGAAAATGCGCAGGTACCCAGTCCACGATCACGCCGATGCCCGCCGCATGGCAGCGATCGACGAAGGCCTTGAGCTGCGCCGGCGTGCCCAGCGGGGCATGCGGGGCGTATAGGCCGAGCGGCTGGTATCCCCAGGAACCGCCGAAGGGATGCGCCGACACCGGCAGCAGCTCGATGTGCGTGAAGCCCATCGACTGCACGTAGGCGATCAGCTGGTCCGCAAGACCCGTCCAGCCCAGAGAGACGCCCGCGGGGCGACGCCAGGACTCGGGGTGCAGTTCGTAGATGGACATCGGCGCGCGCAGCGACTGCCGGTTCGCGCGCTGCGCCGTCCACGCGGCGTCGGTCCAGGCGAACGGCGCCGGGTCGGCGACGATGCTCGCGTTGCGCGGCGGCGCTTCCACCTGCTGAGCGACCGGATCGGATTTCAGCGGCAGCACGCCGTGAGGACCCAGGACCTCGTACTGGTACAGGGCCCCGGGTGCAGCGCGGGGGATGAACAACTCCCAGACGCCCGCCTCGACCCGCTTGCGCATCGGGTTGCGGCGGCCGTCCCAGCTGTTGAAGTCGCCGACCACCGAGACCCGCCGCGCATTGGGGGCCCAGACGGCGAAGCGCACACCGGCCACACCGCCCAGCGTCATCGCCTGCGCGCCGAGCACACGCCCGAGGTGCGGATGCAGGCCGGACGAGAACTGCGCGAGGTCGCGTGCGTCGAGCAGGTTGCCGAAGGAATAGGGATCCTCGGTTTCCTGCACGCCCTGCGCCCATTCGATGCGCAGGCGATAGCCGGCGCGCGCCGGCAGCGCGCCGACGAACAGGCCCTCGACCTGTCCTTTTTCGAGCGGCAGATCGCCGCGCCCGTCGACCTGGGCGGTGACGGCGCGCGCACCGGGCAGGAACACGCGCAGCGCAAAACCGCGGTCGACGGCGTGCAAGCCGAGCAGGGAGAACGGGTCGCCGCAGTGCGCTCCAACGAGCGCCTGCGCCGCGGCATCGGGGAGACGAAGATCGGGCATGGGAGGAGGACTATCCACCGTCGGCTCCCGCAATGCGATCCACCAGCGCCACGACGCTGCGCAACGGGACCACCAGCCAGTCCGGCCGATTGGCCGCTTCGTAGACGATTTCATGCGCCGCGCGCTCCAGCAGGACCAGTTCGAGCAGCGCGTCCGCGTCGGTGGGATCGGCCGGCGGAAACGGCATTTCCGCGCAGGCGGCGCGCCAGGCGTCGAGGAAGGCCGGACCACAGTTCTGACGGAAGGTCTCGAACAAGGCCCGCCGCGGATCGGCGACGGCCGGGTCGTCCGAACGCGCCTGCGCGCGTTCGCAGACCTCGGCCGCGTATTCGAACGATCGCAGCATGCCGGCGACGTCGCGCAGCGGTGTGCTCAGCGCGCGGCGTTCTTCCAGCGTGCGGGCGGGCTCCCCCTCGAAGTCGACGAAATAGGCGTCGCCCTGGGCGACGAGCACCTGTCCCAGGTGAAGATCGCCGTGGATGCGGATCTGGATGCTGCCCTGCGCCCGCTGCGCCTGCGCAGGAATGCGCTCGCGCACCTGCGCCGCCTTGTCCAGCACGTGCGTCGCCAGTTGCGCCAGGTCCCCCGACAGCGGAGCCAGCGGCGATTCCAGCATCCGCGTGAGGTTGGCGCAGGCCTCGTCGAGCCGCGACGTGACGCGCTGCGCCAGGCGCTCACAGTCGTCCGGCTGCATCGGACCGGGGGTGAAGGCCGGCGAGCCGTCGGGCAAGGCCAGCGCCATGTGCATCTCGCCCAGGCGTCGGCCGAGCGTCGCGGCGAAGGCCATCAGCTCGCCGAGCGGACCGGCCGCCGTGCCGCGCGCTTCCGGAGACGCCATCGCGAGATCGCGTTGGGCGCGCTGCAGGATGTTCTGCACCCAGCTCCAGGCATCGCCCTGGTTGTGCAGGAAGCGCTGCACCACGCCCAGGACCGTCGGCGTCCCGTCGTCGTCCACCTGCACGATCTGGCCGAGCAGCGGCGGTGTGTTGCGAAAGCCCCGCTCCGCCAGCGCCAGTCCCATCTCCGCCTCGGGATGCACGCCGCGCGTGAGCTTCCGATACAGCTTGACCATCGCGTGGTCGCCCACCACCAGCGAGGTGTTGGACTGCTCCACCGACAGGCGGCGGATCTCCGCGTTCTCCGGGATTTCCATCGACAGGAACGCGGGTGTCGGCAGGAAGCGCAATTCGCTGCCCGCGAGCGGCATGTGCGTCTGGCTGCGCAGCATCGAGAGCAGCGCCTGCGTCAGCGCATCGATGGTCATCGCGTCGGTCAGCAGGCTGACCTTCGCACCGCGCCGCACGCGCGCCAGTGCGAGCTGCTGCGGCAGCGCGCTGATCACCGACGTTTCGGGCAGCAGGCCCAGCGGCAGCAGGTAGCGATCGACATGACCGCCGGAATCGACGGCCAGCTGCAGCAACACCATCTCCTTCTCCGCATGAGGAATCGGGATGATCTGTTCGATGCGCACCTCTTCCAGTTGCTGGTTCTTGCCGGCAAACCAGCGCCGGCGCGGCAGGTAGGCCGGCAGGATCTCGCGCTCCAGGCGGCGACGCGGCCCGTCCTCCATCAGCTCCGACAAACCGGTGCGCACGACGAACGTCGTGTACTCGGGCAGCGGCTCCGGTGGAACCGCATACCACGTGGGCATGTGCGCCTTCTCGGCCAGCTCGAACCAGTGGAAACCGTAAGGCGCCAGCGTGAGCAGGTAGGGAAGCTGGCCGATCGGCGGAAACGCGGATCCTCCGAGCATCTCCACCGGCACACGCCCGGCGAACAGCGATAGGTCCAGCTCCACCGCCTGCGCCGAACGCGACAGGTTGGCCACGCACAGGATCAGTTCCGACGGACCGCCATCGGGCGGTTCGTACTGGCGCAGATAGGCCACGATGCGGCGATTGGCCGGATACAGCAGCTTGATCGTGCCGCGCCCGAAGGCCTTGAAGCGCTTGCGCGTGGCGAGCATGCGCCGCGTCCAGTTCAGCAGCGAATGCGGATCGCGCTGCTGGGTCTCGACGTTGTTCGCCTGGAACCCGTACACCGGGTCCTGGATCGGCGGCAGTACCAGGCGCGCGGGGTCGGCGCGCGAGAAACCACCGTTGCGATCCGGCGACCACTGCATCGGCGTGCGCACGCCATCGCGATCGCCGAGGTAGATGTTGTCGCCCATTCCGATCTCGTCGCCGTAGTAGATGACCGGCGTGCCGGGCATCGACAGCAGCAGCGAGTTGAGCAGTTCGATGCGAGCGAAATCGCGCTCCACCAGCGGCGCCAGGCGACGGCGGATGCCCACGTTCAGGCGCGCCCGGCGATCGGCTGCGTAGGTGTTCCAGAGGTAGTCGCGCTCGCTCTCCGTGACCATCTCGAGCGTCAGCTCGTCGTGGTTGCGCAGGAACACGGCCCACTGGCAGTTGGAGGGAATGTCCGGCGTCTGGCGCAGGATGTCGGTGATCGCGAAGCGGTCTTCCTGCGCCACCGCCATGTACATGCGCGGCATCAGCGGGAAGTGGAACGCCATGTGGCATTCGTCGCCCAGGATCTCGGGAACGCCACCGGGCGGAACCGGCTTGTCGGAGACCTTTCCACCGAAGTAGTGCTGCACGTCCTCGGGCCATTGATTGGCCTCGGCCAGCAGCATCCGTCCCGGGTAATCCTTGTCGACCTCGGCACGCAGGCGCTTGAGCACCGCGTGCGTCTCGGCGAGGTTCTCGTTGTTGGTGCCCTCGCGCTCGATCAGGTAGGGCACCGCGTCGAGTCGCAGACCGTCGACACCCAGCTCCAGCCAGAAGCGCATCGCGCTGAGCACGGCGCGGATCACCTGCGGATTGTCGAAGTTCAGATCCGGCTGGTGCGAATAGAAGCGATGCCAGAAGTAGGCTTTCGCGACCGGATCCCAGGTCCAGTTGGACGGCTCGGTGTCGACGAAGATGATGCGCGTGCCGGTGTACCGCAGCGGATCGTCCGTCCACACATAGAAATCACGGTGCGCCGAACCCGGCGGGGCGTTGCGCGCACGCTGGAACCAGGGATGCTGGTCCGAGGTGTGGTTGATCACCAGTTCGGTGATCACGCGCAGCCCGCGGCGATGCGACTCCGCGATGAAGCGTCGCGCATCGGCCATCGTCCCGTAGTCGGGACTGACGCCGCGGTAATCCGCCACGTCGTAGCCGTCGTCGCGTCGCGGCGAGGGATAGAAAGGCAGCAGCCAGATCGTGTTGACGCCCAGGTTGACGATGTAGTCGAGCTTCTGGATCAGCCCGTTGAAATCGCCGATGCCGTCGTCGTTGGAGTCGAAGAACGACTTGACGTGCAGCTGGTAGATGGCCGCGTCCTTGTACCAGAGCGGGTCCTGGCTGAAGGCGGGTTCGGGCTTCGCGCGGCGGCTGCGTCGCGGCCCCGGCTTGATCATCGTGGGGTCGTTCATGCGCGAGCTCCATCGGCGCGGCGCAGATGCCAGATCGCGAATGGCATCTCCTGCGGCACGAAGCGCCAGTGCTGGCTGCGGTCGCGCCAGACGAAGCGCCGGCCCGACATGAGTTCCTCGGATTCGAGCGCGCCGCCGACGGTCACACCGAGCGCATCGAACGGCAGATCGAAGTGCGCCTCCTGCGTCGCGTGCGGGTCCAGGCTCACGGCCACCAGCACGAGTTCATCCGCACCGGGAAGCTGGCGCGCATACACCAGCACCTGGTCGTTGTCCGACTGCTGGAGCTGGAAATGCAGATGCGACTGCAGCACCGGATGCTCGCGTCGCAAGCGATTCAGCCGCGTGATCTCGGCCACGATGTTGCCCGGCGCACCCCAGTTGCGATGACGCAGTTCGTACTTCTCCGAGTCCAGGTATTCCTCGCCGTTGGGCAAGGCCGCGCCCTCGCAGAGCTCGAACCCGCTGTACATGCCCCAGAGGCCGGACAAGGTCGAGGCCAGCGCCGCGCGAATCAGAAACCCGGGGCGACCCGAGTCCTGCAGGAAGCGCGGGTTGATGTCCGGCGTGTTGACGAAGAAGTGCGGGCGGTAGAAATCCCGCGGCGCCTGCTGCGTCAGCTCCGTCATGTACTCGCCGAGTTCACGCTTGCTGTTGCGCCACGTGAAATAGGTGTAGCTCTGCGAAAAGCCGATCTTGGCGAGGCGGTACATCATCGCGGGACGCGTGAAGGCCTCGGACAGGAACAGCACATCCGGATGGCGCGACTGGATGTCGGCGATCAGCCACTCCCAGAACGGCAGCGGCTTGGTGTGCGGGTTGTCGACGCGGAACGTGTGGATGCCCTCGCCGATCCAGTGCTCCAGCACATCGCGCCACGCCTGCCACAGCGAGGGCAGCGCGCCTTCGTTGTAGAACTCGACGTTGACGATGTCCTCGTACTTCTTCGGCGGGTTCTCCGCGCAACGCACGCTGCCGTCGCTGCGCCATGTGAACCATTCCGGGTGTTCGCGCAGCCAGGGATGGTCGGGCGAACACTGGATCGCGATGTCGAGCGCCAGCTCCATGCCGTAACCCGCTGCGGCGTCGCGCAGCCGCCTGAGTCCGTCGATGCCACCGAGATCGGGATGCACCGCATCGTGACCGCCCTCGGAACTGCCGATCGCGTACGGGCTGCCGGGATCGGTCGGCGTTGCGACGAGACTGTTGTTGCGACCTTTTCGCTTGGTCGTTCCGATCGGGTGGATCGGCGGCATGTAGAGAACGTCGAATCCCATCGCCGCAATCGCCGGCAGTCGCGCGATCACGTCGTCGAATGTCGCGTGCTGGCCGGGCGCGCCCTGCGAGCGGGGAAACAGTTCGTACCAGCTCGCGAAGCCCGCGCGCGTGCGTTCGACGATCACGCAGAACTCGCTCGCGTGACGCGACGGAAAGCCGCGCGGCAGGCGGGCGGACATCAGCTCGGCGACACCGTCGTCGAGCAGCATCGCCAGCTTTTCACAGGACGGCAGCGCTTCCAGGCGTTGCAGCAAGGTGGAGAGGCGTCCGTCGGGATCCGCTTCCCGCGAAGCCGTGCGGACGCGCTCCACGCCGTCGATCAGATCCTGCTCGCTGACCTTGTTCGCCGCCTGCAGTCGCAACAGCACACGCCGATAGCTGCCCCAGGCGTCGATCCAGCCTTCGACGGTGAACAGGTGTTTCCCGGTTTTCGTCGGGTGCACCTGGACGCAGAAGCGATCGTTGCCCAGCGAGCGCATCGGCAGTCGCTGCGCTTCGCCGCCGGGTTGGCGAAGGATCAGTTCGGCGGCAATCGCCTCATGTCCGTCTGCGTAGACGTCCGCCTCGAACACCAGCGGCTGGCCCACGGTCGCCTTCGCCGGAAAGCGTCCGTCGTCGACAGAGGGCTGGAGACGATCGATGACCACGCGCGGTGATCGCATCGATCGTTCAAGAAGTTGCTGTGCGCGATCCGCCGTGGCGGGTGGCTTGCGGGCATGCAGGTTCACGAGGCCACCCCGCGACGCAGGCGTTGCACGGCCGCGACGTTGTGGAGCGGGAGAAGACGCAAGGCGCGAAAGAACGACGAACGCGCAGGCGCTGAATCCTGAGTGAGGCTCATGATCGGAGTCCGCAGCTGGATGACGGGGGAACCTTCGGGAGTGACGAAGGGTTCGGTGAGACCACAAGATTCGTACCCGGCCATCCCGGCGCTGATCGCGACTCTCGTTTTCGTCAGTGGCGATGTGGTTGCTTACCTCTCCCCCGGGAGAGGTCGCGCGCAGCGCGGGTGAGGGCGCGAGGCGAAGCCGAGCGTGGCCGCTCACGGAAAGCGGCGAGCCGCGCTTCGCGCAGCCCATCGCCCTGCTCCTCTCCCGAGGGAGAAGAGTTGGCGACATCCATCCTTCGGGTACGTCTCGAATCGCGGTGTGCTCTGCAGAATGCGCATAGCCCGCGCGGCGAGCATGCAGCGCGCATGGCCGCGGCGCTCAGGCTTTCGTTTTGCGATGCCGGCGCGCGAACGCTTCCATGAATCCGTATCCCACCGCTGCCGCCGCGAAGGGCACCAGGAAATAGACGGCGCGGAACGCGAGGATGCCGGCCAGCGCCTGCACTTCGTCCAGATCGGCGGCCATCAAGGTCGTGAAACTTCCTTCGAGCACGCCGACGTTGCCCGGTA
>Ga0187844_10002824_pt1 | contig 12001 bp, 7 predicted proteins | sample SpaLakP09_SKY_50_FD_134517 | JGI IMG/M metagenome (GOLD analysis project Ga0187844, IMG submission 134517) | Oligotrophic lake water microbial communities from Sparkling Lake, Wisconsin, USA - SP09_SKY_50 | ecosystem: Environmental > Aquatic > Freshwater > Lake | place: USA: Sparkling Lake...
AAAACCGTGCTGATCGATGCCAATGCCGGTGCTGCCAAGACCACCACGCTGGCCCTGCGCATCGGCGAAGCGCTGGCGCGCAATCTGGCGCCGGAGCAGATACTGGCGCTGACGTTCACGCCCGAAGCGCGCGATGTGCTGGCGGCCCGGCTGATACAGCTGGGGGTAGCGCCGGCGCTGGCCCAGCGCCTGCACATTCTCACCTTTGAAGACTTTGCGCGCTGGCAGCTCGATGCCATCGACGGCGACGGTGTGCGCCAGTGCGGCGATGCGCGCCTGCTCAAGCCCTATGCCCTGCAGGCCATGGACCGGGTGGGCCAGCGCTATGCCGGCCGGCTGGAACAGCTGGACTTGCAGACTCATAGCGTGGGGCTGGCCCACTTCCTCGAAGTACAATGCCAGCTGAAAGCCAGCATGGCACTGGAGCAGGACGTGGAATTCATGGATTTGGACGAGATCTCGACCTTGCTGGACGTGCCCGTCACCGATTATCTGACCACCATCGAATATGAAGCGCTGCGCCTCGATGGCGGCGCCGGCGCCGTATTCCGCGGTCCGCTCGACGCCAGCTACGATCTGGCCTGCAATCTGCAAGGCGGCGCCGGGCTGGCCGAGCGCCTGCCCGACTACCGGCTGGTGCTGTGCGACGAATTGCATGACCTGAATGAAGCGGCGTTCCGCATACTCGACACACTGATCAGCCGCCCGCCCTGCTTCTTTGTCGGCGCCGGCGATCGCGACCAGGTCATCTACGGCAAGCTGGGCGCCCATGACAGCTATCTGCGCGAACGTTTCAATACGCACTACCCCAAGCTGCAGCGCCTGCCGCTCAGCTACAGCTTCCGCCACGGCCCCCATCTGGCCCACGCCATGGGCCGCTTCAAGCACAAGCCGGTGGAATCGGCGCTCGACCTGCACACGGAAATCCGTCAGGCCCACTACCGTGATGGCGACGAATGCGCGCAGCAGGTCATCGCGGCCCTGCGCCAGTGGCAGGAGGACGGCCACGGTCTGGACCAGTGCGCCATCCTGCTGCGCGAACGGCACCAGTCGATCGCGCTGGAGAACGCGCTGATCGATGCCGCCATCCCCTACCGCACGCCGGCCATGGCCGGCTATCTGCAGCGCGACGAAATCCTGTTCCTGCGCGGGCTGCTGGCCATCGCGCTGCAGGATTTCACCGCCATCAAATCGGCCCAGCTGCGCGCCGCCGTGGTCGACGCACTGGTGGCGTATAGCGAAATGGACTTTGCGGCGGACCAGATCGATCATTTCAAGGCACAGATCAGCAAGGAACCCAGTCTGCTGGGCGAGCTGTATCTGATCGCGCCGCCGCAGCGCGACGGTGTGGTGGACGACTATCGCAGCGTGGCCGCCAGCGCTACCCGACGCGCAGTGATCGATGCGCTGGCATGGCTGGGCAGCCAAGAGCGCCAGCGCCCGGCCATCGAGGTGCTGCGCGAGTTATGCGAGCGGGTACAGCTGGTGCGCACGGCGCGCCGCATCTTCGTGCGCCCCTATGCCGCCGAAGTGGTGGAGCGCTCGGTGCAGGCACTGCAGCACATGGCGGCACAGTCCGGCCTGGGCCTGCAGGCTTTCTGGCAGGCGCTCAACCAGCGCGAAGCGGCCAGCCTGTCGCGCCGCAGCCCCAAGGCGGTGCTGATCGAATGCGCGGCTCAGGCCAAGGGCAAGGAATTCGGCCACGTCATCCTGCCTTATCTGCAGGCCGACGAATTCCCCCACCCGCGCCAGCCGCGCGGCGACGAAGAAAACCTGTTCTATGTGGCGGCCACCCGTACCCGCCAGCGCCTGACTCTGCTTTCCCCAACGGAAATTTCGCAGCGCAGCTGTTTTATATCAAAAATGCAACTTTCAGAAACTGCCGTCACGGCCGATGCTGCACTGCTACGCCAGCAGGCGCAGCCGCAGGCCGGCGCCGGCCGCACCTACCTTACGGCCAGTTTCCACGAAAAGGATCAGGTCAAGGCGCTGGGGGCCCAATTCGACATGGCAAGACGGGCCTGGTACGTCGAATCTGGCCGCGATCTCGCCCCTTTTGCCAGTTGGATAAAAAAATAATGCATAAAATCATGCACCGCGCCAATTTTTCTGAGGGAAACCCTTATATAATGATGGATGCGGCTGGTGTAAGAGCCTCACACCCCATGCATGTCCAAGAAAACAGTAACCCATTCAGGAGTATTTCCATGAAAGCACAACAAAAAATCTTGCTGGCTACCTGCGCGCTGGCTGTACTGAGCGCTTGCAGCACCCCTGCACCTGCCCCTGTGGCACCTGCCCCAGCACCTGAGCCAGTCAAAGCTGCTCCAGCACCAGCACCAGCGCCAGTCGCTGCACCCGTGCCAGTGTCGGTGCCAGCCTACCTGGATCCAAACAGCTCGATCTACAAAAACCGTAGCGTCTATTTCGACTTCGACAAATACAATGTCAAGCCGGAATTCGAAGCGCTGGTTGCTGACCACGGCAAATTCCTGTCGGCCAATCCTAACGTTGCGATCAAAATCGAAGGCAACACCGACGAACGCGGCGGCGCAGAATACAACCTGGCGCTGGGCCAGAAGCGTTCGCAAGCTGTTGTGACCGCACTGAAAGTGTTCGGCGTTAAAGACAGCCAGATGGAAGCCATCAGCTACGGTAAAGAAAAACCAAAAGCCACCGGTAAAGACGAGGCTTCGTACTCGCAGAACCGTCGCGCTGACATCGTGTATCCAAGCAAGTAATCTCTGCTGAAGTAACACAGTCTGAAACGCCCGGCCAGCTAATGGCCGGGCGTTTTTTATTGGGCCGCTGCAATCACCTGCTATACCTGCCGGAAAAATTGCTTCCTAAGTGAAGGGGCGCACATTCGGCCACTGCCGTAAGGCGCAGAATACGCCTGTCCTGCTTCCCTGTTCCGCCCGCCGCCATGATCTGCCTGCAATCTGCCCAATACGCCCTGCAACGCCAGCAAATGGCTGTACAGCGCATACTGTATGCCCGCAGCCCGGAGGAATCGGCGCTGGCCGAACGCTGGGCGCGTGCCTGGCACCGCCTGGTGCAGCAGCAGCTGGCACGGGCCCACCACCTGCGGCCGTCGGGCTCTACCGGGCCTGGCCAACACTTGCACTAGCCCGATGCCACGTGCCGGTCCCGCCGTGCGCGCCATGAATTTATCTTAAAGTTACTTCTAAAATTTAACAAATATCATTGTTTTCGCATCGATAGACAGATTTAACTGTAAGCAATAAGCCATCGCTGGTTATAATCGCTGCATGTTTATGACCGCACAACGCCGAACGCTGTACCTGTGGATAGCCTTGCTGGCCATCCTGTTCAGCGCCGTTGCGCCCACCGTCAGTCGCACGCTGTCTGCCGATGTGCAATTTGCTGCCGGCAGCATCTGCTACACCGATGGCAGCGGTAAAGCACCAGCCGGCGATCTGGCGGCCATGCAGGCCTGTGCCTATTGTCTGCCCCATGGCGGCAGCCATGCCCTGCTGCCTGATGCGCCGTTCGGCATTGCTGTCATCGGCGGCCACGATTTCTACCACGCCCAGACCGCGCTGGCGCCCGTTCCGCACCTGCCATGGCAGCACGGTCTGGCGCGCGGCCCTCCCGTAGCTTCCTGATAGTCCGACAGCATCAGTCCACTACCGCAGCATAGCGGAGGACTGCTTACATACCCATCAGGAAGTACTATGAATACCTTACGCACCCCTCTGGCGCTGGCATTGCTGGCAGCCTTTACCCAACTCGCCAGCGCGCAGGACGCTCCTCTGCGCCAGATCGGCACCGTCATCATCGAAGGCAACCGCCCTACTTCGCTGCCGACCCAGATCCCTACCACCTTCGAAGGCATTTCCCACGCCGATATCGAACGCTGCATCAACGCTACCGATGCCGAAGATGCGCTGAAATACATGCCCAGCCTGCTGGTACGCAAGCGCTACATCGGCGACTACAACCACGCCGTGCTGTCCACCCGCGCTTCCGGCACCGGCAATAGCGCCCGCTCCATGGTGTATAGCGATGGCATCCTGCTGTCCAACTACCTGGGCAATGGCGCCACCTTTGCGCCGCGCTGGGGCATGGTCTCGCCCGAACTGATAGAGCGGGTGGATGTCCTGTATGGTCCATTTTCGGCAGCCTACGGCGGCAACTCGGTAGGCGCCGTGGTGGACTACGTCACCCGCATGCCTACTCAGCTGGAAGTCCATGCCAAACTGAGCGCCACCCACCAGCCGTTCCGCATGTACGGTACGGACGGCAGCTATCAAGGCAAGCTGGGCAGCATCACGGTCGGCGACCGCAGCGGCAACTGGGCCTGGCTGATCGACTTCAGCCATACCGATAGCGATGGCCAGCCGCTGACCTTCCCCAACAAGGCCATCAGCAGCACCGCAGCCAGCCCGAGCGCAACCGTGGTGACGGGCGCCGTACCCGGCTACGACCGCAGCAACAAGCCGTGGCTGCTGCTGGGCACCGCCACCCAGTACCACACGCTGCAGGACCAGTTCAAAGCCAAGCTGGCCTATGACTTCAGCCCCACGCTGCGCGCCAGCTACACCTTCGGCCTGTGGCACAACGACTCCAAAGGCCGGCCGGAAAGCTATCTGCGCGACAGCAATGGCCAGCCGGTCTACAGCGGCAATGTCAGCATCGACGGCAAGGCTTACAGCATCAGCAACACCGACTTCAATCTGTCCAACGAATCGTTGCAGCACATCATGCACGGCCTGTCGCTGAAATCCCACGGCAAAGGCGAATTTACCTGGGAACTGGCGGCCAGTCTGTATGACTACGACAAGGACCAGCTGCGCGCACCGACCGCGCTGGCCTACCCGGCAGCGCTGAACGGCGGCGCAGGCCGCATGGTCAGCCAGGATGGCACCGGCTGGAATACCCTTGCTGCCAAGGGCACCTGGCGCGCCGGCCCCTTCCATGTCATCGACTTCGGCTACCAGCGCGAAGCCTACAAGCTGGCCACCATCGAAAATGCCACCAGCGACTGGATCAACGGCGCAGCGGGCGCGCGCAATTCCGCTTTCGCCGGCAAAACCGAAACCAACAGCCTGTATGCGCAGGACAGCTGGAAGTTTGCCACCGACTGGAAAACCGTATTGGGCCTGCGCTATGAACACTGGAACGCGCACGACGGCGCTACCTCCAGTGCCAGCAAGACGGCTTACCACCCCGAACGCAGCGAGAACTATCTGTCGCCTAAATTCGCGCTGGCCTATCAGGCCACGCAGGACTGGGTCATCAAGGCTTCGCTGGGCCGTGCCGTACGCATGCCTACCGTGTCGGAACTGTATCAGGGCGGCGTCAACGCCGCGGGCCAGCTGGTCAACAACGATCCCGATCTGAAAGCGGAAAAATCATACACCGGCGAGCTGACGGCCGACCGCAAACTGGAAGATGGCTGGCTGCGCCTGACCGCGTTCGGCGAACGCACGCGCGACTCGCTTTACTCGCAGGTCAATGTGCTGGCCGGTTCCGCCGTCAGTACCATCCAGAATGTGGACCGCATCCACACCAAAGGTCTGGAGCTGTCCTACACCCAGGATAACGTCTGGCGCCAGTGCCTGAACCTGAACGGCAGCGTGACGTGGACCGACTCGCGCATCGTCAGCAACGACAAATTCCCCGCCAGCGTAGGCAAATGGCAGCCGCGCATACCGGAATGGCGCGCCACCGGCGTGGTCAGCTACGACTTCACCGACAAGCTGTCGCTCAGCTACGCCGCGCGCTACAGCGGCCGCCAGTACTCCACACTGGACAACAGCGATCCGAACGGCTATGCCTATATGGGTGCCAGCAAGTACTTCACCACCGACCTGCGCGCACGCTACCGCATTGACCAGCGCTGGAGCGCCGCCGTGGGGGTGGACAATCTGAACAACTACCAGTACTGGAACTTCCACCCGTATCCTCAGCGCACCTTCATCGCCGAACTGCGCTACGACCTGTAACGCAAAAAGCGGACACGTTCATCACGTGTCCGCTTTTTTTTCAGCCTGCCACCGCTTGGCGGTATCGCTCAATGCTGCGCACAGATGGAGCGCGCAGCATGTACCCAGGCCCGCAGCTGCGGCTCCGGCACAGCGCGGCCGAACAAATAGCCCTGATAGCGCAGACAGCCCATTTCTTCCAGCTTGTCGCGCTGCGCTTCATATTCCACCCCCTCGGCGATTACGTCCAGCTGCAGGCTGGCGGCCATGGCAATGATGGTCTGCACGATAGCCTGATCGCTGGCATCGCTGACCAGATCGCGCACAAACGACTGGTCTATCTTGAGCTGGTTGAGTGGCAGGCGCTTCAGATACTGCAGCGATGAATAGCCGGTACCGAAGTCGTCGAGCGAAAAACGCACGCCCACATCGCGCAGTCGGCGCATGCTGACGATGGTTTGTTCTACCGTCTCCAGCAGCAGACCCTCGGTCAGCTCCAGCTTCAAACGGCAAGGCAAAATACCGTAATGGGACACCAGCCGCAGCACTTCGTCGCAGAAGTCGGGCTGGCGGAATTGGCTGGCGCTGACATTGACGGACAGGATCAGCGGTTCCATTTCAGCATCCGCCTGCCAGGCCTGCAGCTGGGCACAAGCAGTCTCCAGCACCCAGTGGCCGATCGGCAGTATCAAGCCGGTTTCTTCGGCCAGTGCGATGAATTCCGCCGGCGACACCAGATTGCCATCTTCGCGACGCCAGCGCAGCAGGCCTTCTGCCGCGCGCGGCAAGCCGGCTTCATCTACCTGTATCTGATAATGGAGCTCGAACTGCTGGCGCTCTATGGCCTGCCGCAGATCGCCTTCCAGACGCGCACGTGCACTGATGCGTTCCTGCATCTGCCGGTCAAAGAAGCGCATGCCGTTGCGTCCGGCCTGCTTGGCCTGATACATGGCGATGTCCGCCTGCATCAGCAAATCGTCAGGCAGCGGCGATTCGCCGCAGTGAAACAAGGTCGCGCCTATGCTGGGCGTGCTGCGGCAGCGGTGCGTGCCCAGCATGTAGGGGCGATTCAGCGAGGACAGAATTTTCGAGCCCAGCGCTTCCGTCTCGCTGGCGGCAGCGCGCGCATTGCTGCTCAGACCTTCCACCAGCACCACGAATTCGTCGCCGCCCAGCCGTGCCACCGTATCGCCTTTGCGCAGACAGCATTGCAGCCGTTCGGCCACCTGCTGCAGCAGCTGGTCGCCGACGTTGTGGCCCATGGTGTCGTTCAGCGTCTTGAAGTTATCCAGGTCGATGAACATCAGCGCACCGTAGCGGTCATGCCGCGTGCTGCTGGCCACCACATGGCGCAAGCGGTCCAGCAGCAGGCGCCGATTCGGCAGATGGGTCAGCGGATCATAGAAAGCCAGACTGCGGATTTCATCATTGGCCGCCTTGCTCAGCGTGATATCGGTGAGTGCCGCCACGTAGTTGCTGATCTGGCCATGCTGGTCGCGCACGGCCGTAATGCTTAAATGTTCGGGATAGATCTCGCCATCCTTGCGGCGGTTCCAGATCTCGCCTTCCCAGTTGCCTTCGCGCGCAATCTGCTGCCACATATGCTGGTAGAAGTCGCGCGTATGGCGGCCGGAACTGAGGATGTTCGGTGTCTTGCCGACGATTTCGTCCGCGCTATAGCCGGTAATCTGGGTGAAGGCCTGATTGACGTGCAAGATGCGCCCCTGCGCATCGCTCACCATCATGCCCTGCGCCGCTTCGAACGCTGTGGCGGCAACCCGCAGCGCAGCTTCCGCCTTGCGCTGCGAGGTGATATCGCGGTGGATCGCCAGCACGGCTTTGCCGTCGAGCGGCAGCACCGACACGCTGTAATGGAGATCACCTTCCGGGCTGCCATATTCAGTGTGGTAGGCCGGGACCTGGCCCGACAGCACAGCTTCCACACCGGCACGGTGGACATGCTCGGCCGGATGGCGTCCTGCATGCACGGCATTGCGCCAGGCCGCATTCGCATCCAGCATCACGCCGCCACGGCCCAGCAGGGCTATCTGTTCAGGGAGTGCATCGAGCGTCGCTCCGGAGAAAACTTCACACAGTTCGTTCTCGGCTTTTGCAACAGTCGCCCGCGCGTGCGCCAGGCTAATCATGGAAATCCTTTTTGGTACTCAATAACAGTGGACGAAGAGTACCGATTTCCAACAAAAAAATAATTGATGTAGATCAACCGCAGCAAATCTTTTCATTTTTGATCTGCATCAAGGAAATGAATGACCTGCTTCAATACCATCTCTTCATCGTACCAATAGTAAAAGAAAACGCCATGGCAAACTCCATCGAACAGAACAACTGCAGCGTCTGCAGCCAGCGTACCCAGTGTGTCGGCGCAGCAGCCGGCAGCCAGACCACCAGCCACCGTATCCGCATTGAACGGCACACCAGCCTGTACGAGGCAGGCTCGGCAGTGGGTGATCAGATTTATCACATCCGCTCGGGCAGCTTTAAAGTCGTGCGCGGTCCGTCGGCACCCGACGCCGATGCCGACGCCCATGTGATCGGCTTTGCACTGGCGCCCGATTTCATTGGTCTCGATGCGCTCGACCAGCTCGAATATTCCAACAGCGTGGTGGCACTGGAGGACAGCGTGGTGTGCAGCATCAGCTGGAACCGCCATGCCTTCGAAGGCCGCCGCCGTCCCGTCATGCGGGCCCACCTGCACGCCCTGCTGGCACGCGAAATGCGCCGTGAGCAGCGCGCTGCCCTGATGCTGCGCAATACCCAAGCGGAACAGCGCATGGCTGATCTGCTGCTGACCTTGTCCGAACGCCAGGCCACCTATGGCTACCAGCCGGAAGAATTCCGCCTGCCGATGTCGCGCTGCGATATCGCCAGCTATCTGGGGGTGACGGCCGAATGCGTCAGCCGCCTGCTGCTGCAATTCAAACAGCGTGCCCTGTTCGAACTGTGCCGGCGCGATGTCAAACTGCTCGACATGAGCGCCCTGCGCACCATGGCGTTTGGCCATGAGCCGCCGCCGCAGCTGCAGCAGCTGCAGCAGGAACAACCTATGCTGGCGGCAGCATGATGGACCTCGAACTCGCCCAATGCAAGCTGGGTAGTCCGCTGACCCTTGCGCGCGGCGAGCATCTGTTCCAGATGCATGACGCGGCAAATGGCGAGCTGTACTACGTGCGTAGCGGCCATATCAAGCTGTATCAGCAATGTCCCGACGGGGTCGAACGCATCATCGATTTCGTCCAGCCCGGCGACTGGCTGGGGGTCGATACCATCGGCGAACCGGAGCGCCACGCTTCGGCACTGGCCCTGACTGATTGCGAACTCGATCTGGTGCCCTACCGCCAGCTGGCCGAGCTGATGGACCGCGAGCCATACAGCTGCGACCTGTTCAGCGCCATGCTGAGCCGTGAAATCGAACGCCAGCAGATCGCGGCCGCCACCCTGCGCAGTGCCGGCGCCTGCCAGCGCATCGTGCTATTCCTGCTACAGCGGGCCGGCAAGGCGCCAGCCGATCCGGCCGACGAGAACCACGCCGCGCTGCCGATGTCGCGCCAGGAAATCAGCGACTATCTGGGCCTGACGCCGGCCACCGTCAGCCGCACCCTGAGCCTGCTCAAGCGTAACGGCTGGATCTCGCTGGGCCAGCGCGGTTTCGTGGTGCAGTCACGCGAGGCGCTGGAACAGCTGGCCGCCGGCATGCCCCTGACGGAAGTGCCCGCACTCGCCTGAGCATTGCGCAGTTTCTCGTCGGCACGTCCGGCTTCTGGCATACTGTGGTTTTTAACCCTAGTCCCGGCCTATGGACCCCCGACGAGAACACGTCAAGCGCCTGCTGCAAGTGGATGCCCATCTATCCGACATGGATGGGCAGCACAATGCTGTTACGCAAATCATTGACATCTCGCGCCATGGCGTCTCGTTTCTCAGCGAGCATGCCATGCCTGTGGGGGAAAACTATGTGCTGCATTTCAGCTTCCCTGATTGCACGCTTGTCAACCATGTGGCGCTGACCGTGCTGCACAGCGCCCACATCGGCAGCCAGGGGCGCTACCGCAACGACGCCTATTTCCTCTCCATGCCGGCCGATTGCGCCCTCAAGATTGCCGACTACCTGACCTCGCCGCCCGAGGAAGATTAAGCCAGTGTTGCGCAAGTAAAGTATTGTAAATAACAATTATTCCTGTTTGCATGGCGTTAGAATTGCCAGACTTTCAGCACGCCTTACCGCCGCTGCAACCTAGCTCCAGCTTCTGCTCTCGCCTCATGCAAAAAATCCTACTCAGCGCCTGTCTGGCCAGTCCACTGGCTGTACTGGCGCAAACCGGCAGCATGCCGGCCAATCCGCCTGCCGCCAAACCCAGTTCCGGCAAACCTGCCGCCAGCACCGCCGTTACCCCCACCGTCGAAGTGGCCGGCGAGCGCCCCACCAACCGGATCGACCGCCAGGTCTACGATGTAAAGTCCGATATCAGCAGCACCAACGGCACCGCCGCCGATGCGCTCAACAACGTCCCTTCCGTCAACGTCGATCCCGATGGCACGGTCACCCTGCGCGGCAGCACCAATGTGCAGATACTGGTCGACGGCAAACCGTCCGCCATGCTGCAGGGCGAGAACCGCGGCGCCACCCTGAACGCCATGCAGGCCGACGATATCGAATCGGTGGAAGTAATCAACAATCCGGGCGCCCAGTTCGGCAACGAAGCCGGCGGCGGCCCCATCCTGAACCTGGTGATGCGGCGTAACCGCAAGCCGGGCGGCTACGCCAACCTCAACGCCAACGCCGGCGTGAACGGGCGCTACAACAGCGCCTTCTCCGGCAGCTACAACGAGGGTGCCTGGGGCGTGCAAGGCGGCGTGCATGTGCGCCACGACGGCCGCAACTCCACCGGCGACGACGAGCGCGACAGCCTCGACAACAGCGGCAACTGGGTGCACAGCAGCCAGCGTTCTACCGGTGTAGGCCTGAACGACATGGCGGGCGCCAACACCAGCGTCAACTACAACGCCAGCGCCACCGACACCTACACCGCCAGCGCCAATTACAACGCCCGCACCAACGACCAGCACGCTACTGATCACTATATCAACGGCGCCACGGCGCTGCAGCCGCTCACCGACTATGTGCGCACCACCCAGCGCCAGGGCGATGCGCGCAACTTCGGCTGGGGCACGCGCTACGATCACAAGGGCGAGCTGCCCAACGAAACGCTGAAGATAGACTTGCGCGTCTCGGCCTCGGAAAACGAAAGCGACAACCACTACGCCGACAGCTATGCCAGCGGCAACCTGCCGGACACGCGCGCAACCCAGCACAACAACAGCAGCATACGCATTGTCGATTTCACCGGCGATTATGAACGTCCGCTGTGGGGCGGCAGCGCCAAGGCCGGCTACAAGTTCGCCACCAACACCAACGACGCCGAAACCGCATACACCGACATCAACCCCTACACTTCGGTGGTGACGCTCAATCCGGCGCGCAGCAATCACTACCAGCTGGAAGAAACCGTGGTGGCGCTGTACGGTTCCTACCAGCTGCGCCTGAACGACGACTGGGGCGTGCTGGCCGGCCTGCGCAGCGAACACACGGCGCTCGACATCCACCAATACACCAGCAATGTCGAGGCCAGCAATAACTACCTGAACTTCATGCCCAGCCTGTTCGCTACCTACAAGCTGAGCGAAGCCTCCACCCTGCGTTTCGCCTATGCGCGCCGGATCCGCCGCCCCACTGCCAGCGACCTGAATCCGTATGTGGTGTACCGCGATGAATTCAACGTCAGCTCCGGCAATCCGCAGCTGAAGCCGACCAAGACGGACTCCTTCGAGCTGGGCTATGAAACCAAGCTGATGGGGCTGGAAACCAATCTGCGTGGCTACTACCGGCGCGACACTGACGCCATCGTCGATTACCGCACGCTGCTGGCCAACAATGTGCTGCTGACGACGCGCCGCAATGGCGAAGGCAGCCACTCCAGCGGGCTGGAATTCACCATGAGCGGCAAGCTGACACCGGAACTGACGCTCAACAC
>Ga0187844_10002825_pt1 | contig 12000 bp, 11 predicted proteins | sample SpaLakP09_SKY_50_FD_134517 | JGI IMG/M metagenome (GOLD analysis project Ga0187844, IMG submission 134517) | Oligotrophic lake water microbial communities from Sparkling Lake, Wisconsin, USA - SP09_SKY_50 | ecosystem: Environmental > Aquatic > Freshwater > Lake | place: USA: Sparkling Lake...
CAAGGACGGAGCCGACCTGGCGAAGAGGGTCAAAGGCGTTGGCAACGCGATCATCACGAAGAACAAGGACAACCTGAAGTTTTCCAGTTGAAATCGAGGGCCTGCAGCGCGAGTGTGATCGTCACTCGTCGCCGCAGGCCCGTTGTCTTTCCACGCCCATAGTTCCTTCGAAACCGACACGACCATGCAGGGCGGACGGCGACAGCCGTCGTCGATTTCGTTATGGCGGTATTTTGTGCGCTCCTCTTGCTCGGCCCCTGGGCGCGCGGAGGTGGCAGCGCCTGTTGCCAGTGACACGCAGAATCCTTTGGCCGCCCTCCAAAGGACCTGGGCAGCCAATCGAGATCAGCAGTTCTTAGCTCTTACCCATACGTCCGTGAAAACGGGGTAGAACCGATCGGAGCGCCGCGCGTCGTCTTACTTCGGCGGAGACCCGGAATGCTGAATATTTAGGCAGGTTTGTTCAACCTGTCCATTTGCGGGCTGGCGTCGAGTACAGCCGTCCGCGACACAAACGCACAGCTCCCGTTGCTCTTAATGGATAACGACCGTCGTTTCGGCGTTTGCCGGCCGGCCGAGGAGAAACCCTTGGCTGATCACTGGACACATCGGGCACATTAAGCTGTGCTTCGCCGTTTCCCACACAAGCACGGGTTCGACCGACCTTTGTCGTAAGTGATGACCCGGACCGCAGTGCTAATCAGAAATCCCGCAGCTGTGACGAACGCGCCGCCACACACGGCCGAGTCAAATCCGGAAAGCCGAAGGCGTGATGAGGACCGTGCGTGAATGACCGGACCCGCGCACAGATAGATCCCAGAATCGCCATGGCATTCGCGGTGGTCTACATCGTCTGGGGATCGACATATCTCGGTATCCGGCTGATGGTCGAGCATCTCCCGCCTTTCCTTTCGGCCGGCGTCCGATTCCTAATTGCCGGGACGCTTATGCTCGGGTACGCGCGGTGGAAGGGATATCGGATGCCGGCAACGCTTGCCGAGTGGCGTTGGCTTGCTCTGGTCAGTGTGATGATGCTGGTCGGAGCAAATGGACTCGTGACCTGGAGCGAGCAATGGGTCGAGTCGAACCAAGCCGCCTTGATTGTCGCTACGTCCGCTCTCTGGATCGCTTGGCTTGGTACGCTCGGGTCACAGGGCCAAGCCGTATCGCGAACTACCTATGCGGGGCTACTGGTCGGCTTCTGCGGCGTCATCGTGCTCGTTGGCGAAGGGATACAGCTAGGTCATGCGCCTTGGTTCGCCTACGCCGCCCTCTTGTTTTCGCCGCTGCTGTGGGCTCTGGGCTCCATCGTTTCGAAGCGAAGGCCGCTCGCCTGCAATCCGTTTTGCAGTGCGACGGCACAGACAATCGTCGCTGGCATCGTGATGACAACGGGCGGGCTCGCTGCCGGCGAAGCGGATCGCTGGAGTTGGGAGCCAAGTGCTCTCTACGCAATGGCCTATTTGATCGTCTTCGGAACGTGTATCGCCTATGCCTGTTTTTTCTGGCTGGTGCATCAAGTCACTCCAGCACAGCTCGGCACCTACGCTTACGTGAATCCCGCGGTAGCCGTTCTTCTCGGCGGATGGCTGCTGGACGAAAAACTCAGCCCGATGCAGATTGCGGGGACTCTGATCATCCTGGGTAGCGTTATCGCCGTCAGTTGGTTCGCGAGTCGCGCCCGCCCCAAACACGCATGAAAGCCATCCTTCCACGGTTGCTCGTTGGTGTCCTCATCTTCTGGACCGTCGCGACCGTCGCGGCGCCGCAAATCCTTCGCAAGGGCAATGGGCCCGAAGTGGAAACGCTCGATCCGCACAAAGCCGAGGGCGTATCAGCCGCCAACGTGCTTCGCGATCTGTACGAAGGCCTCATCACGGAACGCCCGGACGCGACGCTTGCGGCCGGCGCGGCCGAAAGCTGGACGCTCAGCGATGACCGCCTCATCTACACGTTCAAGCTCCGCACCGACGCTAAGTGGTCGAACGGCGACCCTGTTACTGCGGAGGACTTCGTAGCGGGCCTACGGCGCAGTGCAGACCCAGCGACGGGCTCAAACTACTCCCAGATTCTTGCTCCGATCGCGAACGCCGAGGCCGTCATCGAAGGCAAAGTGCCTCCTGACCAGCTCGCCGTAAGCGCCGTCGATCCTCATACGCTGACGATCCGCTTGAAGGGCCCGACGGCTTACTTCCTTGGCCTGCTCGTGCACTCCTCGACCTACCCGGTTCATCGTGCGAGTCTCGCTAAGTTCGGCACAGCCTTCGCGCAGCCTGGGAATCTCGTGACCAACGGGGCGTACCGACTTGTCCAGCGCGTGGTGCAATCTCACATCCTGCTCGAGCGAAATCCCTACTACTGGGACACCGCCAACACGAGCATCGACCAGGTCCAGTACCTCAACACCGAAGACCTGAACTCGGAGTTCAAGCGCTTTCGCGCCGGCGAACTCGATTGGACTTACGAAGTGCCGGCAAGCCAGGGGGCGTGGATCCGCGCGAATCTGCCGCAGATGTACAAGGTGCACACCTACCTCGGCGTCTACTATTACGGCTTCAACGTCTCGCGCCCGCCCTTCAAGGGCAATCCGAAGCTGCGCCGCGCGCTGACCTTGGCGATTGATCGGAAGGTCATTTGCGAGAAGGTCCAGGGCCTCGGCGAACAGCCCGCCGATTCGTGGGTTCCTCCCGGCACCATCGGCCATCGCACCGCGAAAGCCCAGTGGTCAGGATGGAATAGGGAGCAGTCCCTTGCCGAGGCGAGGCGCCTCTACAAGGAGGCGGGCTATTCGGAGAAAAACCCGGCGCGGGTCGAGATCCTCTACAACACCCACGAGAACCACAAGAAGGTGGCCACCGCGATTGCAGCGATGTGGAAGCAATGGCTCGGGGTGGATGCGGTGCTGGTGAACGAGGAGTGGAAGGTCTACCTGCAGACTCGGCGCTTGAAGGCGCGCACCGAAGTCTTCCGTGCCGGATGGATCGGGGACTACAACGACGCCAACTCCTTTCTCGAAATCCTGCATTCCAAGCATGGCCTGAACGATCAAGGCTATTCGAACCCACGGTACGACGAGTTGATCGAGAAAGCGGCGGTGGAAGGCGACCCCGCGGTACGCGAACAACTTCAGCACGATGCGGAAGCGCTTCTGATGGAAGATTTGCCCGTGATTCCGATCTATTTTTACGTGACGAAGCGTCTGGTCTCGCCGAAAGTCACGGGGTGGCAAGGAAATATCATGGACCACCACCACACCCGCTACATGCGCTTCCAATAAAGCTCGCCACCTCGCGGGACGCCCGTTGACGAAGGCGGAACCGACCGCGATCCTTGTTCCGACCCACCCCGCGCGCCTCCATGCTTCGTCTCGCCCTGCTCAGAATCGCCAGCGCGGTGCCCACGCTCTTGCTGCTGCTCGTGCTGGCCTTCTTCATGATGCGGGCGGCGCCGGGCGGGCCTTTCGACACCGAGCGCTCACTTCCGCCCGAAATCCTGGCCAAGCTGGAGCAGGCCTACCATCTCGACGAGCCGCTGTGGAAGCAATTCGCGCGCTATATCGGCGGCGCGGTGCAGGGCGATCTCGGACCCTCTTTCCAGTATTCCGATTTCACCGTCAACCAACTCATCCTGCAGGGCCTGCCGGTCTCGCTGCGTGTCGGTCTGGGGGCGATGGTCCTGGCGTTGCTCGTCGGTTGCGGAGCCGGCATCGTCGCAGCACTTCGTCACAACCGATTCTCGGATCACGCGGTGATGACGCTCGCAATGACCGGCATGTCGATTCCTGTCTTCGTGATCGCCCCGTTGCTGATCCTGCTGTTCGCGGTCACGCTCGGCTGGCTGCCTGCCGGCGGCTGGCAAAACGGCGGCCTGCGCGACATGGCGCTTCCGGTTATCGCACTCGCGCTGCCGCAGATCGCGATCCTCGCGAGATTGATGCGCGGCTCGATGATCGAAGTCCTCAACTCGAACTACATCCGCACCGCACGAGCCAAGGGTCTGGCGACACGCACCGTCGTGCTGCGACACGCGCTACGCCCGGCGTTGATGCCGGTCCTGTCTTACCTGGGGCCCGCCGCCGCCGGAATCATCACGGGATCGGTCGTCATCGAGCAGATCTTCGGCATCCCCGGCATCGGACGTTACTTCGTGCAGGCGGCGCTCAATCGCGACTACACCCTGGTCATGGGCGTGGTGGTGTTCTATGGCACGCTGATCATCCTGTTCAATTTCCTCGTTGACTTGCTGTACGGCGTACTCGATCCGCGAGTACGCGCGGTATGAACAAGGTCGAGACCGCTCTCGCCGTCGCCGCTTCTGCGCCCGTTGGACGCAGTCTCTGGGCTGACGCGCGCAGGCGCCTGTTCGCCAACCGAGCCGCATTGCTCTCGATCGTCGTGTTGGCGCTGATGGTTCTGCTGATCGTATTCGGGCCAATGGTCAGTCCATGGAGCTACGACTACATCGACTTCGACGGCACATGGCGCGCGCCGCCGCAGATCGAGGGCATGCACTTCTTCGGTACCGACCAGCTGGGCAGAGACCTGTTCGTACGCACCCTGGTCGGCGGACGCATCTCGCTGATGGTCGGCATCGTCGCCACGCTGGTCTCGCTGCTGATCGGCGTCGCCTACGGTGCAACCGCGGGCTACTTCGGCGGACGCATAGATAGCCTGATGATGAGAGGCGTCGACATCCTGTACGCGTTGCCGTTTATGTTTCTGGTGATCCTGCTGATGGTCGTGTTCGGCAGACACTTGGTGCTGATCTTCGTCGCCATTGGAGCGATCAATTGGCTGGACATGGCACGCATCGTCCGGGGTCAAACGCTGACGCTGAAGAACCGCGAATTCGTGATGGCGGCGCGCGCATCGGGCGTCAGCAACGGCCGCATCATCCGCCGCCACATCATTCCGAACCTGCTCGGCGTCGTCATGGTCTACGTCACGCTGACAATTCCGCAGGTGATCCTCGTCGAGTCCTTCCTGAGCTTCCTCGGCCTGGGAGTGCAAGAACCGGCCACCAGCTGGGGTGCGTTGGTGAACGAGGGTGCACGCGACATGGACGCCGCGCCCTGGGCGCTCATCTTCCCGGCTGCATTTCTCGCCGTCACCTTGTTCTGCTTCAACTTCATCGGCGACGGATTGCGCGACGCGCTCGATCCGAAAGACCGATGAACGATCTGCGCGCGCCATGAGCCTGCTCGACGTCCGCGATCTGACCGTCCGTTTCAAGACGCCCGAGGGCATCGTGCAGGCGGTCGAAGGCCTTAGTTTCGCACTCGCCGCTGGCGGCACGCTGGGTATCGTCGGCGAATCGGGCGCCGGAAAATCGCAGACCGCGATGGCCCTGCTCGGCCTGCTGGCGCGCAACGCGCAGGTCAGTGGTTCGATCCGTTTCGAAGATCGCGACCTGCTGAAGTTGCCGGAATCGCAGCTGTCGAAGCTGCGCGGCAATCGCATCGCCATGGTGTTCCAGGACCCGATGACCAGCCTCAATCCCTACCTGCGCGTCGAAGTGCAGATCGGCGAGGTGCTGGAACGTCATCGCGGGCTTTCGCGTAGTGCCGCGCGCGCGGAGAGCCTGCGCCTGATGCAGGCGGTGCACATTCCGGACGCCGCGCAGCGCCTGCGCAGCTATCCGCATGAACTATCCGGCGGGCAACGCCAGCGCGTGATGATCGCCATCGCGCTCGCTTGCCAGCCGGCGCTGCTGCTTGCAGACGAACCGACGACGGCGCTCGACGTCACCGTGCAAGCGCAAATTCTGAGGTTGTTTGCCGAACTCAAGAAGGACTTCGGCGTCGCGATGATCCTGATCACACACGACCTCGGTGTGGTTGCCGAGGTCTGCGAGCACACGATGGTCATGTACGCCGGGCGCGCGGTCGAATCGGGCGCGACGCAGACCCTGCTCAACGCTCCGGCTCATCCCTACACGCGTGCATTGCTGGAAGCGCGACCGCGCATCGACACTCCACTTACCGATCGTCTGCTCGCTCTGCGGGGTCAGCCGCCCAATCTGCTGCAGTTGCCGCCAGGTTGCGCTTTCGCGCCGCGCTGTCCGATTGCGATCGATGTCTGCACGCAATCCGTGCCGGCGCTGCGAAGCGTCGAAACCGGCCGCCTCGCCGCTTGCATCCGAGCTTGAGGGTCGGTCAGGCGGGTTTGCCGAGCGGCTCGAAGCGAGGTCCGAAGTTTCCGAGATCCGGCATCGGCATGATCGAATGCCGATCGAAGGACAGCACGTAGTCGCGCAGTTCAGCCAGACATTTCTGACGCTGATCCAGCGGCAGGTAAGGCACGTGATGCGCGATGAACGGCTCCACGACGGAGAAGCCCGCGTACCCGAGCGTGCCCTGGAAGAAGTGCTTCATCATCCCGGTAGCCAGCGGCCCGTGCAGCGAGTCCTCGCCGAACATGTACTCGCGTCCTCCCAGGCTGAACGCCGCGAAGGCCTTTTTCCCAGCCATTCCGCCATTCCCGTACAGCCGCTTGCCGCCGTAGAACGTGCCCGAGATGAACACGCGATCGATCCAGCCCTTGAGGATCGCGGGCGTGCCGAACCAATACAGCGGGAACGTGAAGCCGACGACGTCGGCCTCGAGAACCTTCCCGATCTCCGTCTTGATGTCCTCGGCGATCGTTCCGCTCTCGTAACCATGCCGCTGCTCGAGCGCGTAGGTCAGGTGATCCGGATCGGACCGCTGCCCGAAGTCGTCTGGCCCCGACACCGGATTGAACTTCATCGCGTAGAGGTCGGAGACCGTGACGGTATCGCCACGCTCCTCGAACGCGGCCTTCAAGGTATCGCGCATCGCCGACACGAAGGAATCAGATTCGGAGTGGGCGTGTACGAGCAAGACTTTCATCGGTGTGTCGATCCTGTCTGTGGATTCAGCGACCCAGATAGCGCGGCTTGCGCTTCTCGCTGAAGGCCAGAAGGCCTTCACGCGCATCGGCAGTTGCCGCCATGCGGGACAGGGCTTGGGCTTCCAGCTCCAGCTGTGCTTCCAGCGGCTGGTCCTGCACGGAGAGCAGAAGACGCCGCACTTCGCCGTAGGCCTTGGTCGGACCGGAGGCGAACTGGAGCGCGATCTTCTCCGCGTGCGCCAGCAGATCCGCCGCCGGAACGACCTCATCGACGAGGCCTGCCGCTAGCGCGGCCTGAGCGTCGATCACCTGGTTTCGCAGCAGGAAATTGCGTGCGCGGGCCAGGCCCATGCGGCGGGAGAACATGATCGACGCGCTCGCATCGCAGCTGAAACCGATGCCGGTATACGCTGCGGTGTAGCGCGCGTTATCGGCACTGACCACGATGTCGCAGCCGGCTGCGAACGCGGCCATCCCGCCGGCGCAAACGCCCTGCACCGCAACCACCATCGGCGCGTCCATGCGCTGCAGGCGCGACACCGCGCTGTGCATCGTGGCGGTCATGCGCTTGATCAGGCTCGGCAACCCGTCGAGGTTGGCGACGAAACTGCCGATATCGCCGCCGTAGCCAAAGGCCTTGCCGTCCGCCGTCACCAGCACGACGCGAACGTCCTCGCGACATGAAAGCTCGATCGCGCGCGCACACATCTCGTCGCAGAAGCGTTGATCGATCGGATTGCCCCGCGCCGCGTCCGTGAAGCGCAGGCGGGCGATGCCGTTATCGATCGTCAGGGCTGTGGCGGTGTCGGTCATGAAGTTGTCTCGTGAAGGCGTTGGAGATCCGGTCGACCGATCCGTGCGGAGTGCAACTCGCGCCGAGCCGGTCGTCAGAAACTAGTAACGTACCCTACGATTATATCCAGCCACGGCAAGAAGGCCGGCGCGCCCGGAATCAAGCGAGATTCAGCCGGAAATCCACTCCGGCGGACGAGGCGGCGCGGTTCGCACGCCCCGTTTCGCGCGCATCTGAGTCGCGATCAATCGAGCCCAGACGCCGAGGAAATGCTTGCTGTCGGCGGCGGTCACCGACGCGCGCTCGCCCGCGGCCAGCCCACTCATCAGCCAGTGCGTCAGCACGAACAGGTCGCGCGGCGTCTCTACATTCTCTCCGCGTTTCTCGAAGTAATGGACGATGGCGCCGTCGATCGTGCGCATCGTGCGATCGGACAGCGCCTGCATCGCGCGGGCCAGCTCGGCGTCGTGCTTGGCCGCCGTGATCAGCTCGAAATACGCGCCGAACTGCCGGGTTCCGTAGACCGCCTTCCACGCGCCTTCAACGACGGCCGTGACCCGGTTTTCATCCTCGGCGATCGCCAACAGCATCTCGCCGAGCACCCGATATGCGCGCCGCATCAGGAACTCGGTGGCTTCCAGGATCAGCGCGTTCTTGGTCGGGAAGTGATGCAGGTGCGCGCCGCGAGACACGCCGGCCCTGCGCACGATCGAGCTCACCGTCGTTCCGGCGTAGCCCTCGCTCATCAGGCAATACAGCGTCGCGTCGATCAGGCGCTTGCGCATCGCGTCGCTGCGCTCGGTCTGCGTGCGGCGCGCCCCTTCGATGGCGGCCGCCTTGGCGCCTGGGGCAGGGCGCAAGCGGGGTCGCGACGTCGACGGGGAAGAAGGGGCTCGAGGCACGAGTGGCCGCCGTGCGATTGACAGGAAAGGACGCGGTCATGTTACATACAGTACGTACTGCATGTAAAACGATGGGCAACGCGGCGCCTCCGTTCCCGCAGTCCTCTTCTTTCTCATCCCTCGTTCAATCGATATTCGGAGCTTCCGATGATCCCCCGCACCCTGTTCAACGCCGAGCACGACGACTTCCGCAAGACCGTGCGGCGCTTCTTCGAGACCGAAGTCATTCCCAATCGGGAAGCCTGGGAAGAACAGCAGCACGTCGACCGCAAGCTATGGAACAAGGCAGGCGAACTGGGCCTGCTGTGCGTGACGATGCCCGAGGAATTCGGAGGGCTGGGCGTGGATCGCAGCTACAGCGTCATCTTGATGGAAGAGCAGAGCTACTCGGGTGACTCCGGCGTGGGCTTCTCGCTGCACTCCGACATCGTCGCCAACTACGTCAACAATTTCGGCAGCAAGGAGCAGAAGGCGCATTGGCTCCCGAAGATGGCCAGCGGCGAGATCATCGGCGCCATCGCGATGACCGAGCCGGGTACCGGTTCGGATCTGCAGGCCGTGAAGACCACGGCCGTCGCCGATGGCGACGACTATGTGCTCAACGGCAGCAAGATATTCATCACCAATGGGTACCTCTCGGATCTCGTCGTCGTGGTCGCTCGAACCGGAAACTCCGGTGAAGGCTCCAAGGACCTCTCGCTGCTGCTGGTGGAAGCCGACCGCGCGGGTTTCACGAAGGGCAAGCCGCTGAAGAAAGTCGGCATGAAGGCTCAGGACACCTGCGAATTGTTCTTCGAGAACGTGCGCGTGCCCAAGTCCAATCGTCTGGGAATGGAAGGCATGGGCTTCATCATGCTGATGAAGGAACTCGCCTGGGAGCGCCTGATGATCGCCATCACCTCGGTGGCCGGCGCCGAGGCGGCGCTGAAGCACACCCTGGAATACACGCGCAGCCGCAAGGTCTTCGGCAAGCCGGTGGCGACGTTCCAGAACACGCGTTTCAAGCTCGCGGAAATGAAGGCCGAGCTGTCGATCGCGCGCGTCTATGTCGACAAGTGCATCGAGATGCAGCTCAAGAACAAGCTGGGTGTCGATGACGCCGCGACGGCGAAGTACTGGACGTCGGACCTGATGGGCAAGGTCATCGACGAATGCGTGCAGCTGCATGGCGGCTACGGCTACATGCTGGAGTACCCGATCGCGCGTGCGTGGATCGATTCGCGTGCACAGCGCATCTACGGCGGCACCAACGAGATCATGAAGGAACTGATCGCCCGCACGATGTGACCGACCTGTAGCCCGGGGTGAAACCCGGGGTTTTTAGCCGATCGTCGAGTAAAAGTCCCGGGTTTCACCCGGGCTACGTCAGATGCGAAATCCAGAGTCCATGTCCCTCAATCCGCTTCTCACCGGCGTCCGCGTTCTGGATCTGTCACGTTTGCTGCCCGGTCCGTTCTGCTCGCTCTATCTCGCTCAGCTCGGTGCCGAGGTGATCAAGATCGAGGAGCCCAACGGAGGCGACTACGCACGTGCGCTCTCGGCGGACCTGTTCGACGTGGTCAATCGCGGCAAGAAGTCGGTGACCCTGGATCTGCGCAAGCCGGCGGACCGCGACACCTTCCTGGAGCTGGCGAAGACCGCCGACGTGGTGCTCGAATCGTTCCGGCCCGGCGTGATGGACAAGCTCGGCTGCGGATATGACGCGGTGCGCGCGGTGAATCCACGCATCGTCTTCGCAGCACTCACCGGCTACGGTCACACCGGCCCGTACCGCGAGCGCGCGGGGCACGACATGAACTATCGCGGCTACGCCGGCGAGCTCGACCAGGTGGGCGCAGCGGGACAGGCGCCTGCGCCCGGCAACTGCCAGGTCGCCGATCTCGCCGGCGGCGCGCTGACCTGTCTGGCCGGCATCCTCGCCGCACTGTTCGGTGCGCGCGCTTCGGGCGTGGGGACTTTCGTCGATGCCGCCATGCTCGACGGCACGATGGCGCTGCAGGTCATCGCGTTGTCGACCGTGCGCCAGATGGGCCAGTCGCAACCGCGTGGCCAGGACTTCCTCACCGGTGCGATGCCGAACTACGCCGTCTACGAATGCGCCGACGGCAAGTACCTCGCGGTCGGAGCGCTCGAGCCCAAGTTCTTCCACGAAGTCGTGCGCGCCGTGAACCGCCCCGATCTGCTGAAGCTGCCGATGGCCGCAGGCCCGAAGGGCGAACCACTGCGAAAGGCGCTGGTCGAGCTGTTCAAGTCGAAGGCGCGAGACGACTGGGAGCGCGAGCTTGCGCATCTCGACACCTGCGTCTCGGCCATCCTGACGCCCGCGGAGGCGCTGCAGAACGAGCAGGTGAAAGCGCGGGGCCTGGTCGAGATGCAGAACGGCAAGCCGGTCTTCGGCTTCCCGGTGAAATTCAGTCATGCGAGCACGCACACCGGTCCGAGTCCGAAGCTGGGTGCGGACAACGCCGGAGTGCTGCCCGCGCGCACGCAGGCAACCGCATGAACGACACCGGCCATTCCCTTCCTGCACAAGACGACAGCGGGATCGCACTCGCCCCCGCACCCTGGGACCTTGCCGGGCAGGGCTACATGTTCGCGCTCTGGATGCCGCAGGACGTGCTCGACTGCGGCAGCTTCATCCTTCCGCAGACACCGCGTGCCGGTCGCGGGCGCATCGCGTTCGCGATGTTCGTCGATTACGCGAGCAGCGATGTCGGCCCTTACCACGAGTTGCTCTACATTCCCGGAAAGCTCCGCTTCGGTGACGAGGCGCGGCTCTCGATCTCCCGCATCTTCGTGTCGAGCCAGGCCTCGGTCGTGAACGGCCGGTTGAACTGGGGCATCCCGAAGGATCGTTGCGACTTCGATGTCCGCTACGGAACGCGCGACCAGGTTTCGTTGCGCAACGAGGAGGGCCACCGCTTCGCGGAGATGGAACTGGAAGCGTTCGGTCCGCGGCTTCCCGCGCCGATGCAGTGGACGCCGCGGTCCTGGCGCACGGTGTCGCAGGTGCGTGACGGAAAGCGCTTTACGTATGTACCCGAGGCGAGCGGGCACTTCCGTTTTGCTCGTGTCCGCAACTGGCGATTCGATTCCGCGGTGTTCCCGGACCTGGCCCGGGGTCGCGTGCTGGCGGCGATGAAGATCACCGACTTCCGGATGCGCTTCCCGGTATCGCAGATAGAGCCGTTTCCGGCTACGGCATGAGCAGGTAGCGCCGTCTCTCGCTAAGCGGTGCCGTCGAGAATCACCTGCGATACGGCCTCGGGGTCGTCCCACATCGGGACATGACCCCAGCCGCGAGGCCTTACCCAGTGGGTGTGCGCCGGTAGCTCGTCACGATGCTGGCAGCTACGCGTGAGCAGCCAGTCACGCGTGCCGAACGCCACCGTCACCGGAACTTGGATGCGCGACCCGCCGGTGAATCGTTCTGCAG
>Ga0187844_10002826_pt1 | contig 11996 bp, 10 predicted proteins | sample SpaLakP09_SKY_50_FD_134517 | JGI IMG/M metagenome (GOLD analysis project Ga0187844, IMG submission 134517) | Oligotrophic lake water microbial communities from Sparkling Lake, Wisconsin, USA - SP09_SKY_50 | ecosystem: Environmental > Aquatic > Freshwater > Lake | place: USA: Sparkling Lake...
ACTTTCAAGGCGGGTTGGTAGGCACAGCGTTTCCGCCAGACGCCAACCGGTGGCGGGCGTCGGCTGAGCGAAATTCGCGTGAAGGCATTGAATGTGCAATCCCTGCTGCCTTGCTTCAATGTGTAGGTCGTGCAAGGCATTTACATCTTCATCCAGTGCCAACACTCGGCTGCCCGCGCGCGCTGCGATTCGCGAAAACTCTCCGTTGTTGGCACCGATGTCGAGCACATGCTCATAGTTGCCCGAGCGGGTGAGGGTCTCGACGGCCTTGTGCTTGGCCTCAAGCTCCAGGGACTCGTAGTGAGCGCGGTTGCCGGTGTACTCGCTCCAGGTGCTGAGTCCGCGTCCGTGCTTCTCGAGGCGCGCGACGAATCGTTTCAGATTGCTGAGTAGCCACGGTGTGCTGTCGGCGCCGCCCTGCCTGTTCCTTTGCGTCGACTTGGCCTGGTCATGCCTAATGCGGCGCTGTTCGAGTTTGGCGGGCAGGCGGACATGCAGCCACATTGCCAGACAAAAATGAGCGTGCCAAGGCACGAAGGGCGCAATCTCGGCGGCATGAAGCCCATCTCGATGCGAAAGGAAAACATCGCGCGGCGTGCGGCCCAACTCGGCCACTGCGAGCAAGGGCAGAATGAAGTGACGCACAAACTGTCCGTAAGCCTGCCAGCCGGGGGCATCGCTTGCTTGCCGTCGCTGAAGTGACAGCAAATCGCAAAAAATGGGCCGGCTGCCTTCAAACAGCACATTGCTCGTTGCGGCATCCTTCAATGTCCAGCCTTTTGCCCAAGCGCGCTGCTGGATTTCCAGAGTAAGCCGTGCAGCATCGGCCAACATGGCGGCCGTCCATTCGAATGCATAGCTTGGGATCTCGACCCGGCGATGCCGCAGCAGCAGGCTGCCGTCTTTCTTAATCACTTGCTCTTGCACGCCAATCAGCAAGCCGGCGTCAACCAGGTCAGCCAGCAGTTGGCTGTTCAACAATTCGATGGTTTGCGCAGCAGCATGCGGGTGAACTCGACGCCAAATCTGTTGCCCGTCATCCTCAACTCTGCCGTCCGGGTCCCGAAAGCTTGCTCGCATCAAGAGCGATCTCTGTTGAAACGTCGCTTGATGGCCCGCCAGATTTCACGAGGATTGCGGATGTAGTAAGTCAAGCCAACGGCGGCGGCGATCAGGCCCTGGATGATCAGGTGGGCCGAACCACCATCGATATAGGCATAGGCCGGCGCGCTGCTGAGCAGCAGCACGGCCAGGATCACTGGGCGAAAGAAGGGCATGGCAGGGGTGCGGAGGATGACTAATTTGTCGCGGCAGGCGAGCGGCATGTTACCAGCGCGTACCTGCCAATCAGAACGAGCCTGCCTCGACCTAGAATCGCGGACCTCGCTAGGGTGCGGCCTGCACATTGAAGATCCTCCGACATTCCTTCCTGAATTTGATTGGCCTGGCTGCACCTTTGGCTTTGGCCCTGTTTGCCATTCCCGTGCTGTTGGAGGGTTTGGGTGCGGCGCGTTTTGGTTTGTTGACTCTGATTTGGGCGCTTGTCAGTTATTTCGGTCTGTTTGATCTTGGTTTAGGTCGTGCTTTGACCATGCAGCTCGCCGTGGTCCTTTAGCGGCGAGCGGATGCCGAAGTCGGCCCGCTTTGCGGTACGGCCTTGAGCTTGATGTGGGCCGTTGGTGTGTTGGCCGGACTGGTTCTGTATGTGCTGGCTCCCTGGCTGTTGAGCTTTCTGCGCGAACTGCCTGATATGGACGATGCCGTATCCGGTCTTCGATGGCTGGCCATAGCGATGCCCTTTGTCATCGTAACGGCCGGCTTGCGCGGTGCACTTGAGGCATCTGGTGCATTTGGGGTCGTCAATGGCATTCGTGTCCCGATGGGTTTGTGGACCTTTGCTGGCCCGCTGTTGGTGCTGACTTGGTTCGGTCCGAGCCTCTCCGCCATTGCCGCCGTGCTTGCTGCTGGGCGCTTGCTCGGTGCGATTGCGCATGGTTTCGCGGTCTGGTATGTGCTGCCGCAGGTGCGAGGTCGCCTGGCGTGGTGCTCGAACTTGATTGCTGCCTTGTTGCGCTCAGGTGGCTGGCTTCTGCTCAGCAATGTGCTGGGTCCCTTGATGGGTTACGCAGACCGGTTCATCGTCGGTATGTTTGTGCCGCTGGCCGCGTTGGCTCACTACGCCACACCGCAGGAACTGGTCATGAAGCTGTGGGTTCTGCCCGGCGCACTGACTTCGGTGCTGTTTCCGGAGTTGGCAGCGCGGATTGCACGCGGCGAGGGCGAGGCCTCCCGGCTCTGCCGCCAGGCCCTATTGGGATTGGTTTTGCTGCTTCTTCCCATCACGCTTGGACTCGCGACATTTGCAGAGCCAATGCTGGCTTTTTGGCTCGGGCCTGGATTTGCGTCGAGGGCTTCTGGCTGCGCGTTGGTGTTTTCTCTTGGCATGTTCGTGACTGGTTTGACTCAGGTCCCGTATACGGCTTTGCAGAGTGCGGGCAAAGCATCGACGACGGCCAAGTTGCACTTGCTCGAGTTGCCTGTGTTTGTTGTGGCGATGGTCTGGGCAGCAGCCAACCATGGAATCGTTGGCGCGTCCTGGGTTTGGTTGCTGCGGGTGCTGGCCGATGCTCTACTGTTGTTCGCCGCAGCACAGCGCCTCCCCATGCAGGCTGATCTGCGCTTGTTTGACGCAAAATCCATCCAACTTCTGGCGATGGCTTCGTTGTGTTTTCTTAGCCTGCTTCTTCCCAGTTTCCTGCTACGAATTAGTGCTTGGCTGCTGGTCTGCGGTGTGTGCTTGCTTTGGTCCGGCCAGCTTCTCTGGCGCCAATCAAGGACAATGCGAGGCATAGAAATGTCTTGAGTCGTAAAGGCCTACATGCAGCCCCTCATTTCCGTCGCGATGCCCACGCACAACCGGGCCAGGTATGCCATTCATGCGATCCAGTCCGTGCTGAGCCAGGGTGATGAGCGCCTGGAACTCGTCGTTAGCGATACGAGCACAGATGGCGAACTTCAGCGCTGGATCGGTGAGCATCCGGCGGGGCGAGATCCGAGGTTGAACTACTTCAGGCCTGCGCAGAGGCTAGATATGACTGGCAACCACAACGCGGCTATCGCCGCCTGTAACGGCGAGTTTCTATGCCTGATCGGAGACGACGACACCATTGCCGGTTCGTTGCTGGAGGCTGCTGAATGGGCCAGGGAACACGACATAGACATGATTGCGCCGAATGTGGTGGCCAATTATGTCTGGCCCGATTTCCGCTCGCGGTATTTCGGCTCTGGGCATGCTTCGCGCTTGTACTTTGCGCGGCAGATGGGCGGCGCAAGGTTCTGCAATACCCAAGACGCGCTAGACCTGGCTTTGCGTGAGGCCGCTCAAGGGACTGATGGCTTGCCAAAGCTCTATCACGGTCTGGTCCGTCGCACACTGATGGAGCTAGTGCGGGAACGTTCGGGAGCGTATTTCCACGGATCGAGCCCGGATGTTTCCGGCTCTCTTGGTCTAGCGGTTTGCGGCAAGAGATTCTTGATTGTCGATTTTCCACTGTCCATTCCCGGCGCTTCGAGTGGCAGCAATACTGGCCGCAGCGCCATGAACACGCACAAGGGCCAACTGACTGCTGAGTCGCAGACCAGTTCCTTCGCTCAGGTGGGCTGGAGCGTTGGTGTGCCCAGGTTCTTTTCTGTGGAGACTGTCTGGGCCCATGCTGCGTTGTCGACGCTCAGCTTTCTCGAGCCTGGCCTTGTCCGGCGTTTCAACTTTGCGCGATTGTTGGCGGCATGTCGCCTCCGCCACCCCGAATATGCAAGGGAGATTGAACTCGCCATGACCGAGGCTGCCGCAATTCAGGGGTTGTCTCCGACCCTGCTTGGCAACATCGTGGCCCAAGAGTGCAAGGCCCTGCAGGTGCAACGGATCAAGCATGTGGTCAAGCGCGTCCTTCGGCCCACTGCTTCGGGCGGACGCCCCTTTGTCGGCGGGCTTGATACTGTGAAGGCTGCTCCACCTGCGCTAGCTGCGCGTCTAGCTGCGATCCCGCTGGACTGGAATACAGCGGTCCAGGGCTTGGCCCTGAACTGACGCTTTTGCGTCGAATTAGACTTGATTAGCAATGATCGGCATGACTGAATCTAGGAAACGTTTGCTTGTGCTCGGTGCCAACGGCATGCTGGGGAACACGGTTCTCCGTTGGTTTGCCAGTGACCCAGCCTACATAGTTGTTGGGTCTGTCCGGCGAGCAGAGTCAGTTCGGGCGCTGGAGGTGAGTCAACCTGCGGCCTGTTTTATCGAAGGAATCGACGCCTGTGATTTGCCGGCGCTGCGGCGCTTATTTGCCGAAGTAAGGCCTGACGTAGTTATCAATTGCATCGGTGTCGTCAAGCAGCTGGTTGGCGCAGATGCACCAGCGGTCGCCATTCCGATCAATGCGCTGTTGCCGCATCGGCTTGCACGTCTGTCGCAGGCTTGCGGGGCACGTCTCGTGCACATCAGTACAGACTGCGTTTTTACTGGAGCTCGGGGCGCCTATTCCGAACTGGATGTGCCCGATGCAGTGGATCTATACGGCCGTAGCAAGCTGATGGGTGAGGTCGACTATGCCAACGCGGTCACGCTGCGCACCTCGATCATTGGCCACGAGTTGAGCACATCGCATGCCTTGCTGGGCTGGTTCCTCGCGCAGGAAGGGGCCGTGTCGGGCTTCACCAATGCGCTCTTCTCGGCCTTGCCCACGGTTGAACTCGCCCGGGTGATTCAAGGTTTCGTGCTGCCCAATGCCGGACTGCGCGGCACCTACCACGTCGCCGGACCGACGATCAGCAAGCACGATCTCCTGCACATGGTCGCGCGCGTGTATGGGCGCCGCAACCCGATCATTGCCGAACCCTTACCGGTGCTGGACCGCTCGCTCAATGCCGGCCGCTTCCAGGCAGCCACAGGGTATACGGCGCCGAGCTGGGACGAAATGGTGGCGCGCATGCATGCCTTCGGTTGACTCCAGCGTTTTCGGCGCCCGCCTGCGCTCGCTGCAGGCGGGGCGGGCCGTCGCTGCGCTGATGGTGCTGGGCTTCCATTTGGGCCTGGCCGTCCAAAGCTATTTCGGCAGTGCGCCCTTGCTCTTGCCCTTCGGCCATGCGGGTGTCGAATTCTTCTTCGTGCTTAGCGGGTTCATCGTCGCCGCGGCGCACTGCGGCGACATCGGCCGGCCGACGCGGCTTGGGCGCTTCCTGTGGAAGCGCGTTGTGAGAATCTACCCTGTCTACTGGCTGGTCTTCCTTGCTGCTTACGCCGGTGCCTATGCCATTGTCAAGCTGCCGCCGGATGCGCTGCTGAAAGCGCTGCTGCTGTGGCCGAGTGAAACCTCGCCGGTCATCTCAGTGGCTTGGTCGCTGCAATGGGAGATCGTCTTCTACCTGCTGTTTGCGTTGGCGATCGTCCATCCCGCGCTGGCTGCGCTGGGTTTGCTGACCGTGCTATTGGCCCTGCCTGCGAGCCCGCTCTACCTGTCGCTGTTCTTTGGCGGTGTCGTAGCGGCCATGGTGCATCGCCATGCTGCCAGTCTGCCGGGTCGACCCCTGGTCTGGCTGGGTGGCTTGCTGTTCGCCGGCGCTTGCGTGGCCGATGGGCTCGGTGGCGTCAAGCCAACACTGTGGCTCGGTGTCGGTGCCTCGCTGTTGGTGCTCGGGTTGGCCCTCGCGGAGCGCCAGGGTAGAGCCTATGGCAGCCAGGCTTTGTGGCAGACGCTCGGTGATGCGTCCTACAGCATCTACTTGACGCACTATCCCTTCATCAGTTTGGGATGCAAGCTGGCGATGGCGCTGGGCCTGCGCGGCGAGCAGTGGGCCGCGCCGATCTATGCGCTACTGTTGGTCGGCGCGCTGCTGGTCGGTGTGGCCCTGCATCGTTGGGTGGAGCGGCCGCTGATCGTTCGACTGAACAGGCGCTGGGGCTAGGTGCGCCGCGAGTTCATCGCGCGTCCGAGCATGGTGCGCGTCGCTGCCCGTTGCATACTGCCGTCAAGTCGGGCCTGGCCATGCGCCTGGGCACGTTCTCGCTGCGAAAGGCGTTCGGCTGGCGTGAGCCGAGCGAAGTCTGTCATGGCCTGGGCGAATTCGTCCGCGTCGAGAGGCAATTCGGCGCCTATGCCCATCTGCTGGAGGCCTCGCCAAGGTGTTTGGTCGCTGATCAGCGGGCTGCAGCCGGCCAGCAAGGCTTCGTGGATGACGTAGCCGTTGTTTTCGGCGAGGGTCGGGAAGAGAAACAGCTCATAGCTCGCCAGGGTCTGCACGACCTGCTCGGGCGGCACAGCGCCCAGGTACCGGGCCTGCGCGCATCCGGGCAGTGCTCGTATGGCCGCCTGGCAGCGCTCCCAATATGCGGCGTCACCGATCGGACCGACGATGTCCAGCGTCGTCGGCACGCGGACTCGCGCGAGGACTTCGAGTGCGAACAGCAGGTTCTTCTTGGGTTCGACGCGCGACAGAAAGATGCAGCGAAGGGGCTCGCCGATGCCGGCGGCCACGGGGCGCGGCGGAGCAGCGGTCAGTGGCGGCAGGTCGGCAGCGAGATGCACAGGGCCTAGATGGTGGTGGTGGGCCAGTTCGCAGGCCTCCTCCTCGCTCGTGGCATGGAAATGCAGGCCGCGCAGCAGCCCCAAACCGCGCAGGGCGCGCAGATAGGCGAGCTTGCGGCCGCGGCGCTGCGCCAGGGCTCCGGTCAGGAGTTCGCCACGCGGCGCCAGCAGCACCGGCACCTGGGCGCGGCGCAGGCGCAGCATCAGCAAGGGCAGGGCCGTGAAGACTGGCGACAGGAAGCTGTTCATGTACACCAGATCCCAAGGCTGGGTGAGCAGCCGTGCCATGGGTGCCAGGGCGGCAAGCCCGCGCGGCAGATAGTGGACATCCACACCGCAGCGCGCACGGGCGGCGGTCTGCTCGGCCGGCTCGTATGGGTGCTCTGCGTGGAGGTCGTGCGCAGATACTGCGAGCTCCAGCGCGTAGTCGGCCTTGAGCTCCTGCACGAGGCTTTGCAGGGCGGTGACCGAACCGCCGCCCTTGCGGCTGGGCAGGAAGTAGGGGTTGAGAACCAGAATCCGCGGTCTCGTGTCCATGATCAGCGTTTGCCGAAGATGGCAGCCTGCTCCCGTAGCCAGTATTCAAGTTGGGAGATCAGGCTGGCGCGATGGAATTCGCGCTGGCAGTAGCTGCGGGCCTGCTGGCCCATGGCCTCGCGCGATACGGCGTCCATGCCGGCCAGCTGTTCGACCGCGCCGGCGAGCGCGCGGCTATCTCCGGCCGGCACGGCCAAGCCCGCCCCGGCCTCCATTACGACCTGGGCACCTTCGCCGTCAAGCATCGCCAGCATGGGCTTACCGGCCGTCAGATAAGCCGAGACCTTGCCGGGGATGGTCATCGCAAAGATGGGCTCGGCCTTCAACGAGGTCAGCAAAACGTCGGCACCTTTGAAGAACTCGGGCATGCGTTCGAGCGGGTGGCGGCCGAGCATGAAGACGGTGCCCTCAAGCCCGCGCCGCAAGATCTCGGCGCGCACCCAGTCGGCTGCGCGGCCGTCACCAACGATCAGCCAATGGATGTCGGCGCGCGCGCGCAGCGCCTCAGCGGCGTCGAGAATGGCGGGGAAGTCCTGCGCGTCGCCGACATTGCCGGCAAAGAGGATCTTGAACGCGTCGGCGTGCACGGCCAACTCAGGGGCCGGCCGTACGACGGCGAGGTCGGCATCGAAAGCGCCTTCGGCCCATTGCGGGAAGTAGCGGGTCTTGCTCGGCGCGCAAGACCAGCGCTCGATCGGCGCAAAGAAGCCGCGCGACTGACCGAGGATCAGACCGCAGCGCTTGTAGATGAAGGCCACCAGCTTGCCTACCCAGCCGAGCACCCGCTCTGAGTGCACCATGCCCACGGCCGATAGGGTATCGGGCCACAGGTCCAGCACCCACAGCAGCAGCGGTGCTCGCTTGATCCGCCGCAGCAGCCCCGCCGGCAGGGCCGAGGTGATGGGCGAGGTCTCGTAGCAGAAGATCGCATCGAACTTGCGGCCGCGCAGCAGCCAGGGGCTCAGCAGGCAGCCCCAGAAGACGAAGCTCCAGTAGTTGAGCATCAGCCGCAGGGAGCCCTTGCCGCGCGGGCGCAATGGCACGCGCAGCACCTCGGCGCCGGCATAAGAGCTGAACTGAGCGGGATCACGCTGGTAGTCGACGAAGACCTTGCCTTCCGGGTAGTTCGGGCGGCCGGTCAGCACCGTGACCTCATGGCCGCGCGCCGTCAGCTCGGACACCACCTCGTTGACGCGGAAGACCTCGGGCCAGAAGTACTGGCTGACGACCAGGACCTTGAGGCGGTCCGCCGCCTCAGTCGTACTTGCGCCAGACGACACGATTCACAAAGTCCGTATAGCTGTGAATGATGCGCACGACCTTGTCGGAGACGTTGGGCATGCTGTAGTCGGCGACCAGTCGCAGCAGCCGCGTATCGCCGCGCGGCTGGTTCTGCAGTACGGCCAGGCCCTGGCGCACGCGATCCACGCTGAGGCCGGTCATCATGACAGCCGCCTCTTCATGCCCTCGGGCCGCTCGTGCGCCTCGCGCAGGTTCAGCGCTGGAAAGTTGAGGATGCTCGATTCCTCGTTGATCGTGCCGCTGTCTGATAGCACCGCGCGGGCCGATTTTTGCATCCGCACGTAGTCGAGGAAGCCCAGGGGCTTGAGCAGCTGAATGCTGGCGTGGAACTTGATGCCCTCGGCGTCGATGCGCCTTTGCGTGCGCCGATGAGTGGAAACGATCACGGGCAGGCCGTGGTCCTCGGCGACGGCATTCAGGATGGCGCAGAGCCGACCAAAGGTGCGCGGCGACTCTATGTTCTCCTCGCGGTGGGCGCTGACGACGAAGTAGCCTTGCTCGGCCAGTCCAAGGCGCGCGAGCACGCCGGAGGCTTCGATGCCGGGCATGTAGTGGTGCAGCACCTCGTACATCGGGCTGCCGGTCTTGATGACCTGATCGGGCGGCAGACCTTCGCGCAGCAGGTAGTCGCGCGCGATGGTACTGTAGGTGAGGTTGATGTCGGCCGTGTGGTCGACGATCCGACGGTTGGTCTCCTCGGGCACGCGCATGTCGAAGCACCGGTTGCCGGCCTCCATGTGGAAGACCGGGATCTTGCGGCGCTTGGCGGCGATGACGGCCAGGCAAGAGTTGGTGTCGCCCAGTACCAGCATGGCCTCGGGCTTCTCTGCCTCCAGCACGGCATCGATGCCGCCGATGATATTGCCGATGGTCTGCGCCGCGCCGCCCTGGGCGGCGTTGAGGAAGTGCGCTGGCTTGCGAACGCCGAGGTCGTCGAAGAAGACCTGGTTGAGTTCGTAATCGTAGTTCTGGCCGGTGTGGACGAGCACGTGATCGCAGTGCTCGTCGAGCGCGGCCATGACTCGCGAGAGGCGGATGATTTCGGGGCGCGTGCCGACGACGGTCAGCACCTTGAGTTTCTTCATTCGGGTTTGACCTTCATGGCGATGGTGTCGGGGCGCTGGCGGTCGAAGTTCTCGTTGGCCCAGAGCATGACGATCATTTCGTCGTCGCCGATATTGGTGATGTTGTGGGTCCAGCCGGGCACAGTCTCGACGATGCGGGCCTCGCCGCCCTCTGTGATGATTTCGTGGGTCTCACCGGTCTCGATGTGACGGAAGCCGAAATGCGCGCGGCCCTTGATGACGAGGAACTTCTCGGTCTTGGTGTGGTGGTAGTGCTCGCCGCGGGTGATGCCGGGGCCAGCCGTGAAGTAGCTGAACTGGCCGGCATCGGGCGTCTTGAGCATCTCCACAAAGACGCCGCGCGGGTCGGCGTGGCGCGGCACGGGATAGGAGAAGGCCTCGGTCGGCAGGTAGCTGACGTAGGTGGCGTAGAGCGCGCGGGTCAGGCCCGCGCCCACCCGGTCGATCAGCAAGGTATCGCGCGTGTTGCGGAAGCCCTGAAGTGTGGCGGCAATCTCGCCCACGGTGGTGCCGTAGCTGACTGCTGTCTCCACGAAGCCGCTGGACTCCGATCGGCCGAGCTTGTCAACGAAACTTTGCACCACATCATCGATGTAGACCAGGCGCAACGGCGCGTCGGGCGCGTTGACGGTGATCGGCAGGTCGCGCGCGATGTTGTGGCAGAAGGTGGCGACGACCGAGTTGTAGTTAGGGCGGCACCACTTGCCAAAGACATTGGGCAGGCGGTAGATGTAGACCGGCACACGGCACTTGCTGCTGTACTGCAGCAGCGCGTCCTCGGCGGCACGCTTGCTCTGGCCGTAGACGTTGTCAAGCGTGGCCTGGGTGGATGACGAGAAGACGCTGGCCGGCGGATTTGGCAGGCTGCCGAGGATGGAGACCATGCGCAGGCTGAAGTCGGCGTTGCCGTCGTCGAACTCAATCGGGTCTTGCGGGCGGTTGACGCCGGCCAGGTGGAAGACGAAATCGAGATCGGACAGCAGGGGGATCAGCTCGCGGTCGCTGACGCTGTGCGGCACGATGCGCAGGTCGGCGTGGCCCAGTTCGCGCAGCTTCCACTGCAGATTGCGCCCGACGAAACCCGATGCGCCGGTGATGGCGATGCGCATTGTCTTCAGTCCTCCGCCACGGCGTGCTCGCCGCGGGCGATCTTCTTCATGAAGTCCAGCTTGAGCAGCAGGGCCTTCATGCCGGCCATGTCCAGGCGCTCGGTGTTGTGGGAGTTGTAGTCCTGCGCCTCCTCGATGCGGGCGTCGCCCTGCTCCACGAACTTGCCGTAGTTGAGGTCGCGGCCGTCGGGCGGCACACGGAAGTAGCCGCCCAGATCCTCGGCGGCGGCGCGCTCCTCGCGGCTGAGCAGGGCCTCGTAGAGCTTCTCGCCATGCCGTGTGCCGATGACGCGCACCTCGTGCTCGGGTTTGCCCATCAGCGACAGGACGGCCTCGGTCAGCACGGATACGGTCGCGGCCGGGGCTTTCTGTACGAAGATATCGCCGTTGTTGCCGTGCTCGAAGGCGTACAGCACCAGTTCGACCGCGTCGTCCAGCGTCATCATGAAGCGGGTCATGTGCGGGTCTGTGATGGTGATGGGCTTGCCGGCGCGCACCTGATCCACGAACAGCGGGATCACGGAGCCGCGCGAAGCCATCACATTGCCATAGCGCGTGCCGCAGATCACCGTGCCCGTGCCCTCGAGATTGCGCGAGGCAGCGACCATGACCTTCTCCATCATGGCCTTGGAGATGCCCATGGCATTGATCGGGTAGACGGCCTTGTCGGTGGACAGGCAGACAACGCGCTTGACGCCGGCGCGGATGGCCGCCTCCAGCACGTTCTCGGTACCAAGCACGTTGGTGCGCACGGCCTCCATCGGGTGGAACTCGCAGGAAGGCACCTGCTTGAGCGCTGCCGCGTGGTAGCAGTAGTCCACGCCGCGCATCGCAGTCTCGACGGCGCGGGTGTCGCGCACGTCGCCGATGTAGAACTTCAGCTTTGGGCTGTTGTAGCGCTTGCGCATGTCGTCCTGCTTCTTCTCGTCGCGGGAGAAGATGCGGATCTCGCGCAGTTCCGAGTCCAGGAATCGGCGCAGCACGGCATTGCCGAAGCTGCCAGTGCCGCCGGTGATCAGGAGGGTTTTGTCTTTGAACATGGAGGAAAAATCGTCTTTCAGCGCGAGCGGTGTGCGGCCAGCGCGGTGCGGCACATACTGTCCTTCTGCGCCTGGGCTGGGTAACTGATGAGCACGGCGCGGTACGGGCCTTTGAACACGAAGAGGCTGCCAGCTGCGGCGCCGACCACACCGCAGGCAGTGATCAATGCCTGCATATCATCGAGCGAGCCGGCGCCGCCGAGTACAGTCAGCGGTACCTTCAGCGCCGCGCGCATCTGGCGAGCGAGCTCAAGGTCGTAGCCGTTCATCTCGCCGTCGCGGTCGATCGAGTTGAGGACGATCTCGCCGGCACCTACGGCCTGCAGTTGCTGGGCGAAGGCGATC
>Ga0187844_10002827_pt1 | contig 11996 bp, 11 predicted proteins | sample SpaLakP09_SKY_50_FD_134517 | JGI IMG/M metagenome (GOLD analysis project Ga0187844, IMG submission 134517) | Oligotrophic lake water microbial communities from Sparkling Lake, Wisconsin, USA - SP09_SKY_50 | ecosystem: Environmental > Aquatic > Freshwater > Lake | place: USA: Sparkling Lake...
CGCGCCGCCCTGGTCGAACAGCACATGCCCTCGGCCCGCGAAACCGCCCTGCTGCACACGGCCGAACAGTGGCGCGACCGCCTGATCGCCGACGACGAGGCGGTGGCTGCCTGGATCAAGGATTTCCCGCAGACCGACACCCAGCAGCTGCGCGCCCTGGTGCGCCAGGCCCGCAAGGACGCCATCCCCGCCGACAAGGCCGCCGTGTCGCAAGGCCTGGCCCCGCGTCAGGGCCGCGCCTACCGAGAGGTCTTCCAGCTGGTGCGTGAACTGCTGGCTTCGGTCGACGCCTCCGACGCAGAGCCCACCCCTGAGGACTCCGATGAGTGACTTCGACCCCATCAAGATCGGCATCGTCTCCATCAGCGACCGCGCCTCGACCGGTGTTTATGAAGACAAAGGCCTGCCTGCCCTGCAAGCGTGGCTGACACGCGCGCTCAAGAACCCCATCAGCTTCGAGCCCCGCCTGATCCCCGACGAGCAGGCGCGCATCAGCGCCACGCTGATCGAACTGGTGAACGCCGGTTGCTCGCTGGTGCTGACCACCGGCGGCACCGGCCCGGCGCTGCGCGACGTCACGCCCGAAGCCACGCTGGCCGTGGCGCACAAGGAGATGCCCGGTTTCGGCGAACAGATGCGCCAGATCAGCCTGAAGTTCGTGCCCACCGCCATCCTCTCGCGCCAGGTGGCCGTGATCCGCGACCAATCGCTCATCATCAACCTGCCCGGACAGCCCAAGTCCATCCAGGAGACGCTGGAAGGCCTGAAGGACGGCGAGGGCCAATCCATCGTCGCTGGCATCTTTGCCGCCGTGCCCTACTGCGTGGACCTGATCGGTGGCCCCTACATGGAAACGAACGACGAGGTCTGCAAGGCCTTCCGCCCCAAATCGGCCATCCGTCCGCCCAAAAACGGCTGAGCCCGTGCCCGTCTCGCACCTCCTGCTCGCGCTGGCCGTGGTCGCGGTCTGGGGCACCAACTTTGTCGTCATCAAGTTCGGCCTGACCGAGTTGCCCCCGCTGCTGCTGGCGACCCTGCGTTTCGCGCTCAGCGCCCTGCCCTGGCTGCTCTTCATCAAACGCCCGGCCGTGGGCTGGCGCTATCTGGTGAGCTACGGAGTCTTCATCGGCTTCATGTTCGGCCTGCTCTTCCTGGCCATGCGCAACGACGTGTCGCCGGGCCTGGCCTCGCTGCTGATGCAGTCGCAGGTCTTCATGACGCTGCTGCTGGTGGCCTGGCTGCAGCACGAACGCATGCCACGCATGCAGTTCGGCGGCCTGGCCCTGGCCACGCTGGGCTTCGCGCTGATCGGGTGGCAGAGCTTCCACCAGACCCATACGGACGTCACCCCGCTGGGCCTCACCCTGGCCCTGGGCGGCGCCCTGTGCTGGGCCTGCGGCAACGTGCTCGCGCGCAGCATCGGCAAGGTGGACATGCTGGGGTTCATGGTCTGGAGCAGCGTCTTCGCCGTGCCGCCGCTGCTGGTGCTGAGCTTGTGGTTCGAAGGGCCGGCGGCGATCACCGAGGCGCTGCCGCGCGCCAGCCTGGCGGCCTGGGCCGCCATCGTCTGGCAGGCGGTGGGCAACACCCTGTTCGGCTTCGGCGCCTGGGGCTGGCTGCTGGCGCGCCACCCGGCGGCCACCATCACGCCCATGGCGCTGCTGATCCCGGTCTTCGGCATGGGCAGTTCGGCCCTGCTGCTGGGGGAGCCGCTGCAGGCCTGGAAACTCGGCGCCGCGGCGCTGGTGATGGGCGGCCTGGCCATCAACGTGCTGGGCGCACGCCGCGGCTGAACAGCCGCCGGCCTACTTGCCGACCAGCTGGTTGAGCTTGTCTTTTTCGAAGTTCTCTTCGCGTGCAGCGTCACCGGGCACGCAATCGGACATCGACCTGCCCGAGGACAGCTTCTCGATGGCCTGCCAGAGCAGGGCGATCTGGTGCTCCTGGGAGCCCGCGTTGTCGATCAGGCCCTTCATGGCCTGGCTCAGCGGATCGTCCTCCAGCGTGATGCCGTAGGCCGAGAACTTGTTCTGCGGCGCAGTGACGTCGGCGCTCTCGCCGGTCTTGGACGGGATGATGCGCGCGGGGATGCCCACGGCCGTGGCGCCCGCCGGCACCGGCTTGATCACCACCGCATTGCTGCCGATCTTGGCGCCGTCGCCCACTTCAAAACCACCCAGCACCTTGGCGCCGGCGCTCACCACCACGTCGCGGCCCAGCGTCGGGTGGCGTTTGGTGCCCTTGTAGAGCGAGGTGCCACCCAGCGTGACGCCGTGGTAGATGGTGCAGCCGTCGCCCACTTCGGCGGTCTCGCCGATCACCACACCCATGCCGTGGTCGATGAACACACGCTGGCCGATCTTGGCGCCCGGGTGGATCTCGATGCCGGTGAGCCAGCGGCTGAGGTGCGAGATGAAACGCCCCAGCCACTTGAGTCCGTGGGTCCAGCACCAGTGGCCCCAGCGGTGCATCACGATGGCATGCAGGCCGGGATAGCAGGTCAGCACCTCCCAGGCGCTGCGGGCGGCCGGGTCGCGGTCGAGGATGCACTGGATGTCGGAGCGGAGGCGGGCAAACATATGGGCAGTTTACTTCTTGGCCCGCTCGGCCGTCTCCAGCATGGCCTTGGCAACACCTCTGAGGATATGGATTTCCTCCTGCGTGAGGTCCGCGCGGTTGAACAGGCTGTTGAGGCGCGGCATCAGCTTCTTGGGCGCCTCGGGGTCGAGGAAATTCACGGCCACCAGGGCCTGTTCCAGGTGGGCCAGCAGGCCGGCCACCTGGGGCGCATCGGCTCGCACGATCGGGGCCGTGGCCTCCTGGACCGCGAACCCGCCCAGCGCCAGGCGCCATTCATAGGCGATGACCTGCAAGGCCGCGGCCAGGTTGAGCGAGCCGAACTTGGGGTTGGTCGGGATGCTCAGGGCCACGTGGCAACGGTAGACATCCTCGTTGCGCATGCCGAAGCGCTCGGAGCCGAAGAGAAAGGCCACGCCCTGGGTGCCGGCCTCGGGCGTGGCCGTCTGCACCAGCTGGGCGAAATGCTCGCGCGGCGCGCGCGTGGGTGGGCCGAAGTCGCGCGGGGTCATGGCGGTGGCGCACAGGTGGGTCATGCCGTCCAGCGCCTCGTCCAGGGTTTCGACGATGCGGGCGTTTTCCAGCACGTCCAGCGCACCGCTGGCGCGCTGGATCGTTTCCTCGCGCCGCAGCACATTGGCCCAGCGCGGTGCCACCAGCACCAGTTCGTCAAAGCCCATGACCTTGATGGCACGCGCGGCGGCGCCCACATTGCCGGCGTGGCTGGTCTGGATCAGCACGAAGCGGGTACGGAAAGGGGTGGTTTGCATGGAAAACGGGCAGTGCGGGTAAAATCTGGCCCTATTGTCGCCGCCCGCATCGCCGGAGCGGCTTTCTGCTCTTCAGCTTCCAGGGCCCGCGCCATCGGCCGCGCCCCCAACGCCTCCACAATTTATGTCGTCCCCCAATCTGCACCCCATGCTCAACGTGGCCATCAAGGCCGCCCGCGCCGCCGGCGCCATCATCAACCGCGCTGCGCTCGACGTCGAGGCCGTGCGTGTCTCGCAGAAGCAGGTGAACGACTTTGTGACCGAGGTGGACCACGCCAGCGAAGAGGCCATCATCGAAACCCTGCTCACCGCCTACCCGGGCCACGCCATCTGGGGTGAGGAGACCGGTCGCACGCGCGGCGCCCAGGATTCGGACCACGTCTGGATCATCGACCCGCTGGACGGCACCACCAACTTCATCCACGGCTTCCCGGTCTATTGCGTGAGCATCGCGCTGGCCGTCCGTGGCAAGGTCGAGCAGGCCGTCATCTATGACCCCTCGCGCAACGACCTCTTCACCGCCACCAAGGGCCGCGGCGCCTACATGAACGAGCGCCGTATCCGCGTGAGCAAGCGCACCCAGCTCTCGCAGTGCCTGATCTCCACCGGTTTCCCCTTCCGCCAGGGCGACAACTTCCCGGCCTACCTGGCCATGATGAGCGACGTGATGCAGCGCACCGCCGGCCTGCGCCGTCCGGGTGCCGCCGCGCTGGACCTGGCCTATGTGGCCGCCGGCTTCACCGACGGTTTCTTCGAGACCGGCCTGAGCCCCTGGGACGTGGCCGCCGGCTCGCTGCTGGTCACCGAGGCCGGTGGCCTGGTGGGCAACTTCACCGGCGAGTCCGACTTCCTGGAACAGAAGGAATGCCTGGCCGGCGCCCCGCGCATCTACGGCCAGCTCGTGCCCCTGCTGCACAAGTACAGCAAGTTCGCCGGCGCCGGCGAGAAGGCCGAAGCGCGCCAGAACGCCGAGAAGCTCAGCCTGTCGTCGGGTAACGGGAACGGAAACAGCGACGAACGCGACCAGGGCGCCTTCGAATAATCCGCCTGGAGTCGGGCCTAAGCCGGCAAAACTGGCAGACCCAGCAGACCAGGGCGACCGAAGAGGTAGCCCTGGAACACGGTGCAGCCGTTGTCCAGCAGGAACTGGCGCTGCCCCTCGGTCTCCACCCCCTCGGCCACGGCCTGCAGGTCCATGCTCTGCGCCAGGGCCAGGATGGTGCGCACGATGGCCGCGTCATTCGGATCGGTCAGCACATCGCGCACGAAACTCTGGTCGATCTTGAGCTGGTCCAGCGGCAGGCGCTTGAGGTAACTCAGCGATGAGTAACCTGTGCCGAAATCATCCAGCGCAAAACGCACGCCGCGTTCGCGCAAGGCGCCCATCTTGCGGATGGCGTCTTCCACGTCGCTGATCAGCACGCTCTCGGTCAGCTCCAGTTTCAGGTACTGCGGGTCCACCCCGGTTTCGTCGAGCACGGCCTGGACCTGGGTCACGAAATCAGCCTGGCGGAACTGCCGTGCGCTGACGTTGACCGCCAGGCTCAGCTTGCTGGTGGCCGGCTGAGCGGACCAGGCCACCAGCTGGCGGCAAGCCGAACGCAGCACCCACTGGCCGATCGGCAGGATCAGGCCGGTCTGCTCGGCCATGCCGATGAACTCGCCCGGCTGCACCATGCCACGGCCGGGATGGCGCCAGCGCAGCAGCGCTTCGTAGCCGACGATCTTGTTGTAGCCATCGACCACCGGCTGGTAATGCAGCAGCAGTTCGTCACGTTGCAGGCCCAGGCGCAGGTCGGCGTCCAGCGCGGCGCGCGCCAGCACGGCGGCCTGCATGCCGGGGTCGAAGAAGCGCATCGTATTGCGACCGGCCGCCTTGGCCTGGTACATGGCCACGTCGGCACGCTTGAGCAGTTCGTCCACGCCCAGGGAGGAACCGCAGAAAAGCGTGATGCCGATGCTGGGCGAGCTGTTGTGCTGGCGACCCACCAGCTCGTAGGGGGCGTTGAGCCGGTTGATGATCTTCTCGGCCACCAGCTCCGCCTGGCCGGCGGCATCAGCGTCGCTCTCGCTCAGGTCTTCGAGCATCACCACGAACTCGTCGCCGCCGAAACGCGCCGCAGTGTCGCCCTCGCGCAGGCAGGAGACCAGGCGCAAGGCGACCTGCTCCAGCAGCAAGTCGCCCACGTCGTGGCCCAGCGTGTCGTTGAGGTCCTTGAAGTTGTCCAGGTCGATGAACAGCAGGGCGCCGTAGCGCTTGCTGCGTGCGCTGGTGACCTGGGCGTGCGAAAGCCGGTCCATCAACAGGCGGCGATTGGGCAGGCCCGTCAGGGTGTCGTAGAAGGCCAGGCGCTGGGTCTCGTCCTCGGCGTTCTTGCGCTTGCTGATGTCGCGCCCGATGCCGCGGTAACCACAGAACCGGCCCTTGCCGTCGAAGATGGGCGTGCCGCTGACGGCCACCCAGTACGGCTTCCCGTCGGCGTCGAGCCGCTGCAACTCAAGGTCGCGAAACGGCAGGTGCGACTCCAGCGTGCGGCGGTGGGCATCCCAGTCGTCGGGAGTCAGGTTCAGCGCGCCCAACTCCCAGCGCGTCTTGCCGAGGCTCTCGTCCCGGGTCATGATGGACTTGCCGTCGCGGTAGCCGACAAAATTGGTGAAGCGGAAGTTCTCGTCGATCTCCCAGTACCAGTCGGACGACAGGTCGGTCAGGCTGCGGAAGCGCTCTTCACTGGCCTGCAGCTGGGTCTCGGCCATCTTTCTCTGGGTGAACTCGCGCATCACCCCGTAGGAGGACAGTTCGCCATCCGGCTCGCGCATCGTGATTGCGTTGCCGCGCATCCAGTGCGTGCTGCCATCGGGCGAATGCACCCTGAACTCGTGCTGCCAGGTAGCGCCGTCCTTGAACGCCGCGCGCATGGATTCGAACAGCGCCGGGATGTCCTCCTTCTCGATGACCTCCAGCATCTTGCGAGCGTCCTGGCGCACCTCCTCCGGGTCCAGGCCGAACAGGCTGCGCACGCTCTCGTTGATGAAAGGAAAGGAGAGCCGCCCGTCCTTGGTGTACCGGTACTGGAACAGCACATCGGGCACACGGCTGGTGAGCTTTTCGATGAAATCCAGTTTTTCCTTCAGCGCTTCGGTCACCGCCCGCTCGGCCGTGATGTCCTGCACCAGACCGAAATCCAGCGTCTGGCCTTGCAGGCCGGTGTAGCGATGCAGGCTGGATCGGACCCAGCGGATCGTTCCGTCGGCGCGCAGCACGCGATATTCCAGCTTGGTGCCATCCATGCGCTGGCGGATCTCGACGAAATACGGGAGGTCGTCGGGATGGATATAAGCGCGCGCCTGCGCACTGGTCAGCGGCGGGCCCGGCGGCAGGCCGGCGATCTGGCGCAGGCCGGGGGAGAAGGTGATGGTCTGGCCGTCGGCGCTGGACAGCCAGGAGCCTACGTGCGCCAGGTTCTCGGTCAGCTCGTACAGCGCGAGCTGCTGGTTGAGCTTATCCACTGCCTGCGCCAGCGCCAGCTCACCCGAGCGCAGCGACTCCTCGGCCATGCGCTCGGCAGTGATGTCCCTGATGTACATCAGGATGTGCTTCTCGCCTCCGACCTCGATCAGCGTGCCGTTGAGGCGCACGAGGCGCTTGCCCTTGCCCTGGAGATGGACGATGGCCTCGCGCTCGCGCAGGCGTCCGTGCTGGCGCAGATCGGCGATGGCCGCCTCGCGAGAGGCCTGGTCCGGCCAGTGGCCGATCTCCACCACCGTGTGCCCGATCACCTCTTCGCGGCTGTAGCCGGTGAGGGCCAGCCACTCCTGGTTCACATCGACGATCAAACCGTCGTCCAGGCGGGACAGGCCGATGGCCTCCGGACTTTCGTCGAAGGCGGCGGTGAACAGCGCCTCGGTGTGGCGGCGCTGGCTCTCCAGCAAGGCCCAGTCTCGCTCGCGCTCCTGCAAACGCAGTTCCGCCTCGCGAAGCTGCGCGCGCACTCGCGTGATCTCGTCCTTGTCGTCAGCAGAACCCATGAAGCGTGTCGATCGGCAACGTCCCCGAGCACTGCCTGACGGCGGTGCCCCTGGATGCAGCCCTGAAGTGTTGGACGATGTTAATCGAGTTGGGGCCAAGGGCCCACTGCCACCCACGCATTAAGTCCTGAAAGCCGGTATTCCTGCCGCTTCCACCGGCCCACGGGGCCACCGGTGTCGGCACGGGGTCATGCCGGGGTCGGGAGCGGGAAAACCGGGCAAGCGCTACATTGATCGCTGCACAGCGCATCCTTCCGCAGGCCATGACCCCTTCCAGAGACTTCAAAGGCAACAAGCAGGCCCTGCCCAGCAAACCCTGCTGCGTCTGCGGCCGCCCCATGAGCTGGCGCAAGAAGTGGGAAAAGAACTGGGAACAGGTCAAATACTGTTCCGACGCCTGCCGCCGCGCCCGGCCCGCCGCATGAGTACGCTGCGCACGCTCGTGATCGTGCTGGGCGACCAGCTCGACCTGCAGGCGACTGCCTTCGACGGCTTCGACCCTGCGCAGGACCGGGTCTGGATGGCCGAGGTGGCCGAGGAATCCACCCACATTCCCTCGGGCAAGCCCCGCACTGTGCTGTTCCTGAGCGCCATGCGCCATTTCGCGCAGGCCCTGGCGCTGATGAGCCGGCCGCTGCACTACGTGCGCCTCGATGACACCGGCAACCTGGGCAGCCTGGCCGCCCAGCTGGAGCACGACATGGCCGTCCTGCAACCGCAACAGCTGGTGATGACCGCGCCGGGCGACTGGCGCGTGCTCAAGGCCCTGCAAGCCACGGCCGCCGCCGCGGGTATCCCGCTGGAGATTCGCGACGACCGGCATTTCTACACCACGGTGCGCGACTTCGCCGCCCACGCCAAGGGGCGCAAGAGCCTGCGCATGGAGTACTTCTACCGCGAGCAACGCAAGAAGCACCAGGTGCTGATGGAGGGCGATCAGCCCGCGGGCGGCCAGTGGAACTTCGACGCCGACAACCGCCAGGCCTTCGGGCCCCAGGGACCGGGTTTCGTGCCGCCGCGCAGCCAGTTCGAACCCGACACGATCACGCGTGAAGTCATGGCCCTGGTGCAGCAGCGTTTTGCCACGCATCCGGGCGAGCTCGACAGCTTTGCCTGGCCCGTCACGCGCGAACAGGCGCTGCAGGCGCTCGATGACTTCATCCGCCAGCGCCTGGCCGATTTCGGCCGCTGGCAGGACGCCATCTGGCCCGGCGAGCCCTGGCTCTATCACGCGCACCTCGCCGCCGCGCTCAATCTCAAGCTGCTCAATGCGCGCGAGGTCGTGGCTGCGGCCGAAGCCGCCTGGCGCGACGGCCGCGCCAGCATCCAGAGCGCCGAGGGTTTCATCCGCCAGATCCTGGGCTGGCGCGAATACGTGCGCGGCATCTACTGGACGCAGATGCCGCAGTACCTCGACGGCAATGCGCTCGACGCGAAAGAAGACCTGCCCAGCTGGTTCTGGAACGGCCGCACCGATCTGGCCTGCCTGGCCGACGCCATCGGCCAGACCCTGCAACACGGCTACGCCCATCACATCCAGCGCCTCATGGTCACCGGCCTGTTCGCCCTGCTGTACGGCGTGGAACCCAAGCAGGTACACGCCTGGTACCTGGGTGTCTACGTGGACGCGGTGGAATGGGTGGAACTGCCCAACACCCTGGGCATGAGCCAATACGCCGACGGCGGCCTCATGGCCAGCAAGCCCTACATCGCCAGCGGCAAGTACATCGAACGCATGAGCCCCTTGTGCAAGGGCTGCCGCTACGACCCGGCCCAGCGCACCGGCGAGCGCGCCTGCCCCATCACCACGCTGTACTGGGAGTTCCTGCTGCGCCATGAAGCAATGCTGGCGCGCAATCCGCGCATCGCGTTGCAGGTCAAGAACCTGGCCCGGCTGGACGAGACTGAGCGCAGCGCCATCCGCGAGCGCGCGGCCGCCATCCGGCGCGGTGAGGTGGGCAGACTCGCATGAGCATCCTGCCAGGCCAGGCCGCAGCGCGTGCCCAGCTGGCCGCAGTGCGGCCGCAGGCCTATGCCCGCAGCCGCAACCACCTGGACGGCGCGGTCACCGGCCTCTCGCCCTATCTGACGCACGGTCTGCTCGATCTGCCCCAGGTGCTGGCCGGGGTGCTGGCGCACGAGGACCTGCCCGTACAGCACAAACTGGTCTTCGAACTCGGCTGGCGCGCCTACTTCCGGCATGTCTGGGCGCACCGCGGTGACGGCATCTTCACGTCGCTGCACGATGGTCTCTTGCCCGAAACGGCTTACAGCCAGGCGCTACCGGCCGACATCCGGGAGGCCCGCACCGGCCTGCCCGTGATCGACCAAGCGGTGCGCAAGCTCTACGCCACCGGCACCCTGCACAACCACGCGCGCATGTGGCTGGCCAGTTACGTGGTGCACCTGCGCAAGGTGCACTGGCGCGTCGGTGCTGACTGGCTCTACGCCCATCTGCTCGACGGCGACCTCGCGAGCAACCATCTGAGCTGGCAGTGGGTGGCGGGCACCGGCAGCAGCAAGCCCTACCTCTTCAATGCCGAGAACGTCGCGCGTTACGCGCCGCCGGACTGGCATTGCAGCGGCAGCACCATCGACACCAGCTACGAGCAGTTGACAGAGTGGGCGCACGACGCCCGCTGGGCCCTGCGCCCCTTCAGCACCACCCCGCCCGGCATCACCGAGCCGGCCATGCACACCGCGCCACCGCCCACGGTGACGCTCACCCCACCCGAGCCCGCCGCCCTGCAAGGTCGCACCGTCTGGCTGGTCCATCCTTGGGATCTCGCCCCACCGCCCTCCGATCTGCCGGCGGACACCGTCGTGCTGGGCATCTACCTTGCCGACGTTCACCGCGCGTGGCCCTGGTCGGCCGCGCGATGGGCCTTTGTCGACGCCGGCATGGCCGAGCGCACGCCGCTGCGCTGCCAGGTTGAAGCCGATCAGCTGCAGGCGCTGCTGGCCGGTGCGCAGCGTGTGCTGTGCCGGGCCGAGCCGCACCTGCCGCCCTGGCTGGGCCAGCTTGCGCAGCTGATCGAGCCGGCGCCCCTGTTCGCGCCGCAGCCGCGGCGCTGCGACTCGTTCTCGCAGTGGTGGACCCGTGCCATCCGCGGCCGGGGCCGCGCCGCCGAGCTGCTCGAAGACCACAGGGCACGCTCGTGTGGGGATTTTGACTATGCTCCACCCCGTTTAACGCAGAATGAAGAACTATGACCGCCAAGAACGTCCTGGGCTCCGAGCTCATGCCCTGCTCCTACGATCCGCTCACCGGCTTCTACCGTGACGGCTGCTGCAAGACCGACGCACACGACCTGGGCTCGCACGTGATCTGCGCGCGCCTGACCCAGGCCTTCCTCGATTTCTCCGTGGCCAGCGGCAACGACCTCGTCACCCCGCGCCCCGAGTACCGCTTCCCCGGCCTGAAAGCCGGGGACCGCTGGTGCCTGTGCGCGCTGCGCTGGAAAGAGGCCCTGGAGGCCGGTGTGGCGCCGCCCGTGGTGCTCGAATGCACGCACCTGCGCGCGCTGGACTACGTCACGCTGGACCAGCTGCGCGCCCACGAACTGGCGCGCAGCCAGCGCCAGCCATGAGTGCGGCCAAGCCGCGCCTGCCGGCCAGCGTGGCCTGGCTGGGTTATGGCGGCCTGCTGCCTTTTGCCCTCAGCGCCGGGGGCTCGCTGGCCGATCCGGTACACCGCGAAGTCTGGCAGCAGGCCCTGCTGGCCTATGGCGCGGTGATCCTGAGCTTTGTGGGCGCCCTGCACTGGGCCTTTGCCATGGGCGCCAACGAGGACCGCCAGGCACAACCGCTCTACCTCTGGAGCGTGGTGCCGGCGCTGGCCGCCTGGGTGGCCTTGCTGCTCCCCCTGCTGCTCGCACGGGGTGCCGTGCTGGCCGCCTTCCTGATGATCGTCGCCTTTGTCGCGCATTACGTGCAGGACAAACGCCTGGCACGCCTGCACCCCCTGCCCGGCTGGTACCTGCCGCTGCGCCTGCGACTGAGCAGCGTGGCCTGCCTGTGCCTGGCCGCCATCCCCTACGCGGCGCGCTGATCAGCGCGTCGACACCGCCGGCGCAGCCAGCAGGCTGACGTGCGCGGCCACCACGCGCCAGCCTTCGGGCGTGCGCAGCCAGGTCTGGCTCTGGCGGCCGATGGCCGTGCTGCCGGCGCGGCGAAATTCGGTGTTGGCCGTGGCGTAGTCGGTCCCATAGGTGGTGATCACCGTGCGCGTGAGCTCGCGCATCAGACCAGTCGACGGACGACTGGCGCGGAAGGCCTGGATCTCGGCGGCACCGTAGAGGTTCTCGGTCACGCCGTAACGCAGGGTGTGCGGGCTGTCCCAGAACAACTCGTCCAGCACCTCCACCTTGTTATGCACCAGCGCATCCTCGTAACGCGCAAAGGCTGCGGTGACTTCGGCCAGCACGGCCGGCGCATTGATCTCCATCGTCATATTCACTCCCGGTGTTCAGTGTTGTCCCGCCTGTTCGCCCAGATAGGCCTGGGCCAGGGCACCGTCGGCGGCAATCTCGGCCGCCGTGCCCTGGGCCACGATGCGCCCACCTTCGATGACATAGGCCCGGTCCGCCAGGGCCAGGGCCAGCCCGGCCATCTGGTCCACCA
>Ga0187844_10002829_pt1 | contig 11992 bp, 12 predicted proteins | sample SpaLakP09_SKY_50_FD_134517 | JGI IMG/M metagenome (GOLD analysis project Ga0187844, IMG submission 134517) | Oligotrophic lake water microbial communities from Sparkling Lake, Wisconsin, USA - SP09_SKY_50 | ecosystem: Environmental > Aquatic > Freshwater > Lake | place: USA: Sparkling Lake...
CGCGCAGACGGCAGATAAACTCCGCGCCTTGGCCAAGCAGCTTGAACTCGAAGAGTTGGTGGTTTGCAGTTGGACGCATGATCCTGCGGCGCAGTTGCGTTCTTTCGAGTTGATGGCGCAGGCGTTTTGATTTTTTAATTGGAGTAGTTGATGTTTGAAACCACCATTGCCGGCAGCTTGCCCAAACCCGAATGGCTGGCCGAGCCTGAAAAGCTGTGGCCTCAATGGAAACAAGAGGGCGACGCTTTGCGCCAAGCCAAAGCCGACGCCACGCTGTTGTGGATCAAGGCACAAGAAGATGCAGGCTTGGACATCATTGGTGACGGTGAGCAAGCGCGTCAGCATTTTGTGCACGGATTTTTAGAGCAGGTTGAAGGCATAGACTTTGAAAACAAAGTCAAGATGGGCATTCGCGACAACCGCTATGACGCCATGGTGCCGCAAGTGGTGGCTAAGCTTCGCTTGAAAGGGCGTGTTCATGCCATGGAAGCACAACTGCTGCGTGCGCACACAAAGAAGAAAACCAAGTTCACCTTGCCTGGCCCCATGACAATCGTGGACACCGTGGCGGACAGGTTTTACGGCGAAGGCAAAGAGGGGCGTATCAAAATGGCCATGGCCTTTGCCGAATTGCTCAACCAAGAAGCGCTGGCGCTGCAAGCCGATGGCATAGACATCATCCAGTTTGATGAACCCGCTTTCAATGTCTACATGGAAGACGCTGCCGAGTGGGGTGTGCAAGCCCTAGAGCGGGCAGTGCAGGGCATCACCGTGACCACCGCCGTGCATATTTGCTATGGCTATGGCATTCAAGCCAATGTGGATTGGAAAAACACCTTGGGCCACGAGTGGCGTCAGTATGAAAAAGTGTTTCCCGCACTTGCCAAAAGCAGCATCAAACAAGTCAGCCTAGAGTGCTTTCACTCGCATGTGCCTATGGACTTGATTGCTTTGCTTAAAGGCAAAGATGTGATGGTGGGTGTGATTGATGTGGCGTCCGATGTGATTGAAACGCCCGAAGAAGTGGCCGACACCATTGGCCGCGCATTGCAGTTTGTCAGCAAAGAGCATTTGTTCCCCTGCACCAACTGCGGCTTGGCGCCCATGAGCAGAGACGTGGCATGGAAAAAATTGCAAGCGCTGGCCAAGGGGGCGGAGTTGGCCAGGCAGAGGTTTTAGGGTTTGAATAAACAGATTGAGGTAATTTCCAACTTCCTTATAAAATGTCGGAAATCTAACTTACAGGTGAACTGCCATGCCAGAAATCAGGATGCGCAACAAAAATCAATTCACACTGCCTGCCAGCCTTGTTCGCGAGTCTGGCATTGAAGTTGATGACAAGTTGTCGGTTGCTTTGGTCAACGGCAGCATAGTCATCACGCCCATGGGGCCTAAACACCAAGGTCTCAATGACATCATGTCTTTTGCAGGCATTGCGCAAGGTGTTTGGGGTGACAGCCCCGAAGAGGTGGAGCAAACCATACGCGGTGACAGGGCCACATGGGAAAGATAGCGCCGGTTCTGCAACAGTTACAAGGCCAACGCATCTACATTGACGCCAATGTTTTTATTTATTTTCTAGAAAAAAGCCCCGTCTTTTTCCCCGTGGTTGCCGAGGTGTTGGGTGCTTGCTCTTTGCACCAAATATTTGCATTCACAGGCGACGCTGCCGTTGCCGAGGTGATGGCGGGAATTTACCGTCAAGACAAGCCAGCATTGAACAAGCAGTGCAAAGCTTTTTTTGGTAATCAGCAGTTATTAAGCGTGGTTCGCCACGATGCCAAAGATTTTGATTTGGCGGCCTTGCTGGTCGCTAAGCAAAGATTTAAATTAATTGACTCACTTCATTTGGCGACAGCATTGCAACATGGCTGTAAGGCACTCATTACCAACGATGCAGGCATGGTGTCGGTCGATGGTTTGGAGGTGTTGCACCTCCAAGATTACTTGTAATTCAAGTTCTTACTGCACCTCTGGCACGCCACATTCGCCAGCGGTGACGCCCTCGGGCAACTGCTGGGGTTTGTGCACGATGCGTGTGCTTGGGTCGTACTGCACTTCTTTCAAATACATGGCCAGCACCGCGTCCATGCTCTTGGCGTGGTTGTCAAACCAAATCGCCAGCTCACTGGTGAGTTGGCGCACCATCGCGAGATTGTTGTCGGTTTGGCCACGACGCAGGGCCTCGCGCATGACCTTCAAAATCATGTCGTGTTCGTCGGTGTGACAGCCGCCCGGGCCAAATGCGCTGTCTTGCATCCACTGGTTTTCACCACCGAAATGGGTCTCGGTGTGGGCGATCAGCTCGGTGAAACTTTGCAATAACTGAGCTTCAGGCGCGAGTTCGGTGGCGGCCAGCATATCGACAAACTCGCGGTGGGTCGCGTCCATGGTGTACATGTTCAGCACCAAGTCATCAGACCAGGTCAGGGTGGGGTGGCGCTCTAGGGTAGTGGTGTCAGTCATGGTGAATGAATTGAAATTAATGGGGATCTGACCCTAATTATGGGTCAATCGCGTACATCGGCAACCACGTTGCTGCCAAAGTCCCCACGCGCCAAAAAGCCCAGTACTTTGGCTGCTGCATCGCTAGGGGAGGTGAGGGAGCCGCTTTCTTTCAGATGAATGAAGTTGGCTTGGTCGGGAAATCCGCTGGGGTTTCCAGTGCGCAAATCGGTTTGCATATCGGTGTCGATGACGCCAGGTGCCAGCGACACAATGCGCGCGGGGTTGCTCAACAAAGCTTCGTCCAAAGCCGCACAGCGGCTGAAATGGTCTAAGCCGGCTTTGCTGGCGCAGTACAGCGCACTGGCGGCCATGGCGCGTCGCCCCAAGCCCGAAGAAATTTGCAGCACTTTGCGTTGGGCGGGCCATGCACGGGTGGCTTGCAAAAACACCTGTGTCAGCAGCATGGGCGCGGTCAAGTTGATGGCCAAGGCCTCTTGCACGCTCTGGGCACTGGCCTGCTCGAAGGGGCCCAAGTGGCCAATCACGCCAGCGTTGTTGATCAGTGTCGCGTTCTCAAAGGTTTGCTCCGCCAATGTTTGTAACCAAGCAGACAGTTTGTCGGCCACAGCTTGCGGGTGAGCCAAATCGGCTTGCCATTGCACAAGCGTGGCGCCGTTGTTCAAAGCGAGCGCCGCCAAGTCTGGCGAGCTGCCTCGTGAAATGCACAGCAGGGTGTGGTTGGGTGTGCACAGCTGCTCGGCCATGGCCAAGCCCATGCCACGTGATGCGCCGGTGAGTATGGTGAGTTGTGTCATGAGGGGCGTGCTTCTTAAAAAATCGGAAAAATCGGGGTCAGATCCCAATTAACAATCGGGGTCTGACCCCAATTAAATAATTGGAATCTGACCCCGATTAATTGTCGGGGGTGGGTGAAGGCGAGTGTATGGGCATGGAGCATGAGGCGGGGGGAACGCTGGCGTACGGTTTCGGGGGCATAGAGGGCGTCGCCCCATATGGGGTGGTCTATGGCTTGCATATGCACCCGCAGCTGATGGGTGCGACCGGTCAAGGGTTGCAGTTCCAACAAAGAGCCTGGCAGTTCGGCATGGTGTTGCACACAACGCCAACGGGTTTGGCTGGCTTGTCCGTCGGGGCTGATGATGCGTAAAGGGCGTCTGTCCCAGTCGGCTTGAATGGGTAAATCGATGGTCTGCCATTCCTCGCTGATGGGCAGCACACCTTCCACCCACGCCAAATAGTGCTTCTCTATTTGCCGTGCTTCAAACGCCATGCTGAGTGCTCGTTGCGTGAATGGATTGAGTGCAAACAGCATAAGGCCCGAGGTGGCTTGGTCTAGGCGATGCACCACCAAAGCTTGGGGGTGGCGTTGCTGCACGCGAGCGAGCAAGCAGTCTTGCTTGTCGGGCCCGCGCCCCGGCACGCTCAGCCAACCTGCTGGTTTGGCAACCACCAGCAGGTCGTCGTCAGCATGCAGGCATTGCCAATCTGTGTTGTCAGTCACGCGGACATTCGCGCCAAGTTTGAGAGCACATCGGCCACAACGCCAGGGCCGTCGCAAGCCAGCACTTGCCGCTCTGGCATGCCACGCAGCCAAGTGAGTTGTCGCTTGGCCAACTGGCGACTGGCAATAATGCCGCGCTCTCGCAGCAAGCGCGTGGCGGTGTGCAAAGGCATGCCCGCATTTACCGCGTCCAAGGCCTCCCAAGCTTGGCGATAACCCACACAGCGCATGGATGGTAAGTCGGGCTGCAAGTCACCTCGGGCGCGCAAGGCTTTCACCTCTTCAAGTAAACCTTGTGCCAGCATGGCGTCAAAGCGTTGTGCAATGCGTGCGTGCAACCAAGCACGGTCAATGGGTTCAAGGGACAGCAAAGCGATGCGCGGGCCTGCCACCCGCGTCGCCCCAAAGAAGGAGGACATTGGTTTGCCAGTGATGCGCCACACCTCTAGGGCCCGCGCTATGCGTTGGGCATCGTGGGGCGGCAAGCGTTGCGCTGTTGGAGGGTCTACCAGCGCCAGTTGCGCATGCAGCGCAGGCCAGCCCTTGTCGTATGCCTCTTCTTGAATATCAGCTCGAATATCCGGATCGGCCAAAGGCAAATCGTCCAAGCCTTCCATTAATGCTTTCACATACAACATGGTGCCGCCCACCAACAGGGGCAATTTGCCCCGCGAGCGAATATCGCTTATCAAGGTGGTGGCATCGCGGGCAAAGTCGGCCGCGCTGTATGTTTGTGAGGGGTCGCGGATGTCTATCAGATGGTGCACCACCGCTTGGCGCTCGGCCAAGCTGGGCTTGGCCGTGCCTATGTCCATGCCACGGTAAACCAAGGCTGAGTCCACGCTGATGATCTCAACAGGAAACATAGTAGCCAAGGCCAAAGCCACGGCGGTCTTGCCACTGGCGGTCGGGCCCACCAGCGCCAACGCATCCCAAGCGGGAAAAAGCTTAAGGGGCTCGGTCAGGTTCGCCATGCCACTGCACCAAAGTCCAGGCCGTCAATGCCAGCACCGTACCCCAAAACGCCATGCCGTGCGCCAAGGGAAACAAGCTGCCGTCAAGGCTGTGACTGAGCCATACGCCGGTGGCAAACGCCGCCACCATCATCAAAAACCCATTCATCGCCGAGGCCGCACCTGCCGCCAAGGGGAAGGGACCCACAGCCCCGCTTTGGCCTATCGGTTGGTGCACGCCGTGGGCCAGCACCATGGGGTACATGGCCAACATCAAACCCATGGCGCTGGGCTCGCCGCCATACACCATGGCGCACAACGACAGGCCGCTGCCAAAGCTGAACAGGCCGGCCAAGGCAATGGTTTTACGCAAGCCAATGTGACGCAACAAAAACCGACAAACAATGGTGCCCGTGATGTAAACCACCGACATCGATGCCAATATCCAGCCCAGTTGCAAACCGGTGAGGTGCAAGACTTCAATGAAGATAAACGATGAGCTGGCGAGATAAGTGAACAGCGCCCCATAAGCCGCCAAAGACAGCAGTGCAAAAGCGCGAAACGTGGGGTTACGCAAGACCTCGCCCCAAATACGCAACATGGTGGGCAGGTGCAATGCGTTGGGGTTGCGGGTGGTGATGGTTTCTTTGAAGCGCCAAGCCACCAAGCCCAAGGTGAACAAGGCATAGGTCACTATCGTCATCATGGCGACCCGCCAGCCCCAGTGCTGGCTGAGAAAGCCGCCCAAGGGCGGGCTGGTGCAGGCCATCAAACCCAAACCCGTCATGGCTTTGGACATGACCTTTGCGCCATGCAGCGGCGTGTAGAGGTCGCGTACCACCGCACGCGCACTGGTAATCACCGCACCCATGGCCGCGCCTTGCAGCACGCGCCATGCCACCAGCACTTCAATGTTGGGGCTGAGCACACAACCCACAGCCGCCACGGCATAGACCACCAAGCCAGTAAGCATGATGGGGCGTCGGCCCACTTTGTCGGAAAACGGCCCCCAAAACAGCTGAGAAATACCAAAGGCCAGCAACAAACCGCTGAGGGTGTACTGCACCATGCCAACACTGGCTTGCAAGTCCAGAGCCATGCCGGGCAAGCCGGGTAAATACAAGTCGGTGGAGACGGGCTGTAAACCAATCGATAAGGCCAACAACAGAATCACCAAATTGGCGTGCATCAACGGCCTCTTAAGAAAAGGGCGTCTAAATCACGCATGCCCAATTGACGCCATGTGGGGCGACCATGGTTGCACTGGTCTGCGCGTTCGGTCACTTCCATTTGTCGCAGCAAAGCGTTCATTTCGGTGAGTGTGAGCAAGCGGTTGGCGCGCACCGCACCGTGACAGGCCATGGCTGCCAGCACATCGTCTTTGGCGCGTTGCAGCACATTGTGTGCTTCGTGTTGCGACAACTCGGCCAACACGCCCCGCGCCAGCGAAACCGCATTACCCTTGGCCAATGAAGCCGGCACTGTGCGCACCACCAGCGACTGCGCACCCAAGGCCTCAATAGACAAGCCCAGCGCAGTTAAGGTGGCTGCATGGGTTTCAGCGCTGGCCATCTCTTGGGGCGTGGCGGCAAACGAGGCAGGTATCAACAAAGCTTGGCTTTGCAAATGCTGTGTGGTCAGCTGTGTTTTGAGCTGCTCGTAAACAATTCGTTCATGCGCTGCGTGCATATCGACCACCACCAAACCTTGGGCGTTCTCGGCCAAGATGTACACCCCTTGCAACTGCGCCAAAGCCTTGCCCAGGGGCCACTCGCCTTGCGGCAAAGGTATGAATGCCGGTTCGTTGGTTTGTGTGTGCAAGGCTGTGGCTTGCCACAACTGGCCTAAGTCATTCACCACATGTCCCTCTGCTGAGGGCTTCCAAGGCAGGCCGGTTTGCACGGGCGCAGAAGCGCCAAATGACTGCAAAGCCGAGATGGCCTGCGCCCGATCAGACAAGCCCACGTTGTGCGAAGCCAAAGCGCTGGTGGTGTTGCTGGCTTGGCCCGCACGCGACGCCGACAAGGCTTGGGTTAAAGCGTGTTGCACCGCTTGGTGTATTTGGCGGCTGTCACGAAAGCGAACCTCGATTTTGGTGGGGTGCACATTCACATCCACTTGCGCGGGGTCTATGCTGAGGTACAGGGCATACACCGGTTGGCGTTGTCCATGCAAGATATCTTCATAAGCGCTGCGGGCGGCATGGCCCAGCACGCGGTCGCGCACATAGCGGCCATTCACATAAGCAAACTGATGGTCGGCGCGGGAGCGTGCTGCGTCTGGCATACCAGCGCGACCCGTAACGCGAATACCTGAATACGCGTGGTCTATGGCCACCGAAGCTTTGACAAATTCTTCGCCCAGCACATCGCTCAGGCGAGCGTCTATGGCGTGCGCGTGCTTATGGGCACGCCACTGTCCCACCAGTTTGCCGTCGTGCCAGATTTCAAAACCCACATCGGGGCGCGCCAGCGCATGGCGGCGCACCGACTCTTGGCAGTGCGCCAGTTCGGTGGCGGTGGACTTTAAAAATTTACGTCGTGCAGGCGTGCTGAAAAACAGTTCTTTCACCTCGACGGTGGTGCCCACGCTGCGAGCAGCAGCTCGCAACTCGCCGCTGCGTGCGTCCAAATGCATGGCATGGTCTTGCTGGGCCGTGCGTGAGGTGAGGCTGAGTTCGCTCACCGCGGCGATAGCTGCCAAGGCCTCACCCCGAAAACCCATGGTGGCCACCGATTCAAGGTCGTGCAAATTGCTGATCTTGCTGGTAGCGTGGCGGCGAAGTGCCAAGGGCATGTCGGCTGGCAGCAAGCCTATGCCATCGTCTTCCACGCTGATGAGTCGCACCCCGCCCTCGATCAACCGCACCACCACCTGCGTAGCGCCTGCGTCCAAAGCGTTGTCCACCAGTTCGCGCACCACCGACGCGGGTCGCTCGACCACCTCGCCGGCGGCGATTTGGCTGATCAATTCATCGGGGAGTTGGCGGATGGGGCTTGGCGCAGGGGAGGAGGCGTTCACGCTTGAGATTCTACGAGGGCGTCTTGGCGGGCAAGATCTGGCGTGTCATGGGTGACAGTCATAATCTTCAACATGGACACCATAAGTACACTTTTCGATTTCATTCTCCACATTGACCGCTATTTAGAGGTTTTTGTTCAAAGTTACGGCGTTTGGATTTATGTCATTTTGTTTTTGATTATTTTTGTTGAAACGGGTTTGGTGTTCATGCCGTTTTTGCCAGGCGACTCATTGCTGTTTGTGGTGGGCGCTATGGCGGGGGCGGAATTGCTGAATCTGCCTTTGGTACTGGTGCTGTTGACCACGGCCGCTATCTTGGGCGACCAATGTAATTATTTGATTGGCCGGCATTTTGGCCAGCGTTTGTTGCAATCCAATACCCGTTGGTTCAACCACAAAGCCTACGACAAAGCCCATGCGTTTTACGAGCGCTATGGCAGCATCACCATTGTCTTGGCCAGGTTCATGCCGTTTGTCCGCACGTTTGCACCGTTTGTGGCGGGTGTCGCCCATATGGATCGCCGTCGTTTCACGTTTTTTAATATCTTTGGCGCGGTCGTATGGGTTTGTGGCATTGGTATCGCTGGCTACTTTTTTGGCAACATCGACTGGGTCAAAACCAACCTGGATAAAGTGATTTGGGCCATGATTTTGGTGCCTGGCTTGCTGGCCTTATATGGCGCTTGGCGCGCTGGCCGAACCTCTGTGTAATTTAAAAGAGTTCGTTTGCAAAAGTTGCCGGCAGTTTTGCCGCTAATAAGCTTGAGTTTGCGCTCTCAAGCCATTCATTCTCAAAGAAATTCTAGAAAAATGACTGATCCAATTTATAGGTCAGTTTTGATGAATTTGTTGAAGCTGGCAATTCATCGTCATGGCAACTATTCCTCCAGTCATACCTGAACTTCAGCCGAGTGGGGGCCACTGCTGATGCGATTTTGAAGGTCGACGTGCAAGGCGCAGGTGGATTTGTCAGCCCAGAGCTGAGCATTACTTTGCAGGGCGCTTGGTCTACTTTGAGCTCGGACACCGCGCTGACGCTGTTCAACGACCGTGTGATCATGGCTTGAGTTCAATGGTTCAGCGTCACATTGCATGACCAGCCTGCGTCAGCCTTTTTAAGTGGCTCGGTTGCGGGCCATGGGGGGATTGCGTAAAAAGTAGTTTTCAATCCCCCGCATCAAGGCATCTGCCAACTGGTTTTGGTAGGCGGGGTTGATCAGCAAAGCCTCCTCCTCGGGGTTGCTGATGAAGGCGGTCTCCACCAGCAAGCTGGGAATGTCGGGGGCTTTGAGCACCGCAAACCCGGCTTGCTCCACCTGTGGTTTGTGCAACTTGCCTACGCGCCGTATTTGCCCCAGCATCTCGTTGCCCAGCTTCAAGCTGTCATTGATTTGCGCGGTGGTGCTCATGTCGAGCAAAGCGCGTTGCACATGCTGGTCTTGCACCTTGATGTTCAAGCCACCAATCGCGTCTGCGCCGTTTTCTTTGTTGGCCATCCAGCGCGCTGCGGCGCTCGATGCCGCGCCTTGGCTGAGCGCAAACACACTGGCACCCCGCGCTTGGGGCGTGAAGAAAGCATCGGCATGCAAGCTGATGAACAAATCGGACTGCACCTTTTGCGCCTTTTGTACCCGCACATGCAAGGGCAAAAAGAAATCCGCATCGCGGGTGAGAAAGGCTCTCAGCGGAAGTTGGCCGTGGCGGGTTTTAAGCACAGTTTTATTGATGCGCTCTTGCAAAAGCAGAGCAATTTTCAGCACCACATCTTTTTCGCGGGTGCCATTGGGCCCAATCGCTCCCGGGTCCTCGCCACCATGACCGGGGTCCAAGGTCACCACCGCAAAGCGGTCGGTCATCTCGGGTGGTTTGGCGGGCGAGCTGGGGGCGGGTTTGGCTGGCTCGGTTTTGGCAGGCTCGGGCGCAGGTGTTTTGTCGCCCATCAAGCGCTCGGCGATCAAGGCCTCTAAGGGGTCGGCTTCTTGGCTGGGGTAGAGGTCTAACACCAAGCGGTGTTGAAACCTCGATTGACCCGCAACAACAGGTGCCAAGTTGAACACTTGGGGCTTGGCGGGTTGGCGCAAATCGAGCACCAAGCGCACAACGGTAGCGGTGAATTGGCCAATGCGCACACCGGTGATAAATGGGTCGTCATTGCTGACTTTGCCCACCAGTTCGCGCAAAGCAGCATTCAGTTCTATGCCCTCAATGTCCACTGCCAGTCGCGGCGGATTGGCCACAAAAGTGTGGGTGACTTTCAGCAAAGTGTCGGACTCGATGGTCACACGGGTGTATTCAGCCGCTGGCCACACCCGCACCGCCAAAATACTTGCGCCCCATGCCAACTGCGTTTTGCCCAAAAGCAAAACCAAGCCAGTGGCTTTCAGTAACTGCCTGCGTTGGCGCTGTGGTGTCTTCATGCCAGTAAATCGCGACCCAGCGGGCTGTTGGATACCAAACGCACGTCTCGGCTGCTGTCGGTGTTGACGCTTAAAACAATATCCAAGTCTGAGGCGGGCAATATGCCTTGGGCTTTTTCGGGCCACTCGCACAGCTTCAGGCCAGGGCTGGCAAAAATATCTCTGAAGCCCGCGTCTTCCCATTCCCTTGGATCGTTGAAGCGGTAGAAATCGAAATGCCAAATGGCCAAAACTTTGTCCCCCGTGGTCACCTCATAAGGCTCCACCACAGCATAGGTGGGGCTTTTGATGCGATCCGTCACACCCAAGGCTTGCAAAAGATAACGCGCAAATGTGGTTTTACCGGCTCCCAAGTCGCCATGCAAATACACCACGGCTTGCGACAAAGCAGGGAACAAGGCCAAGCCTTGGGCGAAGGCCGCACAAGCGGGTTCGTCGGGCCAGTGCAGGGTTTTTACAATCGGCGTTTCGTTCAAAGGGAATCTGTGTCCATCAATCAATCGGCCTTGCTGGTTCAGCTGCAAGAATGGGGTGTGCAACTTGGATTCTCCCAAATTGGCATAGCCCCTGTCGATCTGCGGGATGCCGAGCCCGGACTGCTGGCTTGGCTGGCCCAAGGACACCATGGCGAGATGGCTTATATGGCCCGCCACGGCCTTACCCGCGCCAGACCCACCGAGTTGGTTCCCGGCACTTTAAGCGTCATCACCGCCCGCATGGATTACCTGCCACAGCACAAGCCACCGGCCATTGAAGATTGGACAGACCACGAGTTACAGCGCTTGCAACAACCCACACAAGCGGTGGTGTCGTTGTATGCGCGGGGACGCGACTATCACAAGGTGATGCGCCAACGCTTGCAGCAACTCAGCGACAAATTGCAAACTGCGTTGGGTGCAGTGGGGCACCGGGTCTTTACCGATTCAGCCCCTGTGCTGGAAGCAGAGTTGGCGGTGCGCAGTGGCTTGGGTTGGCGTGGCAAACACACACTGGTTTTGCACCGTGATGCGGGTTCGTTTTTCTTCTTAGGAGAAATCTTTGTGGACGTGGCCTTGGAGCCCACGCCGGTGCAAAGCGAACATTGCGGCAGTTGCAGCGCGTGCATCAGCGCTTGTCCTACCCAAGCCATCACAGCGCCTTACAGGTTAGATGCAAGGCGTTGTATCTCTTACCTCACCATCGAGCATGCAGGCAGTATTCCCTTGGAGTTGCGTCCCCTTATAGGCAACCGCATTTATGGTTGTGACGATTGCCAACTGGTGTGTCCTTGGAACAAATTTGCCAAGCGCTCGCCCTTGTCCGACTTTGACGAGCGACATGGCTTGGGCAGCGCCTCTTTGGTGCAGTTGCTGCAATGGGATGAGGCCAGTTTTTTGCGCTTCACCCAAGGCAGTGCGATTCGCCGTATAGGGCATGCGCGGTGGTTGCGAAATGTAGCCGTGGCCGCGGGCAATGCTTTGCGCCAAACCCTCAGCCCCGACGACAAACAAGCCTTGCGCCAAGCCTTGTGCGTTTGGCAAGACCATGAAAGCGAAGTGGTACGCGAGCATGTGGCTTGGGCATTGGCGGTTTAATTAAACGCAAAATGTATTGACACATTCAAGTGTTCATGTGTTGGTGCTGCGTTAATC
>Ga0187844_10002831_pt1 | contig 11989 bp, 10 predicted proteins | sample SpaLakP09_SKY_50_FD_134517 | JGI IMG/M metagenome (GOLD analysis project Ga0187844, IMG submission 134517) | Oligotrophic lake water microbial communities from Sparkling Lake, Wisconsin, USA - SP09_SKY_50 | ecosystem: Environmental > Aquatic > Freshwater > Lake | place: USA: Sparkling Lake...
CAGGTTGCTCCAATCGCCCCACCTCCAGTTCCCCAGCAATACGCTGCCGCCTCACCCTTTCAGGGTGGAAACTTTCTCCAAAGTGCTCTTGGAACAGCCGCTGGAGTGGCCGGTGGAGCACTGCTTTTCCAGGGCATCGAGAACCTGATGGGCCACAATGCCGGATCGTTCGGTGGAATGGGCGGCATGGGCTCCTCTGGAGGATTCCTTGGTCAGAACCAGCCCACCGAAATCACCAATAACTATTACGGCAGCCAACCCAGATCAACGGATACCTCCCAGGATGGTTTTGGCTTAACTGATTCGGGAGCTCCTCTTGTCGCGGATAATGACGAAACCTCATCCGACTTCGATCAGGGCCAGGATCAAGAGATGGACATGGACATGGACTTCTCCGGCGGCGGAAATGATTCCTAGATTATCTTAATTCACTATCCTGGCGGCCAAGCCATGTGTCGGCCGCCAAGGACATGCAGATGCAGATGGGGGACGGTCTCCCCTCCATTAGGTCCATTGTTGATCACGATACGGTAACCGTTTTCACTTAAACCCTCCTGCCTCGCCGTTGATGCGGCAGCGGCAAGGAGAATGCCAAGGAGAGCGTTGTCGCAGGGGGACGCTTCATTGATCCGGGGAATACAACGCTTCGGAACCACTAGGAAGTGAACTGGAGCCTGAGGTGCGATGTCGCGGAAGGCGATCCACTCCTCTCCCTCTGCTAGGATCGCGGCCGGGATATCGCCCGCAGCTATCTTTTCGAAGAGGGTCATGGCGACCAATTGTCCTTGATCCTTCGGGAGGAGTGGCTTCCTAGCTCAGTTGGATCTCGAGGGGCTCCCCAAGGCGTGACTCACCGGCTGCCTGCCCATGCTGACGGATAAATCCCACGATCTCTTCGCGGAGCCCCTGAACGCTCCGGCGCCTTCCCATGAGACGCACACATCCCGATAGATCATGGATCTCGAGCCGTGCGGCCCTGGAGCTCGCGGCACGTTGCAGGCGTTCTCCCAAGAGGCCAAAGAAGGCCAGCTCGTAGCCATCCCCAGCCTCGCGGGCCAGTTCGGTGAGAGAGAGGCTGACCGGTGGATCAGGAAGGCGGAAGTGCATTGCTACATCATGGAATCCGAGCGAATCTAGGACATGGAGAACCGCCTCCGTGAGATTCGGGATCTCCACGGTGGTGGCCTCGAAATCACGGTGCAGATAGACTGAGACACTTTCGGCGATATGCTCGGCAAGCCACCAGCGATGATGGCCAGCCTGTTCAGCTGCACTCATGATCGATGCCGTGATCCAGCGCTTGTCGAAAGTCGTGCTCCTTCCATCGGGAAGGGACACTAGCGGCATGCCATCGAGGAGTGCGATCATGAAGGGGTACGCTAGCTGGGAATCTTGTTGAAGAGCTCCTTCTGGTCATCGGAGAGTGGGGCGCGGCGTTCCAGAGACTGGATCTCTTCGATGAACTCTCCTATATCCTCGAAGCGCCGGTAGACCGAGGCGAAGCGCACATAGGCCACGGGATCCACCGCGTGCAGACGTTCCATAACCTTGGCTCCGATGGTCTTGGTGGAGATTTCGCGATCTTGTTCTGACTCCAGGTCGTTGATGATCGCGTTAATGGATTCCTCCATGATATCGAGGGAGATGGGGCGCTTCTCGCAGGCTTTGATAAAGCTTGAGAGGAGCTTCTGCCTGTCGAAGGGTTCGCGCCTTCCGTCCCTCTTGACCGCAAGCAACTCTACCCGCTCGATTTGCTCGTAGGTGGTGAAGCGACCTTCGCAGGCGATACACTCTCTGCGACGGCGGATACTGGTGCCATCTCTTGAGAGACGGGAGTCAATGACCTTATCGTCTTGTGAGGAGCACTTGGGGCAAAGCATTGTGTAAAAACAGGAGTCTTTCTAGAAGACACCACAAGATATTGTGGGTGGGAAGGAAAAACAACCAATACAGTCATTTCCACGACCCCTCTGTCCGATAATTCACTACAAAAGAAGGTACCATCCAATACCACAGGGGGAATCAAGCAGTTAGCATCGCAGCACCGAATACTCCCGCGCTATCTCCTAAGGCTGGGCGTAAGATCGGGGTGCGGAAGTCATCGTTGAAAAGATGGCGAAGAACAGCGGAGCGCGTCTCCTCTTCATAGAGTAGGTCTAGATTGCCAACACCACCCCCGATAACAATGGCATCTGGATCGAGAATATTGATCACTGCGGCTAAGGCCACAGCGAATTTTTCCCGCAGTCTCTCCAAAGTTGCCTTGGCCTTCGGATCGCCTTTCTCTGCAAGTTTAGCGATTGCCGGCAGGCGGATGTCACTTTTTGCCAGGTCCTTGTAGAATCGCTCCAGGGCCGGTCCCGAAATAACTGTCTCCACGCATCCCGCACGACCGCAGTAACAGGAGGTGATTTCGCCAGGGATCGGATTATGCCCCCACTCGCCGCAAATTCCGTGTGCGCCGGTCAATGCCCTTCCATCGACCACGATGCCTCCTCCGACTCCTGTCCCGAGGATAATTCCAAAGACTGTACGGTATCCCTTGGCGACTCCAAGTGTAGCCTCTGCTAGAGCGCAGCAATTGGCATCATTTGCCACCCTCACCTCGCAGCCCAGCGCTGCAGCAAGGTCGTTTATTAGAGTGCGATGATTGAGACAAAGGGTGTTGGAGTTCCGTAGAAGTCCGGAATTCGGTGATATAACCCCCGGAGTTCCGATCCCGATGATAGGCGGTCTTTTGTTTCCGGATTCGCACTCAAGCATAGAAACAAGGGTGGCTATTCGCTCTAAGATGGGTTCATAACCTTCTTTTGAACAGGTGGGAAGACGAAGCCGGTGAAGCGCCTGGGCAGGATTTTCATAATCCAGAATTGCCCCCTCAATCTTGGTTCCACCTAGATCGATTCCCCAGCATTCCCGACGCTCGCTGGCTGCATTGGCGTTGAGCTCTCTTGTCATTCAGATAGCTTTCTAGCACCAGACATCCTGTGGCACGACTTCCAAATCCATCTTAAACCTGCCGATGAAGCACTTGCTGGAAAGCGAACGAAGAGAGCGACAGGAGATCACACAGTCATGCCTGAGATCGATATGCAGATCCTATTTCAGTAGTCTTAAAGCATACTCAAGGAACTGCTTTGTACATTCTTGGAGTATAATCGATGCAATGGATCTTCTGCCCCGCAGGGTGTGTGTCATTTCGTAATATGAGAACTCTTTTCACAAGAGCCCTGATCATTCTCCCTCCGGGCGAGGGGATTGTGTTTGGTTCCCTGCTTGTCGAGAATGGAGTGATTGCCGGTGTGATTCCCAAGAGCTTGCCACTTCATGGTGTTGATGGCGCTCATGTGATCGATTGCGAAGGGGATTATCTGGCCCCGGGTCTGGTGGACATCCATTGCCATGGCGCTGTTGGACACGATGCAATGGAAGCGACTCCGGAAGCTTTTGATAAAATTCTCCGACATCATCTCTCACGAGGGACGACCTCGGCCGTTCTGACGACGGTGGCTGCATTTCTTCCTGAGATGCAGGCTGTTTTGGAGTGTGCTAAATTCTATCGATCAGCGGGCACGTTTGCGGTATCCAGGCTGATCGGAATCCATCTGGAGGGCCCTTACTTCTCGCCCCATCGACGGGGTGCTCATCGAGCCGAGATGATCCGGCATCCTTCCGTAGAAGAGACCTCCCGCCTTCTCAACTATGCAGACGTGGTCCGGCGCATGACCATTGCCCCGGAACTGCCAGGAGCCTTGGATCTGGTACGTGAACTTTGCAGTAATAGGATTGCGGCCAGCGCTGGTCACTCGGATGCCACGATGGAGGAGGCCCTGGCCGGGTTCAATGCGGGAATCTCCCAGGTGACTCACCTTCACAACGCGATGTCCTCCTTGCGAAAGACGGCACCTGAACCGAAACGCGGTCTGGCAGAGGCCGCGCTGGAAACTCCCGGCGTCGTGTGCGAGTTGATTGCCGACGGTGTGCATGTCCCCACGGAGTTGCTTCGCGAGGCATGGCTTGCCAAAGGATGGAAAGAGATAGCCCTGATATCGGATGCCACCGCCGGTGCGGGTCTCAGGGAGGGGGATGGCTTCCGTCTCGGCGAACTAGCCTGCATCGTTGAGGAGAAGGGCGCATGGACATGGACTGGGGAAGGGAGTGCTCGCTGTCTTGCCGGAAGTACCGCAACCCTCTTCGATGGAGTCAGGAGAATGGTGGCAGAAGTGGGAGTTCCTCTTGAGGAGGCGGTGGCGATGGCGACGTTGGTTCCCGCAAAAACCCTCGGTCTGGAGCAATCGGTTGGTTCCCTAGCTCTCGGTAAAGTAGCCGACATCATCCGTTTCTCGGCTGAATGGAGCCTGAAGGATATTTTGATCGGGGGCGCGGGAATTTCTGGAGAGGGATCCTTTGAGCCTTCCTAAAAGAGCTACTTTGAGGGATGAATCATTCTGTAAGTAGCTTGCAATTTCAGAGGGTTTCTTCAAAAACAAAATCCTGATGAAGCAACTTATTCCCCTCATTGCACTCCTCGCTACCGCTCCCATGATCCAAGCTGTCGAACCCTCCATTACCTGTAAATCGTTCGGCACAACTGCTGGCGGGCAGAAAGCATCGCTTTATACCCTGATAAATGCAAATGGAGCCTCCGCATCAATCAGTAACTACGGCGGTACGGTAACCAGTCTCATGATGCCCGACCGCAATGGAAAGATGGGGGATGTTGTCCTTGGATTCAACAAGTTGGCCGATTACGAAAAGAAGAGTCCATACTTTGGATGTCTAGTAGGCCGATACGGCAACCGTATCGCCAAAGGAGAGTTCACTCTGGATGGCAATACGTACCATCTCCCCATTAATAACAACGGCCAGTCGCTGCACGGTGGGTTAAAGGGATTTGATAAGGTGGTTTGGAATGCGACTCCGCTGGAAACAAAGCAAGGGCCTTCACTCAAACTCACTTATGTCAGCAAGGATGGTGAGGAAGGATATCCCGGCAAGCTCTCGGTCACGGCGACCTACACCCTCACCAACAAGAACGAACTGAAACTCGTTTACAGCGCCAAGACCGATAAGCCGACCGTCGTCAACCTTACCCACCACAGCTACTTCAATCTCGCGGGGCAGGGGAATGGTGACATCCTCGGCCATGTTGTGACGATCCATGCCAACAAGTTCACCCCAGTGGACAAGGTGCTGATTCCTTCTGGTGAGCTTGCTTCAGTGAAGGGGACGCCATTTGATTTTCGCAAACCAACGTCCATCGGTGCGCGTATCCAAGAGAAGGATGAGCAACTCAAAAACGGCAAGGGATACGATCATAACTGGGTGGCTGACAAATGGCCGGGTCATCTGGGCCTGATCGCGAAGATTGAGGAGCCCAAGAGCGGTCGTGTCCTGGAGGTCATCTCGACCGAACCCGGTGTCCAGTTCTACTCCGGAAATTTCCTCGACGGCACGCTGACCGGTAAGGGCGGCAAGGTGTACAACTTTCGCAATGGATTTTGCTTCGAGCCGCAACACTTTCCTGATTCACCCAACCATAAGAATTTCCCCTCCACGGTCCTGAGGCCTGGTCAGACTTACAAGAACACGATCATCTACCGTTTTTCCTCGGAGAGTTGATCCACAAAGCTGCCCAATATAAAGGTTCTAAAGTCCTGAGAGTGAAAGAGCCCTCTCTTCTCGGGATTTAAATCTTCATTGGATTTAAACACCACTTTCTTCGCGCATGGACTTTCATTAAAGCCTCGCACGAGTGACGATGTGCCTCTTATTTTTAACCGGATATTTTAACCCATCACTCATTTCCCATCAGTTATGCCCTCCCAGTCCATCCATCTCGGAGTGATCGATTATTCGATCCTTGTCCTCTACGTCGCATTTGTCATCGGCATTGGCTTCGCGCTGAAGCGGCAGATGAAGACCTCGGCGGACTTTTTCCTTTCCGGCCGGAATATCCCTGCCTGGGTGACCGGACTGGCGTTCCTCTCAGCTAACCTCGGGGCGCTTGAACTTGTCGGTATGGCAGCGAGCGGCGCCAAGTACGGTATCGCCACCTGTCACTTCTACTGGGTGGGGGCGATCCCAGCGATGATCTTTCTAGCGGTCTTCATGATGCCTTTCTACTACGGTTCAAAGGCTCGCTCCGTTCCCGAGTATTTGAAGCTTCGATTCGACGAGCGCACACGCGCCTTCAACTCCGTCTCCTTTGCAGTGATGACGATCTTCGCCTCAGGCATCTCCCTGAACGCGCTTGCCAAGCTTTTGCACAATCTCTTGGGCTGGGAGTATAATATCTCACTCTGGATCTGTTCCTTCATTGTCCTCCTCTACGTGCTCAAGGGAGGGCTCACCTCCGCGATCTACACGGAGGTGCTCCAGTTCTTCATGATCGTTCTCGGATTTGCACCGGTAGTCTGGTTGGGCCTCAGGGATGCTGGCGGATGGGTGGCCATCAAGCAGAAGCTCGCCGGCGTGGCCACCAACCCTTCGGCCTACAATCTCGCTGATTCCGCCTCTACGACATTCCACTCAGACGCATGGACGAGTGCCTGGAAGCCATTGATAGGCGGGCCATCGGCCAATCCGATGGGGATTGATCTCTTTGCGATGATCTTCGGCCTCGGCTTTGTTCTTTCCTTCGGCTACTGGTGCACGAACTTCCTAGTCGTCCAGCGTGCCATGGCCGCCAAGGACATGAAAGCCGCGCGCAATACGCCGCTCGTGGCCGCGGTGCCCAAGATGTTTTTCCCTCTGCTGGTCATCCTGCCCGGCATGATCGCGCTCGCTCTCTCGGCAACTGAGGGAAAGGGATATCAGTTCCCGAAAGCCGTGATCGCCGAGGCGAAAATGTCTACGGCGATCGCCTCCGTTCGCCAGTCGGTCGCTTCCAGTGCAGATGTTGTCTCGGCCTCGAAGACCATTGCCTCGGCGGCAGGTACCTCGTTGAACACTGTGAAAGTGGAGGAATTGCTCAAGGCTGCCAAGGCTGACCCTGGAACCCCCGACGCCCAACTGGCAATCGGGATCCAGGATGCTGTGGTGAACGACTACGACGGAGTGATCCTCTCGCTGGTGAAGCGCTACTGCCCCACCGGTCTGCTAGGACTGGCACTGACCGCCCTGCTCGCCTCCTTTATGTCCGGAATGGCTGGGAATGTGACCGCCTTCAACACCGTCTGGACCTACGATCTCTACCAGGCCTACATCGCTCCTGATAAATCGGACGAGCACTATTCCTGGATGGGGAGGGTGGTGACGGTGGCCGGTATCCTGCTCTCTATCGGCGCGGCCTACTTCGCCAGCATGTGGACGAATGCGATGGACATCATTCAACTGGTCTTTGCATTCGTTAACGCGCCGCTCTTCGCCACCTTCCTGCTAGGCATGTTCTGGTCTCGCACGACAGGTACCGGTGCCTTTGTGGGACTCATCTGCGGCACGCTCGCCTCGGCACTCTTCCACGCCTGTACCCTTTCGGTGGGTAATGTTCCCGGAGTGAAGGGTGGTTACATCCACAACTTCTGGACGCTTCCCAGCGATATGGCTCAGAACTTCTGGTTGGCCAGTTTCGCCTTCACGATCTGTTTCGCGGTCACCGTGCTACTTTCATTGTCGACCCGCCGTACCAAAAGCGACGAGGAACTCAAAGGTCTTGTTTACTCTCTAACCCCGAAGCAAACAGTCGACCAGGTCTGGTACGCGCGTCCCGGAACCATTGGTATTGTGCTTCTAATTGTCTGCGTCATCCTGAATTACATCTTCTGGTAAGTTTTTTATTCCCTTTTTCCTCCCTTCATCTTTTTAACCTTTTAACTTTATCCCCATGGGCCTCGATATCCGCTTTCCAATCGGCATGATGTTCACTCTCATCGGCCTGCTCTTGTCTGGTGCAGGATTCTTTAGTCCCGACAAACTCTCCCTTGGCATCAACATCAATCTGATCTGGGGATCCATTCTCTTTCTTTTCGGAGCCCTGATGTGGGTTTCCGCCGTCAAGGCCAAAGGAAAATGAGTGACGACCCAGAGGGGGAGATCCGCGGTATTCTTCAAGGGCTCGCTACCAAAGCGGGCCTTTCCCTTGCCGGCACGAAGGTTCGTCGCTCCTCCTCCAGGTTCTGTTTAGGCGTCGAGCATGGTGACTATAATGGAACGGAGCTTTTCGGTGTTGGTACTGACCGCTTCATCTGGATGGCTTTCAAACCTAATGATGTAGGTCGTCTTCGTCTTTATAGCGGGAACTTCGAACAGGACGGCCTGATCGACGTGGCCCTCGATGCCATTCCCGAGCCCGGGACGGCTCCTGATTCGTGGTCGCGTTTTCCCATGGGTGTTGCCTGGATCCTCAAGAAAAATGGATACATGCTGCACAAGGGCCTCGACGCAGTGCTGTACGGGAATATTCCCGGTGGCGGCATGTCCCGCTCTGCTTCGCTGACGCTCAATCTCCTGATCTCTCTGGCCGAAGTGAATGGAATCGAATTCCCTTCGCAAATGGGAATCGTCGACCTTGCCCAGGCCGTGGAGAACGAGTACATCGGCTCTCCTTGCGGAAATCTCGACCAGATTATGATCCTCTTTGCCCGCGAGGGGATGGGGACACATTACAACCCCGCCGACCGCTCAATCCACCACGTGCCACTCGGTAATGGTGCTCCCGATTTTCGGATTATGAGCCTGGACACTGGGACGATTCGCCCCGGGCTGGAGAAGTCAACCTACAAGATCCGTCACACTGAATGCCTCGAGATGGTAGATCTTTGTCGCGAACCCTTTGGTATCAAAACATTGGGTGATGTCCGCACCGAGGAACTCTTTCGATCGATCCTTGCAAGATTTGGCGCCAGTCATCCCCACCTCTGCAAGCGTCTTGATTACATCTACCATGCCCAGCAGCGGTTTGAACTGATGCTTCAGGCTTGGAGTAAAGGGGATATTGCTACGGTCGGATCGATCTTCCGAGCCGACGGCATAGGACTGCGTGACGACTATCAAATCTCCGGCAAGGAACTTGAAACCATGTGCGATATCACGAGAACCATTCCTGGTGTTCTCGGTGAGCGGATGCTCGGAGGAGGTGACCGTGGAGCCAGTGGCGCCATTGCGTTAAGCGAGAGTGAGTCGGCCGTTCGTGCTGCCGTCGAAACCGCCTATCCGCGCAGTCATCCCGAATATGCCGCAAATTATGCCGTTCATTCATGCAGAATCGTGGACGGGATAAAGCTTCTCCCCGGTTGGTAATCAATGACTGATCTTCGTCCCCATCGCCGCTGGAATCCTCTCACACGAGAATGGCTGCTCGTCTCTCCACATCGTGCCGCACGTCCCTGGCTGGGCCAGGTGGAAGCGATCAGTGAAGAGCGCCCCGCCTATGAACCCTCATGCACGCTCTGCCCAACGAACAAGCGCGTGGGCGGCAAGATCAATCCGGAGTACAAGAACACCTTTGTCTTCGAAAATGACTTTCCATCGCTTCTTCCCCCGATGGGGACCGAAGCTCAGGATTCAATTTCCTCACCGCTTTTCCAGTCGAGGGAAGTCTCCGGCGAGTGCCGGGTGATCTGCTTCTCGCCACGCCACGATCTCTCACTTGCGCAGATGTCTGCCGAGGAGATTGCTCGCGTTATAACGACATGGACTGAACAGACTGCTGATCTCGGGAGCCGTAACCGCTGGGTCCAGCTCTTCGAGAACAAGGGCGCGGCGATGGGATGCTCGAATCCCCATCCTCACGGCCAGATCTGGGCCGGGGATTTCATTCCGGAGGAACCGGTCAAGGAAGATCTCTCTCAGAAGGAGTACTTCCAGGAGCATGGTCGGCCCCTGCTGCTCGACTATGCGGCGGAGGAACTCCGTGACGGCTCACGCACTGTGATCGAGGGCGAGCACTGGTTTGTTGTGGTTCCCTACTGGGCGCTCTGGCCTTATGAGACACTACTCCTTCCGAAGCAAGAACAGGTGACGCGACTGACCTCCCTGCCCGAGAGTCAAAAGCTCGATCTGGCCGAGACGATGCGCCAACTTCTCGTGCGTTATGACAATCTCTTCCAATGTTCATTCCCGTATTCGATGGGGTGGCACGGGGCTCCTTTCCCCATGGCCGATGGTGAGAACCCTGAGAGGCAGGAAAATTATGACGATTACTGGCAGCTTCACGCTCATTTCTACCCACCGCTCTTGCGCTCGGCCTCGGTGAAGAAGTTTTTGGTCGGCTACGAGATGCTAGCCGAGGGACAGCGCGATCTCACGGCCGAACAAGCTGCGGAGAGGTTACGTTCGCTTCCGGATCGCCATTACGCGACCTGATTCTTGGTTGGGAAGGCTCCCCTTCAGGCACCTGTTCATATATGTCTTTAGGAGAGCTTGCCCGAGTACCCTTTTCATGGAAAAGATGACGGATCGCACGCCATCGATACAGCTGGGAAGAGAGTAGGGAACGTCGCCGGAAACCATGGTTTCTACGGCTTTGGTTTCTTGTGCCCGTGGTGCTCCTGATCCTTGCTTCGCTGGGTGGCCTTATCGTTTATGGTTGGCTGGTTTCCGACTTCAAGGCCAAGGCTGAATCCTTTGATCTGGCTAAGATTCCCAAGATGGAGTCTGCAAGTGTGATCCTGGATCGCAGTGGCCAGCAGATGGGCAAGATCTTTATCCAGAACCGCCTCCCCATCCCCTATGATCAGATCCCGAAGGAGATGGTGAATGCTGTTGTCGCGGAGGAGGACAACAGGTTCTTCGATCATCATGGCGTCGACTACTTCGGTGTGCTGCGTGCTGCGATCAGCAACTGGCATCAAGGGAAGGTAAAACAGGGGGCCAGTACAGTGACCCAGCAGTTGGCACGAAATTCTTTCGATCTCCATGAGAAGAGCTACCGCCGCAAGCTCTTGGAAATGTTCCTTGCCGAACGTATCGAGGATCATTTCACCAAGGAGAAGATCATGGAATACTACCTGAATCGCGTTTACTTCGGGAGTGGGTTCTACGGGGTCGAGGCTGCTGCCAGGGGCTACTTCTGGAAGGCTGCCAAGGATCTGAATGTCGGTGAATGCGCCATGCTCGCAGGCCTGCTCAAGAGCCCTAATTACTACTCTCCCTGGAATAATCCGGCGGGTGCGAAGAAGGTCCGGGATTTTGTTCTGGGGCGCATGCGTGAGATGCATCTGATCACGCGCGAGGAATATGAGGGCGCCGTTGAACTGAATCTTTCCGTTCGCAAGAGAACCAATCCCAACAGGGTCTCTTACGCGATCGACCTAGTTCGTCAGCAGGCTATTGCGGCTCTGGGATATGACACGGCGATGAACGAGGGAGTAAAAATCCAGACAACCTTCGATGCCAGGCTCCAGATGGCAGCTGAACGTGCGGTAAAAAACCATCTGACCCAGGTTGAGAGCCAGCCGGGTTTTGCCCACATCACCTACCAGCAATACCACCAGATCAACGCAAAGATGGAAGAGGCGGCACAGCGTGGAGAGTCTGTCACCATGCCTCCTCCCGGCTATCTCCAGGGTGCGGTTCTGGCAGTGGAGAATGCCACCGGAGGTATTCTAGCAGTTGCAGGCGGACGTGACTTCCTGCACAGCGAATACAACCGTGCCCTCCAGGGGCACCGTCCGCCCGGAACACTCTTCACCCCAATGGTGGCCGCCGCCGCCTATGCAAACGGACTCTTCCCTGGAGAGTCAGTCGACGATGACTGCATCGACAACCACTTCGTGATGATCGGCGGAGTCAACGGCATCCTTGGGGAATGGGGAGTGGAACGCGCTGACAATGAGTATGAGGGGCCGATGCCCTCGAGTGAGGCTGTGGCTCGCGGCAAAAATGCTGCCGTTGTCCGCCTGGGTTATAAGACTGGTCTCGATCAGCTCAACGAATTTTGCAAACGCGCCGGTATTCGCTCTCCGCTTCGAGATGTGGCGAATGCCTATCTCGGCTCCAGCGAGATGTCCCTTGATGAACTGACCCTTGCCTACACGGCATTCCCAGG
>Ga0187844_10002833_pt1 | contig 11987 bp, 13 predicted proteins | sample SpaLakP09_SKY_50_FD_134517 | JGI IMG/M metagenome (GOLD analysis project Ga0187844, IMG submission 134517) | Oligotrophic lake water microbial communities from Sparkling Lake, Wisconsin, USA - SP09_SKY_50 | ecosystem: Environmental > Aquatic > Freshwater > Lake | place: USA: Sparkling Lake...
CAATTAATACCGGTGGCGGCGGAGGCGGTGGTGGATATGATGGATATTCCGGTGGAGCAGGTGGATCAGGAATTGTAGTGGTTCGTTATCTCGGAACACCAAGAGGAACCGGAGGCACAATTACTCAATCAGGTGGTTATGTTGTTCATACATTTACTTCATCGGGAAATTTCATAGCATAAAATGGCACTAACACAAATAACTTCTGATGTAATATCTGCTGGTGCAATCTCAACAACAATGATTGCTAATGGTTCTATTACGTCTGCTCATGTGGCCAACGGAGCAATTTCTGCAGCACACCACGATGTTGCTTCTTCAAATGGTACAGGAGCTATATTAGTACCCGTTGGTAATACTGCTCAAAGACCAGCAACAACACAAGGTTATATTAGATATAACACAACACTTAACACATTAGAAAGTGCTAATGGAAGTGCATGGGCTAATGTGGGATCAGGTGCAGCAAGTTCTGGTGGTGGAGTTTCTTGGCAGCCAGTTCAAAATACAAACTTTATTGCCGTTGTTGGTAATGGTTATACAGTTAACACACAAATTGCTAATGTAACAGTAACACTACCGGCAAGTCCAACAATAGGCCAAATTCTTCAATTTGTAGATTATGCAGGAACATTTAGTTCAAATAATTTAATAATTTATCCTAACGGATTAAAAATAGCAGGCAACACAAGCAATGTTAGAGTAGATACAAATGGTACAAGTGTTGGATTAACTTACATAGATGCAAATCGTGGATGGATTCCATACAATGGATTTTCTGCAACACCAATTGGAACTTATACAGTTGAAACTTTAGTTATTGCAGGTGGTGGTGGCGGGGGCCAAGACATTGGTGGAGGTGGTGGTGCAGGTGGTGTTGTTTATGTATCTTCAATATTGTTAAATCCTGGAACATCATATACCGCAACAGTTGGTTCGGGTGGAGCAGGAACACCAGGTGGTTCTAATGCTGTTGTTGCAAGCAATGGAACTAATTCTCAATTTGCTGGATCAACTTCTGCAATCGGTGGTGGAGGAGGCGGTAGTTGGCAAGGCGGTCCTGCGGCAAATGGAGGATCCGGCGGTGGAGGTGGTGCAGCATATAATACAAATCCAGGAGGATCAGCAGGATCAGGAACTTCTGGCCAAGGAAATCCAGGAGGTGCCGGAGGAACAGGAAATGCTTATGATGGTTATGGATTAGGTGGCGGAGGTGGCGGCGCTGGTGGAACAGGAGCAGGAAACAATACTAGTCCACCAAATGGCGGAGTAGGAACCATTTCATATTCAGAATGGGCTTCTGCAACAGGAACAGGTGCATCAGGATATTATGCGGGTGGCGGTGGTGGTACTGCTGATGGAAATAGTTCAGCCGGTTCAGGTGGTGCTGGTGGCGGTGGTAATAGAAATACCAACGGTTCACCAAATACTGGTGGTGGTGGTGGCGGAGGACAAAATGCTGGTGCTGCAGGTGGATCAGGAATAATTATTGTTCGTTATAGAGGTGCACCTAGAGGAGCGGGAGGAGTTATTTCGGCTGCAAATGGTTTCATATATCATACATTTACATCTAGCGGAAATTACATAGCATAAAATGGCACAACAAAAAATATCTTCAGCTGACATTGGATCAGTAGCCAATACGGCAATTACTGGTAACATTATTAGTTCTCAGATTACTTCTGTGGCTAATACACAGTTGACTGGTGTGGTCACTAGTAATCAATTGGCACCAACAGCACAATACATGGGGTTCAAAAATAGGATTATTAACGGTGATATGCGTATTGACCAGCGTAATGCTGGTGCATCCGTAACTCCTGGTGTCGGAACTGTAACCTATACAGTAGACCGTTGGAACGGATATCAAAATCAAGCAAGTAAATTTACAGTTCAGCAAAATGCTGGCTCTGTAACCCCTCCCGTTGGGTTTAAAAATTACTTAGGGGCAACTTCATCATCAGCATATACAACTAGTGGTACCGATGAATTTGATATTGCTCAATATATTGAAGGTTACAATGTTGCAGATTTATCTTGGGGAACATCTGATGCTAAAACAGTTACTTTGTCGGCATGGGTTAGAAGTTCTTTAATTGGAACTTTTGGTGGCGCCATAAGTAATTCTAATTCAACACGTTCTTATCCATTTTCATATTCTATTCCAGTAGCAAATACATGGACTCAAATCTCAGTAATTGTTCCTGGTGATACGACAGGAACTTGGAACACTACAACGGGACTTGGAATGCTTGTTAACTTTAGCCTTGGAGCTGGAGCTACAAGAAGTGGAACAGTTAACACTTGGGCTGGAGCAAACTATACTCAACCAGCCAGTTCTGTATCCGTAGTTGGTACCAACGGAGCAACGTTTTATATAACAGGTGTTCAACTAGAAGTAGGCTCACAGGCAACCAGTTTTGATTTCCGTGACTATGGTCGTGAATTGATTATGTGCCAAAGATATTATATTAAATGGTCTATGCCAGTATCCACAGGAGGTGGAGCTGGTATGGGTGTGGCAGTTAGTGGTACTTTATCTGATATTCAACTTATTATGCCAGTTGGTTTTAGAACAAGTTCTCCTGGAAGTATAACAGTTGATGCAACAGCTCTATCTGTTTATGTTGTTCCAACTCAAACATCATATTCTGGTGGAACATGGGGTATAGGATATACAACAAATACACAGGTACTTCCACTTCGTTACACACACGGTACAAGTGTGTTTACATTAGGGCAAGTCACTTATCCTGCTGGAACTGGAAGCACCAGTTATTTGGCTCTTTCCGGCGAACTTTAATAAATAGTTAGATTAAAGAATAATTAAAAATGGCAAAATCAAGAAACCTAGCAAATACATCCACAATAGGAGCAACAAGTAATGTGATTGCAGTTCCTACAGGTACTACTGCACAGAGAGCTCATTCAGCGGCAGGATTTATTAGGTATAATACGGATTTAAATAGTTTAGAAAGTGCCAACGGAGTTCATTGGGCCAATGTAGGTTCAGGATCAGCATCAAGTGGTTCTTCGGGTGGAGCGGTCTCAGGAATATTTTATGAAAATTCAAATCAGATTACGGAAAATTATACATCACCATCTGGTAAAAATATGTTTTCAGTAGGACCAATTGTTATGAACACAGCAGGAATTTTAGTACAAATTACCGGTAATGCAGTATGGAAAATAATTTAAAGGAATAAAAAAATGGCCTTAATATTCGATTCGGTCAACGGATTTACTGACACAGGAACTCAAGCGCTGAAACTGCCTTCAGGAACAACTGCTGAACGGCCAGCAAACCCCTCTGTTGGTATGTTACGTTATAATACAACAATACAAACTGTTGAAGCTTTCTCTGGCGCCAATGGAGCCAACTCATCCTCGAACACATGGGTATCGGCATTTCCAGCAAGTAACAGTTATTATGTTCAAGCGCTAGTTGTTGCTGGCGGTGGTGGCGGTGGTGGAGGTACTTGGGCTTCTGGAGGTGGTGGTGCAGGAGGATTAGTTACAATATCCACTCAGCTTGTTAATGCGGGTTCTACTTATTCTGTTACTGTTGGTGCCGGTGGCGCAGCAGGAATTTCAGGTCCAGGAAGTCAAGGTGCAAGTTCAGCATTATTTTCTCTTACTGCTGTGGGCGGGGGCGCCGGATCAAATCCTGGTGCACAAGGAGGTTCTGGTGGTTCTGGCGGTGGCACAGGAAATACTAATGGTGCATCAACGCAATACGGAGGTCCAGCAACATCAGGCCAAGGTAATGTGGGCGGTAACGTGATTGGTAACGGTAATGATGGCGCAAATCAACCAAGATTTGGCACATCAGGTGGCGGCGGTGCAGGTGGTGTTGGAGGAAGTAGTGCAACAAACTCTGGAGCTGCAGGACCTGGTGGAGTAGGACTCACTTCTTCAATTATTGGATCATCATACTACTATGCTGGCGGTGGCGGCGGTGGTGGTAACGTTAACGCATACGGACCAAATTCTCCTTATGGTGCATCATCGGCTGGATCAGGAGGCTCGGGTGGTGGCGGTGGCGGATCAGGAACTAACTCTACTGCAACATCAGGTTCTACAAACACCGGTGGTGGTGGCGGTGGTGCTGGTGCCTATTACAACCCTATTTTATACGGATCCAACGGCGGTGCCGGAGGATCAGGTGTTATAATTATCACATATCAAAGTGCATTACAAAGAGGTGCTGGTGGTTCTATTACAAACTATTCGGCTACAGGACAAACTTATTGGGTTCACCAATTTCTTTCATCAGGAAACTTTGTTGCATAACCTTTGGTGGCGCAGTACTATATAATAAACAGCAGTAATTAATTTTATAAGGTGATTACATCATGATTTTTAAGAATACATATTGGTTTTGGGAAGCAGAGATTAAACCAGAAGTTTGTGACCGATGGATTGAAGAACATTTTAATAAAGATAAAGCAGAAATTGCTTCAGTTGGTGATGGTAAAGGTGGCATGGAAATTAAGAATGAAACCCGTATCACTAATGTTATTTGGGTTCCACCGGCCACAGAAATATTTGATACTATCTTTGGATATATCAAAAGTGCCAACGTAAATGCTGGATGGAATTTCGATATACACGGAATGGAAGATGTTCAATTAGGCCACTATGGTAAAAAAGGACATTATGATTGGCACGTTGATGCTTTTCCTCCAGAAGATGGTAATTGGCAGAGAAAATTAAGTTGTTCGATTCAGTTGTCGGATGAGGATAGTTATAAAGGTGGCGATTTGATTATTCGAACAAGCGCCAAAGGTGATATGGTGACGATGGCAAGGAAAAAAGGAAGTGTTGTAATATTTCCCTCCTTCATCGAACATATGGTAACACCGGTCACCAAAGGTGAACGATATTCGGCTGTGGCGTGGATGAAAGGCCAAGCTTTTAGATAGTGGTATTTTTTTAAACAAAAGGAGAAGTAAATGGGACATTATGCCAAAGTAGTTGACAGTAAAGTGGTTCAGGTTATTGTTGCTGAGCCAGATTTTTTTAATACGTTTGTTGATTCAAGTCCTGGTCAATGGTTGCAAACCAGTTATAACACTAGAGGGAATGTTCATTACCTACCTAACAGCCAAGAACCTTCTGGTCAGCCAGCAGTTCGTGGTAACTATGCAGGCCTTGGTTACACATATGATGCACAGAATGATGTGTTCTATGCACCAAAGCCATATGCAAGTTGGGTAATGGATGAGGCCACATGGTCATGGAAAGCTCCAGTAGCAATGCCTACTGAAGGTGGTCCATACTCATGGGATGAAGCAACTCAAAATTGGGTAGAATCAACTCTGCCAGCGTAATAAATGGCAATCTCACAAATTGTTTCAGATAGTATAGCAGCAAATACTGTTAGTAGTAGTTTAATTGCTAATGGTTCTATTTTGTCTGCGCATGTTGCTAATGGAGCAATTGGTGCAACACACCATGATGTTTCAGCAAATGGAACAGGAGCTATTCCGGTTCCTTCAGGAACAAATGCTCAAAGACCGGCAGCAACTACTGCTGGTTTAATTCGTTATAACACTTCATTAGGTTCTTTAGAGAGTTCGAATGGTTCAGCGTGGGCTAATGTAGGTTCTGGTGGCGTGAGTTCTGTTTATGATGCAAATACAATTTCAGTAGGATATTTGGCGATACCTCAAGGTAATACAGCACAACGACCATCAAATCCTTCATTAGGTGCTCTTAGGTGGAATAGTTCAAATACTGGTGTCGAATTTTATGTTGGAAATAGCACTTGGCAAATGGTAGCATCAAGTTCTTATAGTGTTGAATATTTAATTGTTGCTGGCGGTGGTGGTGGCGGCGGTGGTGGCGGTGGTGCCGGAGGTATGCTTAGTGGAACCGGATTGACTGTTCTTCCAGGAGCTGCATATACCGTAACTGTTGGTGGTGGTGGATCAGCTTCAACAACCCCCGGTAGCGGTACGGCTGGCACCAACGGAACAAATTCTTCAGCTTTTAGTTTAACTGCAATAGGTGGCGGTCGAGGCGGAATGCATACGAATGCTGGAATTTCTGGAGGATCAGGTGGAGGAACCGGAGGCGATTACATAACCAGCCCAGGAACAGGAACTTCTGGCCAAGGAAATCCTGGAGGAGTATCAAATCAACCAAGCTACGGCGCAGGCGGTGGTGGTGGCGGCGCAGGTGCATCCGGCGGTAACGCAACACTTACAACAACAAGTGTATCTAGAGGCGGTCCAGGAGGAATTGGAGTATCTTGGGCTGGAAATTATTATGCTGGAGGCGGAGGTGGCGGAGCAAACACAAATAGTACCGCAGCGGGCGGTTCAACAGGTGGCACAGGTGGCGGAGGATACGATCCTTCGGGTGCAGCATCACCAGCATACACATCTGTTTCTGGAACATCAAACACCGGAGGCGGAGGCGGGGGTGTAGAAGTTGAAGGTACAGCTGCTGGCGCAGGTGGTTCGGGTATTGTAATTGTTCGTTACACAGGAACCACACAAAGAGCTCAAGGTGGAACAGTTGTTATTGCTGGTGGTTATGTAACTCACACGTTTAATTCCTCAGCAACCTTCATAGCGTAAATAAATAAATCATGTCCTTCCTCGGTAATCCTATAACAACAATGAATTTTCCGGTGGATCAATTCACCGGTACCGGGATAGCTACAACTTTTAATCTAACATATATTCCAGCATCGGCTGCATCATTGCTTGTGTATGTTGGTGGTGTTAAACAAACATCATACACAGGTGCACCAGCATATTATGTTGATGGTAATCGTTTAATATTTACGGCTGCACCAGCAAACGGTACACCAATTGAAGTGAACTATCTTGGTTTGTTATCACAAGTTAATGTGCCGGCAGACCAATCGATTACTGCTTCAATGTTATCTTTGCCAGTTACAAATACTTTTGTAACCCTTGTGACTGCCAATGGTGCTCAGTCAGCATTTAGTTTAATAGCAACACCAGTTTCAGATACATCATTGTTGGTTACAGCCAATGGTGTTGTTCAGTATGATTACACAGTATCAGGTTCTACATTAAATTTAGGATTTACACCTTCTACAGGAACATTAATTCGTGCTCAAGGTTTTGGTCTATCGCAACAGAATATACCAAATGATGGTTCAGTTACTTCAGGTAAGTTAGCCACAAATTTAACTTTAGCTGAAACATTTACAGCAAACAATATTATTGCTAATAATACATACACAAAGGCACAAGCAAATTCTGCTTTTACTTCTGCGGGAAAATCTCTCGCTATCAATTTTTTTAGGAGTTAATTAAATGGCAACGCCAAATATCATTAACACTTCCACAGTTAACGGCAACCTTGCGGTGTTGTCAGCTAATACGGTAAGTATGAGCAACGTTGTTATTAACTCTACTGGTAGTGGACAATTAATCAAAATCAATACAGTAACTATTGCTAATTATAATACATCAGCCGTGGCCGCAAACGTAGATGTATATCGTAATGGCACAGGTTATTTGATTAACGGAAACATTGTGGTACCCGGTCAATCCATGTTAATGGGTTTAACAAAAGATTCTTCAATTTATTTGAATGAAGGAGATTCTTTAAGAGCTAACGTAGGTGTGAATAACTCAATTCATATCACCGTTTCTTATGACGTTTACAGTTAAGGTAAACCATGGGATTCAAAGGCAATATTGTTTCTGCTAATGCTGTAATTACATCATCAACCACAGCTTCGGGTATTTGGAAAGCATCGGATCATATACAACAAAATTTTGCTGGTACTTGGCCGGGTTCACCTTATGCAATTTACACAATCAATTATTTAATTGTTGCCGGTGGTGGCGGTGGCGGTTCCACATCAGGTGGTACCTACGGTGGCGGCGGTGGTGCCGGAGGATATCTAACAGGAACATTAACAATAACTGGCGGAAATTCTTATACAGTTTCAGTAGGTGCAGGAGCTTCTAAACAAACTCAAGGAACAAATTCATCTTTAACCGGTGTAACGGCAGGAATTGGTGGTGGTGCAGGCGGCCAATATCCAATTTTTAACGGTTCAACAGGTGGATCAGGAGGCGGAGGATCAAACGGTTATGGTGGATCTTCGGGAACATCAGGACAAGGAAATCCTGGAGCAAACGGTGGCGGTGGTGCCGGTGCTTCAGGTAGCGGACAAAATGGTGGCGCAGGTTTAGCATCATCAATTTCAGGATCTTCCGTATATCGAGCAGGTGGTGGTGGAGCCGGCGATGGAGGTAACGGAGGCCTTGGTGGTGGCGCTGGAGGTGCAACATCTGGTGGAAGTGCATCTCCTGGAGGAACTAATACTGGCGGTGGTGGCGGTGGCGAATCTGGAGTTGACTACACCAAGTTAGGTTCATCTGGTGGATCGGGTGTTGTAATTATTTCCTACACAGGTGCTCAAAGAGGTTCAGGTGGTACTGTAACAACTTCAGGTGGTTCAACGATTCATGCATTCTATTCATCGGGCACCTACACGGCTTAATAAATAATACATTACCATAAGAAAAACAATAAATGTCTTTTTCATTACCAAGACTTCTCAGTAAATTACAAAGTATCATTACAATTGATACTGCGAATAGCAATTTAATTGTTGCTAATTCTATTGTATTTTCTGATGGTACTAAACAAACTACGGCAGGTGTTGCTGTTGATGCTTACGCAAGAACAGCGGCCAATGGTGCCAACGGATTAGCATCAGGTGCTTATGCACAAGCCAATACTGCCACAGGTATTGCTCAAGCGGCATTCAACTCTGCTAACAATGTAGCACCACAAGTTCAACCAGCATTTGACAAAGCAAATACTGCTGCAGCCAATACTGTTTATTTGACTGGTGTTGATGCTACACAAAATACAAACATCACATCAGTAAATCAATATGCAGCTTCAGCATACAACAAAGCTAATAATGCTTTGCCATTAACTGGTGGCACAATTACTGGTTCATTAAGTGTATCACAAGATTTATCAATTAGTGGTAACTTAACTGTATTAGGTAATTCAACTACAATAACAAGCAGCACATTGGATATTGGTGATTCATTAATCTATCTTGCTAATAATAATCTACTAAGTGATATAGTAGACATTGGTATTATTGGACATTACAATGATGGAGCTGATGCTCATGCCGGTATTGTTCGTGATCCAAATTTAAAAGAATGGATTTTCTTCAAAGGTTATACACCTGAAGTTCAATCAAATAATTTAATTAATATTGCACATCCTTCTTTTGCATATGCTAATGCGTATGTTGATACATTAAAAGCAAGTCGTGGATTATTTGTTAATTCATCACAAGTGATTGCTGCTAACGGTGTTTGGATTGGTGCAAATACTAATTTAATTGGACCACAAGGACCAGCCGGTGCTAATGGAGCTTCAGGTTCAACACCAACAGTTAGATTTACAACTTATCAATTTGTTTCTACCAATAATCAAACAGTATTTACTGGTGTAGATTCTATTGGCCAAACACTATCATATAATGTTAATTCTATTCTTGTTACACTCAATGGTGCAACACTAAAACAAACAGAAGATTATATTGCTAATAATGGCACATCACTCACATTAACTTCTGGTACAGATGCAAATGATAACTTAGGTATTGTATCATTCGAAGCATTCAATGTTACACCAAATCAAAATACAATTACCACATATTATTATACGGCAAACAATAATCAAACTTCTTTTGGTGGTAATGATATATTTGGCCAAACATTATCATACGAAAAAAATAATTTATTAGTTTATTTAAATGGTTTAAGATTATTTAATGGTTCTGATTATACTGCTGCTAATGGTACATATATAACCTTGATGGCAGGACCTGCAGCAAATGATGAAGTTGTAATTACTGCTTTCAGTTCATTCACATCATCTGGTGGTTACACTCAAGCTCAAGCAGATTCTTTATTTGCAACAACAGCAAATACATACACAAAGGCACAAGCAAATACAGCTTTTGCTTCAACAGGAAAAGCAATAGCAATGGCTATTGTATTTGGAGGATAAAATGGCAGCACCTAATATTGTAAACGTAACCACCATAACCGCTAATGCGGCCTATATTGTGGCTAATAATGCCGCTATGTCTGGTGTTTTGACTAACACCACATCAAGTGGTTCAGTAATTAAAGTAAACTCCGTTCTTGTTACCAATTATGGTGCAAACAATATTACTGCAAACGTAGATGTGTTGCGTGGTGCAAGTTCTTATATGTTGGTTGGTGGTGTTTCTATTCCTGCAAACTCTACATTGGTAGCATTAGCAAAAGATATTATTTTGTATTTGGTAGAAGGTGATACACTTAGAGCAAACGTATCGGCCAACACAGCACATGTTACAGCGAGCTATGAGACCATTTCATAATGCCGAGAGGGAATAGTAAAACTATAGGTCCGTATACTCCTATTGGTTTTGGTACCAAAGGAATATATTCACTTTCAGAACTACAACAAGGTACTGGTGCAGGACTTTACGGTGGTTATGCAATATCATATTTAATTGTTGCTGGCGGAGGAGGCGGTGGTGCTCATACAGGCGGCGGTGGCGGTGGCGGTGGAATGTTGGTAGGAACAGGCACAATTAATTCGGGGGTATCTTATCAAATTACTGTTGGTGCTGGAGGTCCTGGTTCGTTCAATCGTGTTGCAAATGCCAGTAGCGGAAATAATTCAAATTTAGGATTAAATTATAGTGCTATAGGTGGTGGTGGAGGTGGATCAATTGATGTTGGTGCAGGATCATCTGGTGGATCAGGCGGCGGAGGTTCTAGAACTTCAGGTGGACCAGGAACATCCGGCCAAGGAAATCCAGGAGGAAGTTCATCATTTATTTGTGGTGGAGGTGGCGGTGGTGCCGGCGGTACTGGCGGAACAGGAGGACCTTCAAGTGCTGGAGGTGGTGGCGGCGGATTAGCTAATTCTATTAACGGCACAAGCACTTCTTATTCGGCCGGAGGTGGTGGTGCAGGTGAAAATGGTTATGCACCTTCAGCTGGTGCAGGATCGGGAACTGCTGGTGCTGGAGGAACAATAACTTCGACATCACAAGCACCAAGCGCAACTGCAAATTATGGTGGTGGTGGCGGAGGAGGAGTTTATTATAATACCGCTCAATCCGGTGGCGGTAATGGTGGATCAGGTATTGTAATTATTTCTTACGCAGGTTCACAAAAAGCAACCGGTGGTACAGTAACAACATATAGTGGACAAACTATACATACATTTACAAGTTCGGGAACATTGGTAGCTTAATATGAGTAAAACAAGAAACTTAGCTAATTCAACTCCTCAGTTTTCTAGAGATGCGCTGATTGTTCCTACTGGTAACACAGCACAGAGGCCATCTGTTACTGCTGGTTACATTCGTTTTAATACAGATTTAAATACATTAGAATCTGCTAACTCTACTGCATGGGCCAATGTGGGTTCTGGTGGTGCAAGTTCTGGTGGTTCATCTTATGATGCAAATACAATTTCAGTAGGATATTTTGCAATACCTCAAGGTAATACAGCACAACGACCAGCAAATGCTCCATTGGGTGCATTAAGATGGAACAGTTCAAATACTGGTGTTGAATTTTATGTTGGTAATAATCAATGGCAAATTGTTGCATCAGCTTCATATACCGTTAATTATTTAATTGTTGCTGGAGGTGGAGGCGGAGGTTATACAACGGCCGGAGGAGTCCGAGGTGGTGGTGGAGCTGGAGGTTTATTGAGTGGAACAAATCTCACAATAACTCCTGGGTTTGCATATACCGTAACGGTTGGTGCCGGAGGTGGAGGCTCAGTTACCGATAACACTCGTGGTTCAAATGGTTCAAATTCAACTGCGTTGGGTGTTACTGCTGCAATTGGTGGGGGTGGAGGTTCTGGTTATGGTGATGGAGCAACAGGCCAATCTGGCGGATCAGGAGGAGGTTCTGCTTATGGATTAACAGCAGCTGCAGGAA
>Ga0187844_10002835_pt1 | contig 11984 bp, 10 predicted proteins | sample SpaLakP09_SKY_50_FD_134517 | JGI IMG/M metagenome (GOLD analysis project Ga0187844, IMG submission 134517) | Oligotrophic lake water microbial communities from Sparkling Lake, Wisconsin, USA - SP09_SKY_50 | ecosystem: Environmental > Aquatic > Freshwater > Lake | place: USA: Sparkling Lake...
CAGCTGGCGCAGTTCGGCGTTGGTGCGCACTTCCTGGGTGCCCTGGATGACCATATTGCCGTTGGGCATAACCTGGCTGACCACGGCCGCGATGGTCAGGCTGATCTTTTCCGAACGGCTGACGCTGCCGCCGCCATTGTTGCTGAAGGTCGAGTCGGTGCCGATGGCGTTGGCCGGATCGAAGCCGCCCGGGAGGATCTTGCCCAGGCTGGACTCCAGGCCCAGCAGGTTGCTCACCCCGGCCTTGGTGCTGGAGGTGCGCGAGCTGGCGGTGGTGTTCTTGGTGCTGGCGCTGTCGTCGATGTCGATCTGGACGGTGAGAATGTCACCGATCTTGCTGGCCCGCTGGTCGTTGAAGAAGGCGCGCGCGCCGACCCGCCACAGCGAGTTGGCCGAGGCGGCCTGGGGAGCCACCTCGCGGGAGGCGACGAACTGCTGGGTCATCGGGGCCAGTTGGGCCGGATAGCCGACCGGCGCCAGTTCAGGACCCTTCACCGCTTCGGTGACGGTCGAGCAGGCGGCCAGCGGGGCCAGAAGGATGACGGCGGCGAGGAGGGGAGAGCGCATGGCGATGACCTCTAGCGAGCGGCGTAGCGAACGGGTGAACGGTTGGCCCTCAGGCGCTGGGCCTGGGGACCGACGACGGCGGAACCGGGGCCGGTGGCGACGGCCTCGATGATCTTCTTGGACAGGGTGTTCTGAATGGCTAAGGCGTCGCCGACCGCGGCGGCGGCCATGGCCTTGCCCTGCAGGGTCAGCGAGATGCCGCCGTCCTCATAGGTAACGGAAACCAGATCGCCGGACTTGATGACCTGGGCGGCCGAAACGTCGCGCAGCGTGGCCACGGCACCCTGGCGCAGCGGGCGGCGCACACTCATGCCGATCAGGGCGTCGGCGTCGTCTGGCGAGTCGCTGGGGGCGGCGGCCACCTTGGTCCAGATCAAGTCTTGTGGCTGGACGATCTCGCCGGCCGCCAGGCTGCGGGCATAGGCAAGAACTTCCACATTGCCGCGCATGATGGTCGGGGCGCTGCCGCCGTCGCCGCCCTGACGCACGACGATGCGGCGGATGCCTTGCGAATTGCTCCAGTCCAGGCCGGCGCGGCGGGCGGCCGACTGCACCATGCCGGCGTCCAGCACGGTCGACGGACCCATCCGGGTGGCGACCAGCACATTGGAACCGGCTCCCGCGCCGTCGAACAGGTCGCCCAGGGTGACGCGGCCGTCGGCGTCGGTGGTGTCGAAGCGCAGGGTGACCGGCTGGCCGGCGAGGGCCGGGGCGGCGATCAGCAGGGCGCAGGCGGCAAGGAGCAGGCTTTTCATGACCTTACGACCTCAGCTGCGAGGTGGCCTGGAGCATCTGGTCGGCCGTGGTGATGACCTTGGAGTTCATCTCGTAGGCGCGCTGGGCGACGATCAGGGCGGTGATCTCGCTGACGGCGTCGACGTTGCTGGACTCGGTGTAGTTCTGCAGCAGGGTGCCGAAACCGGGCTGGCCGGGGGCGGCGACATTGGCGGGGCCCGAGGCACCGCTTTCCATCAGCAGGTTGTCGCCGATGGCTTCCAGTCCGCCCTCGTTCATGAAGTTGGCCAGTTCCAGCTGGCCGACGGCCTGGGGCTGGGCCGAGCCGTCGATGGTCACCTGCACCAGGCCGGTCTTGCCGATGGTGATGGCGGTGGCGTTCTGCGGGATGGTGATGCCGGGCTGGACCAGATAGCCGTCCTCGGTCACGACCTGGCCCTGGTCATTGGTCGAGAAGTTGCCGGCGCGGGTGTAACCCGTCTCGCCCGAGGGCAGCAGCACCTGCAGGTAGCCCTTGCCCTGGATCGCCACGTCCAGCTCGTTGTTGGTCATGGTGGGCGTGCCCTGCTCGGTGATCCGATAGACCGAGCCGGCCTTGACGCCGCCGCCGACCTGGACGCCCGTCGGGACCACATTGCCGTCGCTGGACGACTGGGCACCGGCCCGTTCGATGGTCTGGTAGAGCAGATCCTGGAACTCGGCCCGCTGGCGCTTGAAGCCAACGGTGTTCATGTTGGCGATGTTGTTGGAGATGACCTCGACGTTTAGCTGTTGGGCCGACATGCCGGACGCGGCGGTGCGCAGAGCTTGCATGATCTAGGTTTCCTTAATTGACTTTGCCGAGGCGCTCGACGGCGGAGCGCGTCAGTTCGGCGGCGTTGTCCATCATCTTGGCCATGCTCTCGTAGGCGCGCTGCACCTCGATCAGCTTGGTGATCTGCACGACCGACTGGACGTTGGAGGCTTCCAGCATGCCCTGGTGCACAACCGCATCGGGTGCCGGCTGCAGGGTGATGTTGGCGACGTTGCGATAGAGGTTGTCGCCGTCCTTGCGCAGGGCCGACAGGTCGTCGGCGCGGACCACGGCGATCTTGCCCACCCGGATCGGGCCCTGGCTGACCGAGCCATCCTTGCCGATGGTGACGGCGCCCAGCAGCGGATCGACCGTGATCTCGCCGCCGCCTTCATCCAGAACCGGCGCGCCTGCCTGGGTGACCAGCTTGCCTTCCGGATTGGTGGTGAAGCGACCGTCGCGGGTGTAGCGCTCGCCGCCGGCGGTCTGGACCTTGAAGAAGCCCTGACCTTCGATGGCCAGGTCGAAGTCGCCGCCGGTCTTGGTCATCGCGCCCTGGGTGAAGTCGCGGGTCACGCCATCGTCCAGCACGAACTTGACAGGGTTGGACCCGCCCAGGGTGCGGGCCGGGCTGCCGGGTTCGGTGCGAACCATCAGCTCTTCGGTCTTGAAGCCCGTCGTGTTCGCATTGGCGATGTTGTTGGCCACGATGTCGAGTTCGCGACGCAGCGTCAGCTGCCGCGAAAGGCCCACATACAGTGCGTTGTCCATGACGTTTACCCGGACGGCTGGCGCGACAATTGCGCCGACAGGGTTACTGCAACCTTCGGGCCAACTCTAAAACATCAATAAAAACAATAAATAGTAAGGTTAACGAGGGGGTGTTGGGCTGAGTCTGCCGGGCAGATTCAGCCTGCGGCGAAATGGCCTCCAAAACACATCGTTAACCATGGTGCGCCATCAGTAGCTGCATAGATTCCAAGGAACCGCGCGCGTGGCCAAGAAACCCCCAAAGGAAGCTCCCGCCCCCGAAGGCGAAGAGGGCGCAGCCGAGGGCGAAGCTCCTGCCAAGAAGAAGCCGCCGATCATCCTGATCGCGGCCGCTGCCGGCGTTCTGGTGCTGGGTGGCGGCGGCGCTGCAGCCTTCTTCCTGCTCAAGCCCAAGCCAGCTGCCCATGGCGAAAAGGGCGCGGAGGAGCACGGCAAGGAGAAGAAGGAAAAAAAGAAGGACGAGAAGAAAAAGGAAGGCGAGAAGGGTGCCGAAAAGGGTGCCGAGGGTGCCGCCGGCACGCCGGTCATCAAGGAAGGTCCCGACGGGATCGTTTTCTACACCCTGCCCGACATTGTCGTGAACATGCAGACGGCAGACGGCAAGACCACCTTCCTGAAGCTGAAGCTGACCTTCGAGTTGCCTGATGAGGAAACCGCCGACGTTCTCACCCCGAATCTGCCCAGACTGTCGGACATGTTCCAGACCTTCCTGCGGGAACTGCGCCCGGAAGACCTGAACGGCAGCCAGGGTGCCTACCAACTGCGTGTTGAGCTGCTGCGTCGCGTCAATCTCGTCGCGGCGCCGTCCAAGGTGAACGCTGTCCTGATCGAGGAGATGCTGATCAACTAGCCCCTTCGGGAGCGCGTTGGGCGAACCAATATGGCGGACGAAATCGACGATCAGGCCGCAATGGCCCAGTGGGCCTCGCAGAACCCTCCGGGAGGCTTCGACCAGCCCGCCGGCGGCGGTGGCGGCAACGAGTTCGGCGATTTCAGCGGCGGCATGGGCGGCGGCGGCTGGGACGACGGCGGCGGCGACATGATGGGGTCCGAAAGGATCCTGAACCAGGATGAGATCGACAGCCTCCTCGGCTTCGACCTCTCAGGCGACGGCAACGACGACCGCACCGGCATCCGGGCGATCATCAATTCCGCCCTGGTCAGCTACGAGCGTCTGCCGATGCTCGAAATCGTCTTCGACCGCCTGGTGCGGTTGATGACCACATCTCTGCGCAACTTTACCTCGGATAACGTCGAGGTCAGCCTCGACAACATCAGCTCGATCCGCTTCGGCGACTATCTCAACTCGATCCCCCTGCCGGCCATCCTCGCGGTGTTCCGGGCCGAGGAGCTGGACAATTACGGCCTGCTGACGGTCGATTCCAACCTGATCTATTCGATCGTCGACGTGCTGCTGGGCGGCCGTCGCGGCACGGCGGCCATGCGCATCGAGGGCCGTCCCTACACGACCATCGAGCGCGTTCTGGTGCAGCGGATGATCGAGGTGGTGCTGCACGATCTGAAGAGCGCGTTTGAGCCCCTGCATCCGGTCAATTTCTCGCTGGACCGCCTGGAGACCAATCCCCGTTTCGCGGCCATCGCCCGACCGGCCAATGCGGCGATCCTGGTCAAGCTGCGGATCGACATGGAAGACCGCGGCGGTCGCATCGAGCTGTTGCTGCCCTACGCGACCCTCGAACCCATCCGCAAGATGCTGCTGCAGCAGTTCATGGGCGAGAAGTTTGGGCGCGACAACATCTGGGAAGGCCACCTGGCCACCGAACTCTGGACCACCCAGATGGAGGTCCGCGCCGTGCTCGACGAGCAGCAACTTCCCCTTTCCCGGGTGCTCGACCTGAAAGTCGGGGACACCATGATGCTGAACGCCACGCCCGACAGCCTGGTCGAGCTGCGCGCCGGGGCCATCCCGCTGACGCGCGGCCGCATGGGCCGGCGCAATCACTCCATCGCCATCCGGGCTGAGGCACCGCTGTCGCCGGCCGCCAAGAAGGCGGTCCAGAAGCTGAAATGACGCTCGCCGCGCTCGCCCTGAACATCTTCCTCGCGGTCCTGCTGATCGTGGCCCTGGCCTTTGGCTGGCGGCTGGAGCGCCGGCTCAAGGCCCTGCGCGACAGCCACGACGGCTTTGCCAAGGCTGTCGCCGATCTGGATCAGGCCGCCGCTCGCGCCGAGCAGGGTCTGGCCGACCTGCGCGCCGCCACCGACGAGGCCTCCGAGACCCTGGCTGACCGCATCGAGCGCGCCACGATCCTGGCCGCCAAGCTGGATGAGCGCATCCATCGCCCCTTGGTCACGCCGCCGCCGGCTGCGCCCTCCGCGCCCCTCGTTGCCCGGTCCGAGCCCGGCGCCCCCAAGACCGATCGACGCCTGAAGGCCGAGGATTTCGAGCGCCTGCTGGAGCGGGAAGCCAAGGCGCGCCCGCCCGGTGCTGCCGGCCGCGCCGAACCCGAGCCGAGCCCCCCGCCTGCAAGGCCTTCGGCACCCAAAGAAACCCCACGTTCACGCGCGCGGGTTGATGATGACCTTTTTGAGGGGCCGGTCGAACCGCCGCGTCCCGGATCCAGTTTCAGAGACCGGCGATGAAGAACATTCCCCGCATCCTGCCGCTGGTCGGAGTCGCCGTCGGCGGCGTCCTGGCCATGAACGCCCTGGCCGGTGCCCGCTCGCTGCCAGACATGCTCAGCGGTGCCAAGGCGTACGCCGAAGGCGCCGCCAAGGCAGGGCAGGGTGAAGCGGCCGCCTCGGCCGAGGGCGCGGGTCGCGACGCCGCTGCCAAGGCCCCGGCCAATTCGGCGGCCGCGCCGCCTCGGGTCTGCGCCCCATCGGCCACCGACCTGGCGCGCGAGGCCGGCCTGTCGCCCGCCGAACTGCGCATCCTGCAAAGCCTCGGTGCGCGTCGTGGTCAACTGGACCAGCGCGAACAGGACATCGACGTTCAACTGCAACTTCTTTCGGCCGCCGAGGCCAAGCTGGACGCCAAGGTCAAGGCCCTGAACGGCCTGAAGGGCGACATCCAGGGTCTTCTGGGCCAGGCCGACTCTGAGAAGTCGGCCGAGGTTGATCGCATGGTCACCGTGTTCTCGGGCATGAAGCCCAAGGACGCCGCCGCCCGCATGACCATCCTGGACGACGCCGTTCGCGTGCCGATCGCCGCCAAGATGAAAGAGCGCACGCTCAGCATGATCCTGGCCAATATGACGCCGGCCGATGCCAAGGTGCTGACCGAGAAGCTGGCCAACCGCTTCGTCGGCGATGCCATCACCAAGGGCAAGGCGGCCGTCGCCGACAATGCCGCCAAGGCCGGTCCGCAAGGCGCCCAGGCGTCCGCCGCCCCGCTGGCCGGCGCTGCGCCCAAGAAGGCCGGTTAGGTCCTCGATGAGCCTGCGCACGCTCCTGCGGTCCGGCGTCGCGGCGGTCTGTATCGCCAGCGTAGCGGTACCGTCGGTCTATGCCGCCGGCCCGACCGCCGTCGCGCGTGGCGGCGTGGACGTGCGCGTGGCCCAGGCCGCCGAGTTTTCGCGGATCGAGTTCCACGGCGGCGTGCGCATGACCGTCAAGCGCGACGGCCAGGTCCTGACCCTGCGCTTCAATCGTGACGCCAATCCCGACATGACGGTGCTGGGTCTTACGCCGCCGCGCTGGGTCAAGTCGGCCCAGGCCCGCCGTGTCGGCGGGGCGCTGGAGATCGTGCTGACCCTGGCCGACGACGCCGATGCGCGCACCGGCAATGCGGACGGCGCCGAGTTCGTCAATGTCTTTGCCAAGGCCGGCGCCATGGCCAGTGCGGCCGACGCGCCGGCGCCCGCTGCGCCGGTCGGCCGCCCTAACCCGATGCCGCCGGGCGGCGTCGTGCGGGCCGCTTTCGAAAAGGCCGACTCCCAGGTTCGTCTCAGTTTCAACTGGGCGGCGCCCGCAGGGGCCGCCGTATTCCGGCGCGGCGAAGCGGTCTGGGTGGTGTTCGATACGCCTGCGCGCCTGGACATCTCAAAGCTGCCGGCCTCCAGCGCTCATTATAGCAAGCTGCAGGTCTTCAAGGGCGGCGACTATTCCGCCCTGCGGATCGTCACGCCGGCGGGTGCGCCCTACTATGCCGAAGGGCAGGGCGGTCTCTGGACGATCAGCCTGGGAGCCGGCGCTCAGCCGACGCCCGATCCGATCCGTGTCGCTCGCGACGAAACCGCCAATCCGGCCACCCTGACGGCCGTGCTGGCCGGCGTCACCCGGGCGGTCTGGGTCAACGATCCCGCCGTCGGCGACCGTCTGCTGGTGGCACCGGCCCTGGCACCGTCCAAGGGCCTGCCGTCGCGGCGCGAATATGTCGAGATGGCCCTGCTGCCGTCCGCCCAGGGCCTGGCGGCCGAAACCTATGCCAGCGACCTGATGGTCTCGACGGAGGGCGATCTGCTGCGGATCGGTCGGCCCAGGGGGCTGGTGCTGTCGCCGCTGTCGGTCTCGACCCCGCCGGAGATCGCCGCCGCCGGTGCGCCGCAGCCGATGGCCATGCCGGCGCTGATCGATCTTGAGAACTGGCCCAAGACGGGCTCAGGCGGTTTCCTGGCGCGATACAACGCCTTGCAGAGCGCTATTCCGGCGGCTGGCGAGGGCGAGGACAAGTCCGGCGACATCGGTGCGCGCATGGCTTTGGCCCGGTTCCTGGTCGGTTCGGGCATGGCCTATGAAGCCATCGGCGTGCTCAATGCCGCCGCCCGCAAGCATCAGACCCTGATGGGCGATGCAGAGTTCCGTGGGCTGCGCGGCGTGGCCCGTGTGATGGCCAATCGCCTGGCCGAGGCGGAGAGCGATTTCGCCTCTCCGGTTCTGGCCGACGATCCTTCGAGCGCCCAGTGGCGTGGCTATATTGCCGCCCAGGCGGGCGAATGGTCCGAAGCGCGCGAGAAGTTCGCCGCCGCCGGCCGGGCCCTGGACCTTTTCCCGCCGCTCTGGCGCGCCCGTTTCCTGCATGCCCAGGCCAAGGCAGCGTTCGGAACCGGCGATCTGGGGGGCGCGGCCCGACTGATCGGCGACGCCCTCAAGCAGCCCAAGGTTCCCGTAGCCGACCAGCTCGACATTCGCCTGACCCAGGCCCGGATCTTCGAGGCCAAGGGTGAGAAGATGCGCGCCTTGCGCATGTACCAGGCCATCGCCAAGGCCCCCATCGACAGGCTGGCGACGCCGGCCACGCTGTACGCCACGCAGATTCGGCTGGCCAAGGGCCAGATTGATGCGGCGACGGCGGCCAACGAGCTCAACCAGCTGCGCTTCCGCTGGCGCGGCGATGGGGTCGAGCTTGAAACCATCCGGGGCCTGGGCAAGCTCTATATTGACCAGGGTCGCTATCGCGAGGCGCTGGAAGTGTTGCGTTCGGCGGGTAACCAGTCGGATCATCCCGAAGCCCTGGCCCTGCGCAAGGACCTGAACACCGCGTTCCGGGCGCTGTTCCTGGAGGGGCTGGCTGACGGCATGCAGCCGATCCAGGCGGTCGGCATGTTCTATGATTTCCAGGAGCTGACGCCGATCGGCGTCGATGGCGACCAGATGGTGCGCAACCTCGTGCGCCGGCTGGTCGATGTCGACCTGCTGGACGAGGCCGCCAAGCTGCTGAAGTATCAGGTCGATAATCGCCTGAACGGCGTACCCAAGGCCCAGGTGGCGACCGATCTGGCCTGGATCTATCTGATGAACAAGCAGCCTGAGAGCGCGCTGCAGACCATCAACGAAACCCGCACCACAATTCTGCCCGCAGGGCTGAACGCCGAGCGGCGCCTGGCGACCGCGCGGGCCTATATGGGCCTGGGCCGTTTCGACGCGGCGCTGGAACTGGTCGAGAAGGACAATAGCCGCGACGCTCAGGATCTGCGCGCCGACATCGCCTGGAAGCAGCGCACCTGGCCTGTGGCCGGCGCGCTCTACGAGAAGGCGCTGGCGGATCGCTGGAAAGGGCAGGGGGCGCTGTCGGTGGGCGAGGAGGGGCGTCTGCTGCGCGCCGGCGTCGCCTACAGCCTGGCGGATGACGACGCCGGCCTGGGGCGCCTGCGCCAGCGCTATTCGGGCTTCATCGAAGGTGCGGCCAATCCTGACGGCCTGCGGGTGGCGCTGTCGGGCGTGGATGTGGAGTCGCTGTCCAGCGCCGACTTTGGCCGCGTGACCGCCGACAATGAAGCCTTCGGCGGCTGGGTCGCCAAGATGAAGGATCGTTTCCGCGCCGCCCGTCCCGCGGGAACCGCCGCCCGCGGCTAGGGCCAGGTCGAAATCTGCTTCAGAAGTCGCAGAAATCAGCTGTTCGCGCACGAGATGTTCGCGACGTCGCGGGGTTTTGGCGCGAACTTCCTCCGAAATGCGATTGGTCTTATGGCGGGCGCCGCGCGTTTGGCCTAGGTAGAGCCCGCCCGACTTCCCGGGCGGAACGTTGATCTGCGGCCGCTTGCCAAGCGCGCGCGGGCATGTCATGACAACGTTGTCATAGGGTGGAAGATCTAGTGAATATGACCAACGACGGCGAAAATGGCCGCGAGGTTCTGGTGCTGCTTGGCGGCGCCGGGGACCTGGCCCTGCGCATGCTGCTGCCATCCCTCTATTTTCTCGAGGTTGATCGCCTCCTGCCGCACGGCTTGCGGATCGTCGGCGTCGCCCGGGGCGACCACGACGCCGCCAGCTACAAGGCCCTGGTTCGCGAGCAACTGGGCAAGCGTGCCACGGTCGAAGAGGCCGCCTGGGCCCGTCTGGCCGCACGCCTCGACTATATCTCGGTCGATATCACCAAGGACGAAGGCACGGCCAAGCTGGCTGAGCGCATCGGTGAGTACGGCTCGCTGGTGATCTTCTTCTCGCTGTCGCCCAGCCTGTACGGCCCGGCCTGCGCGGCGCTCAAGACGGCTGGCCTGACCGGACCTGCGACCCGGCTGGTGCTGGAAAAGCCCATTGGCCGTGACCTGGAAAGCTCGCGCGCCACCAACGCCGCCGTCGGCGCCGTGGTGAGCGAGGACCAGATCTTCCGGATCGACCATTATCTGGGCAAGGAAACCGTCCAGAACCTGACCGCGCTGCGGTTCGCCAATGTGCTGTTCGAGCCCCTGTGGGATCGCAACACCATCGACCACGTCCAGATCACCATCGCCGAAACCGAGAAGGTCGGCGACCGCTGGCCTTACTACGACGAGTACGGCGCGCTGCGTGACATGGTCCAGAACCATATGCTTCAGCTGCTGTGCCTTGTGGCCATGGAGGCCCCGTCGGGCTTCGACCCCGATGCGGTGCGCGACGAAAAGGTCAAGGTTTTGCGGTCGCTGCGCCGCTTTACCAAGGACTCGGTTGCTCACGACACGGTGCGTGGCCAGTACGTGGCCGGCGTCGTCGAGGGCGGCGCGCGCGAGGGCTATCTGAACGAGGTGGGCCAGCCAACCAAGACCGAAACCTTTGTGGCGATGAAGGTGTCTATCGACAACTGGCGTTGGGACGGCGTGCCGTTCTTCCTGCGCACCGGCAAGAACCTCCCCGACCGTCGCACCCAGATCGTGGTGCAGTTCAAGCCTTTGCCGCACAACATCTTCGGCCAGGCCACGGATGGCGATCTGATCGCCAACCGCCTGGTCATCGACCTGCAACCCGACGAGAATATCGTCCTGACCCTGATGAACAAGCGTCCTGGCTTGTCCGAAGAGGGGATGCGGTTGCAGTCCCTGCCGCTGTCGCTGTCGTTCAGCCAGAGTGGCGGCCGCCGCCGCATAGCCTACGAAAAGCTGTTCCTGGACGTTTTCCGCGGCGACCGCACCCTGTTCGTGCGCCGTGACGAGGTCGAGCAGGCGTGGAAGTTCATCGATGGCGTCTCGGCCGCCTGGATCGAGGCTAATATCGAGCCTGCCCCCTATGCAGCGGGCACCTGGGGTCCGCAATCGTCCAACGGGCTGATCGCGCCCGGCGGCCGCGCGTGGAAGGTCTGATCATGAGCTTGCGCCAGATCGAAGTCTTCGACAGCCGCGAAGCCCTCTACGACGCCGCGGCGTCGGTCCTGGTCGGGGCGCTGAACGACGCCGTGATCGCCAACGGTGCGGCCGGCTTCGCCGCGACCGGGGGCACCACGCCGGCCCCGGTCTATGACCGCATGGCCGCCATGAGCGCGCCTTGGGAGAAGATCACCGTCACCCTGACCGACGACCGCTTCGTGCCGCCGTCGCACGCCGGCAGCAACGAGGGTCTGGTGCGCCGCCATCTGCTGGTGGGCGAGGCGGCCAGGGCCGGCTTTGCGCCGCTCTATTTCGAGGGCGTCAGCCAGGAAGACTCGGCGTTCCAGGCCCAGGCCGGTGTCGCCTCCATCCTGCCGTTCGGTGCGGTCGTCCTGGGCGTCGGGGCCGACGGCCACTTCGCCTCGCTGTTTCCCGGCTCGCCGGTACTGGCTCAGGGACTTGATCCGCAAACGGATCGCCTGGTGCTGGCCGCCCCGGCCGGTTCGCCCGCCCCCGACATTCCCCGCCTCAGCCTGACCTTCAAGGCCTTGACCCAGACCTCTCTGATCGTACTGCTGGTCACGGGCGACGCCAAGAAGGCACTGCTGGAAGGGCCCGTTGACCCGGCCCTGCCCGTCGCCGCCATCCTCAATCAGGACCGCGTCCCGGTCCGCATCCTTTGGACGGAGTAGCGCCATGACCCTCAATCCCGTCATCGCCAAGGTCACGGCTCGCATCGTCGAGCGCAGCAAGGACAGCCGCGCCGCCTATCTGGCCAATATGGACGCGGCCATCGCCAGCAATCCGGGCCGGGCCAAGCTGTCCTGCGCCAACTGGGCCCACGCCTTTGCCGCCTCGCCGGGCGTCGACAAGATGAGGGCGCTGGACCCCAACGCCCCCAATATCGGTATCGTCTCGGCCTATAACGACATGCTGTCGGCCCACCAGCCGCTGGAAGAGTATCCGGCCCTGATCAAGGTCGCCGCGCGCGAAGCCGGAGCCACGGCCCAGTTCGCCGGTGGCGTGCCGGCCATGTGTGACGGCGTCACCCAGGGTCGCCCCGGGATGGAGCTGTCACTGTTCTCGCGCGACGTCATCGCCATGGCCACCGGCATTGCCCTGACGCATGACGCCTTCGACAGCGCGCTCTATCTGGG
>Ga0187844_10002836_pt1 | contig 11981 bp, 9 predicted proteins | sample SpaLakP09_SKY_50_FD_134517 | JGI IMG/M metagenome (GOLD analysis project Ga0187844, IMG submission 134517) | Oligotrophic lake water microbial communities from Sparkling Lake, Wisconsin, USA - SP09_SKY_50 | ecosystem: Environmental > Aquatic > Freshwater > Lake | place: USA: Sparkling Lake...
CCTTGACCAAGACGCACTGCGTGCCTTGGTGTCTCTAGGGGCGGTCACCAAAGATAGCGCGAGCAGTAATGGCTCGCTAGACATGAACTTTAGTGCACCGGCAACAGCGCTGGATTACTTAGCGCAGAATGAAATCTTAACCCTGACCTATACCGTTGAAGTCAACGATGGTGACGGCGGTGTTACACCGCAAACCTTTGCGGTGAACATCACCGGTACTAATGATGTTCCCATGCTAATAGGCGTAGGACAAGATATTTCTGGTGTTGAAGATACCGCCATAGAACTTAATATTCAGAATTTTTCTGAATTAATCGATCATGATCTAGCAGACCAAATCTATATAGAAATCGTGGATATTTTTGGCGGGCGACTTGAGCAAGCCGTTTCGGGTGGTCAACCGAAGAGTATTTCTAAAGAGGATCCAACTGTAAAGCTAAAGCGAGATACCAATGGAAAAATTGTCTTAGATGGAGATCTTCGATTTATACCTAATCCTAATGTAAGCGGTAACGCACAAGTTCAATATAAACTGCGGGATGGAATAACTTTTAGCGCAATTGGAGTGATTCCTATTGTACTTGCAGCGTTAGCAGATCAAATAGTAGTCAACTCCTTAAGCTTGGCGTCTTCATTAGAAATCTCCAACTCAGCCTACCTAAAAGTTAATGCAAGCAATGAAGACCTTTCTGAATTCCTCATTTTTGATCTAAAGTTAACACAGGGTGAATTAACGGAGTCGTTGACTTATCCATTACAAAATAATAGTGCCGGTCTTTTTGAAATAGATATGAAAGTATTGGCGCAGTTATTAAGTGAAGAAATAGGCTTTGTTTATAACCAGCCAATTGATATTAGTCTTTTAGCACAGTCTAAAGATGGAAATGAGCTATCGAGCTGGACTACTCCCATTACTGCCGATGTTTTAGCAATTCCAGATATGAGTAGGCTAATTGGCACAACTCAAAATCCACACGACCAAAACTACAGAGAACAAATATTTGGTGACCACGATTTTGCAAACTCTGCGGGAACGAATGACTTTAATATTATTGCGCCAGATTATGAATTTGTAACATCGACTAATGCGAGTTTCAATGATGACCCACTAAGCGCATCCTTTAAAAATATATTTGGCACTATAGGTAATGACACCATCTATGCACCAGAACCGACGAGTGGTGATATTGGATCAATATTATTTGGATCTCAAGGACAAGATTATTTATATGGTGGCTCAGGTAACGACATGCTGATTGCAAGCCAAGGGTTTGATACGATGCGCGGTGGGCAGGGCGCTGATTTATTTGTTATATCTAAAGATATTTTATACGATCAATATGCTAAGACTCAGATGGACGATTTATTAAATACCATCATTGGTCCCGCTAATGGCTTATCCGACACACTATTTAGTCATTTTTATCCAAGTGATGCTAGCGAATCCAATGAAATCAGCATTGCAGGATATGTACGTGATTTTACTATTTCGGATAGGATCAATTTTTCTGATTTTAATAAGGATTCATTGAGTCACGTTAAGCTTGACGATAAACATTCTTTCGTATACTCCCAAGAAGCAAATAGCTCACCTGTTGGTGTTCTTGTTAATTTTTCTTTTTCTCAAAATGGTGCTTTTAATGAAACTGATTTTATTGCGCATCAAATCCAGTCAGCTTAGTAATAGATATAAAAAACTCATACTAATTTTATTTTTAGTATCTCCAGCTCTAAGTCATTCACAAAATAGTCAAACCTTTGATGTTTATAGCAAAAACCGACTAAATGAAGCAGTAGATAGTTTAGTGACCTTAGCTGAAAACTCAAATCGTGCTGCACCGTTCACCACCTTGCGAACTGATATCAATACTGTATTTAACTCTGTTCCCGCAGTACTAAAAACAATAGATTCAATCAACGCATTGCAAAACCAGAAAACAGAGGCTTTTGCTGCATTTCTTCCGAAAGTGTCCGTTTCTGCCGGTGCTGGAACAAAGGACCAGCGCACTACTACGTATTCAAGTGATGGTAACTCATCATCAAAATCGATTTCTGCGTCCCAATTAATTTATGATTTTGGGACGTCAACATCTACTTATTCATCGGCAGAAGCAAAACTAAGTGCAACCGAATACGCTGCTTATACTCAACGTAGCGAAATCTTGCTGCAGATGATTAGTGCTACTTTGGATTATCAAAAATCAAAACAAAGTCTAGTATTTACTCAAGGATTTATTGATACACGTAAGGATTTTCTAGAAATTATGCGTCAAAAAGAAGATCTTGGAGCTGGTAGTAAGCTTGATATTATTAGAGCGAGGACCAAACTGTCTGAAGCATTGGATGAATTACCAGCGGCAGAAAAAAAATTAATAACCTCTCAAGCAACGTATAAAAATTTATTTGGATTTATTCCAAAGTTAAAAGAAATTTCATATCAAACCCCTCTTAATTTAATCGTAGAAATAAATAAAAAACCCGATGATATTATTGCGAACATTAACGCATATAAAGAGGCCGAAAATATCGCCCGTTCTCTGAAAGAAGATTACTTTGCAAGTCGTGGCCGTTTATTTGGCGCGGTGACCGTGGAAGCGTCGAGAACATTATCTAGAGATTATCCGCTCAATCAAAATGCTGTTAATTCTGCGATGGTGGTTTATCGTGCTGATATTTTTGCCGGCTTTGCGCAAAGTGCGCGCGCAAAAACAATGGCTTCAAAAGCGAGTGAAGCGGAGTTTGAAAGAGATCGCGTAGGACGGGATTTAATTAAACGACTAGAAGTAGCGCAGGCTGATGTTAATTCTACCCAGGCTGCATTTCGGACGCGTCTAGATTTGTTAAAAGGCTCCCAAGCAACAGATATAGCTACGCGTGAATTATTTTTGTTAAATAGAGGCACACTGACCGACGTATTTAAGGCCCAAGAGGATGTATTTTCTGCAGCGCAAAAACTAATTGCCGCTGATTTCGATAGAAAAATTGCTATTTATACGTTTTTACATTTAAGCGATCGTTTAATTGAATTATTTGATTTAAAAATTTAATCGTTAGTATGGACACCATTTCAATTGAAGATCTTGTTTATGAAATTTCATCTCGGTTTGATGCCTCAATTACACCTTCAGAAGTTCGCTCCTTAGTCGGGTCCAAAGAATTAGGTTCCTTTGATTTTGATGATTTATTTGAAGTTCTATCGGAAGCGGGTATTGATCATGAATCGATAGAGTCATTAGCAGCAATTAACTTTGATCGATTTGTTGGGGTTGGATTATTTTATTCCGACACTCATCAATATATTTTTTCAAGAGACGCGCTTCAAGAAGTTGTTGTATTTCAAAACTTTAAAGATAAAAAAAATAAGATTTTATGGAATGATTTTTTAGAATCATCCGAAGTTGAAACCAGTTCTAAGATTATCCGTTTTTTTGAGCGTCAAGAGGAGGCATATGGTGCTATCCCCGGAATCGAAACGCATTGGTTTTTTTCTCCAATTTGGAAAAATCGTCGATTTTTATTTCAATCTGGTTTAGCTGCGCTTCTCACCAATCTTTTTGCACTTGGAACATCCATGTTTTCAATGGTTGTTTATAACAAGATTATTCCTGCTCAAGCGATGTCATCGTTAGCTGTTCTTGTCACAGGAATGGCCTTTTTGTTATTGGCAGACTATGCCGTCAAAGTTTCCAGAGCCAAATTTCTGGGCGTTGCAGGTGTCGAGGCAGATATTACGATTGCAGATCGACTGTTTACCAAGATTATCGATCTTCAATATAAATCCAAAAAGGGGTCAGTGGGCTCGTTAGCGAATACGTTAAAGGAATATGAACAAATTCGAGAGTTTTTTACCTCCGCAACGCTTGTGACAATTATTGATATGCCCTTTGCAATTATCTTTTTGATTTTTATTGCTATTGTGGGTGGTTGGATGGCGGTACCCGTCTTTATTGGGATTGCCATACTGGTTGGCGCTACCCTTTATATACAACCGAGAATGAAAAAGATATCAGAGTCTTCGTTTGAGGATGGCCAAAATAAACACTCGGTTTTAGTTGAAACATTGTCTGGCCTTGAAACGGTAAAAATGTTGGGTGCTGGTGGACTGTTAAGAAGAAAATTTAAGGTGGTTTTAAATCGGCAAGCAGTCATATCTGAACAAACAAAAAAACATACTTATTTTGCGACTAATTTAACAGCCGAAGTTCAACAAGGCGTTCAAATTGCGGTAGTGGCAGTGGGTGCATTGGTGGTGAGCGAAGCGTCAGCTGGCTACGGAGCAATTATCGCTTGCACCATTTTATCGGGTAAGGCTTTAATGCCTTTTGCACAGGTGGCGCAACTATTGCTGCGGTTAAATCAGGTATTGACCGGTTATAAAGCATTAGATGAGTTAATGAAACAACCATCTGAACATGACGAAGGAATTTCGTATCTTCCTAGAACCAATCTGGTCGGTTCCGTTGAATTTCGTTCCGTTGAATTTGCTTACCCTGGACAGGATGGGAAGGCGCTGGATAGTGTTTCTTTTGATATTAAATCCGGTGAACGTGTGGCCATTGTTGGTAGGGTCGGTTCTGGTAAGACAACGATTGGAAAGTTAACAGCTAAACTATTTGAACCGGAAAAAGGCTCAATTTATATTGGTGGGGTTGACATTCTCCAGCTTGACCCAGCAGAGGTTCGTGAGAATATTGGATATGTTTCTCAGGAACCATGGCTAATTGCAGGAACGATTGAACAAAATATTACACTTGGTGCATCAGAGGTATCTACAGAAGATGTGATCTGGGCATCCACTCTTTCTGGGGCATCTGATTTTATTGATCAGCATCCAAAAGGCTATAAGCTCCACGTACGGGAACGAGGAGAGGGTATATCAGGAGGGCAAAAACAATGTATTACGATTGCCCGAGCATTGGTTAGGCGACCTAAAATTCTAATTTTTGATGAGCCTACAAGCAGTATGGATGCACGTACTGAAAAGACATTTATTGATTCTTTCCGTCAACAAAAGTTAGAGTCAACACTTATATTAATTACTCATCGAACATCATTGCTATCGCTGGTTGATAGAGTTATTGTTATTGATAATGGCAAAATTGTTGGTGCAGGTCCCACGGCAGCATTTCTAGGTGCCAAAATAAAACCGGGTGAACCTCAAAAAGCCGATATTTCGGCGCTTGATAAATAAATTTATATCAAGCCTATTTTGGATTGAAAAAGGACATAAGTGTTTAATCATATTAAAAATATCGTTAAAAGAATTATTGCGTTTTTAAAATCATGCATATCTTTTTTAATGGTATTCCAAAAGGAAATTCGTACTAAGGAAGGCAAGATCCGCTTAAGAAAAAACTTAAATAAAATTTCATATTATTCTAAGTTTGTTTTACGCGAAACGTTTTCATATGATATTGAGAATAGAGAGCGCATGACTTCGCAATTTCTTTTTATCATTTTCGGAATTTTTGTAATTGGAATTTTATGGTCTGTGCTTGCAGAGCTTGATCAAGTAGTATCGGCACAAGGTAAGGTCATATCCTCTGGAAGACTACAAGTTGTTGAGCACTTTGAAGGTGGCCGAGTTCAAAAAATCCATGTTAAAACAGGGCAAGAGGTCAATAGTGGCGATTTATTAATTTCGTTGGTACCGATTCAAGCCGAAGGTGAGTTTAATGTTGCCAAAGAAAATAATGCTGGCTTAGCTATTCGTTTAGCGCGATTGAACGCTGAATTAAGCCAGACAAATAAACTTGATTTACCAGATCAGGTCTTAAAGGATTACCCTGATATTGTTCGTACCGAACTAGCCCTACTGAAAGAAAAGCAATCGTATTTTCAATCACAGCAACTTCAGAAAAGGAATGATATCGCTTCTGCTAGAGCTCGGTTTAATTCAGCAGATTCTGGACTATCTGCCGCAAAAGAGGAGACCAGGGTTGTTAAGCAACTTGTTGAGCGGGGATTAGAGGCTAAACTGTCCCTTGTAAGAGCTGAAAAATCATTAGCAGAAGCAACTTCAGCAATGTTAGTTGCAAAAGAGGAAATTTTAAAAGCCGAGCAAGCTTTATCATCATTTATTAAAGAGTATCAGACTAATCTCTTAAATGAGATTACAAAAAGTAGATCTGAATTTAGCTCTTCGCGTGAAAATGTTCGTATAAGTGCTGATAAAAGCGATCGGACTACTTTACGATCTCCTGTTTCAGGGACAGTCAATCGAATCCTGGTAACAACTGAGGGCCAAACAGTAAAAGCCGGTGAACCTGTTGCTGAAATTGTTCCCAGCGGTTCCTCAGTCATTATTGAAGCAAAAGTGACGCCAGCAGATATTGGATTTGTCAGGCTCAAGCAGCGTGCACTAGTAAAACTGACAACGTATGATTACTCCATCTTTGGCGCACTTGATGGTTTTGTTAGCGTAATCGGATCAGACAGTATTACGGAGGAAAAAGGTGAACAATTTTACGTTGTTAAAATTGAGTTAGCTAGCAACTATGTTGATTCAGGAAAAAATATGACAATCTTGCCAGGTATGATTGCTCAAGTTGATGTTATTACTGGAAAGAGAACAATTTTTAACTACATCTTCTCGCCGCTCACAAAAGTAATGCAAGAATCTTTCCGAGAAAAATAATCTATGCAGTTAACTTTTTATTCTGTAATATTTTTATTTATATGTTGTTTTAGTAATTTTAGCGGCGCACAAGAAACGCCTAAATCAATAATTACTACGGGTACTGCTTTTTCAATAACAAAAAATGGTTTTCTTCTCACATCGGCACATATTCTAAATGAGAAGGATAAAATCGAAGTTATTATTCCAGGAAAAAATGTATTAATTCCTGCACGTTTAATAGCTCTAGATCGAACCGCAGATTTGGCACTACTTAAAATTAACAATGCTACTATTCCATTACCAATCATTGACTGGACAAATGTTAGTAGTGGTTTAGATATTGTTGCTCTTGGTTTTCCAAACCCTCAAGCTCTGGGTGAAAGCTTAAAAATTACATCTGGAATTATTAATTCCATTGATTCCAATAAATCAACCCCTTTTTTATTTCAATTTAGTGCGCAAATTCACCCTGGTAATTCTGGAGGGCCTGTTTTATCAGCGGCTGGTGATGTAGTCGGGATTGTTCATGGTTATCTTTCTTTTACAAGATCAAATCAACCATCTCAAAACGTCAATTATGCTGTCAATTCATCGCGAATTATTAATTTTTTAACAAAAGAGAAAATTGATTACATGAAAGGTTCTTCAACCTTAAATCTTCGCCCCCAAGAAATTTTTTCTAAGTATGAACAAAGTATTTTTTTAGTAAAAGCAAGTAGTGCTGTAGATATTCGTCCGGAGAAATCAACGGATGTAAATTCTGCGGATGTTGATAGTAAAAGTGTTAAAAGTGATGATTTACCTGAGAAATTGCGTTCACTTTTAAAAACACTTCCTGAGCGTGAAAAATCAAAAATTTTTGGGGCCTATAAGGCTGGTTACAATTTACTTTTAGAAAATCCAGATTCTTTTTTAATTATCAAATCAGATAGTATTAAAGTTAACCCGTCTTTTGATTATGTTGTAATGGAGTTTGATTCTATTGTGTCGTATAAAAGTGAACGCTTGATTTCAGGTGGATCTACTTTTAATTCAATATTAATGAATGCTTTTTTAAAGTGTGAGAGTGCTGAGCTAAATATCAGAAGACAAGAATTTAAATCGGATGTTTTTGGAATCGGAAAAACTTTAACAGCAAAGCGTGTACCAGCTGACTCCAGCTTAAAATGGTCCCCAATTAAATCTGCTACTACACAAAATTTTTTATTTAACAGTTTGTGTGATAAGAAATAAGTTGTTAGGTATTTTAAGAATGTTTTTTATTAGTACTATTTTTTTAATAAAATTTTAGTCTTTTCAAATTTTAAAGTACCCTTCGTTTCTAGTATACGAAGAATTTTTCCACACATTTCGCGGGTTGCTCCTACTGACTTTGCAATTTCTGTTGTACTTTGGATGGGTATTACTAAATATTTACCTATATTGTCAGTTGCTATTAGTTTAAAAAATTCAATCATTCGTTGTTCAACATTTAAAAATGCTAGACGTTCAATTTGCTCATCAGCAATTCTTAATCTGTTAATGATTATTTTTGTAAGATTGATTGCGAAGTTTGGATTTTTCATATAAAAATTAACAAATTTTTCTTTTTCTATGAAATGAATTTCGCAATTCGTGATGGCTTTCACGTTTGCAGAGCTGGGTTTATTATCTAAGCAACTCATTTCACCGACAACTTCTCCGCTGTGAAGTTGTGTGAATATAAATTCCTTGCCGTCTTGTTCTAGACTGTAAACTTGGCAAATACCAGTTTTTAGTATGTATACCCCATTTATTTTAGTATTATCCCTTATGATCAGTGACTTGGCTTCAAATCGTTTGATGGTACAAAGTGAGTTGAATTCCTCAATTTGATTCTTATCGAGCCCATTAAAAAGGTTTATAGAGTTCATCTTTATCTTCCTACTTTTTAATTAAGTTGGTTATTTTATCTACAAAGTGCAACCTTGAACAATTAGGTTTTGCGGCTGACATTATTTTGGTACTCTACGTTTTTAGGCATCCAAGACAAAGTCGACATGACAAAGTTGCAATGACCTATCTATACCGGTGCATAAGGATAACGATAACAGATTTATTTCCTCATAAAAGTCAGGAAAATCAAAGTCTGTTTTCCCAGCGCGTGGATAGGTATCTATTGTTCATGAGCGTGGAGATCTTATTTAGGTACTCGGCATTTTTTCGGCTGATGTAAAAATATCGTCTTGTTTCTCTTAGGGAGTTTGGCTGTTATTTAGTAATTGATAACTGCGCCAAGCGCTCTTTCAATAGTACTGTATGGCTGTGTGTGGCAGCTCGTAATGGATTACTCATTGAACGCGCTTGCATGGGTCCTGCTAGATGACTAATGAAGTTTGCATTGGGTTTGCATTCCGGCACCGTAATCCCAAAGGCTAAACGGGCACACTGTTGCATTGCTCGGTGGCGCAGCATCCGCCGTGGCATTTGTTGCCAGGCGGCATGCTCGGTCTTCATTTCCGTGAAGTATTCTCGAATCACAATGGGCTTAATCCGATCGGTGCGGTAAATCGTGCAGCCCATCCAAATAGGCACACCTTCCTCTAATTCACTGGCCTCACTAAACTCAATCCCGCAAAAAGCCGGGTGGGCATTAATGAGTTTGGCCCAGCCATTAATGGTGATAAAGACCTGCCAGCGACTCTCTTCAAACTGCACGAGATCGAGTTCATCTGCACGCGGGTTTAGCTTGTACTCCGCGATCAAGCGCAAACACGTCTCTTGGGTTGCTTCACTTAATTGGGGATAGTAGCTAAACCATAGAGTTAGCTCTTTAGGGGTCATGGCAATGGCGTTAGCCGCACGCTTGAGTACCTTGGCTATGGGGTTTCCTTGCTTTACCACCCCTTTTTTAGCTGCAGCAGTGGTCTTGGGTCTGGGCTTAGTAATGGGCTGAGTAATGGACTGAGTAATGGTCTGAGTCATGATGTTTCCTTAAGTTGCGTTACGAGTCTGAGCAGTTTCTTTGAGTACAAAGCGCCGACTGACTTGACTGGCTACTTTGTATTTCTAATAGATGGCACGCTCCTCCACCTCTAAGCGTTTAGCATCAAGCCGATAGCTCGCTTTTGGAGCCTTCCAGGTAGCGAGAACCTGACCCTGATGGGCCAGTACTTCGGCGTCTTGCATCTGCGCCATGATCTGGGTTTTCAGAGTGGTTATTTCCTCCTCACAGGTATGACCTTGGTGATTAAGTGTTTGTAGTCGCTTTAGTAATGCGAGTGTCTCTGGATTGGCCTCTAGAGTCTTGGCGGGATCGCTGCGCTCAAAGAGCAATTGGCAATCCTCTTGGGATTGGACGGGTGGTGGGATATCTTTTAAGACATGCTCATGCCAAAAGTGGTGGGCTTTCTCTAGAACGAGGTTTTCTAACTCTGGATCGCGAACGATCGTGTAAATCCGAAAGTCGGTATTACCAAAGAGCACGGCTAGGTCCGTTTTCTCAATCCCGGTAATCGCCATATACCAAACGCATTGGCATAGATAGCTCATCGGTACTTGATCGCTTCCTACTTCGCCCCATTGAGGACGACTAAAGGGATTGGCCGTTTTGCATTCCAAGATCTTGGTGGCAGGCTGATCTAGACCATCGCTATGCACAAAGCGATCAATATGCGCACTCATATACGAATGATTGGGATGAATATAGATCGACTCATCATGACGCAGAGCAAAGCCTGTAGCTTTGGCGTATTCATTGGCTACAAACTCCTCGGCAAAGGAACCAAAGCGCAGTGGGAGACTATCCACGGGCTTTACATCTTTGCCAGTCTTTTCCATCCAGACGGCCAAGGGGCTTTTAAAGGGGGAGAGACCCAAGATTGCGCCGATATCGGAGCCGCCTAGGTATTTTGTGCGATCCTGTGTAAAATCATGATTCAAAAGCATTTTTATCCTTTATAAACAATATTAAGTTCTTTTAATAAAACAATATATCCTATTATAGTAGGAAATTATTTTGATTACAAGCAGCCAGATAAAAGCAGCTAGAGCATTACTAGGCATGACTGCCACCAAGTTGGCAGAGTTGTCCGGCGTTGCTTATACGACAGTGGTTCGTATGGAGTCTTCAGAAGGGATTCCATCGGGGCAGGTAAAAACACTAGACTCAGTTCAGAAAGCCTTAGAGGAAGCCGGTATCGAATTTCTTGGCAGTCCTGAAGAGGGTGCCGGCGTTCGCTGGAAAATCAAAAAGTTTTGACTGCGTATCTAATACACAAGTCCAAGCATGAACTTAATGTGTGCATTGCAAGCGTAATATTTTTGAGGACAAGGTGTCAATCTGATACTTTGTCGCACAACACAATTTCCCCTGTTGTAAAAAAGCGACTTACGCATTACACAAATCGTATGCGCATATGCGATGTGAACAAAGTACGAACGTTTTGTGAACGTTTAGTAAAGTTTGCTAACGCACAACACGATCACGCAAGACCCCGCTGATATTCTTAATGCAAGCATGTAATACATACGGAGTAATAGCATCGCTTAAGAAACTTTTAGATGATGAGTTGTGCAAACAAATAATTCAAAAAATTATCTAAATATGCTTACCAAATTTTTTATTTATGCCTATACTTGAGTCATATCATTACTTAGATTACGAAAAAAGTAAGGATGTGTTTGTGCTGGTAGTTTGTATACGTAAAGGTGCAAGCGGAGTGAGAGCTCCAACTGATGATACGAGTAGTGGGTTTGCTTGTTCCCACCGAATCAATCAAGCGGGTGTAAACGTTGATACGGTAATTCTCCGAAAAGAGTTACCCACAATAGGCGCTGACGAAAACAGTGTCTGTGGAGGACGACTCCCAACGCACTCTTGTTGTATGTAGGTCGCTTGAGCCTACCGAGCCAATCAAGCATTCGATAACGATGGTTAACGTTCCCTAAAAACGCAGACGTTGGTGGTCGTTCATTTTTTGGACTTCGCCGAGCTAGAGCCTTAGGTCATTTTGAAATGATCTCCGGTATTAATTTAAACCTTTATAGAAAGAATCAATCATGAGTAATAACCATCAGGGGCAAACTGGCCCCAAAAGCGTGCAAGGCAAACTTAATATTCGCTTTAATGCCTTAAAGTCTGGTATTTTTGCAAGATCCCCAGTCTTACCATTTGAAGACGAAATGCAATATCGGCGACATGTGAAAGCAGTGATGCTTAGCTTAGAACCGGAAGATGCAGTCCAACTGGCCATAGCACAACAAATTGCTGATTGCATGTGGCGTGGAACCCGATTTGAATACCGAGCTGCTTTACAGCGCGATGAGATCTTTAAGACCTTAACACCGAGCATTATGGTGGGCTTATTGGGATACAAAGGACTGGTAGCGAAATACCCGGCAG
>Ga0187844_10002838_pt1 | contig 11978 bp, 6 predicted proteins | sample SpaLakP09_SKY_50_FD_134517 | JGI IMG/M metagenome (GOLD analysis project Ga0187844, IMG submission 134517) | Oligotrophic lake water microbial communities from Sparkling Lake, Wisconsin, USA - SP09_SKY_50 | ecosystem: Environmental > Aquatic > Freshwater > Lake | place: USA: Sparkling Lake...
AAGAAGAATCAATTTTGGCAGAGATTTCATCACCATCGCAAAACATGGAAACGGTTATTCTTGAAAAAGCACCAAAAATTGCGGTTTATACACCACCAGGAAAACAACCTTGGGATGATGCTGTAACTATGGTTTTAACTTATGCAGAGATTCCATTTACACCAATTTATGACGAACAAGTTCTAAGTGATCAATTGATATTGTATGATTGGTTGCATTTGCATCATGAAGATTTTTCTGGTCAATACGGAAAATTCTATGGAATGTATAGAAATGCTCCTTGGTATATCGACCAAAAGAAAGAAGCAGAAGCATTAGCAGCTAAATTGGGTTATGCTAAGGTTTCGGAAGAAAAATTAGCAGTTGCGAAGAAGATTAGAGATTTTGTTATTGGCGGAGGTTTTATGTTTGCCATGTGTTCAGCAACAGATAGTTTTGATATTGCTCTTTCTGCAGAAGGTGTTGATATTTGCGAACCGATGTTTGATGGCGATAATAGTGCTCCAAATTATCAAGCACAAATAGATTATTCAAAAACGTTTGCCTTTAAAAACTTTATTTTGGATAGAAAACCAGATCATTATGAGTTTTCAGATATTGATATGACTGAGAAACGACTTAATATTCCATTTGAAAAAGATTATTTTACTTTAATGGAATTTTCGGCAAAATGGGATGTGATTCCAAGTATGTTGTGTCAAAATCATACGCAATTAGTGAAAGGTTTTATGGGTCAAACTACTGCTTTTCAGAGAGATTTAATAAAATCAAATGTTTTAGTGCTTGGAGAAAACGAATTGAATAATGAAGCACGATATATTCACGGACAAAAGGGAAAAGGATTCTTTACTTTTTATGGAGGACATGATCCAGAAGATTACAGACATCAAGTTGGTGATGCACCAACTGTTTTAGATTTGCATCCCAATTCACCAGGATTCAGATTAATTTTGAACAATGTGTTATTTCCAGCGGCGAAAAAGAAAAAACAGAAAACATAATTGATTAAATTCCAAAAATAGAAAATCCCAAATTCCAACAATGGTTAGAATCTGGGATTTATTTTTTTAAGATAATATAATCTTATTTATTATTATCTATAATATAATTCAAAACCTTGGTCATCAAATGCACTCTGTCTTTTCCTAAAACATTGTGTTTGTGCATTGGATAGGCAAAGAAATCGATTTGTTTTTGAGCTTCAACAAACTTTTTGATTAAAGCAAAATTTTGTTGCATTACTACGGTATCATCGTTTGTTCCGTGAATTAAAAGCAGTTTTCCTTTCAAGTTGTTTGCATAATTCAATGTACTTGATTCATCAAAACCTTTTTGATTTTCAGCAGGCGTGTCCATATAACGTTCTCCATACATTACTTCATAATATTTCCAATCAGTTACTGGTCCACCAGCAACACCAACTTTGAAAGTGTCTGGTTTTCTTAGCATTAATGAAGTTGTCATAAATCCACCAAAACTCCAACCGTGAACTGCCAAACGATTAGCATCAACATAAGGCAACGATTTCAAATAATCTACACCTTTCAATTGGTCGTCCATTTCGTTTACACCTAGTTTTCCGTGAATGACACTTTCAAAAGCAAAACCACGATTGTCAGAACCACGATTATCAACTGTAAAAACTAAATAACCTTGTTCCGCCATCCAATACATCCACAAATTAGCACCATCTAAAAATGAATTCGTAATCATTTGAGCATGTGGTCCACCATAAACATAAACCATTACTGGATATTTTTTGTTTGGATCAAAATTACTTGGTTTGATTAAACGCGTGTATAAATCGGTAGTTCCATCAGCAGCTTTAATCGTTTTGATATCAGCGGTTCCGATTTGGTATCCGTCATATTTATTCTTGCTTTCTAATAGTGTAGTCGCTTTTAATTTTTTATCATATAATAATGATTTTGAAGGTGTTGAGTGATTAGAATATTCATCAAAAAACCAATTTCCATCCGTTGAAATTGAAACGGCGTGAACGCCTTCGTCTTTTGTAATTAAAGTTTGTTTTCCTTTTAAATCCACTTTGTAAACCAACATATTGGTTGGATTTGCGCCAGTTGCTTTAAAATAAATCTCTGTTCCAGTTGGATTTGTACCAATAATTTCTCTTGCCGGAAATTTATTTGCTGTCAATTGTTTGATTAATTTTCCGTCGATAGCGTAGTAGTACAAGTTTTGGAAACCATCTTTCTCACTAAACCAAACGAAATTGTTAGAAGTAGCACTTGGAAAAAAAGCATCATGTTCTGGTTCAACCCAATTTGGATTTTTTTCATTTAAAATTGTTCTAACAAATGCACCAGTTTGTGCGTCGTAAACATTCAAATTCATATCATTTTGACCACGATTTAATTCAGCAATCAAAACGTATTTTTCGTCAGAAGACCATGAAAGATTCGTTAAATAATCATCTGCAACGCCACTTTTTGGAAAAATAAAAACCGTTTTACCAGTTGCTAAATTATAAATTCCCACTCTTGGTTTTTCTGATTTTTGACCAATCATTGGGTATTTTAAATTGATTAATTTTCCTGGAGTTTCATTGATATCTAATAATGGATAATCAGCAACTTCACTTTGATCTTTTTGATAAAATGCTAAATACGATGCTTTTGGCGACCAGAAAATTCCGTTGTTGATTCCGAATTCATTTCTCGCAATTGATTGTCCAGAAACAATTCCTTCATTACTTTCGTTAGTAACTGTAATTTTTTCTTTGTTTTTATTGAAGAAATAAAGGTTGTTTTTTTCTGTGAAAGCTAAATTTTGTTTTTTAGCATCAAAAGTTTGATTTTCGAAAGTTTCGTTAGTTTCTTGTAGCAACATTCCTGATTTTAATAAAAGATTGTAAGCATAATATTTGCCACTTTCAGAAAGTAAAATCGAACTTGAATCAATCCATTCTAATCCTGTGAAACTTTTTAATTTAGTTCCTAAAGCCGTATTGACTTCAGTTAAAGTGACTAATTCTTTTGCTTTCGAATCAGTTGTTGATGCCGACATCATTTTAGAACCTGCATCAGTATAATAAACATATTTATTGGTATTCGGAATCCATTGAAAACCTAAAAGTTTATCAGCTCTAAAAGCTCTGTTTTGTTGCATTACGGCTTCATCTAAAGTAAAAGTTTTCAATTGCGCTTGTGAAGTTATCGCAAGGAATAAACTAAAGAATAAAATAATTTTTTTGTTCATAATGTAATTTGTTTGTTGGGATAAAGGTATAAAAAAAGGATAATGTTAGTTAGACTAAATTCATTATCCTTTGTTACATTTTGTTAATCTTCCTCAATTTCAAATTCGGCATCTTTTTCCCAAATTTCCATTTCGCAAGGTTTGCAATTGAATTTTAGTTTGTATTCCAATTCGCCTTGTTTTAAAATCAAAGGCTCTTTTACTTTAACGCCTAAAGTATCTTTATGATATTTTGGACATTTTTCTAATTCATATTTGATGCAATATTTGGTTGTCATCACACGAGATTTTCCAGGATCCCATTGTAATTCAAAGGCTTGTTCAATTTCGGTCACGCCATGTCTTTCGTAGAATTTACGTGCTACTTTATTGGCAACATTAAAAGTGAAGTCCAATTTACTTTCTGGATATGGATGTGATGTTTTTACAATTTGATGTTCTTCACGAACATAATTTGCCATTCTGATTTCTGATAATTGTTCATAAACTGTTCTTCTCATCTCATTAATTTTAGAAATAGGAAGGAACCAATTTTGAGAGAATTCAATCGTAATTTCATCAGCACTATAAGGAGTAAATCCAGTTTTGGCTAAATTTATTTTGAAATTTTCTTCAATCGATTCGTTGTTTTTAGTAAGCTCTTTTGGATGTTCTAAAGTTACAATGCTTACATTTCCGTCTTCGTCTGTAGCTTTTAATTCAAAACCATTTTCATTTTCAGATAAAAGTAATGTGGTGCCTATTTTACGAACCGCACTGTCTTCACGTTCCACAACTTTGATAAAAGCCGCATCATTGTTTCTGTAAATAAATGTACCTTCTTTTATTTCTTTTAGAACATTTGGATACACAAAACCATTTTCTGCACGATTAACATAAATTCCGTCGGCTTCGTTATTTTCATTTATAAAGCACAATCCGTCGCCGTTATTTAGTAATTCTCCGTTTTCAATTTGATAAGAATTTCCAATGGTTTTAATCAATTTTCCAATATATTGACCTTTCGATTTTGGACTTTCCCACGAACCGATGGATTGATGTCTTTCGTTTACAAAATAATCGGTATAGCCACGATTGAAACTTCTATCTAACGAAGAATCAAAGGTGTATGTGCATTTTCCTGAAGAAGCTTTAGTGTATTTATCGCTATTTTGCTCTAAAAAGGCATCTAATTTTTGTCGCAAAAACGACACATTATTTTTTACATATACGATGTCTTTCAAACGACCTTCAATTTTGAAAGAAACAATTCCAGCTTCAATTAAATTCGGAATTTGATCCGTAACATCGAAATCTTTTATAGAAAGCAAGTGACTATTTTTGATTAAAGTATCGCCATTTCCATCAATTAAATTATAAGGTAAACGACAATTTTGTGCACACGAACCACGATTGGCAGAACGTTCGCCATTAGCAACACTCATATAGCAATTTCCACTAAACGAAACGCAAAGCGCACCAGTAACGAAGAATTCCAATTCAACATCCGAAGCTTCACTAATTTCTTTTATTTGATGCAAATTCAACTCACGAGCCAAAACGACACGTTTGATTCCTGCATCTTTTAGGAATTTTATTTTGTCAGCATCACGATTATTAGCTTGTGTACTAGCGTGTAAAACAATCGGTGGCAAATCCATTTCTAAAATCGCCATATCTTGAATGATAAGAGCATCAACTCCTATTTCATACAATTTCCAAATCAATTGACGGCATGTTTCTAGTTCGTTGTCATATAAAATGGTATTGATAACCACAAAAACTTGAGCATTAAACAAGTGTGCATACTTTACTAATTCTGCTACATCTTCAACTGAATTGTTAGCATTGGAACGTGCTCCGAATTGTGGCGCACCAATATACACAGCATCGGCGCCACTATTTATAGCTGCCATTCCGTGAATTAAATCTTTTGCAGGAGCAAGAATCTCAATTTTCTTCTTCATATAATTCCTTAAATAAAAGTGTGCAAAGGTCTTACATTTATTGGAAAAATCTAAATTAAAATGATTTTTTAAATGTTTTTGATTTGAAATTACTTTTCACAAATATCATTTATAATTTTCAAATGATGTTTTGTATGTAAATTCAAAAACCATTCTGTTGATTTTTTGTTCAATTTTCCAAAATAAGGATGTGGAAAATGTGCGTTTTTATCAAAAGAATCCCATTCTTGAAGTAGTGTTTTTACTTTTTGTAAACTATTTTTCAAAGAATCTTCAGAAATATGATCATCTGGTATTACAACTTTTGGTGCTTTGGCTTTGCCTCGAGGAATAAAACCGATAATTGAAATCAATACTTTGTTTTTATTAAATTTCCATTGATAATCTTCAGGATTTGAGTTTTTAACAACTTGAAGAATTTGATAAATTGTTTTTAAACTGTGTTCAATTTGCCAACCAATAGTAGAATTAGAAACTGAAGGATTTGACTTTTCGTAAAAAGGAATTTTGGATTCTAGTTGGGAAACAAGATTATGTAATTTTTGCATACTATAAACGTATAAAAAAAATCCCAAAAACCGATTGGAATTTGGGATTTAATATTGAATTTTTATGTTTTAAACATTTCCTTCTTCTTGTTCTTTATCCAAATATTCTTGAACGATATTGATTGCGTTTGTAACAACATCGCTTAGAGCTGTTATGTAACTTCCGTCTTCTGCATGGTCAATAGCGTGTTTAATTGCTTCAGTTTCTAATGGAATTACTTCGTAAGTTACATTTCTGTTGGCTTCGTTTATTCCTGAGACTATGATATCTATGATTTCTTGCTCAGTTCTACCGCGTAAGTATTTTTCTTGTCGAATGATGATGTGATCAAACATTCTTCCGGCAATCATTCCACATTCTTTGATATCTTCGTCACGTCTATCTCCAACTCCGGCGATGATTCCGATTTTTTTAGTAGCTTCAACACTACTTAAATATTCTTCAACACCTCTGTATCCTGCTGGATTATGAGCAAAGTCAATCAATACTTTGAATTTTTTAAACTCGAAAATGTTCATTCTTCCAGGCGTTTGTGCTGCACTCGGAATAAATGTTTGAAGAGACAAACTAATATCTTCAGTTTTAAATCCTTGTAAATAAGCAGCTAAAGTCGCAGCAAGAACATTCGCAATCATAAATTTAGCTTTTCCACCTAAAGTTAACGGAACGTGTGTCGCTCTTTCTACTCTAATTTTCCATTCGCCTTTTTTGATAGTGATGAACCCATTTTCGTATACCGCTACTGTTTTTCCTTCTTTGGCAAATTGTTGCACTTTTGGATTGTTTTCATCCATGGCAAAATAAGCCACATTGCAACTTAATTCGTTGGCAATTTTTAAACATTGGTCATCTTCCGCATTTAGAATTGCCCAACCATCTTTTTTAATGCTGCGAACAACAGTCGCTTTTACACGAGCCAAATCATCTAAGGTATGAATGTCAGATAAACCTAAATGATCTTCTTGAATGTTGGTTATAATTCCGATATCGCAACGACTGAAGCCTAAACCAGCACGTAGAATTCCTCCACGAGCGGTTTCTAATACAGCAAATTCAACCGTTGGATCTTTCAAAATGTATTCTGCAGAAATTGGTCCAGTGGTATCACCTTTTTCCATCAAATGATTTTGAACATAAATACCATCCGAAGTGGTAAATCCAACACGATAACCATTGTTTTTTACAATATGCGCCATTAATCGGGTAGTGGTAGTCTTACCATTGGTTCCTGTAATAGCAATAATAGGAATACGACTAGGTTTCCCTGGAGGATAAAGCATATCGATTACTGGTGCGGCAACGTTTCTTGGTAAACCTTCAGAAGGAGCCAAGTGCATACGGAATCCCGGAGCAGCATTAACTTCTAATATACAACCACCGTTTTCTTTTAGTGGTTGTGTTAGATTTTCTGCCATAATATCAACACCACAAATATCCAATCCAATTACTCGAGAAATTCTTTCGCAAAGGAAAATGTTTTCTGGGTGCATCATATCTGTTACATCAACAGAAGTTCCACCTGTGCTTAAGTTGGCAGTTGATTTTAAATAAACTACTTCATCTTTTCTTGGAACAGTTTCTAAAGTATAACCTAGTTTTTCTAATAAATCGGTGGTATCTCTATCAATATCTATTTGAGTTAGGACATTTTCATGACCATAACCACGTTTTGGATCTAAATTGGTCTCGTCAATTAATTGTTGGATGTTTTGTTTGCCGTCACCTTTTACGTGAGCTGGTTCTCTTTTTGCAGCAGCAACTAATTTATTATCAATGATTAAAACTCTAAAATCATAACCTGTGATGAATTTTTCTACAATAACTCTGTGACTGTATTTTTTAGCATAAGCCAATCCAGAAACGGCATCTTCCCAAGTTTTTACATTGATTGACGCACCTTTTCCGTGATTTCCATCCAAAGGTTTGATTACAATTGGATAACCTATTTTTTTAATAACAGTTTCTAAATCTTCTTCATCAACACAAATTCCACCGTTAGCCACAGGTATTGATGCAGCGTCTAACATTTTTTTGGTTTGCTCTTTGTTACAAGCAATATCTACAGCAATGCTACTGGTTTTACAAGTAATTGTAGCTTGAAAACGCATTTGATTCACACCATATCCTAATTGTACTAGTGAATTAGTTCCTAAACGAATCCAAGGAATATCTCTAGCTACAGCTTCTTCTACAATACTTCCAGTTGAAGGTCCGAGACGCACACGCTCACGAATTTCTCGCATTTTCTGAATATCAGCTTCAACATCATAATCAGTTCCTGCAATTAAGGCCTCAGCAATAGCAACAGCTGATTCTGCGGCAAACATTCCTACATTTTCTTCTGTATAACTGAAAACTACATTGTATACTCCTGGAGTTTTGGTTTCACGCGTTCTTCCAAAACCAGTTTCCATTCCGGCAAGCGTTTGAATTTCTAATGCAATATGCTCAATAACGTGTCCCATCCATGTACCTCTATCAACACGAGAAAAGAAACCACCACGACAACCTTCGGAACAACGATGTTCAATCATTGTGGGAAACATTGCTTCAATTCGTTCACGGAAACCTTCAATTTTGTTGGTTGGACGCTCTTCCATTTCTTCTAAGTCCAAACGCATTTGGATTAGTTTTTTTCTTTGTACACTCCAAATATTTGGTCCACGTAATGCTTGAATTTTATCGATCTTCATATTCTATTGATATTTTATTTTGAATTGATTGTAATGTATTTGTTAAAAATAGAAAATATTTATTATTAAGAAACATTTTTTATGAGAAAAAGTTTGTTTTTTATTTGATTTATTGGAGTTGTGTTGATTTTTAGAGAATTGCTTTGGTTTTATTTTCATAATTACTTTTGTTTTTCTTTTAAAATTTAGAATCTGGAACAATACAAATTGTCATCTATCCTTATTTGAATAGGAAATACTCGCAGTGATGGAAATTTAAAGCAGGAAAATGGTTAATAAGTAGTCGATAAGTTTCGCGTCAAAAAAGGATAAAACGTTTGTGAAATATTATGAAATAGTTATTTTTACCGCATGAAAATACATGGAAAGCTAATAATAATAGGTGGCGCTGTTGATAAAGGCAGTTTTACAGAAACAAATTTGGATAAAGACGCTCCAAAAAACTTGAATTTCTTTGAAGAAGGAATTTTAAAAAGAATCATAAAAGAATCCAAACATAAAGAATTATCAAGGATTGAAGTCATTACAACTGCATCGAAAATTCCTAGAGAAATTGGTCCAGAATATGTAAAAGCTTTTAGCTATTTGGGTGCTAATAATGTTGATGTTTTGTATATTGAAAAACGTGAGCAAGCAAGTGAACCTGAAGTTTTAGAACGTTTGAAAGCTGCCGATGTGGTTATGTTTACTGGTGGTGATCAATTGCGATTGACTTCTATTTTAGGAGGAACTCCATTTGATGATATTTTAATAGATAAATACAGAAATACAGATTTCATTTATGCAGGAACTTCGGCAGGTGCTGCTGCTGCTAGTAATAATATGATTTACCAAGGAAGTAGTCAAGAAGCTTTGTTAAAAGGTGAAGTAAAAATCACATCTGGACTCGGATTGATAGACGATGTTGTTATTGATACGCATTTTGTACAACGCGGAAGAATTGGTAGATTGTTTCAAGCTGTTGTTGGAAACCCAAAAGTGTTAGGAATTGGTCTTGGAGAAGATACCGGATTGTTGATATTAAACGGCAGACAAATGGAAGCTATCGGTTCTGGACTTGTAATTTTAGTTGATGGAAGAGAAGTAAAAGATACCAATTTGACTCAAGTAGAATTAGGACAACCAATTTCGATTAATCATCTGGTAACGCATGTAATGAGTAAACACGACACTTTCGATTTGGATACGTTCAAAATGACGATTAAGTCTTCTCAATACGTTTAATTCCACAGTAAATATCTAAAATGAAAATTATAATTCACGGTGGTTTTTTCTCGGAATCTTCTACTAATCATGAGACTAAAGTAGCTAAGCAAAATGCTTTATTGCGAATTGCAAAAGATTCGTATGGGTATTTGAAAACACATTCGGCTGTTGAAACAGTGGTTTATGCAGTTTCCTTGTTGGAAGATGATGAATTGTTCAATGCTGGAATTGGTTCGCAGATTCAAAGTGATGGAAAAATCAGAATGAGTGCTTCTTTGATGGATGGAACAACTCAAAAATTCAGCGGAGTTATTAATGTTGAAGAAGTAAAAAATCCTATTCAAGTAGCTTTAGAATTAATGAAAGTTGATGATAGAGTTTTGGGTGGAAGTGGAGCAACGAACTTTGCAAGACAACACGGCTTTGATAAATTTTCTACTGAAATACCACAAAGAAGAGCCGAATATGAAGCAAAATTAGCCGCAACAGTTACAGGAACTGTGGGTTGTGTGGCTTTGGATGCTAATGGAAATCTTGCAGCAGCAACTTCAACAGGAGGAAAAGGATTCGAAATTCCAGGAAGAATATCAGATTCAGCTACAGTTGCAGGAAATTATGTCAATGAGTTTTGTGGCGTGAGTTTGACTGGAGTTGGAGAAGATATTGTTAGTGGAGCAGTTGCTGCCAAAATTGTAACTCGTGTAACGGATGGTTTTTCTTTGGATAAAGCTTTTGAAAAAACTTTTGCCGAGTTGAAGCCTTATGATGGTTTTGCAGGAGCAATTGCAATAGATAAAGAGGGAAATATGTTTCACCAAGATTCGCATCCAACTATGGTTTTCGCAAGTTTTGATGGCGAAAATGAAGAAGTTTTTAATTAGAAAAACTGATGAAAAATAGAAAAACCGATAAGGACAACTTATCGGTTTTTTTGTTTTGAAGAAAAGTATTTATTGCTTCACAACTTTAGTAGTAAAAGTGTTGTTACCAGAAGTTAATGTTAAGAAATACATGCCGCTTGATTGTGAGCTTAAATCTAAAGTATCAGTATTTAATCCACTTGATTTTTCTGTTTTTATTTCGGTAATTACTTGACCTTGAATGTTAGTTACTCTTAAAACTACATTGGAAGAATTTTCTAAAGTATAATTAATATTTACAATAGTGTTAGTTGGATTTGGATATACACTAATAGTGTTTTTGTCCATTGCTACTGTTTCATTTGCTAATACTGTTGTAGGGCATCCTACAGATTGTAACGTATTATTGGCTACGTTTGTTCCAATTCCTAATTGACCTTCTAATCCTCGTCCTGTAGACCATAATGAAGTGGTAGTTTCCATTGCTAAAGAATGAACATCACCTGCAGAAATTGCAAACCAAGTATTGCTTGTGCCTACTTGTGTTAAAACATTGGTACTAGTATTATTTCCAAGACCTAATTGCCCTTGCGTATTTAGACCGCTTGACCATAACTGGTTTCCATTGTCAATTGCTAATGAGTGACCACCACCAGCTGAAATTGCAATGTATCGAAATTGAGCTCCGGTGTTTGTAGCAGGTAACATCATATTCGATGCTGTATTTGAGCCATTACCTAATTGTCCATTTGTATTATTTCCTGAGGAAAATAAGAATCCAAATGAGTTTAAGAACAAGCTATGATCCAATCCAGCAGAAACTTCTGCCCAATTGTTTGATGAAGAAACCATAATTGGAGTTAAACTACTTGTGTTTGTTCCGTTTCCAAATTGACCAAACGTATTATCACCCCAAGCATAAACAAATCCTGTAGTATCAATAGCTAATGAATGTTGATTTCCAGCATCGATTTTTAACCAGTTGTTTGAAGTTCCAACCTGAACCGGTAGGTTTTGGTCGATTAAGTTGGTTATTCCTAATTGTCCAACATTATTCAATCCCCATGACCAAAGAGTTCCATTAGTTTTAATGGCTAAACTGAATCTATTTCCAGCTGAAACTGTTATCCAATCGTTGGCAGTTCCAACTTGAGTAACGGTCCAAGTAGCCGAATTAAAAATGCCATTTCCAAGTTGTCCAAATTGTCCATTGCCCCATGCCCAAAGTGTTCCGTTAGTTTTTACAGCTAGTGTGTGAACGTTTCCGGCAGAAACTGTAGCCCAATCATTTGCCGTTCCAATTTGTACTGGTAAGTTTTGATTAGCCATATTTCCGTTTAATCCTAAAAGATTTCCGTTTAATCCCCAACCCCAAAGAGTTCCGTCCATTTTAATTCCCATTGAGAAATTTTGTCCCGCAGATACCATGCGCCAGCATCCTGTGCCTGATTGCCCTAAAGTTGATAAAGTAAATAAAAGAGCTAAAACTGTTGTAAGTAATAATT
>Ga0187844_10002840_pt1 | contig 11975 bp, 7 predicted proteins | sample SpaLakP09_SKY_50_FD_134517 | JGI IMG/M metagenome (GOLD analysis project Ga0187844, IMG submission 134517) | Oligotrophic lake water microbial communities from Sparkling Lake, Wisconsin, USA - SP09_SKY_50 | ecosystem: Environmental > Aquatic > Freshwater > Lake | place: USA: Sparkling Lake...
CCACAATTTATAACAACAACCGTTCCCTGGTAGAAGGTGGAACGCGCGATTACACGGTGGATTTACCCAACATTGGCGCCATAGTGCGGCTACCGCAAGGTTGGTCAGTTTTTGCTTCCTACGGCAAGGGATTTACGCTTCCCAATGTCGGCATTGCGCTCAGGAATATCAATCGTCCCAATGTGAAAGTCGCTGATATTGATGGTTTGGAAGCGGTCGTAGTGGATAACACTGAAATTGGCTTCAATTGGCGCGGTGCTATGGGGAATCTGGGCGCTTCAAGCTACCAGTCTAAGTCCGCTCTTGGTGCTAGTGTGTCGATTAGTTCTGTGACCAATGACTTCGTGATTAACAGGGCTCCGGTGGACATTACCGGCTTTGAATTTTCTGGTGGGCTTAACTTGAACAAGCAATGGAAAGCAAGCGCTCTCTACTCACAAATTCGGGGAAAAACTTCCTATAGTTCTAGCGGCGGTGCACTGGACAAGGAAATGGGAGTACTTGACATCAGCCCTGATAAGTTGGGTCTCTCTGTAACATGGAAGCCGATGGACAAAGCGGAAGTGACGCTAGGTGCAACACGATTATTCTCGCGGGACATCAATGTTGGGCGGAACAACGAGGAACATACTACGGGATACACACTCTTAGACTTGGGATCGAATTACGACTTTGGCCGTTATGGTCGGCTTTCACTGGGTGTAGAAAACTTGGAAAATAGGCAATACATATTGAGCTGGTCACAGCTGCCAGGTTTCAAGAATTTCTTTGCAGGACGTGGTCGCGTAGTTTCTATTTCGCACGAAATTAAGTTCTAAGCGATCTAACTACATGCGCCTGTTTTCCAGGCTGATCCTTGGCAGCGCCATCTTTTTTACGGCCTCTTGCGGCGTATCTACCCTGAAGGCGCAAGACACGCCGGTGGTGGGCGCGCTGTACAAGGAAAGTGGTGTAAGAGCCCGCTCCGCAAAAGACACTGAGCTATCACTTCTGGCAGGAGCCACGCAAGATAAGGGCTATCTTGGTGGTGTGACCTTAGTCGCCCAAAAAGGGCATCTGCTGCATTTGCGAAGTTTTGGTTACCGGGACTTGATGCGGCAGTCCCCCATGTCGAGTGACGCGATATTTCGCATTTACTCGATGACCAAAAGTGTTGCTGCCGTCGCTGCGATGGTTTTGGTCGACGATGGGAAACTCAATCTTGACGCGCCGGTCTCACTGCACCTCCCAGAGTTTTTGTCGATGCAGGTCATGGTAGGCGGATCTGCTGATATGCCGCAATTGAGACCAGCCCAGCGTCCGATTACTACCCGGCAACTGCTAACGCATACCGCTGGCTTCGCCACGGGTGGCATCGGCATGGAAGAGGCATCCAAGTTGCTGGAACGCCAGGAGCTTCACAGATCAACGGATCTGCGTGACTTTGCCGAACGGGTCACACGGTCCCCGCTGCAGGCTGAGCCCGGTACGCGTTTTCTTTACGACGGTGTGAATTACCAAGTGCTAGGGCGATTGATTGAAGTGGTCAGTGGTTTGCCGCTGGATGTGTTTATGCAAGAGAGAATTTTCACACCCCTGAAGATGTCAGACACGGGTTTTTCGGTATCGGCTGCCAAGCGCTCAAGGATTGTTGACATTACAACTATGGGACCTGCCGGCTATTTGGTGCTAGCGGCAGGCCCTTCTGCGACTCATCCCGGTGCGATGCTTAATCCCTATGTCAGTGCCGCAGGGGGCATGTACTCCACGGCAAGCGATTTTTTGCGTTTTTGTCAGATGCTGCTCCAAGGAGGGCAACTGGAAGGCGTTGTCGTTCTCAGTGCCACATCGGTGCAAACGATGCTTTCCAATCAGCTGGTGCAATCAAATCCGGATCGCGGCCTGCAGCCTACAGAATCTGGGCCGGGCGAAGGTCACGGTCTAGGTGGATGGGTGTTGCTTGAGGGGCATCCCGAGCGACGATCCGGATCCGTCGGATCTTTCGGCTGGTCAGGAGCCGCGTCAACCTACTTCATGATCGACCCCAAACAGCAGTTAGTGGCGATACTGTTGCTCCAACATTTGCCGGGGAATGCGAATAATGAACTGCCCAAATTGCAGTTTCCGTTTTATAAAGGGGTCTACCAGACCCTCAGTCCATAATTCATTGCACTCTCTCCCCGCAAACACGCGCCTGCGTCAGCTCAACCCAATCTCCCAAAAATGAACCCAGATGATGACTTACATCGCCCTCCAGTGACCAAGACGGAATATAAATTTTCCCATGTCACCACAGGACGCTATTTGCCAACCCCCGGTAAGGTGCCGGGTTGGCCATTCGCAGAGATTGGTCACTGGAAAATGGATGTGCTTGGGACCGCCGATGACTGGATTCGGGAGTTGCGCGACTGGCGATGCGAACACTTAACACGCATTGGCTACGATGACAGTAACTACCGTCGACCCGCTCTACAGTGGGCGCAATCAAATTTTGTGCATGCACAAATGATGGTGGAAGATCGATATTTCTTTGATTCCGCAACTGGAAAATACACCGTCGATCGCTATTTGGATGACCTTGAGTTTCGGTTCGGTGGTATCGACAGTGTGCTGATTTGGTACGTTTATCCCAATATCGGCATAGATGACCGCAACCAAACCGACCTTGCCCATGACATGCCCGGTGGCCTAGCGGGCCTGCGAGAGGCGGTTGATGCCTTTCATCGACGTGGCGTACGTGTTTTCTTGCCCACTAAACCGTGGGATAAGGGGACTCGCGACCTGGGGCAACAAGATTGGCACGCGATCGCCAAAATCTTGAAGGCCGTGGGCGCAGACGGTATCAACGGTGACACTTACAACGGTGTGCCACGTGCTTTTTTCGATGCCTGTGAAGAGATTGGTTGCCCGGTTGTACTCCAGCCAGAGTCAACAATTTCCGCAGAAGAGGCGTTGATTTGGAATGTGCAGAGCTGGGGTAAAAAAGTGCCAGCTGACGTGATCCCTAGCGTCGCCAAATTCAAATGGTTGGAACCTCGCCACATGATCAATGTTGAAAATCGTTGGAGCCGTGACCGCACCAATGATTTCCAATTTATGTTTTTCAATGGTGTCGGCTATAACGCGTGGGAAAACGTCTGGGGAATCTGGAATCAGCTGACCCCACGGGATGCGCAGAGCCTAAAACGCATCGCCGCATTGCAGCGGCAATTTGCCCCTTTGTTGGTGAGCAAGGAGTGGCGTCCTTATTTTGCATGCTTACAAACTGGCGTTTTTGCCAGTTTATTTCCCTCTGACCAGTGCCAATTGTGGGCCGTTGTCAATCGCAACGAATATGAAATTGAAGGCGAACAGTTGGTGCTAGCGCACGAAGTCGGAGCGGAGTATTTTGACGTTTGGAGTGGAGTTAAGTTGCAACCCCGATTTGAGCTTGCGGGCAAAGCGGTCATAAGTCTCAAGCTGGAGTCGCTGGGTTACGGCGCAGTTTTACGGATAGCGGCTGGTGCCGAGGTTCCCGGCTTGGTGGCTTATCAGGAGCGTGCTGCCCAATTCGCCATCACGCCGCTTCGTAGCCTGTCTTCTGCCTGGCGGTCTCTTGCGCAGCGTCTGGTACCTATTGAACTTACAACAATCGCGGATACACCACCCGCTGGAATGTTGCGGATTCCCGCCGCGGACTTTGATTTCGTGGTCAGCGGTATTGAAGTCGAGGGACAAACCTGGGAAGGCGTGGACTTCCAATACCCATGGGAGAGTTGCGCACGGCGCAGTCACCGCCGACGGATGCAATTGGGTGCGTTTTTCATTGACCAGACTCCGGTAACTAATGCGCAGTACAAAGCCTTTATGGTTGCGTCGCGTTATCAACCGACCGACGGGCATAATTTTTTGCGAGACTGGATCAACGGTGTGCCGCTGGAGGGGTGGGACAACAAACCAGTCACTTGGGTTGGCATTGAGGATGCTCGTGCCTATGCCGATTGGGCGGGAAAACGGCTACCGCATGAGTGGGAATGGCAATATGCCGCTCAAGGTGCAGACGGTCGGAACTATCCGTGGGGTAATGCATGGCGGGAGGATGCGGTTCCCGAGGTGAATCGGGGCCGAACCTTGAGGCCACCCGATGACGTAAATGCGCACCCACTAGGTGCTAGCCACTTTGGCGTTCTGGACTTGATCGGTAATGTCTGGCAGTGGACTGACGAATACCGTGATGACCATACCCGCGCGGCGGTCCTGCGTGGCGGAAGCAGCTTCCAGGCGCAAACCTCGCACTGGTATTTCCCACAAGCGTATCGCCTTGACCAGCATGGGAAGTACCTATTGATGGCTCCCTGCAAAGACCGCTCAGGCGCCATTGGTTTCCGGTGTGTCGTCGATGCGTGAAGCCCCCCATATTGAGCTGCATGGCTTACTTGGACAGGCGCTCTTTGCAAGTAAAAGTGGGAGGCTGTCTCGTTTCATCGTTGGCGCTCAAAGCCCAGCTATCGCAATGTTCGCGCCGGAGCCCGTTAGCCGCAATTTGGAAGGCGATTGGTATGGCGAGCATGCTGGTAAATGGCTTTATGCGGCGGCCCGTGCAGCCAAAAGAAGCGGCGACCTAGGTCTGTCAGACAATGTACAAACGGTAGCCGACCACTTAGTCAGCATGCAAGGCAGTGACGGCTACTTGGGAACCTATGCGCCTGCGCGCCGGTTTACTGGTAAATCTTTGCGTGGTCCCGTGACGTGGGATGGTGCTCCAGAAAAGCGAACCTGGGATATTTGGATCCACAGCTATATGCTCTTGGGCTTGCTGGAAGTGCACAGGAATTTTGCCCGACCCAGCTATCTATTGGCGGCCTGTAAGATTGCCGACTTGTGTTGGACTATGCTGCATGAGGGAGCCATCAACATCACTGAACTTGGGAACCACCACGGGATGTCGGCCACCGTATTGTTAGACGCTGCAGTGGAATTGTTCATAGCAACCAATGAACCTAGGCATCTGGCACTTGCTGAACTAATCTTGCAGCAAGCCGATCAGCGGCCAGAGTTGGCATTGTTGCGCAAGTCACTGGGCGGGGTGGACGCCTCTGAAATTTCAGCGGGCAAAGCCTACCAACTCTGCTGGAATCTTGTGGGTTTGGCCAAACTCCACAAAGCAACTGGCGATCCCCGCTATTTGCAGGCCGTCCTGAACATGTGGACAAGCATCCGCCTGCATCACCTGACGCTTGGCGGAGGCCCATGGGGCGGGGTGGGACTGCGTTCGCGCGAAATATTTAACCATCACAGTGTTTTCAGTCCCAACGGCTACGTGGAAACCTGCTCTGTCCTTGCCTGGATCCAGCTAAATCGGGAGTTGCACTTGATCACCGGCGAGGCGAAGTATGCAGAGGAAATCGAGTGTTCTGCTTACAACGACTTGCTCGGTGCCATGGACCCGAACGGTGAGGACTGGTGTTATTACTCCTTCCCCAATGGCCGGCGTGTCTACACCACCTATTGGCGTTGCTGCAAGTCGAGTGGCGCTATGGCACTGGAGGAGCTACCTGGCGCTGCCTATGTGCAGACCGATGAACGAACACTTACGGTTAACTTATTTGGGCCTAGTACGGCTTCATTTCCACTTGAAGGTGCTGGCAGGGTGAACATTGAGCAGCAAACCGCCTATCCCTATGACGGATACGTTCAAATTGCGGTAGATCCGGTCCAAACGGCTAGATTCACGATTTGTATACGAATTCCGTCATGGACGCACGGCGCGCGTATCCATGTCAATTCAGTCGATTGCCCAGGCCCTGTTATCTCGGGTACATACTTTGCAATAGACCGAATTTGGCAGCCTGGTGACATCCTGAGTTTAAATTTTCCAATGGAGCCGGTACTGCATCGGCGGTCGAGCTTCAGCCTACAGGAATCTAAGGCGCCCGATGGTGGGGCAGTCGTGCAAGAGGTGATGCACCTTGATTACTGTGCGATTACCCGAGGACCCCTGGTGTTTTCGACGGGTCTTATTGATGGATATAAAAGCGCAGAGACGGTCCGACTCGCCGCAGAGTCAGCGCATGAGGTTCTGGAGCTGTTGGAAAGTGTTGGTGTCGATGACCCACCGGTGATTCGCCTGCATCTGGCAGAACGATCGGCGCTGACCTTTGAACCTTATTTTTCTGCGGGTGGACGCGCAGACGGTACTTGGCGGCTGACTTGGATGCAGTTAGCACCCAGTATCTAGATCATGCAAGCGATTGGCCGGTAACTTCCGACTGGCGTAATGCGATATTCTGGGCTTCACGCAGGAATGCCTTAACAAGCCTGATTCGGATGGTGGAGCGCGACCAAAGAACTCCGATGCGTCTTGGATCGAAGGGCTCCGGTAGCAGTAATTTGATGAGATTCAGACCTTCTGGCCAAGGCCGTGCCCAATCAGGCACCAGGGAAACGCCCAAGCCACGGTCCACCATGACCGCGATGGCGTTGAGCGCATTCATCTCAAAGCGCTCTTGGGGGACGATCCCGACCATCCGCAGATACCGATCCGCTTGATGCCCACCCCACTGGTTTCGGTCATACCGGATGAAGGGTTCAGTGGCCAAGAGATCGTGTGGATTGCGACCTTTCATGCTTTTGGGTGCCAATACGACCAACGGTTCCTCACGAAGTACCAGCCATTCCACTCTTTTGGAAAGCGCAAAGGGGGCCTCTAAAACAATTGCGGCATCCAGTTCGCCGCTCTCCACCGAGGGGTACAGATCTGCGGAGTATCCGGGCTTGATGTAGACCTTGATGCGGGGGTGTCGACGCACCATACCAGCCAAAATGTCCGGCAAAATACCAGTTAATGCATTCGTTCCAGCGCCAATTCTGAGTTCGCCAAAGGTGTCATTGTCATTTGCGGCTGAATGCAGGTCGGTGACATCTCTAAGCAGATTTCGCGCACGCTCCAAGATCCGAGTTCCTGCCTCGGTAATGGACACCGTCCGGCCTGCTCTGGTGAGTAAGGGAGCGCCAATTTCCCTCTCTAAGGTGCGTATTTGTTGCGCTACCGTGGCTGGCGTAATGTTCAGAAGGCGTGCCGCTGATGCCATGGATCCATGGTCAACCACCGCGACAAAGGTATACAAAAATTGCGTGTCCATCGTTCATCAGAGCCTCAGGGTAAACAAAAAGTATTGTCTAAAACTATTATTAGATGGTTTTTATTTTTTATCAATTTCAACATACTGTGGGCCACACTGCAACTTCTTTATGCGAAGCAAACTATTCGTTCCAGCCACGCGCGCAAATCTGTATTCCAAAGCGTTGGCAAGCCAGGCGGATGCCATTTCATTCGATCTGGAGGACTCAGTAGCCGAAGGTAGCAAGGAAACTGCGCGGGAACTTGTGCGCGAATTCTTGATGTCTGAATTGGCACGCTCGAGTGCCAAAACTCTCATCGTGCGCGTTAACGCAATAGGTACGCCGAATTTTGAGGCGGATGTCTTTGCAGTGGTCCAGACCGGGCTTGCGATCTTGAACATTCCAAAGTGTGAGTCAGGGCAACAAGTTCAAGATGGCCTGCACGTCATCGCTCGCGCAGAAGCCTTGAACCGTAATTCCAGCCCGGTGTCGATTTTGGTCAACGTTGAAACGCCTAAGGCTCTGCGCTGTGCGTTCGATATTGCCAGTGCTGACGCCCGAATCGTCGGGCTTCAGATGGGTTATGCCGACTTGTTTGAGCCGCAAGGAATCAGGCGAGACGATCCGCTTAACGTGCACGCTGCGCTATTTGCGCTACGAATGGCCGCGGCTGAAGCCGGCGTATTCGCATATGACGGCGCATTTCCCGATTTGCAGGACGCTAGCGGATTTCGGGCGGAGTGTGAGATGGCTAGAAAAATGGGTTTTATAGGGAAAACTTGTATTCATCCTGGTCAGATTGAGCCGGCAAACGAGATCTTCGGCCCATCCCAACACGAGATTGATTTTGCATTGCGGGTACTCGCCGCCGCACGAGATATGAAAAATATGAATGTTGGCGCGTTCCAATTGGAGGGAAAAATGATTGATAGGCCATTTATCCAAAGGTCGAGAAGAATTGCCGATTTAGCGAAACAGATGGGAGTGTTGTCGCTATGAGCGAAGCTTCGAGTAACGACGAGGCGCCGCGTGGGCCCTTGACCGGCATTCGGGTGCTGGATCTGAGCGCCTATATAGCTGGGCCTTACGGTTGCACGCTACTTGCTGACATGGGTGCAGAAGTAGTCAAGATTGAACCACCCAATGGTGACAACCTGCGCAGATATCCGTCGACCTTGGAAGCCGAAAGTCGGGCTTTTCTTGGAATCAACCGTAGCAAACGCGGATTGGTTTTGGACCTGAAAAAAGAACAGGGTTTGCGGGTCCTGAATCGCATGCTCGGCTCGGCCGACGTAATGGTTCACAATTTTCGACCCTCTGTGGCGCCGCGCTTGGGTATTGCGTATGAGACATTCCAGGCCAGCTATCCACGGCTGATCTACTGCGTAGTCAATGGTTATGGCGAGTCCGGTCCGATGAAAGACTATGCTGGCTATGACCAGGTTTTGCAGGCTATGACCGGAATTTGCGCTATGCAGGGCAAATACGGACAACCGCCAGAAATTGTGTATGGATCTGTAGTGGATTACTACGCTGCGGCAATGGTCGCTAGCGGTGTCAGTGCCGCACTTTATGACCGTGAACGAAACAATCGAGGCCAATATGTTGGCGTCTCCTTGCTGCGAAGTGCGTTGGCCATGCAATCAGCGCGCTTCATTTGGGCTGAAAGTGAAAGCCGTGACATCGGTCGCGACATGCGCTCTGGAGGGGTCACGGGTCTGCATCCGGCACGAGAGGGTTTTATCTATTTATCAGCCAATACCCCACATTTTTGGCGTGCACTTTGTGAAAAAGTGGGACTCAATTCTTTGGCCGATGATCCGCGGTACGACAGTGTGCGCAAGCGAGCCGATTGTGCCAATGAAATCTTGCCTCAACTGCACAATGCCTTACTCTCTCATACCGCCCTGGAGTGGGAAAAGATATTTGCGCAGGATGTACCTAGTGCGGCCGCTCGCTCAATTGCTGACATGTTCGACCACCCGCAGGTGCTTGCCGAGGACATGGTGACCAATTTGGAGCACCCATCGGTCGGTCGCTATAAGGGCCTTACTAAGGCCATCAAATTTAGTAAAACGCCGGGTCCCACTCCGTTCTCTGCGCCCACACTCGGTGAGCATTCAGACCTTGTTTTGGCGGAGTGCGGGTATTCGCACACCGAAATTGCGCAATTGCGCCAACAGGGCGTCATCAAGTGATTCAACTCAGGCCGGGTCAATTTATGAAAGTTTTTTTCTACCTAGCATTGTCTTTGCGCAGAACTGCCCTGGCCCTATGGATCGCTGGTATGGGCATGGGTATGTGCTTGCCTGCAATGTCTGCCCACGCAGGTAATCTTGTAACACTGAGGACGGACACGCTGGGGCCTGCGCCTGGTAATGGTTCGGTAAGCACTTTGGGCGCTGTGGATGGTCAACTCCTCGTGCTGGGACAGGACGCAAGTTGGGTGTTCGATGAAGCTAGCCGCTCCTGGAGGAAGGTCGACTGGCACGCGCAACAACCGATACAAGCCTTGGCGTTGGACAAACGGCAGGCTTACGTTGTGCTGGGCCCTGAAGTCGATGCAATGGCGCAGCGGGTTCAAAAGCTGACGTTAGAGTTGGGCAACTTAGGCGCGCAGCCAATGCCTTCTTTGCCCATGCACTTGCTTGATTTACAAGCGGCGATGCTGGGCGCTGTCCTTTATGTTGTAGGCAACGATGCGAATGGAGTATTCACGCAGTTTGCATTGGACACGAGTGCAGCGCACCCCCATTGGACCGCGCATCGAGTAGCGCAGCTCAAGGGAAAACCGACCTCGCTCGTCGGTCAGCGTTCGGCTTTGTATGCCACGGTAAGATCGACTGGTGGCGCTGGGGACCGCTTGTGGCAATGGACGCCATCGGGCGGATGGATCGAAAAAAATGCACTATCTGGCACTGTGATCCAACATGCCGCGCGACCCGCCGGTCAGGCGCACGTCATCTATCTCGTCCAATCGTTGGCTGCGCTTTCTCCTCCCCCTGCAATGATGATGTATCACACCATTACGGGCTCGTGGGCGACTTTAGATGATCCCAAGGCCCTGGGGGCTATTGACGGTACAGCTTGGCGCAATGGAATCGCGTGGCAGCACCTTGCCAGTACAGGCGCAGTGGAAATTGACTTCGCAGAAATCGAGTCTGGGAAACTACTGCTTACCTGGCTGGATTGGGTGATTATTATTTTTTACCTGACGTCTATGTTGGGTATGGGGCTGTATTTTTACCTGCGCGAAAAGCGTACTTCGACTGCTGATTTTTTCGTCGGTGGGCGTTCCATCCCCTACTGGGCGGCAGGCGTCAGCTTATATGCAGCTAACACCAGCTCAATTAGTTACATTGCAATTCCAGCCAAGGCGTTTGAAACCAACTGGCAATACCTCACCAACAACCTAATTGCTGTTGTAGGTTTGATATTTGTCGCGATCTGGATAGTCCCTGTGTTGCGGCGCCTCGATTTAATGTCCAGCTTTCAATATCTTGAAACCCGCTTTCATCCAGTCATACGTACACTGGCCAGTGCATTGTTCATGGCAGTGCAAATTGGTAGTCGGATGAGCATTATTCTGTTCTTGCCGTCTTTAGCAATCGCTACGATGACTGGAATTGACGTCGTATGGAGCATCCTCATCATGGGTGTTTTCACCATGATTTATACCGCTCTGGGCGGTATGAAGGCAGTCGTCTGGACCGATGTAGTCCAACTGGTGGTCAAAATGGGCGGGATATTCTTCACCATCGGATTTGTCATCTATATGCTTGATGGCGGCGCGGGTGAATTGATAAAAGTAGCGCAGGCCGAAGAAAAAGCAAAGCTATTTGATTTCAGTTGGGACCTTACTAAGGCTACCGTTTGGGGCTTTTTGTTCCTCGTGCTATTCGATGTGGTTCTCACCTTTCCAAAGGATCAGGTGCTGATGCAGCGTGTACTGTCAACGCGTTCGGATAAGGATGCCGAACGGTCTGTTTGGACATTTGCTGCCATCATGATTCCAGGCGGATTTTTATTCTATGGTGTTGGTACTGCCTTGTATGTCTACTACAAGAATCACCCCGAGAGGATGAACCCTTTGCTCACTATTGATGCGACATTCCCACTTTTCATCGCTGCGGAGTTGCCTATGGGCGTTCGCGGTCTTATCGTAGCGGGAATTCTGGCTGCTGCGATGGCAACGCTGTCGAGCATCATGAATAGTGTCGCTACGCTTGCATCGGTGGATTTTTATGAAAAATGGGCGAAAAATCCAACGCCAAAATCTAGCGTTCATTTTGCTGAGGCAATGACCGTGGTAACCGGTATTCTTGGGATGGGCGTCGCACTTTTGTTGACGCGCTACGACATCCACTCCCTATTTGATGTGTCGATTGAGTTGGCTGGTTTATTGGGTGGCGGATTCGCTGGCGCCTACACCTTGGGCATGTTTACACGGCGCGCCAATTGGCAGGGCGTTGCAATCGGTGTCGGCGTTAGCATCACAGTGACCACTTTAGCCTGGTTCATGAACCTGGTTCACCCGTATTTTTATCTCGCTATTTCAATCTTTGTTTGCATCCTAGTGGGCTATGTGGCAAGCTGGATGTTCCCGGCGCCATCGCTAGAGTCTCTTGAAGGCCTCACCATTTATTCGAAAAAATCTTCGCTTTGAAGAAAATCTTAGCGATCTGGCGCTTGAACTGAGTGCTTATTCTTTATCAGGTTGGCTCAATTGCTTGCTGGATTGCCGCTTTCTTACTTTTTTATCGGCTTGTTGTCTGCCGTACCGGCGCCAGCAGCACCAGCACAGCGCCAGCGCCGCCTTTATGGGGCGGGGCTTGCACAAAGGCAATGACTTCGGCCTTTTGCACTAGCCAGCGCAGTACCTTGTCTTTGAGTAC
>Ga0187844_10002841_pt1 | contig 11973 bp, 20 predicted proteins | sample SpaLakP09_SKY_50_FD_134517 | JGI IMG/M metagenome (GOLD analysis project Ga0187844, IMG submission 134517) | Oligotrophic lake water microbial communities from Sparkling Lake, Wisconsin, USA - SP09_SKY_50 | ecosystem: Environmental > Aquatic > Freshwater > Lake | place: USA: Sparkling Lake...
AATAGGATGATTCCGTCGTCTGCCCGGTGGGTCAGGCTCAGATGCCGATTGCGCGGCGGATCTCGGCGGTACGGTCAACGCCGCACACCATTTCCACGCCGTTGATGAAGTCCAGCTCGATCACTGTCTCGCCATTGATGGTGAGCTTGTAATAGCTGCAAGTGGTTTTGTATTTGTGGTCGGTCTTGTCACTGACCTTCGCGTTGCCCATTTCAATCTCTTTATGGCGACCACGCACCACGACTTCGACCGCATCCACGTCTTCGCTATCGTCGCGCTGGTAAGCTCCGGCAAAGCGCAACTGCACCGCGTTGTGCGTGGTAGCGGCATACTGCTTGAGGGCATCGATCAACAGGCCGCCCGCTGTCCAGTCGAGTTCGAGTTTTTCATTCCCCATATCGATTTCGATGGGGCCGGTCATGCCGCCAGCGACGTAGTCTTCCATTTTGCGGCTGAGTTTCGGCAAGGTCAGTTCCGGCACCTGGCCGAGATACGATACGCCGTCGTTAAAAAGATTAAAGTTTTTGAGTTTGCTTGGCAGTCCCATGATGGCTCCGGTTTAAAAATGTGTTTGTCGCAGATCGGGTGCGCAGAGCGCACCCAAAGTTTATGCAGTGATGCTTTGCGCAAAATTCGCAAGATAGCGGTCGGTAATGCGTTGCTGCAGGATCAGGTCTTCCAGTGGCGGCACCGGTGTGTAGTCGTAATCAATCGTCAGCGAACCCATTTTTAAGGATTCCTTGCTATTGAAAGCCGGGTCATACCAGGCAGTTGCATCAATGATGTAGCCGGACGTTTTCAAATCACGGAATTTTGCATTGATCGACTCGATCAGATCACGTACAAGCGACGGATGCACCGGCTTATCGACATACGCAAAGTGCGCCTCGGCAATCGTGTCAGCAATCACCTGGGCAGTACGCACATAGTTTTCGAAAAAGAAATAACCATCTGCCTCTGCCGTGCGCGAACCCCAGAAGCGATAACCGGATTTGTTGATCAGCGTGGTCACACCAGCCAGATTCAGATAACCCGCATCGGTAGTCGGGCTTTGCAAATCCCAGAACACATCGCGCGCGATACCGACGGGTCCATTCACCACCATATTCGAAATCGACTTATGCCAGCCTATGTCCTGATCAATTTTGGCGCGCAGGCCAAGCGCATAGGCAACTGCCGGGATCGAGGCGTTGGCATTGCTGGTGGTATCCCAGCTCACGAAATCCGGCCAGATCACCATCAGTTCGCGCTGCCCGAAGTGTTCGCGGTAAGTGGTGGCCGCTTCTTTGGTCTGAGCGCCCCAAGCCGAGGCATACACGAAACCGCGCAGCTTTTGCGCTACGCTGACCAGTTCGGTCGTCACGGCCTGCGTATCCAGCCCCGGTGCGCCGAGAATGCGCGGCTTGATGCCAAACTTTGCCTGTGCTGCCAGCAATGCCTTGATGCCTGTGTATTGCCCCGCCTCGGTGGTGCTGCCGATCACATTCGTGGTTTGCTCAGCCTCGGTCTCTGCTTCCGGCACCCGTACCACGATGGTAAAGGGATTGGTCTGCTTGCTGATTGCTTCCAGCACCCGCGACAGCGTACCTTTTTTACCGGCTTTGCCGATGGCACTGTCAATATTGGTGAGCAGTACCGGTGTATTCAACGGAAAAGCAACGGCATTGGCATCGTCGGCAGTCGCAACCAGGCCGATGACGGCAGTAGAAATAGTTCGAATTGGGCGTGTGCCATCGTTGACTTCAATGACGCGTACACCGTGGTGATAATCTCGCATAGTGGCTCCTGTGATGTTGAGTGGTGAGGCTGATTTGCAGGCCGAGAGATTTTCAGACTGCTTCGCCCTTGTCGGGCTCTATACTTTTATTGCAGTGGTCTTTATCAATGGAGTCCAGTAACCTGCAAAGAACACATCCCCATTGACGTCCTCGTTGTCTTGCCTTGGCGGCACGACTGCTGATGGTTTCATCCTCATTGCCTCCGGTTGCGGCATTCATTAGCTGATCAAAGCCAATGAGGATCCGCCATGCCCGTATGGATCCGGTGAATATGTAAATCATGCAAAAACAGAATGCAAAGATGGCGGCAGTGGATGCGATTAGGAGCAAGGTGATCATCGCTATCACCCGAATAAACCGTTTCATCAGTCGTAGGCCTCAATGTCGGTAATGGGTGTCCCCAGCACGATATCTGCACGCTCCTGGGTGATCAGATTGGCCGCTACTAACGCATTCATGCCAGCGATGGTTTTTTCGTCGGCAGGATTGATGCATTTAGATGCCAGAACCTTGTCGATAAAGATTTTGATTCTGATAACTGCTTGCGCTGCCTCATAGATAGTTTCCAGTTCTGGATCCAGCCGGTTCAGAAACGCTAGGCGCGTCATTTCCAGATGTGGAACCGATGCAGGAATGCCAGAATCCATGACCACCAGAAAAACGTCTTTCTTCTCCGATGAGATCTGTACTTTGTCATTAGCCATTATTGAACTCGCAAATAGTAGGGATTGCCGCCAGAGCTGGAGGCAGTAAAGTTGTCAACAAACTGACCGAAATTGCTAAATACCAAAGTCTTATTCAGATCATTTGTATTTGCTACGAGGATGGAATTGCCGTAGGCTAGATTATTTGTCAGGCCATAAAAATTTCCGAAGATGGACGTGACGTTGCATGATGGATAGTTCAGGCCAACCAGATTTCTCCAGTTCTTGGCATCTGCTGAGATTTGCAAGCCATCAGTTCCGCCGCCACAGTAAAAATAACCATTTGCCTGATACAAATTGGATTGACCGGAATTGTTAACCGTTGCATTAAATGTTAAGCCGTGATCCGTCGATACGAGGGTATACACGCCATTTTGAAAATACACATTGCCATTGTAGGTAACAAGATCTTTGACCGAACCTGCTATAACGACTGGCAAGCCGTTATAGAGCAAGGTACCTGCCACCATGCCGCTATAGCCATTTGTGGATGAAAAAACGTTGACCGTAGTTTTACCGCCGGAGCCGGGATAGTAAATGGCAACATAGACAAATTTTGTGCCATCAAACGTTCCAAGGACACTGTAAATACCTGCCGAGCCGCCGTTTGATATTGCACCAAACAGAGCAGAGCCAGCATCTGTCCATACGGTTAAATTTGTACTGTAAAGAATATTGCAGTTATTGCCATTCCCACCAAGAGCGATGTACACACCATTGCCAAATAAGAGCTGTACTCCGCTAACTCCCCAATTGGTAGGTCTCGTGGACAGATTACTTTTAAACGTCCAAGTTTTGCCGTCTGCCGATGTCCAGACCGAGCCTGGTCCCATAGCGACAAATTGCGCACCATCCCAAATGATAGAGGAAATCAAATCCCCCCATGTGGTTCCATCAAACTGCGATAAGCGAGTTCCTTGCGACCAATTTTTACCATCAGTAGACCAGTAAAAATAAGATTGAACATTAAAGTTGGACGATGTCGTCACAAATACGCCAGCACCGAAACAAATTGCCCCGGCAACCGAACTGCCAGCCGTATAACTACGATTAGCAACTGTACTTGTACCCCAGGCACCCACAGATGCAAATGGCACACTTGGATACACCGATTGCAAAGCAACAACACCTGTTTTGAGATATGTTTGTACGCCAACGTTGATTAAATTTCCCTGCCCCGGAGGGAACAGGGTGAGTCCGCCGACTGGTGTAGTGCCAGCAGAGCGCCTGATTTCATTTAATAAAATAGCGACATCCATGATTAAACCTCCGTGGCTGTGTAGCCAGTGATGAATCCGCCTGTGTACGTATAAGTTTCAGTGCGGGTTTTACCGTTATTGGGATAGCTGACGGTATTGATCGTACCGTCGGTATTGAATGTAAAGCTCTTAGTAATCTGGACGCCGTTGATAGTCTCTATGAGGCTGGTGATCATGCCGTTGGTGTAGTTGTAGCTTGTGGCACTGCTCAGTGGATTGATGGGCAGATCCGTCACGCCGGATTGCACATTGACGCCATCCGTAAACACCAGAGTATTTTTGCCGCGAGTGATACTGACACCGGTACCGTTGGATGTTTTTACCGTCAGTACAAAGTCGCCTGTTGTGCGATTGCAGATGATCCATTGGAATGTTGGTTTAACTGGTACGATCAGGCTCACATTGCCAGTGAGAGCACCAGTCAGTATGAGGCAGCCATTGCCAGCCTCGGCAACTGTCAGAACGACGTCGGTCTTGCCCGCTACGGATTTACTCAAAATGCCTCCGAGCGCGCTTTGGATAAATTCGGTCGTCGCAATCTGGGAAGAATTATCCCCCGCTGCTGGTGTCACAGCAGTCGATGGTCCAGTGATATTAATGTTATTAAAATCACTGATCACCGGTAACACATCAACGCCATCAGTAAACGCGTGTGTTGATTTACCCTGACTGATACTGATGCCATTACCTGCCTGTGTTTTGATCGTGAGCGTAAAGTTGCCGCTGGTGCGATTGCATAATACCCACTGGCGCGTTATATCTGCTTGTACGGTGACGGAGGTATTGCCTTTCAATACACCGCTAAATACCAAAATACCATTCGCTGCTTCGATGGCAGACAGCACGATATTGGTGGCTGCTGCCACTGATTTAACCATCACGCCGCCAAAGTTGCGTAATACAAATTCTGGCGTCGCCAGTTCTCCAGTGCTTTGGATAACTTTTTCTACCTGTTCTTTGAGAAACGCGGTGCGATTTGCCAATTGTTTGGCTTGCAGATTATCAATGCCATCTGGCCCACCTTCGACCGGATCCGTCGTTTCCAACTGGTAGATACCTTCTACCCAGACTGCTTGTTCTACTAAGTTAGACATGGATGACTCCTCTTGTGTAGCTGCCATCGCGGATAGCAAATTTATTGTGTAAGAAAGATGCACCCCGAAAATCCAGACTGTGCAAACGACAGCGTGCTGGTGCCGTATTCACGAGAATTCGACGGATCTGTGCTGCCTGTCTGATACTGATTAAGCCATTGAGTACCACTCGATAAACAAATGGCTGGCTACCACCATGCAAAGGCCATGCATCACGAATGATGCTGCCGTTACGCCGATGACCGTGACGTTGCTCGTCCACGCGAGCATATGGATAGCCAGCTGCAGCCAGCGCGCGATGTATCGAGGCCACGCTACCTTTTTGCCTGTGGATTGCGACGGATTCAGTAATGACTTGGCGTTTCACGCTGGTTTGCCAGCTGTCATCCCACTCGTTGACCGACAGTGCCCAGGCAAGCCATGGCAGCAACGACACTGGGCATGTTTTTGGGTTCCACAGTTGTCGTAAGGCTTCTGGGTGCAAATCCGCGACCATACTGAGTCCTGCTGCAGCCTCGATAGGTTTTTGGTTCGGTGGTAAAAGCGGATCGTAAAGAGGTTCAGACATCGCGCTCACCCTCTGTTATCGTGATCTGGATACAGCGTGCTGCCTGGCGATCTGCAATCAGGATGTCTGTTGCCGGAGATATCAGTGTCACGAGACGCACACCTGGTTGATGCAAGGCGGCATAGATGCCCGACTGTGTAATGTCATAGCCAATTCTCGAAACGCTATCGAGATAGCTGATCAGTCGGTCTTTCGCTGCCGCGATCACGCTGGCTCCAGATGGTCCCGGGAATAAATGCAGGATGGCCCGCACTTCAAAGTCGATGATTTCTGCCGCTTGCACTTGTACCGTATCAGTTAAAGGGCGAATGTCGTCTGAAGAGAGATAGCTTTCCACCAATTGCAGCAGCCCGGCATCTGCACTCCCGCTATTGTTTGCCGATAGCACCGTTACCCGCACTGTGCCTGGCACGGGACTATCAATGGCGACATCTTTCACAAGTAAGGACGACGATAAGGCATGAAACTCATAACTGCCTTTGCTGCCAGCGACGGTTAAGCCTTCAAGCGACATTTGTGTGCGATTTCGCAGGCGAGAGTCAGACTCTGGCGTACCATCGGCAAGTTCTAGGCGTTTTACACCAAATAAAGCAGCCAAATGGTCGAGATCAGACCCTGTCGAGTAGGCCAGCATGCAGGCATGTGCCGCATCATTGATACGAGCGCGCAGCATCAGTTCCCGATATGCAGCTAGCTCCAATAATTTGATCACGGGATCCGATTCCACTACAGCCTGCCATTGCGGATATAGCGACTGAAATTTAACAAGCAAGGTTTGGTAAATCGTCTCAAAATCCAGCGATTCGATGATCGCAGGCGCAGGAACTTTGCTCATGTCAATGGTTGTTGCTAGGCTCATTGATTACCCTTGAATGTCATCGGTACTGTAAGGTCGATCTGGCTGGCATTCCCGTTTTGTAGCACCGTACCCTGCAATTGAAGTACGACCTGACCAGGTATATCCGTGCGCTCAATGCTTACCTGTGAAATGCGGATACGCGGCTCCCAGCGCAGTAATGCGCTGGCGGTAGCGGCATACATGCGGATGCGGGTAAAACCGTTATCGGGCTGATCAATCAGATCAAACAGCAGGCTGCCGTAATCACGCCGCATCACACGTGTGCCGACCGGCGTAGTCAGAATATCGGCAATCGACTGACGCAGATGATCGGTACCTGAGAGCAGTTTGCCGCTGGTGATATGCATACCGTTCATACTTAATCCGGGATCTCGAACCAGCCACGACCCGTGCTGGCATGACCGCATGAAGCCAGATGCCCGGCACGGCAGACGGGCGTGCCATTGATGCTCATCCAGCCAGATGCTTGCACCATCTTGATCGGCGCTTTATGCAATGGCGGCGCATGCGGCTCGACCGCATCGCCAAGTACAATCACCGGCTGGCCATCCACCACAAAAGCAGTCTGACCGCCGCCCAGCTGGCGACCGCCTGCAATATCGAGGGTACGCACTGCGATGCCATAGCTCATGACTGCACCCCGGAGAAATGCGGCGTGGTCAACACCGTGCCAGCGTTGCTGAGCTCCAGCGTGCTGGCACCGACCTGTATCGTGAATTTGCCGTCGGTTGGCAGTGTGATCTGGTAATGGTGGGTTTTGCTGTTGTAATCAATCACCGCACCGTCTTCAAACTCTGTGCGTGTGCCGTCCGGATTGTCGTCCGGCGCCGGATGGCTGCTGCTATTAATGCCAGGCACAGCGACACCGGCAGAAGGATTGCCCGATGGCGACAGCACGATGCACTGTTCACCTACGGCTGGCGGCACCCATGTCCTGGTGCGGCCAGCCTGCATTGTGCTGACGGGTATCCAGTTGGTGAGCAGCGTGCCGATTCTGACGCGAACTTTCGGCTTGCGCGTATGCTGCACCTCGGCAATCGTGCCGAAGCGGATCATATTTTCTAAGCGGCGGGAGAGGTCAGCAAGGGTAAATTCCATGCTGACGATGATGACTTGTGAGGCTTATCTGGTCACGCTTTGATGGGTTGCTATGGGGGTTAGTAACCCTAGACCTGTCTCGCGTGCGCGTAGCTTATGACATAGTTTCGTGAGGACGCGGCGACGTGCCTGATGCGCTAACATCCAACACGCCACCGCATTCGCAGAAGCACCTGCAAAATTGGCCAAGACCGCGTCACCTGTCGACAGGCGCGCCAAGGCTATCATATTTTTCGTCACTATGAAAATGCAGGATATCCGTTGTGGGACTTGTTCTCGCAAACTTGGTGAGGGTGAATATATCACCATCACCATCAAATGCCCACGCTGTAAAACTATGCCCGGAAATGCGAGAGGCATTTTCTGGTCTGAACATGGAGAGTGTAGGAATTCAGTACACGATCGGCGGTGCCACGAAGTCCAAGGAGAAAACGACTGAATTAATTATCAGAAACTGGTAAAGAATATCCCCGTTAAGTGCAGATGAACGGGGATATTTTAACTTTTCGCTTGTATATGCCGTAATACTGACTCTTGAATAAGATCACGATCTGTTTCACTAAAGCCAAGTAATTTGCGCTCCTCATATTTTACATCTGGTCCTGTCTGGCTAACCTTATCCCTCAATCCATACTGATGCACCCTCGCGATACGCGCGACTTTGCCTGTGAAGCCGACTTCAATCTGATTCGCGTCTGCCTTGATTTTCAGGTGGGTATTGGTGCGCAGCTTTTCGAACATGGCGGCCTTCTGCTTCTTGATTCTTCCCTGCTTGTTTCTGAATTCTTTGCGCTGTTTTCGCGGTGTGTAGGCGATGCCTTCCGGCGTTTGCTGGGCTTTGATGCGTTGTTGCTGGCTGCGGCGCAAATCTTATGCAACCTGCAGGTTCAGCTTGCGGCGGGCGGCTGGCTCCAGCGGGGCAAGCAGTCCGCCTGCCCAGTCTTCCAGTGCGCTCAGTTCATGTGTCATGGATTTTTACTGGAATCGGTCAGCGCCCATTCTGCCAGCAGGATGTTGCCTTTATAGAGTTGCCAGTAAGGCGCGCTGTAGTCGGGTGCCTGTACCGGTTCACCTGCATGTTGAATGCGCAGCTTGCGATCTTCTCGCTTGACGATGACGCGTTCGGTCAGCTCGATCTCCAGCGAGATGTCGGCGCTGTTGTGGTTGTTGATGTCGACGATGAAGCGGATGCCGTGCTGGCGTTGGTCTGGGTGGTTCAGCAGATCTGGCTGGTGGTGTTGCACCCATTCTAGCAGCGGTACCATGAGCGCATCTTCATCACCGCCAAAGTCGATGATGATGACGTTAAGCTTATACGCGTATTCAAACGAGAGTGAGCCGGTACCGGATGCGAGCAAGCGGCCTTCGTCGATAAACACCAGCAGTTTGTCGGGGTCGCGCTTGAGTTCGGGGTTGGCGGCAGTCAGGTGTTTGCGCAGGCTATCTGGCTTGTACATTCAGGGTGTCCCGGACGGTGTTGTAGGCGCGGATACAGGCGTTGAGGTCGTGGATGGCGGTGTCGCCGTCGGCGGCGATGCTTGCCAGAGTTGTTGCAGCCTCTGACGTAAGTTCGGCTCGCGTGGCTGTATCTCGGCTGGCAGTGGCGGGATCTGCACTGCTGGCGGTTGTAGCACACGCACGGACGGGGACTGACACGCGCACAGCGCCAGAGCGCAGAGCAGCGATGGCAGCGTCGTTTTTAGCCTGTTCATGTTGTTTTTCCTTTCTGTAATCTGTGGCTTGCTTGTCGATGTCGGCACGCAACGCCCGTTCTTTGGCGAGGCTGTCGGTGACGAGTTGTTGATATTTTTCTGTCGCGGCGGCATTGACGCGGGCAGCGTCGCTGGTCAGGCGTTTGTTTTCCACAAGCAGGTAAAGCGTGGACAACATGAGTATCACCAGCATCCATAGCATGGGGTCGAAATAGTCGGTGAGCTTTTTCATGTGGGTGCTTTCAGGCAGAGTTCGCGTTCGGCAGCGCGGCGTTTGACCAGGCCACTGAGTTGCACGCCGTTGGCGGTGGTCCAGTTCAGGAGCTGATTACATGCGCCAGTGATGTTTCCGGTGTTGAGCATCGTGACCATGGTGGATGGTCGTCCATTTTTGAGTATGCAAAAGCCGTCTTTGACCCCGGCCTTGCCGTGGCCGACGTTAAACACAAACGAGGTAAATGCGGCGCGCTGGTTGTCGTTGAGCGGGGTGTGCATGCAGCTTTCCATGGTGGCTTTGGCGGTAAGCAGGTCTTGCACGGTCAGCTCGTCGCACTGATCAAGCGTCGCAGTCTGTCCGATCTTGACGCCGCCGGTATGACCTCGGCAGATAGTCGGGATGCTGACGGGATCCATGTAGGCAGTCAGTCGCGTGCCTTCAAACAGGGTGACCACGGGTAAGGCGGCGACAATGCCTGCGGCCAGCAGCCGCTGGCGGTGCAGTTCACTCGCCATTTTTGCTCTCCCGTTGGCGGCGGCGTTCCAGCCACGGAGCGATCAGCTTGTCGCGCAGTAAAAAGATGGTCAGCAAGACGGTATAGATCAGGGTGCAGATAAACACCCATTCGTTGAGCGGGATGCCGATCAGCGAAATGGTGCTGACGGTCACGGGTGGCGCGGCTTTGACCATGTTGATTCGTTCTTCCATCGTTAGTCCCATAAATTGATCATCTGGATGGTGTTAGCTTTGGGCGGTTGCGTTGGCAGGCTGACGATCATGCCCATCGGCAGCAACGCACCGAGGCTGGCAATGCCGGGATTCATTTGCAGCGCTTGTTCGACCACACCGGTTGTGCTGCCCAGATGCCGCCAGCACAGCAGATCGAGCGTGTCGTTTTGTTGGGCCATGACTTGCATACGACCAGCCTCAGATTAATTCGACCGTCACACGTGGTCTGCCGATGATGTCGCTGATGGCCCACTGGGCATTGCGGCGCTGTTCGTCGGGGCCATTTGAAAGCCAGCCAACCAGTTTTTTATCGTCGAGCGAGGTGGCAGCAGTGTCATAGTCGCTATAGCGCTCGATCAGATCGGCTTTGGCGGTGCAGTACACCGCGCGGAAGTAATGCGCAATCAGCACGCTCATCTGATTCACCTGGGCTGCGGGGACAGCTTCCAGCGCGGCATAACCGGCAGCGACCTGTGCCTGGCGGTAGCTGCCGAGCTGGTCGTTGACATGAATGATGGCGGCGACGGTGGCGTCGATCAGGCGTTCATCGGTGACGGTGCCATCGATGCGGGTTTTGTCGCGCATGACGCTCAGATCGACATCGGGGAAAAAGCCGTCATTGCTGATGCGGTTTTGTTCTGTTGACTCAGTCGATGGTGTGGCAATAAATGGCATGTGGGTCTCACTGTGCTACATAAGTCGGCCTACATAAGTCGGCGGTGGGCGGGCGTCAGACCTGTATCTTTGATCGGTCATCAACCCGCGCCGCCGTGCGCCGGGGGGTGCTCGTTACGCTGGGGTGGCTTTTTTAATGCGCCGCTCCAGTCTTTCTATGTCTTTCTTGACGCCGATGCCGTTGAACAGCTCGAGTGCGCGCAGCAGGTGCGTCATGGCGGTTTGCGCAATCGGTAATTGTTCGACGCTCAGATCGTCTTCAACAATCGGTGCGAGGTAGGAATAAGCCAGCGCCTTATGCAATTTGGCACGTGCCTGGTCTGGCGCGTCTTTGCCGTCGGTCAGTTGTTCGACGCGTTTCAGAATGTCGATCGCATCCGGATGGATTGCAGTGGATTGTGCGAAATGCTGCAAAAACGCATCAGGGATTTCATCGAGCAACAAGGTCGGCGCATCGCGGTTGTACTGATCTGGCAAGGGCATGTTGTAGGCGATCACATAGTCAGCGATCTGTAATGCCCGGACAAAATCGCCGGTGTCGATGTGCCAGACCATGACGGTGGTCAGCACATCGTCCTTGCCGCCACGTCCTGCTGCCAGCACGCCGTCGATCCATGGCTGGTAGTCGGCCAGCATTGTGCGCTTGGCGTCGATCTTGCGTTCAACAGACTGGATCTGCTTTAAGCGTTGTTTGTCGGTGACCAGTTTGGCAAAGATCAGATCGTAATCGCTGCCCATGACGGCTTCACCTTGCGCGCTGGTTGCAGCGGCTTTCGCCGCCACGGTGCGCTGGAAATGCTGCTGGGCTGGAGACAGGCGGCTCATGATCAGACGAACTCGATATGTTCGACCATGGCTGCCAGGCCGTATTGCTCGACGACATAGGCATCATTGGACGACTCGTAGTTTTCGATCCGGTCACGCTTGGCGTTATCCAGCACCTGACGGCGACGCGCACCATCCTGGTAGTAGATGGACAGATTGTCATAACGGGTGATCAGCACTGCATGGGGCGGGAAGTAAGGCACGCTGACGGCTTGCAAACCACCGATACGCTTTTGGCTGATGATGATGTCCGCCGCCAGGGTTTCGACGTTGGTTTGCTTGGTATTGACCAGCGGGAAGTATTTGTCGTGCATCAGCTCGCGCCCGACGATCGCAACCAGACCGGCATCTTCGCGGTACCACGGGTCGAGCAAGGTGATGGCGTCAAACACGACGGCATCCAGATTGGCATAATCACCGCCTGCACCGACGCTGACTTTGCCATTGGTTTTACC
>Ga0187844_10002842_pt1 | contig 11970 bp, 11 predicted proteins | sample SpaLakP09_SKY_50_FD_134517 | JGI IMG/M metagenome (GOLD analysis project Ga0187844, IMG submission 134517) | Oligotrophic lake water microbial communities from Sparkling Lake, Wisconsin, USA - SP09_SKY_50 | ecosystem: Environmental > Aquatic > Freshwater > Lake | place: USA: Sparkling Lake...
GTCCAAATACGCTAATACAATGGATCCAAGATTCTATATGCAAAACAAAAACAGGAAAATAAAGGTAAAAATATAAGGGACTAGTGTATACAAGAGAATTTGATGGCAATATGTTTCCCGTTTATCAAATATCTCTATCTTTCCTGTTTCTTCATAACCGCATTCATGTTGACGTACAATGAGACAACAGAAATAATTGGGTATAGCTGTGTATTTGTATTACAACTCGTATTTACGATTGCTGTAGCCTTGGATATTATAGAAGATGGAAATAGAGACGCAAAAATATTATATTTTCCAAACATACCCAATAATATAGGTATTATAACCGAAACCAAGGTACCTATTTGGTGGTTTCTTGTAGCAGGGTCTATCCTACAGTTCGTATCATCACTAATAACAGTTATAACTTCATCTTATTTATACAAACGATTTAATTCGCTTCGTATGTCAAGACAAAATCGATGGTATCTTTCAGCTTACAAAACATCCTATATCATTTGCACAGTATTACTTATGATTTTGATATTTACATTCTTGCAATTTGGTGGAGGAACAATCGCTTTATCGAGTACCTATAAACTCTTGGTCGTAGTATGTTTTATAGGAATTATCATAACATCTTCACTTGATGTATTTTATTCCAACCGTCTGTCCAAGCTCATTGGATCAACGACTGACGGATAAGACCATAAAATCAAATATGGATCCATCGTCAAAAGATATAAATAGTAGAAATGCACTAATTATATCTTCTTTCATCTTCGAGACCAAAACATATGAAATATTATGAGAGTCATTTCGAAGAATACACTATGGCAATACAACACTTTAATCTACACCCAGAGATAGACGACTGCTTGGACTCTTTTCCCGATCATCTCTCTCAGTTTGGAAACCTAATAGTATATGGTGCATCTGGTATTGGAAAGTACTCACAAGTATTACGCCTTTTACAAAAATATAGTCCAAGCGGGCTCAAATACGATAAGCATATGTCTCTTCAAACGGAAAAACAAACATATACATATAGAATTAGTGATATTCATTACGAAATTGATATGGCATTACTAGGATGTAATTCTAAAATGGTGTGGCACGAGATATTTAGTCAAATAGTGGATATTGTATCCATGAAATCCGACAAAAACGGTATTATTGTCTGCAAAAACTTCCATTCTATTCATACCGAACTCTTGGACATTTTTTATAGTTATATGCAGCAATACAATCATCCTCAATTAAACATACACATCAAGTTTTTATTAATAACAGAACATCTCAGTTTTCTTTCTAGTCGAATCTTGGACAATTGTAGAATTCTTCAAATAAAAAGACCATCAAAAGATCTATACCAAAAATACATAGATGTCGTACAACCCACCGATAAAAAATACATAAACAATGTGCCTATTAATAAAAATAATTTTGAAAGTATAGAAATAGACACTCCACAAAACCATCGTCGACCTCCTCCCGCCGTCTACACACTTGGACAACGAATAAGCAAAAAAGCCACATTGTCCAAGGCACCATTACAAAACGAGATTGTGTCATTTCTTCAACCAAGAACGTCTCCCGTGTCAGAGTTGTTTACCAAGCAGATTATGAATACTTCTATTTCGGATACGGATATGTACAAAAAAGATTCCTCTCATATATTGGAGAATATAGAGCCATGTGATATACTCAATTTAAAAGAATTGAGAGTGTTAACGAGCAGTATAAAAAACACAGATTCAAGTGAAGAGATACCAAAAGAAATATTTAATAATGTATGTGATGCAATTATTCATGAATTAACACACCCTGATACATTAGTAATAACATCATTCAGAGATACATTGTACGACATTTTGATCTACAATTTGGACGCAGTAGAATGTTTCTGGTATATATTTACGCATTTTATACATCTAGGTAAAATGAATTCGAATGACATTTCTATTATCTTGGACAAAACCTACACTTTTTTAAAATATTACAACAATAATTATCGTCCCATTTACCACTTAGAGAATATTTTTCTTTTATTACTAACGAAGATACAACAGTAATTGTAATCAATACAATACAAAACATACCATTATATGATGAATTACAAAAAAGCATGCTTAAATTTGGGATTAGATTGTGATACATCTTGGACAGAGACCGATTTGAAACGTCAATATAGAAAATGCGCACTATTGTTTCATCCAGATAAAAATAAAAGCTCAGATGCCAACGAAAAATTCCATTGTGTCCAAGAATCCTACGAGTATTTGATAAACCACCGTGGATTAGAAGAAGACGGTGATATAAAATGGGACGGAGGATCAAATTCTTACACAAATACCCTCTTTTCATTTTTGAAACCAATCTTGGAATCGGGTAGATTCAAAGACATTACATCCAAGATTATACATACCCTGGTTAATTATATTACCGAAAAATGCGAACCCAAAGCCTTGCATCTTTTACAGAAATTAGATAAACAGGTATTTTGCACAATTCGCGAAATCTTGCATTCACATAAGGAGGTGTTTTATTTTTCCGAGACTTTCTTGGACAAAATAGATGAAATATATGAAGGCAAACTGAACGAACGTCGTATTATTCTTCATCCAACGATTGATGACTTGTTTTCGAATAATCTGTATCGCTTAGTAGAACCGGGAGGCACTTTTTTAGTACCGCTCTGGCATCATGAATTAGTGTATGATAATTCGGGAGTAGATCTATACATTGAGTGCGTTCCTATTTTGCAAGAGGGTGTAGAAATTGATGAAAACAACAATATCCACGTGTCTATTTCTTGCAGCTTGGAAAAACTATGGTCGATGGAGTCGATTGATTTTCGTCTTGGACAACAGAGATTTTCGGTACTACGCAAGGAATTGATGATGACGGAAACACAAACAACTGTTATACCAAATGCGGGTATTTCTCAGATCAACACACGTGATATATATAATATATCCAGACAAGGACACATTTTTGTACATATTCAAATAACAGGTTCGTGTCTATAGACGTATATTCCAGTTAGAAAAACATATAAATATCTAAAACTATTTACACTAGTAATTCAGTGAGTACTAGTATAAAATGCGCATTTTGACAATATCAATATTATTTTGCGGATTATTCGCATTTCTTGGACAAACGACTGGATATTTATCATTAAATCAGATTCGTGCGATGCAGTATATTATTCAAAATCAAGAGACACCACCAATTATACTGCAAAAGACAAAAGATATATTATATCATCACTATTATCCCTGGGTATTAAAAGAGACGCAAGAGTTCTCCAAGATCCACAGAAAAGCCATTCGTCGAATGGTAAAACCTACTTCGATACACATATATGCTATTCAAGGTTTTTCAAAAGCGATTGAACGTTATAACGGAAGTTCGGCATTTCATATATATGCAAAACCGTATGTTCAAGGCGAATTATATCGAGGACTAACTGATTCAACTGTATTGAAACCATATCGACATAGTCAAATTATGTCGCAAAAAAATAGTACTAGTATAGGAATACGAACCAAAAATACATTGGTCTCTTACGAAAATTATTGGACATTTGATAAATTGTTGCAAGAAAAAGGCCACAGAATATATTCGGATCCAACGAGAATTGAACTGATACGCGATTCAGTGGATTCTATGGATCTAGAAATGCGCCGCTTATTTTATTTGCGATACCATTCGTTTGACTTAAGTTTACGATATCCTATTGCAAGAATATGCGAACTCTTGTGTATTAGTTCCGAAACCTATCGCAAAAGAATGAATCTTATTACAAAACAAATACGAGACAAAACGCTATAAAAATACTATAAACTTGTGATAAAAAATACACACAAACAATGTGTATTTTTTATATAAAACAAATGTCATGTAAAGTATCTATTAATATACATATAATCGTATCATATTATTTTGTTTTGTTATTTACACGGCTACCTTCTTCTTGACAACCTTCTTCTTGGCAGCTGGTTCTGGTTCGGCTGCTACTGGTGAAACCTCTTGTTCAACTTCTGCTTCTGCTTGTGGAGCGGCCTTCTTGACTACCTTCTTCTTGACAACGGCTGGTTCTGGTGCTGCAACTTCTTCCTCAGCTTCTTGCTGTTGCTCTTGCTCACCTTCTGCATCACTATCTGCTGCCGAAGTATCAAAGACTGTTGGAGACGATTTTGCTGGTGGAGCCTTTGAAACAGGTGCTTCTTCTTCGACCTCATCCATATCACCCTCGTCGCGAATCTGCTGCGTATCCATTGCAACACGATCCTCACTGGACAATTGGATGTGGCACTTTCCGTAGACGCTAACAACCTCACGTGGCTTGACAACACACTGGATCAACTTCCACGTTAGACCCCAGCCCTTGCCACCAATCCAGATGCCGCCACACTGCAAAACACAGGCTACTTGGCTCAACTTGGGAATGAAATCGACGGGAGTCAACATATCATTCTCGCTGGGGAAGATACGCGTCTCCTTGGTATCATAGATCTCCACGTTCCACTTTCCGTCGTAATACGGAACCTTGGCACGAATTGATGGCGGCTTTGTTGGGTCGATCTTCTTGGTATCCTTGTTCTTGCTGTACTTCAAGAAAGGGAAGAATGTATGCTTGCACACCTCACGCGACATTTCCTCGCCCCACCAGAGTTCGGAGTTCTTGACAGCATCATCAAGAATGCGATTCTCAAAATCCTTGAGCTTTTGCAAGAACGTGTCAGTAGCTGGCTTGCGATACTCTTCGTTAGGAAAGTTGAGCGAGATACTGTACTTTCCGTCAGACTCGCCATTGTCGCCAATAAAGTCGGCAACGCCCCAGGTCATCATCATGGGGGTGGAGAAATGCAAAGAACGATTCGATTGAGTGCTAATAATATTAATGGACTTTCCTCCGCGCTCGTTGACCTTGGGAGGCATGTACTTGACCTTCTCAGGGACCCACTCGCTCGAAGAAATAACAACAGGTGTAGATGAAGACATTTTAATACGCTTGTTTTGAACTGACTATGCTCTTTATTGACTGCTAATCTTTAAATCAATTTTATGTATCGATTTTCTTGATGCCTCTTAAACATCTGTTTTTGAGGTACACTAAAAAATGGCACGGATAATTGCAGGTAATCCACAAAAAATCATTCACGTTTACTAGATAACCGGTTATATATAGAACAAATCCATATAAAATAAAAATCTACTAATAAGATATATACACTACTAAAACTTCCAATTATTTATCCATGTTATCTAGATCGGTTAGAGAATACGAAATGCGTGATGTGCGTACAAATAGTATTGTGAATGAAGACGATATCAACAACAATACGGACGACACACTAACAATACGCAACGAAATCATTATTTGCTCAGATCTTTCCCTAAATCAAGAAAAACAAGCAATAGAAGATGGCATAAACGAGAAACCTACAATAACAATGAAAACCTATTTTGAGAATCCGGCCATTTTACAATCACTGAAAGTACCAGAACTACGAACCATTTTACGGTATTACAAAGAAAATATTTCGTTCAAGTCTTCCGCTTTGTATTCGGCAAGCAACATGAAACGTATCAAGTTAATCTACGATTTTGCACTGAACGGAACAAAACAGAAAATGATAGACCGCATTGCGCATTTTTTGTTGATGAATTCCAAGATTGTTCGAATCCAAAAGATTGTCCGTGGTTCGTTCGTTCGACAATCACTGTTATTGAGAGGGCCCGCTTTAAAAAATAGATCGATTTGTGTAAATGAAACGGACTTTTACACTATGGAACCATTAAATGAAATCGAGTTTGACCATTTTTTCAGTTATTGTCATGAAACCGCGGGGGGTAATTATACCTATGGATTTGATCATAATTCATTGATTGAATTATTGAAAACTCGCCCTTACAGATTTCTAAATCCGTACAATCGTCAAGACATAACACCGATTATCCAAACTATACGAAAGATTGAAAGACTCAGTAAAATCATAATTCATTCGCAAGAAAACAGGATAGTCCAAATAGTTCAACCAAAACCACAAGTAAAACCAAAACCAAAGACAAGAACGCGCGAAACACCTTTGCCTCCAGTTTCACCTTTTTTTGAAATAATCAACAACTCTCCAACACCGGCAATCTCATCTATTGATCGAAATTTTACGCCAAGCATATATCCCATGTCTATTATGTTATCAAACATTGGTTCTAATAGAGCATATCAGTACGATATTTCTCAAATGATCAACAAAATTCGAACTATTAGATTGTTGCCATTCTCTCAAAGAGCAGACAACCTATTCATGGAAATCGATCAATTGGGGAATTATACGCAAGTTGGATGGTTTACGCACTTGAATCGAAGAGAATATACTAGATATTACAGATTCTTGCACGATATATGGAGTTATCGCGCGCAAATGTCAAACGAAGTAAAACGTAAAATATGTCCAATGTGGGACCCATTTAGTAATTTTACAAATGATATCATTCGATTCAATGAACTCACTGACGACGAACTTCGCTGCATATGTATAAGAACTATGGAAGACATTATATTTACTGGCATCGATCGTGAATATAGAGTTCTAGGAACTTTTCACGTATTATCCGCTCTTACTATAGTGTCATTACCTGCTAGACAAAGTATGCCTTGGTTATACGAATCTGTAATGTATTGATGTGATAATCTAAATAAATTATTGAATATTTGTTTGTAAAAAATATTCAATAATCGCTATTATGCACCTAAAGTTTATACCGAATACACGGATTCATAAGGAACGATAATAACTTCTTCTTTTGGGGGATACCACCAGATCCAACTGTTTCCGCCATCCTTACTAGACGCATCTCTGTTGTTCCAATAATGACCTGCATTGTAATATCCCTTTCCGTATACCCATCCTCGATCCTCAGAATAACCGCGTCCTAGACCTAGACATCTTGATCCATGTCCTGATCCACGGCCTGATCCATACCCTTCTTTTACTTTTGGTAAAAAATACGCATTAAAAGCAAACGCAACAATTAAAAAAATAGATGCTAGAGAAATATACAAACTACTTCGTTTCATGCGAGAATACTACTATAGCATGATATTTTGTTATAGATTACACAAAAAATAACAATTCGATAAAAATCGGAAAGATATCAAAGAAAGATTGTTTGATACTTGCTGGATACTCGCTTGATACTTTTGTAATACTTTAGGCATTTATTCATTTAATGCGTTAAACCATTTAAATAAAGACCTATATACTGTGTATACTTAGAATGGTAAGAACCGCTAAGACTTCTGCTCCCAATCCTGTTCCCGCTATTGTGTCCGATGCCGCCGCCCCTGTGAAGAAGGAGAAGAAGACAAAGAAGGCTGCTGAGCCTGTTGAGACTCCCGCTCCTGCTGCTCCCGTTGAGTCTGCACCTACCAACGAGGTCGTTGTCGACCTTGATGCTTCTTCCTTGGCTTCCAAGATGACTGAGTTCAGCGCTAAGCTCCAGCAGCTTAACAGCGTCTTCTCTGCAGTCAAGGGTGATTTCAAGACGTTGGAGAAGCTTATGGCTCGTGAGCTCAAGGCCGCCCAGAAGTCTTCCGGAAAGAAGACCAAGCGCACGGGAAACCGCGCTCCTTCTGGATTCGTCAAGCCCACGTTGATCAGTGATGAGCTCGCCAACTTCCTTGGCAAGTCCACCGGCACTGAGATGGCACGCACAGCCGTTAGCAAGGAGATCAACGCCTACATCAGAAACAACAACTTGCAGGACAAGACCAATGGCCGCATCATCGTCCCCGATGCCAAGTTGGCCACTCTCCTCAAGACCCAGCCTTCCGATGAGTTGACATACTTCAACCTCCAGCGATTCATGAAGCACCACTTTGTCAAGGCCGAGGCACCTGCCGCTACGGCTTAGATCTTGCGAGTGCTTGCAAAAAACTTATAATTTTACATACTATTATTACATAGTATGCAAAAAACAAAAACAAAAACAAAAACAAAAACAAAAACAATAAAAATATAAAATGTAAAGGAACACACATCTATTTTATACACTCCTGTTTATTTTTTTAGCTTTTATATTTTTTGTATTTACAATAACACACACACCACGAATATACAAATACTTACACTATATGACTTTACTCCTCTCCATCATCTGGAATCATAGACATCGGTGCCATCTCTCGACACATCTGCTGCTCGATCATCACAAGATTGTTCTCAAGGACCGAACTTTTTTGCATGTAGTACCGCAGCTGCTCAGATAACGCTTGAATCTGTGCCTCCTGTTGAAAGAGTTGCATTCTGTATTGGCCGCACTGCTGCTCCATTCGTTCCACGTAATCTGTGGCAACTAGATCAATGTTTGGAAAAGGCACGAATCCTGGTGCGTCGGCATCTGTAGCGATCTCTTCGAACTCGGATGCTTGATTTTGAATAGAGTTGGATCTGGCCAATACTGATGCCTTACGGGCACTTCTAGAAGGAGCAGAAGGAGCAGGAGGAGTAGTAGGAGGGCTGCAGGGAGGGGTCCTGGGACTATAGGCTGCTTGGACAGAAGGTGGCTGCTCGGCCTTCTTGACATACGTGTTCTTCAATAGACTCCAAAAGAATTGCTGCTCGCTGCCGCGTCGTCCCTTGGCGGGAAGAGTGTAAAACAACTTGATGGGCTCGCCTGATTCAATTGCTGCACGAACTTCTTTCGCATAGTCGCCGGAATACCACTCGGTGAAATGCACGTAGCAATTGTGGTAATCGCGATTCATCTTGGTATCCTTCTTCACGACGAAATCGATTTTGCCCACAGTGCCCACATCGGCCTTCTGAAACGCGTCAGCGATTGTTTGCTTGGATACATTGGTGTATACATAGGGGATGTAAACACTTAGAGCGTCAAGCTGAACATTCGTTGCCGAAGAAACAGAGTTGGAAGAAGACATGATTTCTATAAAACTTTCACTAGAACTTTAACTAAACAATACTTTTTGCGCAAGGCATGTTGTTGTTGTAGATGCAAAAAAAGCATATCAATTTTATGGACTTTCTATATAAAGAATTCCACGAATCCAAGTTCGTTTGAATTATTATACAACCAAAGGTTCTGATTCGATACAAAACATGGAATAAGTTTTGTTCAAAGCGATCAAACTGGAACTAGAAATATATTTTGTATACTTTACCAACCAATCGTAAAAGTCCATCGTATTGTCGTTTTTACGGCATTGATACTTGTATTCGGAATACCAACGCAACGTCTCATGTAAATTGATATTCGACTTTTTTTGGTCGTGATTATAATCAGTCCCGGAAATCACCGTTATTTTACGAAATTCTGTAGCCGTCAATGAAAGTTCGTCCAAGATGCGATCGAAATCGTAAAACAATACCGTTTGATTATGTAAACTCAGATGTCGCAAAATACGTGGACACCCATAAACAAACAAATCCATATCATCACTTAGAGATGCCCATGCTTTATTGTGCAATACCATACTAGCACACAATTGATCCGCTTCTCCTTCAGCTTCTAAATACTGAATTCCGCGACTATCAAACAAGGTTTTTACGATATGAATATCCTCAGGTTTGATACGAATCATCTGGGTCTTCAATGATTCCATCTTTTTTTCTAGAGTAGCCTTATCATCGGGAGTGATCGTATTCATAAGTTTCTCTTGCAATGTATTGTATTCTTGTTCTGCGGTTTTCTTCAAACGACTACGCTCACGTAATAAACCGCGTTTTTCAATGGGTGCTTTTCCATCGAAGATAAAGATTGGACTGATCTTATAATTTTGAAACAGTTCAATCATCCGTTCGAAACTGGATAACAAAGAGTCTTGTCCAACATATTTATACAAATAGATGCTCGTGTCCACAACAATCGTTTTATTCCGCAATACCAAGAGGGGTTTTCTTGCAATTGCCCTCTTGGAACAATGATCCGATATATATCGGTTTAAATCACGGATTCCCATAAATCTGTTCGTTTATACATATTATTCTATAGACGAACCCTTTCTCAATTTTATAGCGATGAATAATGATGGTTATGAGAAATAACGCACTTACATAAGTAAACTGTCTGCAAGGCCAAGAACCCATGAAATGCAATATGATTCATCTCGTAAAACGGCGATACTACTAATAGCAACATACAAGCAACTGTAGTAAATAAAAGATGTATTCCAGAAATATAATAAGATGCAAATAAAGCCACAAAAAGTGTATCCATAACAACTGGACTTGATATAAATAAATTTGTTGCTTCTAAAAATCCTTTACATTGTTCACATTTTGGATGGTATACAATTATATTGTCTGTTTGCTTGACGTCATATAAATAGTCGATTAACTGAATAAAACTCGAAGTATGGAATATAGCGGATAAAACGATAATTTGCCAATTAGATGAATGATAAAATGCGGCGGTTAAACAAAGAAACGATCGCAAATGTATACAGAATTTATCTACAACAAATGGTTTCATAATAGAGTACGATGTGTATTCTAGTTGATTCGTGTCTTGATATGTTTGTGCAACTCGTTGATGATAATAATAGCGTCCTAGACTTAGTGTTAAAATTCCAATAATATCATGTATATAAACCTCATTCGGAGAAAACGAATAAATGAAATAGGCTATACCCAAGTTTGAAAAATAAAAATAAGATACAATTTTATGACAGAGTGGTATTGATGTTGATTCAGAAAACATAGAGTTTAATGGTTTATACAGTATTTTGCATAGAATTGTAAACCAATACAGATTCAAGACAAAAAGACCATATACACCAAAATGAATGATCGACAACTGGAGTAGAGAATCACCTGAATATGAATGAAAGACTGCATATGTCATGGGATTCGCAACAACATCGACATAATAATCGTATATGCGATATTTAAAAAAAGTCATGAAAAATAGAGCATTATTAATTGTTGTTAGAGTTTTGGACTTGATCTTGTACGTCTCCATTAAAAGCTTAAAAATATAGAAAAACGTGGATATTTCCGTTTTATAAAGAGATGACACAATGATGGAATCATCTACTGCCTCACCATAGTGATACATTTTGAATCCAAGAATGGACATCCCCAATAGATGGTGCAGCTTAATTTCCGGTTTACAAAAATAAAAATCGCCTAAAAAATATGCAAAAATAATGGGAACGGACACATCCAACGAAGTATTATATAACAACCAATAGAGGAGATTCAAAGAAATGATTGTACAAAGTCCAAGGTTTGCGAAATTTTGATACAGCTCTATTTTATTCATGTTATTTGTGTCCGAAGTTTTACTCGTATCTTGCATGATAATAATGTTGAACAAACATTATTTATGTCGTTTATCTATATCAATTTTTGGTTATTGAGGCATACAACAAGTCTTAGCCAAGCGCCGTCATACGCATCGTATTTAATACAAAATCATCTGAATCTCCTTTATGATAAAACCACTCTTGGACAACCCCTATTCTAGATAGATATTCCGGCGATTGATAGAATCGCTGTACCAATCCACAATACTCACGAATTCGTCTCGGTGTTTTTTCAAAAGCGATCGACTGTTTATTCTCAATACACCATTCAATAAAGCTATTCATATGTGTCATAAACACCGATTTGATAATATAGTAGGAAAGTACATAGGTTTTCTCCTTGTATTGAGCCGTCCTCTTTACACTAGATGCAACCGATGTTTTATCCGTTAATTGATCATATGTCAATCCATAATGATCCAAGACTTTCCCCGATTGAAACATCGACCATGCAGCCTCCAATTTCAATAGTCTCTCGATTTCCTGCAAAATCTGTTGTCTAGACTTCGCAATTGTCCTATTATGTAGTGATCTCTTACTCGAAAAAAACACAGTAAACAAGACATTCATGATTTCCGCCCACATTTCGCAATAAGTTTCAAATAACCGTATCTCCGAAGCTTGAATAGGGAAAAGTCCAAGAATTA
>Ga0187844_10002845_pt1 | contig 11964 bp, 11 predicted proteins | sample SpaLakP09_SKY_50_FD_134517 | JGI IMG/M metagenome (GOLD analysis project Ga0187844, IMG submission 134517) | Oligotrophic lake water microbial communities from Sparkling Lake, Wisconsin, USA - SP09_SKY_50 | ecosystem: Environmental > Aquatic > Freshwater > Lake | place: USA: Sparkling Lake...
CGGACCAGAAAACATCATGGTGGGCCGCGTGGTGTGGGACGAGATGTTTACCAGCAATAACTGGCCGCGCGCCAGCGCCTTGGCGGTGAGCATGATCGCGCTCATCGTGGTGCCGCTAGCCCTGTACTACCGCTCGGCGGCGCAGGTAGAGCCCGGCAAAGCCTAGGAAGCGCCATGTACCGTTTTGTTCAACACTACTTCGGCCTGGCCTGGATGGCCCTGGTCTTCCTGTTTCTCTATCTGCCACTGTTGTTCATGGTGGTCTTCTCATTTAACAGTAGCCGCCAGGACGCGGTTTTTACCGGCTTTTCCCTGCGCTGGTATGAAGCCCTGGGTCGGGATACCAAAATTGTGGAAGGCTTTTGGCTGTCCTTACAGATTGCACTGGCAACCGGCGTTTTGTCGGCGGTGTTGGGTACGTTTGCTGCTTTCGTGCTGGTGCGCTACCAGCGCTTTACTGGGCGCACGGTGTTCTCGGGCATGGTGAACGCGCCTTTGGTGATGCCCGAGGTGGTCATCGGCCTGTCCCTGCTGCTGCTTATGGTCGGTATCCAAAACGTGTTTGGCTGGCCTGAGCGCGGTTTACTGACCATCATTTTGGGCCATACGCTTTTGGGTATGGCCTACGCCATGGTGGTGGTGCAGTCGCGCCTGCTGGAGGTGGACCGTTCGATTGAAGAGGCCGCTATGGATCTGGGCGCGCGCCCCGCGCAAGTGTTTTTTCTGGTGACCTTGCCCAATATCGCCCAAGCCATCGTAGCTGGATTTTTGTTGTCTTTCACACTTTCGTTTGACGATGTGGTGATTTCTGAATTTCTTTCCGGCCCGGGGGTCAATACCTTGCCGCAAGTCATCTTTGGCTACGCCAGAAGAGGTATCAACCCGACAATTTACGCAGCGGCCACTTTACTGATTAGCGTCATCACCATCGCCGTCATCGCTTACAGTGTTCAGGTGGCACGCCAAGGGCGGCGGCGTGCACAAGAGGCGCAGCAAGCGCAGCAGACGTTTTCTGACTTGTTGTAAGGGAGATGCTTGTGTCTACATCTAAGACGTGCAGGAATAATAGCGGGAGGCAGGCGTGGTACAGACCGAAGCACTAGCGCGCGCTGCCCAAGCGGCGCCGTTTTTACAAATTCAGCACATTGTCAAAAAATTTGATGATGTGTTTGCGGTGGATGATGTCAGCCTGGACATCGCCCAAGGTGAGATTTTTGCCTTGCTGGGCTCCTCCGGTTGCGGCAAATCCACTTTGCTGCGTATGCTGGCCGGTTTTGAGCTGCCAACTTCCGGCCAGATACTGTTGGCTGGGCAGGATATCGTGGGTCTGGCGCCCTACGAGCGCCCCATCAATATGATGTTCCAAAGCTATGCGCTGTTTCCGCACCTTACGGTCTGGGAGAACGTGGCCTTTGGCCTCAAGCGCGACGGCATGCCCAAAGACCAGATCGAAGAGCGGGTCACGCAAATGCTGGACTTGGTGCAACTCAAACAATATGCCAAGCGCAAACCGCACCAACTCTCGGGCGGCCAGCAGCAGCGAGTGGCACTGGCGCGCAGCCTGGCCAAGCGCCCCAAGCTGCTGTTGTTGGACGAACCGCTAGGCGCTTTGGATGCCAAGCTGCGCCAGCGCACCCAACTGGAACTGGTGGACATCATTGAGCGCGTGGGGGTGACCTGTGTCATGGTGACGCACGACCAAGAAGAGGCTATGACCATGGCCACACGCATTGGCGTCATGAGCGAAGGCAAGATTTTGCAAATTGGCAAGCCGGCCGAGATTTACGAAACGCCCAATTGCCTGTTTGTGGCCGACTTTATTGGCACCGTCAATATCTTCAAAGGCGCTGTGGAGGTCGATGAGGCCGACCACGTCATTATTGGCTCGGCCGACTGCAAGCACTATGTCAGCCATGGCATTACCGGCACCCAGGGCATGGATGTGCACGTAGCGGTGCGGCCAGAAAAAATGTCTATCCAAAGTGGGCCGGTGAGCGACGCGCAGCGCGAACGCGCGGCCGAAGTGGGCTTTAACCTGGCGCGGGGTGTGATTACCGAATTGGCCTATTTGGGCAGCCTGACCACCTACCACGTCAAACTAGCCAGCGGACTGGTGGTCAAGGTGACGCATACCAATGATGCACGCCATGGCAGTTCGTCCCTTACCTGGGGCGATGCGGTTTATGTGTGGTGGTCTGGCAGCGACCTGGTGGTGCTTACGCGCTAAGCCCATTGCAGCGCCAAGATCGATAGGCTGCGGCTGGCATCTCAGCCCTGAGCCATAGGCCTTGTCGGATCGCTACACCACTCACTCCAACTGCCAGCAAAAAGGGCCGTACTTCCCAGCCCTGCAACGTGCATTGCCAAGATATTGGAGATAGCGGTCACGCCGCTGCCGCAGTGGTGCACCACGGTCTCTGTGCCGCGCGTGCCCAGTAAAGCAACAAATTCGGCGCGCAACTGCGCTGCCGATTTGAATTTTCCGTCTGAATCCAGGTTGAGCTGGAAAGGCCGGTTCAAGGCGCCGGGAATATGGCCGGCCACCGGGTCCAGCGGCTCGACCTCACCCTTGAAGCGCGGCGTCGCGCGCGCGTCGACAATCGTTTGTGTGGCGCGCCCTAGCTTGTCCAGCACCTGCTCCGCTTGTACCAGGGTGACCCCTGGTTCTCCCATGACAAAGTTGCCCCCTTGCGCCCCGCTGGTCATTTGCGCAGTGCCGCTCTCGGTGGCGCCGCCTGCCGCCGTCCAAGCGTTCAACCCACCGTCCAATACCGCCACAGCGTCATGGCCCACCCATTTCAGCATCCACCACAAGCGCCCGCAAAAACTCGCGCCCTGGCGGTCATAGACCACGGCCTGCATGCCCTGCATAAAACCCTTATCCCGCAGCCACTGCACCAAGGTCTCGCGCGCGGGCAAAGGGTGGCGTCCCCCGCTTTGCGCACCGGTGTGCTGCCGGTCGCCTTTGGCGCTGAGCGTGCGATCTAGGTCGGCAAATACCGCGCCTTCAATATGGGTTTGAACAAACATCTCTCCCCCGGCTTCACTTCGGGTCAGGTCGAAGCTGCAGTCAAACACCATCAGTGGCGCTTTGGCGTTTTGCAGTTGTATCACTTGTTCGGCGGAAATCAGGGTGGTGTACATGGCGTAAACGGCAGGCGCCGTCGTGAAAATAGCGGGGGTGCTGGTTGGGGACTGTATCCCAGGGGAGGCGGCAAGCCATGGCCCTTAGTGTTCCTCTGCCGGCGTATCGGGCAGCGCACGCGCGCGCAACACGGTGGACAGGATGCCGCTGGCCAGTATCACCGCGATACCCGCCCAGCCCAGCGGGGCGATGTGGTCGCCAAACAGCAGCAGGCTGTACATACTGGCAAACACAATCCCAAAGTACTGCATGCTGGCGACCACCAGCGTGGCGCCTTTACGGTAGGCGCGTGTCATGCACCATTGGCCCAGTGCTGCCAGCACGCCAATCGGTATCAGCCAGGCAGCCGCCTGTGGGCTGACCTGGCTCCAGGGTGTCATGTCGGTAAACAGCATGCCCACCGCGCCCACAAGCGCTGTCCCCACTGAAAAATAAAACACGGTGCGCTCTTCGGGCTCGCCGGCTTTGCCCAGCGCCGTGACTTGCATATAGGCCAGTGCCGCGCCTATGCCCGACAGCAGGCCGATCAGGCCGGCGAATAATTGGTCATGGTCTATGGTGGGGCGTAGCGTCATCACCACGCCGGCAAAGCCCAGCATCACCGTACCCATCAGCGCGCCTTGTTTTTGGGCCTGTCCATAGAGCAGTGCCCCGCCCAGGATAAAGGCCGCCACCCAGACACCGCTCATATAGTTCAGCGTCATGGCCGTGGCCAGGGGCAAATGGGCAATCGCATAAAACCAGGAGCCCAGTGACAGCACGCCCACGGCGCTGCGGGTGAGGTGCATCATGGGCACGGGGGTGCGCAGACTTGCGCCACGCGCCCGCACCACCACGGCCATAAAAATGACGCTCACCAGGCCACGGTAAAAAATAACTTCAAAAGTGGTGAAGCTCTGCGAGGCGGACTTCACGCCCACGGCCATGGTGGCAAACAAAAACGAGGCCAACACCATCCACAGCGCATGCCAGGCGCTGCCGCCGCTGCGAGCAAAACTCATCGAGCTGTTGTCGTGAGATCACCCATGCGCTTGCGGTACCACTCGTGGAAGTGCTGCATGCCGTCTTCCATCGGGCTTTGGTAGGGCCCCACTTCGTTGTCGCCGCGCGCCAACAAGGCTTTGCGCCCGGCATCCATGCGCTCGGCGATTTCATCGTCTTCTACGCAGGTTTCCATATAGGCCGCTTGCTGCGCCTCTACAAACTCGCGCTCAAAGGCGGCAATTTCTTCGGGGTAGAAAAACTCCACCATATTGAGCGTCTTGTCCACGCCCAACGGTTGCAAGGTGGAGACCGTGAGTACATGCGGATACCACTCGACCATGATGTGCGGGTAGAGTGTTAGCCAGATTGCGCCATAGGGCGGGGGCACGCCATTGCGGTAATTGAGCACTGCGTTTTGCCAGCGCTCATAGACAGGTGAGCCGCCGCTGGCGTCGGATGACCCCAGGCGGCTGCCCGGGCCCACGGTTTGTACCGAATAGTTGTCTTTGAATTCCCAGCGCAAATCGTCGCAGGTCACGAAGTTACCCAGGCCTGGATGGAAGGGCCCCACGTGGTAGTCCTCTAGATACACCTCGATAAAGGTTTTCCAGTTGTAGTTACACACATGCATTTCCACCCGGTCGCGCACATAGCCGCCAAAGTCCAAATCGGCGCGCGGTCCCAGGCCGGCCATTTGGTCGGCCACGTTGGCTCCACCGGCTTCAAACAAGAGGCCATTCCATTCCTGCAAGGGGTAGTTGTTCAGGTTGAGGCAGGGGTCAGCAGCGAAGTGGGGGGCGCCAATCAGCTTGCCCGCAGGCAGGCTAGCCTGATGATTGCTCCCGCTGTAAGTCCAGCGATGTAGGGGGCAGACGATATTGCCGCCGGCGCTGCCCGCACCATGGAGCAAAGAGCCTTGGCCTTTGAGCATGATGGCTTGGCGGTGGCGGCAAACGTTGGAGATGAGCTCAATGCCCTGGGCGTTGCGCACCAAGGCCCGCCCCTCTTGCTCTTGCGGCAAGGCGTAGTAGTCACCGATTTCGGGCACGCTCAGTGCATGGCCAACATAGCGTGTCCCTGGCTTGAAAAGGCTCTCCATCTCGCGCGCGAAAAGCGACGGATCAAAGTAGCTTGATACAGGGAGTTGGCTCAGGGCCGGCTGCAGTTGAAGACTTAAATCAGACATGGTGGACCTGACCTAAAGACTCCCCACAGGGAGGGTGCGCCCCTAAAGGCGCTGTCAATAAACCCGGCGATTGCACAGTCATGCGACCACCGGCGTAAGGGAGGGGGATTGTAGCCTTGTAAATTTCACAAAAGTTGGATTTCTATATCGAAGTGCCCTGGCTTAAAATTTGATGACAGTTTCCCCATCCGATCCACGCGCACGGAGCTTGCATGCCCAAGGCCACCACTTCAATCACCGCAGCCACTGCTGTTGCGCCAGCGTATGAAGAGGCCATGGCCGAGCTAGAAGCGCTGGTCGAACGCATGGAAAGCGGCGGCCTGCCCCTAGACCAGTTGCTCTCGGGCTACCAGCGCGGCGCCGAGTTGCTGCAAGTCTGCCGCGAGCGCTTGCAAGCGGTGGAAGACCAAATCAAGGTGCTGGACCAGGGCGCCATCAAGCCCTGGAAGGGCGTTTGAGGCCTATGGCGTTTTCCCTTGAGCCATGGATGGCGCAGCACTTGCGTCATGTAGAAACGGTCTTGGACGACTTGTTAGGTCAACACGCACCGCCTGGCAGCGCCTGGGTCACCCCCGCCGAATTGAACCATGCGATGCGCTACGCCGTGCTCGATGGCGGTAAGCGCCTGCGGCCCCTGTTGGTGCTGGCCGCTTATGAGGCGGTCAGTGGCCGCAATGCTTCGGATGCAGCACCGATGCGCGCGGCTTGCGCGGTGGAGTTGATACATGCCTATTCCCTGGTACACGACGACATGCCATGCATGGACAACGATGTGCTGCGCCGGGGTAAACCCACGGTGCATGTGCAGTTTGGCCAAGCGGGTGCGCTCTTGGCCGGCGACGCTTTGCAAACACTGGCTTTCGAGGTGCTGACCCCTTTGGACGGCAGTGTGGACCCCGCAGTGCAGGCGCGCTTGTGCGGCATTCTGGCGCGCGCCTCCGGGCGGGTGGGTATGGCTGGCGGCCAGGCGATTGACCTGTCCAGCGTCGGCCGGGCCCTGTCTGAGGACAGCTTGCGCCACATGCACCAACTCAAAACCGGCGCCCTGCTACAGGCCAGCGTGATGATGGGCGCGGTCTGTGGCCTCGCATCGGCTACGGCCTTGCAAGCTTTGGAGGCCTTTGGGCAAGCCATAGGCCTGGCCTTCCAGGTCGTGGATGATGTGCTGGACGTGACGGCGGATTCGGCGACCCTGGGAAAGACGGCCGGCAAGGACGCTGACAACGACAAGCCCACTTATGTTTCACTGATGGGGCTGGAGCGCAGCCGCGCTTACGCGGGCACTCTGGCTGTGCAGGCCCATGCCGCACTGCAGGGCAGCGGCCTGCCAGATACCTCTGCGTTGGCCGCCTTGGCGAATCGGGTGGTGCACCGTGTTCACTGAACGCTTTACCATTGGCGTAAAAACGGATAGCCTAAGCCCCTTGTACGCTTGAGTTGACACTTTTAATCGATTTGACCCTTATGCCAGATAACGCCAAGCCCACCACAGCCTTGCTGCCGCAGATCAACAGTCCCCACGACTTGCGCCGCTTGCCGCGCTCCGATCTGTCCCGTGTGGCCGACGAGTTGCGCAGCTACTTGCTGCACAGCGTTGCGCAAACTGGCGGGCACCTTAGTTCCAACCTAGGCACGGTTGAACTCAGCATCGCCATGCACTATGTGTTTGACACCCCGCGCGATCGCTTTGTCTGGGACGTGGGCCACCAGACCTACCCGCACAAAATCCTGACCGGCCGGCGCGACCGCATGTCCACGCTGCGCCAACTCGGTGGCCTGAGCGGCTTTCCGCAGCGGGCCGAAAGCGAGTACGACACCTTTGGTACCGCGCATTCCAGTACCTCGATTTCTGCTGCCCTGGGCATGGCCATGGCGGCCAAAATCAAGGGCGATAAGCGCTATTCGGTGGCGGTGATCGGCGACGGCGCCCTCACGGCGGGCATGGCGTTTGAGGCCATGAACCATGCCGGTGTGGAGGATTGCCGCCTGCTGGTGATCTTGAACGACAACGAAATGAGCATCAGCCCGCCGGTGGGCGCGCTCAATCGCTATTTGGCGCAACTGATGAGCGGGCAGTTTTATGCCAAGGCCAAAAGCGTGGGCAAAAGCGTGCTCAAAGGTGCGCCCACTTTGTTCGAGCTGGCCAAGCGCATTGAAGAGCATGCCAAAGGTATGGTGGTGCCGGCAACTTTGTTTGAGCAATTTGGCTTTAACTACATTGGTCCCATCGACGGGCACGATCTGGACTCCCTGATTCCTACGCTGGAGAACATCAAGCACCTGACCGGCCCGCAGTTTTTGCATGTCGTGACCCGCAAAGGGCAGGGCTACCAAATGGCCGAGGCTGATCCGATTGCCTACCACGGGCCGAGCAAATTTGACCCCGCTATTGGTATACAAAAACCGTCGGTCGCACCCAAAACTACGTTTACCCAGGTCTTTGGCAACTGGCTGTGCGATATGGCGGCGCAGGACGAGCGCTTGGTAGGCATCACCCCGGCCATGCGCGAGGGCTCGGGCCTGGTGGAGTTTGAAAAGCGCTTTCCCAAGCGCTATTTCGACGTGGGCATTGCCGAACAGCACTCAGTGACCTTTGCCGCCGGATTGGCCACCGAGGGCCTCAAGCCCGTGCTGGCTATTTATTCCACCTTCTTGCAACGCGGCTATGACCAGTTGATCCATGATGTGGCGATTCAAAACCTGCCAGTGGTGTTTGCCCTGGACCGTGCCGGCCTCGTCGGTGCGGATGGTGCTACCCACGCCGGTAACTACGACATCGCCTACCTGCGCTGCATCCCCAATATGAGTATTGCCTGCCCGGCGGATGAAAACGAATGCCGTCAGTTGCTCAGTTCGGACTTCGCGCAAAACCACCCGGTGGCAGTGCGCTACCCGCGCGGTGCCGGGGCAGGTGTCGCTGTAAAGCCAAGCTTAGAGGGCTTGCCCTTTGGGAAAGGCGAGATTCGCCTACATGGTGAAAACATTGCCATTCTGGCTTTCGGTACGCTCTTGTATCCGGCCGTGGCGGTGGCCGACAAGCTGGGGCTGACGGCAGTCAATATGCGTTGGGCCAAACCCTTGGACACCGAATTGCTGTTGCAAGTGGCCCGCAACCACGCGGCCATTGTGACGGTAGAAGATGCGGCCGTCATGGGCGGCGCCGGCAGCGCGGTCCAAGAGGCCTTGCAAGCGGCGGGCGTGGTGCTTCCGGTGCTCAGCCTGGGCCTGCCGGATCTGTTTATCGAACACGGCGATCCGGCCAAGCTCATGTCCATGCACGGTTTGGACGCGGCAGGCATCGAAGCGTCTATCCACTTGCGCTTTGCCGGACTTTTGGCACAGGTTTCCAAGGGAAAACCCCTGTCTAAAGCGGCCTGAGGCCTTTCTACAATCGCGCTAGGCCGTGTTGGCAGGCAGTTCGCTGGCGTACGCTTGGCTGATGGCTTGAATTTCTTTCACCCTTCATTGGAGTTAACTATGGATCGTCGTTCGATTATTAAAAATGCCGGCATCGCGGGCGTGTTGGCGGCAGGCGCTGCACCCGCAGTCCATGCGCAGGCCACTTTGCGTTGGCGCTGTGCTTCCAGTTTCCCCAAAGCGCTGGATACGCTGTTCGGCGTGTGCGACGTGTTTGCCAAAAAAGTGGGCGAAATGAGCGGTGGCAAGTTCACCATCAGCACCCATGCGGCCGGCGAGTTAATGCCTGCTTTTGGCGTGTTGGACGGCGTGTCCAACGGCACTATCGAAATGGCCAATACAGCTTCTTACTATTTCTTCGGCAAAGACCCCACCTATGCACTCGATTGCGCAGTGCCCTTCGGCCTAAATAGCCGCCAGATGACGGCTTGGATGTACGAGGGCAATGGCCTGAAGTTGTTCCGTGAGCATTTCGCCAAAGTGGGCATCGTTAACTTCCCAATGGGCAACACCGGCGTGCAAATGGGTGGTTGGTTCCGTAAAGAGATCAAAGGTTTGGATGACCTCAAAGGTCTGAAGTTCCGTTGCGGTGGTTTTGCCGGCAAGGTACTGGAGCGCTTGGGCGTAGTGCCCCAGAACATTCCGGGCGGCGAGATTTACCAAGCCCTGGAAAAAGGCACGATCGACGCCGCCGAATGGGTTGGCCCGTATGACGACCAGAAGCTAGGCCTGAACAAAGTGGCGCAAAACTACTACTACCCCGGTTTCTGGGAAGCGGGCCCACAGCTGTCGCTCTATGTGAACCAAAAAGCCTACGAAGGCCTGTCCTCCGAGTACAAAGCCATTGTGGAGTGTGCCGCAGCGTATGCACATACCGATATGCAAGCCAAGTACGACGTACGCAATATGCCAGCGCTCAAAACCCTGATCGGCCAAGGCGCCAAGCTGCAGCGTTTCCCCAAAGAAATTTTGGCTGCAGCCTTCAAATCAGCTACCGACATTTACGCCGAATTGAACGACACCAACCCGGCCTGGAAAAAAATATACGCTGACTACTCCGCTTACCGTCGCGATGGTAACCTGTGGTTCAGCCTAGCTGAAGCATCTATGGACGACTTCATGCAAGCGCAAAAGCTTTGATTTGCTGATGCTTCTTAAAAAACCCGCTTCGGCGGGTTTTTTTACTCTTCCAGCGGTTTACTGCTCGTCGGGGATGAGATCGCCTGCATTAGCACGCGATTGAAATGCATCAGGACTTCATGGTCGGAAGCCCGAAAGGTGTAGGAACCAAAACCACTCACCTGGACGATAACTCTTGGAATAATCAGCCAGCGCAGTCCCGGAATATCAATGACCTTGACTTTCACAATGTCGGATATCTTCACCCGCTTGGAGAGCAATCCGGTTTCCGAAATACATTGATCATCCACGTGCGTCTTAGCGATCAACATATAGACCAGACTCCACGCCAGACAAGCAAAGAGCAACACCAACAAACTTATATCTGGCCACGCAAGCGAGGCCAGTTGCGAGGTGGTGTGATGGAGTAAATAACTCGCCCAGCAAAATGCTACGAGAGCAAAAGATTTACTTACTAATGTAAAGGAATAGCACTCCCGCACTTCATTTTTTGACATCAGTACCCATGGATTCGTTCAGTCGACGGAGTTTTTCGTCTTGATCAGAATCGGCGTTGCCTTCGTCCTGATTTGGAACGTCAATCTGTATAGAGTCTAGATCCACCACAATGGGTTTATCCAAAAACGTAGTTACAGTTGCCGGGAAAAATATAACCACCATGACCAGTATGAGTTGCATAATGACCCACGGTATGGCACCCAAATAGATATCTTTAGATAGCACTTTCTCCTTGATTGCACCATCTTTATACAGTGTGTCGGCGATACCCCGCAGGTAAAAAAGCGCGAAGCCAAAAGGTGGATGCATAAAACTGGTTTGCATATTTACACAAATCAAGACACCAAACCAGATTTGATCAATACCCAGTTTCGCAGCAACCGGTCCTAGCATCGGCAAAATAATGAATGCGATTTCGAAAAAATCCAGAAAAAATGCCAGGAAAAATATAAAGATATTGACAACGATCAGGAATCCAACTTGGCCACCCGGCAAGCCGGTGAGCATGTGCTCAATCCATATGCCGCCATCGACGCCTTGAAACACCAAGGAAAATACGCGCGAGCCGATCAGAATAAATACCACCATAGCCGTAATGCGCATGGTTCCAGCAATCGCGTCTTTGATAATCGGCAGGTTCAATCGTCCGTGCAATAGCGCCAATATGAATGCGCCCATCGCGCCCATTGCGCCAGCCTCGGTCGGGGTAGCTATTGCCGTTTTTATCCCAGGAAGCCCACCCATGCTGCCCAAGACCGCAAAAATCAAGATAGCGGACGGCACGATGCCGCGCAGGCATTTTCTCCAAAGCGCCCAACCATGCAGGGTACGGGCCTCCAGGGGAATGCCAGGAACATGGTGCGGGAAAATGCGTCCCAGTAAGAATGTGTAAATTGCAAAAAATACCACCTGCAAAATAGAGGGCCCCCAGGCCCCTTTGTACATATCACCGACCGATTGCCCCAATTGATCAGCAATGACGACTAAAACCAAGGAAGGCGGCACTAATTGGGTAATGGTTCCGGAAGCAGCTAATACGCCGGTGGTGTAGCGCATGTTGTATCCATAACGGATCATCACGGGCAGCGAAATCACGGCCATGGCAATCACCTGTCCCGCAACGGTTCCTGTAATGGCACCCAAGATAAACCCAACAAGGATGACGGAGTAGCCGAGGCCGCCGCGCATCGGGCCAAACAACTGACCCATGGAGTCGAGCATGTCTTCGGCCAAGCCGCACTTCTCCAGCAAAGTGCCCATCAAGGTGAAAAAGGGTATTGCCAGTAACAACTCATTGGACAAAATACCAAAAACATTAGCCGGCAAATTACCCAAAAAATTAGCAGGAAACCATCCCATTTCGATGGCAAAAATTCCGGAAAACAGGCCCAAACCCGCTAAGGAAAAGGCTACCGGAAAACCGATCAACATCACCAGGATCAGGCCCAGAAACATCAAGGGGGCAAATTGGTCAACGGTCATTGCAATGGCCTTTCGTAAACAATGGCCATCTGGTACTCATTACGCAACCAGCCAATTCGCTTAATGATTTCGGAAATACCCTGAAGCAAAACCATAAAAAATCCCAGTGGCA
>Ga0187844_10002846_pt1 | contig 11962 bp, 10 predicted proteins | sample SpaLakP09_SKY_50_FD_134517 | JGI IMG/M metagenome (GOLD analysis project Ga0187844, IMG submission 134517) | Oligotrophic lake water microbial communities from Sparkling Lake, Wisconsin, USA - SP09_SKY_50 | ecosystem: Environmental > Aquatic > Freshwater > Lake | place: USA: Sparkling Lake...
GACGGGCGTGTAGGCCGTCGCACTAAGCGGCTGGCCGCCTGGCGGCGACCGCGCTGTGTCAGGTGGTCACCGTGATTCCGGCTAGGGTTGAGGTGCGAATACCAACCTTGATCCTTGGAGAGGGATCCACGATGACCAACGCCACTATCGCACTGGCCGAACTGGCCGAGAAGGGCGCCGACGTCGACGTGCTGCGCCAGATGGTGCAATTCGGGTGCGCTGTTCAGATCAGCAATGGGGACATTGATGAATAGGTCTTATCAAGAATCGAACGCTACGCTAGCCCCAGCCACTGTCTAGGTTTCGTTGGTATCGGCCGACTGGAGGTAGACATTCAAGAAGTCAGCTGCACCCTGGTTGAATTGAAATCCGATGGGGCACACGCCTTGCGCCAGCTGCAGAAGTCCGACCATCTGACCAGCCTGGATGGGCGCGTTGGCGCGGCTGACTAAGCCGAGGCCAGCAAGAACGCCGGCTCCGTCCAGGCCATTAGAGACAACAACCAACAGTCCTTCGTCAGCATTCGGCCCTGCGATGTTGAGGAACAGGTCCAGCGCCGTGTAGGGCGCGGCTAGGATGAAATCCAGGTTTAAGTTGAAGAGCTGGTCCGCGCCAAGCCGTTGGCCAGCTTTCTGCGCTTGAAGTGCATGGCATGTCAGATTATTTGTGTTTTCATGATTCATGGTCTTCGCTCTCGTAGGGCGACCAGGTTGTTGAGGCCATCCGTATGAGAAAACAACGACTCGCATCTGCCCGAGCCAGAGTGCCCAGGGGCACGTGACTTAGTTGCTGAGACTGGCTTACTGCGCGCCAATATTACTGGTGAGACATCGGCACGGTGATGGGATAGCCCATTGCATGCACGCGCCGAATGTTCTCAGTGACTGCATCAGAAGCCGCGAGCTGCGGCTGCGGACCCGTTGCGGTCCTGAGCGTGCTCGGTTTCGACGTCGCAGACCTGCCTTCAACGCCTAGCTGAGCGGGCTCAGAGTCAAGCCTGAAATTGTCCGCAATAATTGACAAATAAATCGACGTTGCTTATTATTGTGGACAAATGTCGGGCATCTATTCGTCTCCCATCTCCCTGCTGGAGCGGCAGGTTCTCTTCCAGTTGGGCGATCGTCTGCGCGCGCTGCGCAAAGCAATGCGTATGGGCACCGTTGAGATGGCGGAGAAGGCGGGTATCTCCCGCATGACGCTGAGCGCCATCGAGTCCGGAAGTCCGTCGCCCAGCATGGGCAACTACCTGCGCGTTATGTCAGTGTTGGGGGTCTCGGGCGAACTCGCGATGCTGGCCGGCGACACGTTGCGGCCAGCCCCGGCCGGCACCGCCGCCGCACGCTCCACGCACGAGCGGCCCGATGTGACGATCAGGATTCAGGCCAAGTCTAGGCTGCACAAAGCGCAAGACCTGCAAAGTCTCGTGCTACACGAAGCCGCGGTGTCGAAGGTCGAGAAGCACCCCGAGGCGCTGCAGAAGGTCGTGAGCACCCTCAAGGCCTGGCGTGAGGCGAATCCCGACTCGCGCTCTATGTCGCTCTGGAAGGAGTGGGAAGACATCTTGCATGTCCGGGCTTGGAGAAGGGCGCTCGGCCCAACCCAGCGCGCCAAGCAGCTTCGGCAGGCTTCGCCACTGGCCTTCGCCCTGTCAGAAGAAGAACGTAGACGAATCATTGCGCAGGTCAATGCCCTGAAGCAGGGCGTAACGTTGGGTGGTACAGACGCACACACCGACATGCTGATCGATCCTGAGGACGCGCAGTGACCTATGAGCAGTTGGCTCACCTAATCAAGGTCTGCTGCGAACACGCGGACGTCTACGAGATCGTTGTGTTCGGTAGTCAGTCCGTGCTGGGCGCCAAACCCAACCCTGGCCCTGATTTCACCGCATCGATGGAAGCCGATGTTTTCGTGCGTGATGACCCGGACAAGACGAACGCTATCGACGTCAATCTCGGCGAGGGCTCCCCGTTTCACGAAAAACACGGCTATTACGCACAAGGTATCGGCCCAGAGACCGCTTACTTGCCGGCAGGCTGGGAAGGTCGGTTGGTGAAGGTCGGGTCTCCGATCATCACGGACGGTCGCATCGGCCACTGCCTGAGTCTTCCTGACCTATTCCTATCGAAGGCAACTGCTGGACGGGATAAGGACAAGCCCTTCTGCCAAGCTATGCTCACTCACGGATTTGTGAAGGCGGATGAGATGTTGACCTGGGTCCCCAAAATGCCCATCGGGGGATCCGAACAGAGCCTCCTAACCCGCCGCATCCGTCGCTGGGCGAAGGACGTAGGCATCATCGTTTGACGGTACATCGATGGCTTCGCCCAGCCGGTTGGCTACCTTCATCCGCCCCAATTGACTACTACAAGGCAGCCGGACCTGGATGAATGCAGATGGCCGGGACCGGGTCCCCAGCAGAAACGCCGTTAGCCGACCTTGGCCGGCCGCATCCAATCCACCGAAGCTCAGCTCACCGTGTCGCCAGGCAAGACCCGGTCCCGTCATCAGCAGTCATTGGCCAGGGGCCCGGTTTCGGACGTCCTCATACATCCAGCTGGATCTCATGATGGTTCAGTCATTCCTCGGGGTCAGTGCAGCGTCTGGGCGCAGCATTGTTTGTATTTGCAGCCGCTGCCGCACGGGCAGGGTTCGTTGCGCACGACCTTGGGCGTACTGCGGGGAATGGACTTCAACTGCGGGCTGGCGGCGTACTGCCGCCGCGCGGCTCGAAGTGACGGTAGATTCGTGTCAGGCCCGCGATCATCTGCATGTGCATCTCTTCGTGCGCGTCATCAGCGATGGGTGGCGGCCGCATGTCCGGGTCCAGTTCGTCTTCGTGTGCCAGCATCATCATGGGCAGGGTCGAGCCCCCATGCTCATTGCTATGCAGCAGATAACGCCAACTGTCCGGCCGCATCTGAACGCCGCGCATGAAGCCCTTGGCCCAATCGTTGCCGCGCGCCACGCCCACATCGTCTTCCAGCAGAACCGGCAGGTACACATGCGGCTCCGAGACGGTGCGCTGCAACTCCGAAGCGATCGTGTTCCAGTGCCGCATGAGCAGGACCACGACCTCGCCAGACTCTTCCTGCCTGTCGAAGACCAGGCCTTCATCAAGGATCTCATTCAGTGCCTCGGAGGGCGGCACGAACTCTGGAGCGCAGATTAAGGCGGCGAATTAGGCGGCGATCCATTCGATGTTTTTGCCGGTCAGCCCCGCCTTTTCAAGGAGGTCGCCCAGACGGTCGAGCTCGTCATCGTTCAGGCTCGGGTGCTCGCCCTTGCGGTTGGGCGAGTATTGATACCAAGCCGCCGGCGCGTTCTTCGATCCGGCTGGCCGGTCGTCGCGCACGTACACCCACAGCCGGCCGGTCTTGGTATTGCCCAGACCCGGGCTGAGCACGGGCACTGGCGTGTCGTCGGCGTGCACTTTGGATCTCGCCAGCGTGTAGCGCCCGAGCGCGCCCACCAGTGGGTCCAGCAGCTGATCGTCGCGGTAGACCCAGCCGACCAAACGCTGCATAAGGGTGTTTCAGGCCGGCAGTTCTAAAAGGGGTTTTGCCTTTAGGCTATTTGGTGCCGTTGCTCGTTTGGGGGCCTCCGATGCTTGGCTGAAGGCCTTGGCCTAGGAGGACTCTAGCAATCCGTAGGCGGCAGCCCGGGTCGCAGAAGCCTTTCTCCCTGCGCAGTGCAGTCTTGTGTTGATGCGCTGAAAGCGTGAGTTGACGGAGGCGATGCTCTGGCCGGTTCGAATCGCGATTTCTTTGGTGCAAAGGCCTCGCCACTCCATGGCGAGCAGGTCGACGTCCTCTTCCTTGAGATTTGCGGCGGTCCTCAGGCGTTCCTGGAGATAGCTGGTCAGCCAGTCGTGCAGTTCGGCGGCCAGCGATCGAGCCAGCGTGCGCACGATTCGAGCCTCTGCGCCATCAAAGTCGTCCGCTGCATTACTGCCCAGGCAGAGCATCTCGATGCGGTCGAGATTGAACCCGGCCGGCGTCGGCACGATGAAGCAGGAACGGAAGCCGTATTTTCGGGCGAGATCGATGGCCTCTTGGTCTGTGCTTTCTTCGACTCTCACCTGGCGGTCGGTGCCAGGCAGCGTGTGCGTGCGGGCGAATCTGAACCAGGGGTGGGCCAAGATGGGTCCGAGGCTGTCTTGTGCATGGGCGTAGTCCGGATGGCAGGCGAAGAGGGTTAAGCAGGAGGGATCGAGGCCGCCTTCGGGTATGGCTGCGGTGTAGAGGCTCGCGCTGGCACCGATTGCTGTTGTGGCCTCCACCAGCTTAACGAGGAGCTCCGGCGGTTCTGTCGCTTTGGGGATCTGTGCGATCGCATCCAAGGCTTGGGTCGGGTAGTTCGCGGTTCTCGATCGCTCGCGGATGGTCAATCGAGGTGTTGAGGTCGAAAACATGGGCGAACTCCTTTCTGAACTGGTCAAACCGGATCGGGTCGTCGAAGCGCAGGGTATCTGCCGTCATGAATACTTCCAACTGCTCGCGTGTGACGAACAGGGTCCAGGATTGCGCATGGGCATTGCCCTGGACTCGCCGTGTGCGGCTTGCCGCCACACCTGACGGCATGGCAACCAGGTTTAGCTGGGGACGACGCGAGGCCTGTGTGGGACCTTCGTCCGCGTGTTTTTCTGTGAATGATGTGATGCTGATGCTGATGCTGTTTTGGTCCGTCATGGTGTGCTTCCTGCAGACTCAGACTCTGCGCGACGCTTGCTTCTCGCGCGAGGGCAATGATGGTGACGTCGCTGCGCGCTATCAATGGCTTCTACACAGTTGAAATCCATCGTTCGGAATTTCTCCGCTCGACCTGCTGCACTTCTTTGCCCTGTTTCAGCTGGCTATGACGAGGCACTTTTCATAGGAAATTTGGACGTCCTTGGATGTCTTGGGACTGCGCGCGTGCTGCGCTTGGCAGCATGGCCAGGCCTTCTTCTTGCCGCTCGCGGGTCGGCGAACGTCTTTGTATTCGTTCGGTTCTCAGCGGGGCTGTGGGCACTTGCTGGCGAGGAGGGCTTCCGTGTCCGGAGCTGCCGGCCTAAGATCACGGTGGATCAGCTCCGCGAGGTTTTGGGCTGGGACGGGAGGGTTCATGGCAACGGTCAAGGATTGGCGAGCCGTTCTCGCGCGTGTGAAGTCCGCGCTGATGCATCGCGGTTGCACTAGCGATGATGCCGATGATCTGGCTCAGGAAGCCTTCTTGAAGCTCATTTGCTACGAGCTCGATCACAAGGTGGAGAGGCCCGATGCTTTTCTGATGCGCACGGCGCTGAACCTTTCGATCGACGCGTACCGTGTGCAGCGAAATCGCGGCGAGCGGGTTTTGCTCGATGAGATGACGCTTGATGACTTGGTGTGGGCAGACACGGCCCCCACGGCGGAAGCCACTTTGCTTAAGAAAGAGCGGCTGGCGCGACTTGCGGACAGTCTGGTCGATGTTGGTGCCAAGACCCGCAGGATCTACCTAGCGCATCGCATGGACGGCATGAAGTATCAGGAGATCGCTCAGCTCCACGGGCTGAGCGTCAGCGCCGTCGAGAAGCACATCGCCAAAGCTACGATGGCGGTGACGCGGTGGATGGAGGGGTGGTGAGATGGCAGTCCAAGGCATGAACGGCCCAGGTCGACAGGATGGCGCGGACAGCGAGCCCGCGCCAGTGGTGACGCGCAAGATCGCAGCAGAAGCTGCGACCTGGATCGCCCGTCTCCACGGGCCAAGCCGATCGCCCGAGATGGAGCAGGGGCTTCGCGAGTGGTTGTCGCGCTCCGCCGCCCATCGCCACGCGTTCGAGAAATGCACCGATGTCTGGCAGGAGGTGGCGGGCGTCAGCGTGGCGGATGTTTACGCAGGCGCAGCGGCCCGGTCGCTGAATGCTGCCCTTGCTGATGAACGCTGGTGGGCGAGGATGCGATGGCCTCTGGTGGGTTTCATGGCCTTGTTGATTGCCGCCGCAGCGTTTGCAGCGCATCGGTGGTGGGGCGTCGATGTCTACGCCACCAAGGTCGGCGAGCAGCAGCTGGTGGTGTTGGAAGACGGCACCCGCATCTCGCTGAACACGGACACCCAGGTCCGTGTGGACATCGATTCCGATTTGCGATCGGTACGCGTCGAAGGGGGCGAAGCGATCTTTGAAGTCGCGAAGGATCCGAATCGACCTTTCGTGGTTCGCGCGGCGGACAGCGAGGTGCTCGCCATTGGCACACTCTTCACGGTGCGTTTGCCGGGCCGCAGCAGCGAGCGCCGCGATGAGCCCTTGGCGGTCACGCTGATTGAAGGTCAGATCAGCGTGCGTTCGGTCGCCGGCGAAGCTGGCAATGGGATGGTTTTGTTAACGCCCGTGACGATGAAAGCGGGCGAGCGCTTGGTGCTGGGCAAGACGCGCGGTCCGTCAATCGCCGCTGCTGTTCAGCATCTGGATCGGCCGCAGCTCGATCAGTTGGTCGCATGGAAGCGCGGTGAAGTGGTGTTCGACAACGTCTCGCTGCCTGAGGCGGTGACAGAGATGAATCGCTACACGCGCACGCCCATGGTCTTGATCGGTGATTCGTCGGCGCTTCGTGTGAGTGGCCTGTACCAAACCAGTGACAGTTCCGGCTTCGCCCGCGCCGTTGCTTCGTTGCATGGCTTGCAGATCCTTGAGCGCGCGGGACGACTGGAGCTGGTGACCTCTCACTAGGACTAGCCCTGACGGAATCCGTTCGATGCCCTCGTCATCTTGTTATCACCCCACAACAAGACGAGAGGCAAGAATGATTCGCACGATCTTTCACGGCACGGGCATGCGCGGCAGTCACTTTCGGGATGGCACGGTCGTGGCACTGTTGCTCAGTTGCGGCCTGGCCTGTGCGGCGGATGCCGTCAACGTAGTGCGTTATCGCATCGACCAACCGACGCAGCCATTGGCTGAATCCTTGCGAGCCATTGCCCGGCAAACCGGCGTCTCTGTCATTTTCGATCCCGCCAAGGTCAACGGGCGAAGCGCTCGTGCCGTGTCGGGGCAACTGACAGCACAGGAGGCGGTGGCGCGAGCCTTGGAGGGCTCGGACCTCGTGCTGACGGTGATGCCGGACGGGCCTATCGTGATTCGTGCCGAGAAGGCCGCGCCGTCGTCCGCTCCCGTTCCTTCCGTGCCGACCGTTAAGCCGGGTCGTGTGGGTGAGTCCAACTATGTTCCGTATGCTGTTCTTGCGCAGGCCGCCCCATCCTTTGTGACCGACGCGGCTCGCGGTGGCGCTGGCGATGGCGCGACAGCCACGACATCGCTCACCCGGGTCGAGGTCACCGGATCCCGCCTCAAGCGCATCGACGCGGATGGGCCAACTCCGGTCAATGTCTACTCCCGGGCCGACATCGAGCGCAGCGGCCAACCGACCCTCGACCGCTTTCTGAGCGGTCTGAACGAGGTGTCGATGAACCCGGGCGAGGGTGGGTCGAGCCAAACGAACGGGCAAGGTTCGGTCCAGTTGCGTGGCTTGCCGCTTGGATCCACGCTGGTGCTGGTCAACGGGCGCCGAGTGCAGGCCGCTGGATCGTCGCAGGGCAACTTCTTCAACCTCAGCGTGATTCCGATGGCGGCCGTGGAGCGTGTCGAGATCGTGCCCGTCGGCTCGTCCGCCGTATACGGAGGCGATGCGCTGGCAGGCGTGGTCAACATCATTCTCAAGAAGCAGATTGAAGGCATCGTGCTCGATGCACGGGCGGGGTCTGCCAAAGGTGTCGGCGACGGCAGCGTGTCCCTCGGCACGGGCGGTGCCGATGAGACAGGTTCGTTTCTGGTGCTGGGCTCGTATCGCAAGGCCACACCGCTGATGATGTCGGAGCGACCATATTTTCTGGATGGAGATTACCGCCGTTTCGGCGGGTTGGATGGTCGGACACGGTTCTGCACCCCGGGCACGGTGAGCAGCGCAACGGCCGCGAACCTGCCGGGCTTGAACAGCACCTTTGCTGGAATTCCTTCGTCTGCGGCAGCGCAGCCACTCACCGTCGCGAGCTTTGTAGCGACTGCGGGACAAGCCAACTTGTGCAATTCGATGGCCAATGGCAACGGCAGTGCCCTGGTCCATGGCTTTGAGACCTTCGGTCTCCATGCCGGTGGGGAGCGCCACCTTAGCGCGGCATGGTCGGTTTTTGGCGAGCTGACGGTGGCGCGTGAGCGGCTTCATGCCGAGCAGGCCGGCTTGCTGCTCAACAACGTCCTCGTCCCGGCCACCAATCCCTACAACCCTTTCGGCGTGGCGGTGCGGGTCAGCGGAAGACTGGGACTTGAGAATGGTGCGGAGACCTTGCATCGCGAGACCGATTTCAAGCGTGTGCTGTTCGGCGTGCGTGGCGATCTGGTGCCGGGATGGGAACTGGAGGCGACAGCCTCGACCACGCGGGACGACGGCGTCAACACCCAGTCGAACATCACCGCCAACGTGACCGCGCGCACTGCCGCGCTGGCCTCGTCGACACCCGCGACTGCTCTCAATCCCTTCGCCACAGGCCTTGCGGCCAGCGAGGAAGTGCTGCGGGCCATCTGGCAGGACTCGAACCGGGACGGACGTGGCCGCAAAGACCAGGCCAGTGTGTTCGTCCGAGGCTCGGCGCTGACCTTGCCGACCGGCAGCATCGACGTCATCATCGGCGCTGAGACAGCCCGTGACCGCTACCTGTCAGCCATACGGGGCGGCAACAGTGTGGGTGGCAGCCGTTCGAACAGTGCCGCCTACGGCGAGGCTCGTGTGCCGCTGTGGCGGGCGAGTGCCGATGCTGGCCCTGCCAGGGATCTGGCTTCGCTCACGCTGGCTGCGCGCCGGGACGTCTACAGCGATTTCGGGGGGGCCAACACCTACCAGGCGGGTCTCGAGCTGCGGCCAACGCGGACCAGCCTGCTTCGCGCGTCTACAGCGACGTCCTTCAAGCCGCCTACTCTGCTGCAGACGAACGTCAACGACATCTCGCTGACGACCGACGCCTATGCCCTCAGGGATCCCCAACGAAGCAATGCCCTGATCTTGGGTGGTGAGGTTCTCCGCACGACGAATCCGAACCTGAACCCGGAGAAGGGGCGGGCCATGTCGCTGGGCGCGGTGTGGGAGCCCGAGTCCATGGCGGGAACTCGGCTCGCGTTAACCGCCTGGCAGGTGCGGATCGATGGCCTGATCTCGCTGCTGTGGCCGCAGACCGCAGTGGACAACGAGGGGCTGTTTCCTGGCTTTATCACGCGCACTCCGGCAGTTGCAGGTGTGCCGGGCCAGGTCACGCGCGTGCTTTACACCGAGGTCAATTTCGGGAAGGTCGACACCGCAGGGGCCGACATGGAGATCGCTCATGCATGGAAGGCCGCAGGCGCGAAATGGTCCGCATCGGCCAGCGCCACCCGCACCAGCAAGTACGACGTCGCACTGGCGCCGGGAGCGCCGGCGACGCAGCGCCTGAGCCTGCGTGCGGTTGACTATTGGGCACCCAAATGGAAGGGCCGGCTTCAGGCCAGTGTGGAGCAGGGCTTCTGGAGCCTGGGCGTGACGAGCCGATACCTCGGTGCTTACCGGGATGTGGCACCGAACGGGCGGGCACTCGGCAACTATTGGATCCACGATCTGGCAGCGTCTCTGGATCTGATGCGTATAGGTCTCGGCATCTCCACCGTGAAGGAAGCGCGCCTGTCTTTCTCCATCGCCAACCTCGCCGATCGGCAGCCCGAATACGTCGGCACCTCGCCGTACTACGACGTCACCCAGGCGGACTGGCGCGGGCGCTATGCGTCGCTTCGTGCATCGCTGAGTTGGTAGCGCGCACGCGCTTACCCCGGGCGGCTGTTGCTCCGCCTGCCTTCATTCCTCAACACATCTTCCATTTCGGCTGCGTGCCGAGATCCCTCCATGTCGCCCCAAAACTTCATCGCTTTTGTTTTCTCGCACCGGATCGGGCTCGATGCGCCTACGGCCCTCTTGCATGGGCTCCTGTTTGCGCTCGCTGCGGGGGGCGCTACGCCATCGATGGCAGGTGTCGGCCCGACCGTCAATGAGGTGATCACGTTCACACGGATCATCCAGCCGGTCAAGCTCGATGACGACACGCTGCAGACTCAGATCTCGCCGGACGGCGAGCAGCTGTTCATCGTCACCCGCAAGGCAGATGTGGCTACCGACAGAAACCGCTTCGAAATCCTGCTGATGGAGGTGGCGCCCGCGCGGCTTGCGGCCCTGGCTGCGATGTCTGCCGCACCGGCGCCGACGCGCTTGCTGACGATCGAGTCAGCTCATGACAGGGCGGATGCCAATCCGTCCTTGCGGGACGCCAGGTGGGTCGGCAACCGGACGATCGTGTTCCGTGCGCGGATGAATGATGAGCCGTACCAGGTTTACCGGATTGATGTGCTCACCCGGCGGATCTCGCAGCTGACCTATGCGCCGCTAGGGGTGGTCGCCTACGATGTCCCGGACGATCTGCGCCGGGTGGTCTTCCTCACGTACGAGCCTAATCCGGCCATCCCCCCGGGGGCGCGCAGCGTCATTGCTGGCACGAAGTCATTCTGGAGTGTGCACGGCCAGCAGGACAGCGTTGAAGTTCAGCTCAGGCGCTACCAGTTTTTCCTGGCAGAGGCGGGCTCGCGCGCACCGGCGCGAGCGCTGGGCACTTCGTTCGCAGAGAGCAGCAATGGAACGCCGAGGGCCAGCATTTCGCCGGATGGCCGCTGGCTGCTGCTTCCGAAGTACCGGCCGGATCGCCAGCTCGAATGGGCCCGGCACTATCCACCGGTCGCCGAGGCATCGAAGCAGGACAGCCCCTCCTTGATGCGCGACCCTCTGGGCTACTACTCGCGGCCAGCGAGCTACGTCACGCGGCAGATGATGGTCTACCGACTCTCCGATGGGCATGAGCGTGCGGTGATTGATGCCCCGGATGATTCGCGGGGCGGCAATCAGCAGCGCACCGACCGACTGTGGCAGGGCGGCGGGCAATCGGTCGTCATTGCCGGCACCTACTTGCCGCGTGGCGTGGGTGACGACGCTACAACGTCTGCTTCGGCTGCGGCCTCGCACATCATCGAGTACTGGCCGGACTCTGGCGAGTGGAAGCCAATCGCTGTACTCAAGCAACGCCTGCAGAACGCGCATGCCATTGCAGGTGCTGAGGGTGGCTTCATTGCGATGGACGGTGAACAGCGGCGCGTGTTCAGGCGGGGCGACAAAGGGCGTTGGCAGGAAGTCGTTGACGGAGCGTCAGGCATGAGCCAGAGCATGGACATGGCCAAGTCCTGGCGGCTGCAGGTGCGGCAGGCCTTGAACCAGCCGCCCGACATCGTCGCCATGGGGCCGTCCGACCAAGAGCTGAGTCTGACCACCCTGAATCCGCAGTTCTCTGCCGCACAGTGGGGCACGATGAAGGCGTACAGCTGGAAGGACGCCAAGGGCAGGCGGTGGGACGGCGGCTTGATGGTGCCGGCCGACTTCAATCCCCGCGGCAAGTACCCGCTCGTGATCCAGACCTACGGCTTCTCGGCGACGCGTTTCTATCGCGATGGCTCGAACATCTACGACGGCTTTACCAGCGGTTTTGCAGGTCGTGCATTCCTGCGCGAGGGTCTCCTGGTGCTGGCGCTCCCTTGGCGGGCATCGAGCGACGCCCCGCGTGATGAGCATGGGTCCATCGTCGCGTTCGGCGACGGCGTGCGTGGGGCCATTGAAGCGCTGGTCGCCGAGGGACTGGTGGACCGGGAAAGGGTCGGCATCCTGGGTTGGAGCGCCACCGGCGTGCGGGTGTTGAACTTGGTCACCTTCACCGATGTGCCGATCCGTGCGGCCACGTTGATGGACGGTGATTCCAACACGCTGTATTCGATGACGATCACCTATGCGGTGACGGATGGGATCTCGGCGATGAAGGAGAGTGCCAACCAGGGCGGGCCCTTCGGTGGGTCGCGGGAACGGTGGATTCGCAATGACCCCTCTCTGCACAC
>Ga0187844_10002847_pt1 | contig 11960 bp, 6 predicted proteins | sample SpaLakP09_SKY_50_FD_134517 | JGI IMG/M metagenome (GOLD analysis project Ga0187844, IMG submission 134517) | Oligotrophic lake water microbial communities from Sparkling Lake, Wisconsin, USA - SP09_SKY_50 | ecosystem: Environmental > Aquatic > Freshwater > Lake | place: USA: Sparkling Lake...
AAACAATCCAAAGCAGGCGACTACAGCACCAACTTGAATCCGTTTAAACTTTAAAATCAATGAACCAATCTCTCCTTTAAGAAATTAGACCATCTGTCTCAAACCATTTGAAGACGGACAGTCGGACATACCTTTTGAGGCAGGGGCACGGCACTGCTGTTGGGTGCGTTTGGACTTGGCTTGGCATTGAAAGCAACGGATGCGGCCATCTAGGGTGAGGAAGGTTTGTTCTAAATGTAAAGTTTTGGGGATAGTTTTGCACCTTGTGTGGAGCACGTTGGTATTCCCCAAATATTCCAGTCACATTTTATAGCGCAGTTTGACGTTTAAGTTCAAACTCAAGGGGGCTGAGGTGTTTTAGATTACAAGCAACTTAGACAGCCAAGTAAAAAGCCTAAAATATCAAGCTTCATAAACACCCAGCCAGCAGTTAACCAAAGTTGCACTTCGTGCTTGAATCAGCCAGTATTAAAAATATGTATAAATGCCTTTTTTGTGGGAAAGTCAATTTAAGCGAGAACGCAAAGATCTGTTCTGAATGCGGGCCAAATAGTCCTGCTAAAGATTGGGCAATTGAGGAGATTGATCAGTACGCTAAGGTGACCCAGTATGTATCGATGCTTAGCGACTTTTACTTCGTGGCGCAAAATCACTTAGAAGTTGAGAAGCGCTCTTTAAAGATGAGGGAAAGGCTAAAGATTTCGCATGAGACCCACTCAGAAATCCTATCAAAGTTTGATGAGCAAAAAAAAGCAATAGCTCATCTTTCAAATTTCCGCTTTGAATTTAATGAAAATGTTGTTGAAGCCTTTGCAGGGCACGACACATTTTTAGACTTTCGTTACTCAAACTTATCCGAAGATGACTTCTTAAAAGTTAGCCTGTTTACGGATGATCTTGCAACGACAGATAGAGTCGATCTTAGAGCCGAAACAAAAGATTTTGTTAAGCCACTTGAAGTCGTGAAGATAGGAAGCAAGGTGATTTTTGATCGAATTGGAATAAAGGAAATTTCTAATCTACAACTAACTATCAGTGATGATTTGGGAGAATCAGCTAATTTCAGGGTAGAACCTTTTAGATTCAAAGTTGGAAATCATGATCAAAAAATCTTAAACAACATGACAATGAATCAACATATAACTATTGAAGGACGAGGAGTAGTAGACGCTAGTGGATTTCGGAACGAAATAGAAAGGCAGTCTAGGTTGAGTAGTTACGAACCAATCTGGCGAGAGCTTAAGTTTGAATTGATTCCCCCTCAAGGGCTTATTGCAGGTTTTGATGCTGAAAAGTATATGGACGACTTCGAAGAAGATGACGACGAAGATGGAATTATCGATCCAGTAGACGCGATTAAAACAGTACAAGTCTCAAGGTCACTGCCAGCTCCAAGTCTTGGGTTAGTCAAGGGCGAGATTAATTACAAAAATGGACAAGGAAGGCACACCTACCCAAGTGGCGCTATATACGAGGGCAATTGGAAGGATGATAAAAAACATGGACAAGGCAAATTAATTCATGAAGATGGTACTAATTACGAAGGTAATTGGGTGGATGGTTATGAGCATGGATACGGAAAATACACGTGGGCAAGTGGCTCTATTTACGAGGGGAATTGGAAGCATGGAAAGAAGCATGGACAAGGTAAATTTACCTATGAAGATGGTTCTATTTACGAGGGTAACTGGGAGGATGATAAAAAACATGGACTAGGCAAATTAATTCATGAAGATGGTGCTAAATTTGATGGTAATTGGAGGCATGGTCAGATGCATGGGCAAGGAAAATACACGTGGGCAAGTGGCGCTATTTACGAGGGGAATTGGAAGAACGGTAACAGACATGGACTAGGAAGAAACAACTCTGCAGATGGCGGAATTTACGAGGGGAATTGGAATGATGATAAACATCATGGACACGGAAGAATATATGTAGATGGCGCTATTTACGAGGGTAATTGGAAGGATGGTAAAAAACATGGACTAGGCAAAGCAATTTTTGCAGATGGTTCTAGTTACGAAGGTAATTGGGTGGATGGTTATGAGCATGGACAAGGTAAATTTACCGAAGAAGATGGAAGAATGATAGAAGGGAGTTTTGTAAAAGGTGATCTACATGGAGAGTGCATAATGACTAATGCAAATGGAGAAAAATACATTGGTGATTGGGACAAAGGTATATTTAAACCCATAAAGAAAAAAAAGTTTTTTTGGTGAGAACACTCACACTTGCTAACGTCAGACAAGACGCATCATCTTGGCGTTGAACAACATAGCCAAGAAATGAAGGGTGCTAGTGCAAATTAACACTCGATACGATTGCAGCAAATTCGAGACACCCTAGTAGATTTTTAAATATTAGGTCAAAGACTACCAATCTTGAATCCAATTTTCACGTTCTCTGTAAAAGAGGCTTTTTTAACAAATTCATTATTCTCAAAATGGCCGGTCTGCTGCGTTTTATCCGCAAAGGTATATTCGCCTAATCCGTGACGCAAACCGTTAACGAAATCCCCTTTGTAAACGTCTCCGTTGTTCATGGTCATTTTGCCAACGCCGTGGGGAATACCTTTTAAACTTTCACCCTTGTAATCGTAATCTATCTCGGCTTGGCTTGGGGGTATAAATACGCCGTCTTTGAACTGCCCTACATTTGTTGATCCATCGGGGAAAGTGTAAGTTCCTTCACCATTAAATTTGCTGTTCTCAAAATTTCCAGTATAAGAATGGCCAACATAATCCCCACCAAATGTTCGTGTTCCAAAACCACTAAAGACTGTGCCAACCATGGAGCCTTCGTAGGTGTCACCATTCGCAAATTCGTAGTTTGCGGTGTCGTCTAACATACTACCGTTAACAAAATTGCCGGTCATATAGTCTTCATTGGCAAACGTATAAGTACCAATCCCATGTGGCACACCATTTTTGACTTCACCTTCATAATATGATCCATCTTGATAATCAATTCGGCTGTCACCATCTACAGCATCATCATCGATATCTGAGGTTGTGTCATCTTCATCATCATCTGAGATTTCTTCGGTCGAAGATGAGGCTGCTGTATTGATGGATTGAAGGTATTCAATGGCTTCAGCGTTTCCCTGTTCAGCGCTCTTTCGAAACCAATCATTAGCTTTCTCATCGTTCTTGGCAACTCCTTCACCAAGTTGATAAAGCCGTCCCAATTGATATTGGGCCTCAGCATTGCCCTGTTCAGCGGCCTTACGAGTCCAATCAGCAGCTTTCCCGTCGTTTTTTGCAACTCCAATACCGTTGCTGTAACAAAGACCAATCTCATGTTGTGCATAATTGTTCCCCTGCTCAGCACTCTTTCTTAACCAATCAGCAGCTTTCTCGTCGTCCTTTGCAACTCCAAGACCGTATAAATAATGCGCTCCAATTTGATACTGTGCATCAGCATCGCCCTGTTCAGCAGCCTTACGGTACCAATCAGCAGCTTTCTCGTCGTTCATAGCAACGCCAATACCGTCTTCATACATACCTGCGAGAGCGAATTGTGCAGCAACAAAGCCCTGCTCAGCAGACATACGATACCAACGAGCAGCAATCTCATCATCCTTGGCAACGCCATGACCATTTAAATACATGTCTGCAAGATGACTTTGTCCCATACGATTGCCTTGCTCAGCAGACTTACGAAACCAATCAGCAGCTTTCTCGTGATTCTTGCCAACGCCTTGGCCGTTGAGATACCCAACTCCAATTGCGCATTGTGCATCAGCATCACCCTGTTCAGCAGCCTTACGAAACCAATCAGCAGCCTTCTCGTCGTCCAAGGCAACGCCTTCACCAGTGCAATACATCACGCCGAGTTCATATTGCGCAGTTGGATTACCACTATTAGCAGCCTGCAGTACTGAAAGTAAATCACCCTTTGTAAATTCCGTACTTGACTCCTTCAATTGCTTAGAATTTTCAAATGTTGCTTGTTTCGGCTGTAAAGCGGTTGACTTTGCCTCAAATACTGGGTTTTGTTCATTGAACTGACCAGTTGATGATAAAAAACTAAAATTAAGATTAACCCATTTGGGCTGATTATTTGCTGTTGGTAGCGTCGAAGTTTTGTCTGCTCCCATTCCGCTGGCATCAATCACTCCCCTGCCTTCAATAGAAATCTGGTTGTGAGTAGAAATGTTTTGGGTAATCTTTTGATCAGGGTTGCCAACCTTAAAACTAAATGGTTCAGCCCTGAATTTAGCGCTCTCGCCAAACTGGTCAGTGATGGTGATCTGTAAGTCAGATATCTCCTTAATTCCGATGCGGTCAAAAACTGCAGATGCACCGATCGTGACCGAAGACAAAGGTTTGACCAAAGATTTTGTTTCAGCATTTATATCAATTCTGTCCGCGGTACTGGGGTCATCCCAAAGCAGACTTATCTTGAAAAAATCATCTTCCGATAAGTTGGTATATCGAAAATTTAAAAATGTATCGTTACCGGCGTAGGCGTCAATAACATTTTCATTGAACTCAAAGCGAAAGTTTTTTAGGTGTTCGACAGCCTGCTTTTGCTTAGCAAGCTTTTCGATGATGCTTACATGCGTGCCATGTGAGATTTTGAGTTTCTCCCGAATACGCAGCGAATACTTTTCTACCGAAGTACTATCTTTGGCATCAAAGTAATACTCACTTAGCGCAGCAACATACTGAGTAAGCTTCTGGGGCTGGTCAATGTCGCCAGATATCCAATCTTTAGCCGGGCCATCAGGACCGCAAGCAGAACAAAAACGGGCTTTATCACTGGGGCTATCTAACCCGCAAAATAGGCACTTGAACATGGGTTGGTCTTTCGGCTAATTTAAGGGTTTAGAACTGGTTTGTACCGCATTTAGGACAAAATTTCTTTATCTTGCCTTCAAAGACAAAGTCGCAGTCTTGGCTCTTGCAGTCGGTGGAAGTTGAAGCCTCGGTCTCTTCTTTTGTTGGCTTTCTTCCTGCCGCCGCAGTTGCAACCTTTGACATGCTATCCATCGATTTCTCGTTGGTGGTTTGTGCAACCTTGGCAGCTTCTTTGTAGCCTTCGACAGCGTTTGAAGAGGCGTTACCAGCGATCTTGGCCATCCCTTCATTACTTTTGAGCAACGCGTCTATCGCTGTTTTTTGTGCATCAAGCGCGAGTTTAGCCCCATCGTCTTTTGCCTGAATGAGTTGCTTGTACAAATCATCTTTGATGTTGCTTCCCGCTGAATCAGCTTGGGACTGAGCAATAGACTTGACAATATCAGCAGCGGCACCACTGCCCCCCGCCTTCACCAATTCCGCGGCTTGTGCAGCAAGTATCTGTGCTGCATCCATTGTCTTCATGGTATTGACTTTTGCCAGCTGGAATTCATTATCCTGCTTGGCCATGTTGGCCTCCATGTCAGCCATGGCCCTCATCTTGTCAACTTGCCGTTGGTTTTGGCGGTCTTGCAGATCTTCCTCAATGTTTCCTAGTTGCGTTCGCTCAGCTGCCTTCAGCCGGATTTGCTCCTCTGTTTCAAACGATGTGTCTCCAATATCGCGTCGCCTTGCGCGACTCTGGGCCTCACCAGTCAGGTCTGCAAGCTCTATATCGTGCTGAGCCACTGTTTTTTCAAGCTTTATTTCATGCTGTGCTTGATCGAGTTCACCTGTCCGCTCGAACTTTGTTTGTTCGGCTTGATCTGCCCTGTTTTCGCTGGTTACTTCACGTTGAAACTCTCGCTCCCTTTTTAATCTTTCCTTCTCCCTCTCCAGTCTTTCGCCTTCAGCGCCGTGATCAATGCCCTCTTTTCGCAATTGAGTGCGTGTTTCTAGGGTAAGTTCATCAATCTCAATTTCAACCGTTTGAGTTCGAAGCTGCAATTCTTTTCTGCGTTGATCGTCTCTTTGTCCAGCCGATCGCATAGCCAATGCAAAAGCCGCTTCATTGAAATCAAGTGCTCGCTCATCAACTGCCAGACTCCGCTGCTGCGTATCAATTTTCCTTAGCTCTTCAGCTATCAGAGCTTCAGTTTTGAAGAACCATTCTTGGCCTGCCGTGCGGATGTCAATGACGCTAAATTTACTAAGAATGCCATCGAAACTGTTTACCAGGGCTTTGTTGAGCGCTTCACTCAAGAACTCAAGCTTCGATGATTCGGTGACTTGGGCTGTTTCAATTTTTCTGACGACTGAGTCCAGCACTGATATGACCATTGAAGCCACCTGTTCGTCGCTGTAGTAGTCATTTTCCTTGTCACTTAGAAGGCTGATTTTTAATACAATGACTTCGCCAGAGGCTGATTGAAGCATTTGAGTAGAGCCAGCCCAATCTGCTGAGTCCATGTTGGCACCACAGACTTCACAGAACTTGATTTTGCTGGTGTATGACTCATCGCACTGGTTGCAATTTACAGGCTTTTGAATTTTGCTGACTTCGACGAACCTTCTTTCAACTAATTTACCTCTGGTTAGCAGGCATCGGCCCGATATGCCGGTAGTTTTTTTAAGTAAGGCAATGACTGAGTCAAGGCTCTCTTGCGAATCGACTTTCAAGTCTGGCTGGCTACCCAAAATAGACTGAACAGCCGCGATGGCGGTCTGCCTGAACTCAGCGGTGCTTAACCTGGTTTTATTCGCCATCGTTCGCTGCAGAAACAAGCCTAAAGGACCACCGACGGGTTCACTTTGCTCGGGCGATGCTTCCAACCAGAAGTCAAACCGCAGGTTTGAGTTAGCAACGGCTTGGAGATTGACAGGGTGGACATATGAAATGAGGGGCAAGCCTTGACAGTTGCTCACAACATAGGTTTTGACATCATTGTTTTTCTGCCCGATCAGTCCCCTGGCAAATTCCGACACTGACTTAAAAAAATCCGAGACTGCGGAGGGTTCGCTGCTGTTGGAGGAAATTTGGTCCTGAATGCCATTGACAACACCGTTCACCAAGGTGACAGCGAAACAGCCGTAGGGAATACGCACGCTGGAGGTTGAAACCGCACGCATTTTCTCGTCGCTAAGCAGGTAAATAAAATCCGTTGAAGCGTCTTGGGAGCCCGCAGAAACCTGCTGAGACTGAGCTTGGCTTTTAAGAGACTTGCCACATCCCGCACAAAAAGTTGAGTTGGATGCATTGTGCTCACCGCAATGGGTGCATGGCATGGTCTGAGCGGACGTGGCTCCGCACTCAGGACAAAACTTACCAGCAGCGGGCATCTCCGCGTTACAAGACGTGCACTTCATGGTTCCCCTTTTGATTCTATTGTTTTGGTCAGTTCACCCTGACCGTCGATAATCATAACGAGCGATCTTTGTGACTTGCTCGAATGGCTGGTCTGGCAGACAAGGCGGTAGCCCTTGGCATCCCCTGCACTGACAAAGTCCATGTGCGCGTCTTCAAGGCTTCCGCGCCATTGATCTACTTGTTTTTTAATTTTAGAATAATCTTTAAATTCGCGCAATTTCGACAAAATTTCATCTCTCTCAATCATGAATTGTCGGTTTCTTGGTGGTAAACGGGCCCGATATTCATCCCTAATCTTATTGATCGTGTTACTTTTGGTTGGCGTAGGTGCCCCCAGGTTGCCCCTGATCCTGTTCAGCACGGAACCGGCGGGACGCGTTGGGATACTTTGAATTGGTGTATTTAATATTGGTGATGGGTTGAAGCGGGTAAGTGTTTGCCATGGCGCACCAAAAAGGTTGAAGGACAGGACTGTTTTTAAACCATACTCCATAGAAAGTGGATCTTCCGATAGCGCTTCAAGTTTGGCCAACTTCAAAGATTCTCCTTGGGACAGACCTGCGTAAAGAGAAGCGATGTAGTGTTTAGCTATCAGGTCCGCCGCGGTTATCGGGGTGGCCCTGGCGCCATACGCTATCGTAGATGAGCCAACGAAGGAATTACCGCCATTTGCGAAAAAGTGCTCAACGATACTGGGGCTGTCATAAAACATGGCCCCGCCGTAGCAAGCCTCTGATAAGAGTAAGGCGGAGTTAAAGTCTGAAACTGTGCCGGGTTGAAAGATTTCAACGAAGTCACCGTCTTCACTCTCCCCCACCCATTGCGGCTCATCAGAACCACCATGGACATTAAAAAAAATTAAGCCGAACGGCTCAGAGGGTCCTGGACTGGCGACTTGTCGTAAGCGTTCTTCAGTCCATTCGGGTGAACTTAGGATGGCAGACTTTGAAAGCGCCTTGATATTTTCCGGCAAAGCTCCGCTAAGCGCACCTCTATCTAAATTTGGAAATGAGGAAACAATTTCTTTAGAAGCAACTTCCCAACACTGGGCCGTTACACCGTATTGGAATGAATTGCGACTGGCTGGGACATCAGGGTCATTACTCAAGATCCGTTGCACAATATCTCGGTCTGAAATTGGAATTCGGCCGACTGTGATTTCCGGTATCGCGGTAAATGGCTCGTCTGTGTTGAACCCTTCGGTAGCACCATAGAAAGCATCAGTCAGACAAAAATCGTCGCCATCAAACATCAGGAAATCATTGGGCACATTTGACGGCGGCACTTCACCCCAATCGCCAATAATGCATACGTATTGGACGGCGCCTTGCGGTGCATTTCGAATGAATTGCTGAGACAGATCAAGCAGTGATGACGGGTATGGAGAATGCACAATGCCCGCCGCCTGGACGCCAAAATCCTGCAGTATTTCTCGCAACAAACTTAAGAAATTCTCAGGAACAACGAACACGGTGTGCTGGATTGCGTCCATGCTTAAAGGGTTGGGCTTCTTGTGTTTGGATGCCGGTTGTCTGGCCTGGTTATCTCGATCCGATAAAGAGGGCAGTGCTTTGATTTTGCTTGCGCCACCGACCATTGAACTCAGCTTGGGTGCTGATACGTTTATCGTGCTATTTGCAGTAACCGGCTTGCCACAATTTGAACAAAACCGAACCTTGGCACCCAGAGTACCGCCACAAAATTGGCATTGCTCCATTGACTTACTCCTCGATGCTGTTGGCTTTTGGGTTAGGGGCTTCTGGTGCTACATGCGATGCCACGTCCGGTGGCGCGGTTGAGGTTACCGCCGGAGCTGCTTCTGCTTCTGTCTTTGATGTGTTTTCTGCTGCTACTTCGGAAGTTGCCTCTGATGCTAGCTGCCCGGCTATGAGTGACTCCTCGATTACAAGGGGTAGGTTGTCAGCTGTTAGAACGATCCTCCAGTGCCCCCTTAGGTTATCGATATGGCCATTAACTTGAATGGTTTTACCGTCAAAACTGGAAAGAGTTTTTTCATTCAGGGAGAGATCTCCTTTGTAATGAAGTCGATATTGCCGGCCATCCTCAGCATGCAACACGGGGTAAAGCCCTTCCGACTTGGATCCAACAAACAGACGATCCATAGTCAAAAGCCCGACAAGGTGTGACGGTATTTTCTCGTTCATGTTTGAATACTCAAGAGATAAATGCGGGGCGGGTAAAAGTGAACCAGGTTGTTTAAATTTACTCTCGGATTTTAAGTATGCTCTGGGCGGATTACAAAATTTAAATAGTTATACCACTTGGGTAACTCAGGACAAACTCGGAATTTTGTTCTACGAAGCAGCTAGGTCTGGGCATTGAATACGACTTTAATTCGTATGCCACGCGTCTTTGTTCATGGAAAATTTGTTTTCATGCATAAATCATAAATAGAATTAGTACAAAAATAGTGTCACACTTTGAGGCTGTTTCGAAGACAGTTTAAATGGCTTATAAACTAATTAATAATGATAGCTAAGGGGGTCAAATGCTCAACACTACAAAAAAACGTTACCTAACTAAATCGCGCTTCAAGTTGGCACTGGAATGCCCCGCCAAACTCCATTACGCCGTTGAAGCCAACGGCTATTTCGACAAAAATAAAAATAACAACTTTTTACAAGCTTTGGCTGATGGTGGAAATCAGGTCGGCGAATTAGCGAAGTTCAAGTATCACGATGACCCTATCGGTAAGAACATCACTATTGAGCCTTTGGAATACGAGTTAGCGCTGGAACAGACCAAAGGGAAATTGAGTCAACCTGGACGCATTGTTGTTGCTGAGGCTGCACTGTTACACGCTCCATTTTTTGTTCGAGTCGACATACTTATCCAAGACAAAGATGCCAAAACCATTGATTTAATTGAGGTCAAGTCCAAGAGCGTCACAAATGACACAGTAACAGCAAGGTTTAAGAACAGATCCAACCGCTTTGAGAGCGGGTGGTTGCCTTACCTTTACGACGTGACCTTTCAGGCCGAAGTTGCACGTTTAAACTTTCCCGGTTTTGATATTCGTCCCAAACTTTTACTGCTTGATGCCTCAAAGCCTTGTTATATAGATGGGTTACACCAACTCTTCCAAATTGTTGAGCAAATAGATCCAGAGACTGGCGGCCTTCGGACACAAATTAAAGTACCAGCCAACTTAAAGTTAGGGGCCATAGGAAAGCTTGATTTTTTACGTGAAATCGATGTAAGCGATATCGTTGAAGAATTACGCCACAGCCCAATCGACAATGCCGCACACATTCCGGAACCCTTCCGAAAAAATCTAGCGACCTTCATGGAGTGGTCAGGCCAACTGCAAATGAGTGGTGAATTTGCATTTCAAGGGGTCTCAAAGGCATGTCGTTCATGCCAGTTCCGAGCCCCAACTGGAGAGAAAAAGCTTAGTGGTGTTCATAACTGCTGGAAACAGGCCTTCAGCCAAGGCTTGATTCACGGCGCTGGGGATTTAAATGATCGGTCAGTTCCACTGTCAATTGATCTTTGGGGCGGTGGAGCAGGTTCCCGCAGTTTTGCTGATCTTGTACTCGAAAAGGGTAGGGCTTTCCTTTCAGACATTCAAGAGGAAGATATTCAGCCTAAGAATGTGTATGAAGGGCCAGGCCTGTCCCCATCGACCCGTCGCATGGCTCAAGTGTATTCTGCTGGCGGGAAGGGACCGCCCTTTCTAGTTGATCATGAACGATTAAGCGAAATGGGCGATTGGGTTTGGCCGCTGCATATGATCGACTTTGAAACATCAGCTCCAGCTCTGCCGTTTTTTAAAGGAATGCGACCATACGAAACATTAGCATTTCAATTTAGTCATCACATCATGGATAAGGACGGGCAAGGTAAGGTGCGAATTCGACATGCCAATCAGTGGATAGCAACACAGGCGAATTACTTTCCGAGTATTGAATTTGTAAGGCAGTTACGAAAAGCGCTGATGCCAACAGGTGAGTTGTTTGGAACGGTTTTTAGATACCACAATCACGAAAATACGGTTTTACGCAACTTAAGGCAAAGAATTGACCAAACATCATCATCTGAAGTTCCGGACAAACAAGAGCTTATGGACTTTATTGACCTCATCACTAAATCCACTGGAGATGAGGAAAAACAAATTGGAAAGTATGTTGGACCTAACCCAATGGTGGACCTGCATCGATTGGTCCAAGAAGGATACTATTCAAAACAAGCTGGTGGTTCGATTTCCTTGAAAGCTATGTTGCCGTCCATTCTCAAGGACGCTAAAGAAGCAGCAATTATTTATCGACAGCCCGGGATATATGGCAAAGGCTTAGCCATCGAGAGTCTGAATTTTGAAGGACACGACGGCCATGTATGGCTTCAGGCAGAAAAGGGCAATGACCCTTACAAAACGTTACCTGCTATTTTTGGAGCAGAGCATAGCGAGCTTAATGAGATGCTCGCCCGCTTATCAGGAGATGATGATGAAGACGGTGTCATCAATCAAGGAGGGTTGGCCATGACAGCATATAACTACACACAGTTCAACAACATCAGTTCCTCAGAGCGCCATATCATTGAACAAGCATTACTGCGTTATTGTGAGCTTGATACTTTGGCTATGGTGATGTTGGTGCAAGGATTGTTTGCTTTGCGGGAAGGACACCAACAGTTTTCTTAACCGGTCATAGTTGAGCCCCACCTGACTCAAATAGTTGAAAATGAATTCGCACCGAAAGCCATTAGAATTATTATGAAAAGCATAATTT